>VFQT010000533.1_pt1 | contig 54567 bp, 61 predicted proteins | sample 3512381 | NCBI WGS metagenome assembly VFQT01 (sample SAMN10412376, study PRJNA504923) | tailings metagenome | isolation source: Relicate 2 Philex TSF3 active mining site | place: Philippines: Tuba, Benguet | collected 2017-08-29
TCGTCGACACCAGTGATGTGCCTGATTGGTGGATTGGTCCTCTGAACCAGGGCACGGACAAGGCGGCTCGATTCAGACAGGTCAAAGAAGAGCTCGCCGAAGGTTTGAACAAGATCGTTTCGCTGGTGGAAGCTCACGACAGGCTGATGGCGCAGGTGCTCCAACTCGAAGAGATGGAGCGATTGGGGCTCAGGCCCACGGATCTGAAGCAGCAGCTCTTGCTGCCAGAGGGGCAGGCGGCTGCCGTTGTTCTTGATACCCGTTGGATTGCTCAGGAGGTGATCGCATGACCAAACGCCTGATCGAAGAGTGGCTGCCGATCGCCGAGCTGGGCATCGAGAGCGTGCGCGAGCGGACGCCGATGACGCCTTTTCCGGCGCCGAACAGATTGCATGTGTGGTGGGCGCGGCGTCCGTTGGTTGCCTCACGGGCGGCGGTGCTTGCTTCGCTGTTACCGGCAGAAGCTGATCGCAAAGTCGTTTTACATATGCTCGGCATTCACGGAGATCCGGTTGCGGCAAAGAAGCGGATCGCCAAAGCCACTCGAGATGGAGTTCGTCTCGGGGCTGACGCTTACGGCTACAGCCGAGCATTCAGCTATAGCCCTAGCTCGAAGGAGCTTGTCTGGCTGGCCGATGAGATGCAAAAGCTTGGCATAGATCAACCAACTATTTTAGACCCTACTGCAGGAGGAGGCTCCATCCCATTTGAGGCTTTGCGCCTTGGCTGTAAAAGCTTTGCCAACGACATCAACCCGGTTGCGGTTCTAGTTGAAAAGGCAACTTTTGAATGGCCCGCAAAGTTTGGTCCAAGGCTTGTCAAAGAGGTCAAACGCCTTGGTGAAACATTGGCTAGCCGAGTCCGGGAACAACTGGCATGGGCCTTTCCCCCAGAGCCCGAAGCCGATTGCAGGCCAGATGGCTACCTCTGGGCAAGAACGATTCATTGCCCTTACTGTGCAGGCAAAGTGCCACTCTCACCCAATTGGAAACTCGCGCCGGATGGCACCGGCGTGCGCGTGCTTCCTCAACTTTGCATGGGCCCTGGTGATGAGAGCCGCCACTGCAGTTTTGAGATCGTTTCCAGCACAAGAGAGCATAGCGAGGGAACGGTTAAGGGCGGCGATGTCACCTGTCCATATCCGGACTGTGGGCGAGTGATCGATAGCGACAACGTAAAGCAACAGGCCCAGGCTGATGGTATGGGTGAACAGCTATTTGCAGTTGTATTCAAGAGGCGTCAGCCTACCGCCTATACCAAAACTGGCAAACCGAAGAAGGACAAATGGGACCGAGGCTACAGGGCCCCTCGGCCGGCAGATGAGAACGGTGACGCGGTTGCTGACGCTCTTGCGCTGAAGCTGCCGGAATGGGAAGCCTTGGATCTTGTGCCCAATGAGAAGTTCCCCGAGATCTGCAATGACGATCGGCCCATTCAGTACGGCATGCCCTTGTGGCGCGACCTTTTCTCCCCGCGCCAGCTCCTCTGCCACGGGACCTGCGTTGAAGTCTTTCGACAATTACTAACCGATGAAACCTCTAAGACTGGAGGACTCGATGAAGCATCTCGCGCAGCCTTTGGATATATCGCGCTCGCCCTTGACAAGCTTCGAGACTACAACTCGAGAATGACAAGATGGATAAGCAACAGAGAAGTAATGGCAAACACTTTTGATAGGCATGATTTTGCTTTTAAGTGGTCTTACACAGAAATGGCGTCCATGCTTGAGGGTCGCGGATTCGATTGGGCATATTCGCTAGTCGCCAAATGTGTAGACGAGATTCTTGAATTGCAAGGAGCCATTCCTCCGTCCCACATTCTTGGAGGGCCACTATTTGAAGCCGGTGCCCATGAGGACAGGCCATCCGTTAGCTCAATGGCGGTTATCTCCTGCGGCTCGGGGGATTCACTAGGACATATTGAGGCTGGCAGCATCGACGCAGTGGTGATGGACCCTCCTTACTACGATAATGTGATGTATGCGGAGCTGAGCGACTTCTTCTACGTGTGGCTCAAGCGCACCGCTGGCCTGCTCTACCCAGAGCTGTTCATGGCTCCGCTCACCGACAAGGAGAACGAGGCCGTCGCAAACCCCGCGCTGCACAAAGGCAAGAAGGGCGCCAAGGCTCTCGCTGGTCTCGACTACCAGCAGAAGATGGCGGAGATATTCGCTGAGTGCCGTCGCGTCCTCAAGGACGACGGCGTGATGACGTTGATGTTCACCCACAAGGCTACTGGTGCTTGGGATGCGCTCACCAAGGGGTTGATTGATGCCGGCTTCGCCATCACGGCGTCCTGGCCGATCAACACTGAGGCGGAAGGGTCACTCCACATCAAGGACAAATCAGCCGCCAACAGCACGATCTTTCTCGTCTGTCGTCCAAGGCCTCAAAAGAAGCCAGAAGACGGAGTGCAGTACTGGGAAGACCTTGAACCCCGCGTGAAGGCTGCTGTACGCCAACGCATCGAGCAGTTCCAGGCAGGCGGAATCCGAGGTGTGGATCTCTACCTCTCCTGCTTCGGACCAGCCCTAGAAGAGTTCTCCCTGCACTGGCCGATCAAACGCGGCCAGCCCAAGCCTATCGAGGAGAAAACCAAGAAGCGTGGCCGCGCCCAACTCTCCCTGGAGGAGCTATTGGAGCAGGACGATCCTTACGCGGTGACCCCAGAAGATGCCCTCGATGCTGCCCGCCGCGAAGTGAAGGCCTGGCGAATGGAGAAGCTCACCTCAGGATCCCGCCGATCTCAGCTGGATCCGCTTACCGAGTGGTTCGTGCTCGCTTGGGATGCCTTTGAAGCGCCACAGTTCCCCTTCGATGAAGCGTTGCGGCTAGCCCGCGTCGTCGGGCTCGACCTCGACAAAGACGTGGTCGGATTGCTGGCCGAGAAGAAGGCCAGCGATCTGATCCTCTGGGACAGCTCCACCCGAGCCACCAAGGGCAAGCTCGGCGCCCCTGATGGCACCAAATCCTGGATTGATGCCATCCACCACTGCGCCCACCGCGCCCGCAGCATCGATCTCAACGCCGCCAAGCAACTGCTCGATGACAACGGCCTGGCCAACAGCCCCATCTTCCTCACCGCCCTGGAGGCAGTGTTGGAGGTGCTGCCGCTTTCGGCCCGCTACACCGGCTTCGATCCGGTGAAGGCGGCCCAGCCCGCTGCGTCCGACTTCGAAGCCCTGGAGAACTTGCGCCGTCTGGCCCTGTCGGAACAAGTGCCGGCACCCAAGCAGCTGGAGCTGGTGCTCGCGGAACTGGCTGAGGCGTAAGGAGCCATGGCCGGCCTTGCCGATCACGCCTGGAAAGGGCGTTTCAGCAGCTCGATCGAGAGCCTGCTGGAGGGCTTCTACAGGCCGGCCCTGATGGATGCCAGCCGCTACTGGCGCATCACCGGCTACTTCACCAGCCGCTCCCTGCTTCAGGTACTGGAAGGAGTGGAAAACCTGGTGGCTGCGTCACCTGATGGCCTGGGCCACGGCCAAATGCGCCTGATCACAGGTGTGTTCCTCAGCGAGGCCGACATCACCGCCCTGGCAGCCGGAACTCCCACTGAAACCGTTCTCACCGATCACCTCTCGACCCATTTCCCTTTCAAGGGCGTGGAGCCGGGTGGTCAGGGGGATGCAGCCCTCGGAGCCGAGCTCCTGGCCTGGCTGGTAGGCCGTGGGCATCTGGAGATCAGGGTGGGGCTACCCCTCATCGATGGGCGCATCGTCAACGACGGCGCCATCTTCCATGCCAAGGAAGGCGTGATCGAAGACAAGCACGGGCAGCGATTGGGCTTCAGCGGCAGCGTCAACGAAACGCCCAACGGCTGGACCAGCAACTTCGAAACCATCCAGACCTTCTGCTCTTGGAAGCCCGGTGGTGCCGAGGCCATCGATGATCTGGAGGCCGGCTTCCTGCGTCTCTGGGAAAACCAGGACTCCGGTGCCCGCACCTTCACCCTGCCCGAGGCCATCCGCCAGCAACTGGCCATTTATGCACCGTCGGAGCAGGCCCTGCCCCGTCGCCTCCAGCCCTTCCTCAACGAGCTGGCTGAGCCGGAGCCAGAGCCCGTCGTGGAGAGCGTCCCCGACATCGATGAACGGCGCCGAATTGTGTGGAGCTACGTGCTCCAAGCCGCCGCCAGCGATCTGCCCGGGGCCGAACGGGTTGGTGAAGGCACCAGTGCCGTTACTCCCTGGCCCCACCAACAGCGCGCTTTCCAGCGCCTCTGGCAGCAGTGGCCGCCCAGGCTGCTGATCGCTGACGAGGTGGGTCTCGGCAAGACGGTCCAGGCCGGCCTGCTGCTCCGACAGGCCTGGTTGAGCGGCCGCGCCCGCCGCATGCTGGTCATGGCACCCGCGTCGGTGCTCAAGCAGTGGCAACGGGAACTGCGCGAAAAGTTCGGCCTCGACTGGCCCATCTACAGCGGCAAGTCGCTCGACTGGCAACCCACCCGCTTCCGTCCGGCTGGGCTCTCCAAACCAGTGGACCGCAGTAGCTGGACGGCAGAGCCCTTCGTGCTCGTTTCCAGTCACCTGATGCGGCGGCGCGACCGTCACAAGGATCTGCTGGAGGCCGAGCCCTACGACCTGCTGGTGCTCGATGAAGCCCACCACGCCCGCACCCGTCGAGAGAACAACAGCAGCGGCGGCGAGCGCCTTCGGCCCAACACCCTGATGCAGCTCATGCAACAGCTTCGTCAACGCACCAACGGTCTGCTGCTGCTCACCGCCACGCCAATGCAGGTGAGTGAGCTGGAGGTGTGGGACCTGCTCGCCCTGCTGGGCATGCCCCCCGAGTGGACCGAAGACGCTTTTGAGCGCTTCTTCGAGTGGGTGGAGAAGGAGAACCCGGATGAGGCCACCCTGTCGTACCTGGCTGGGCTGTGGCGCAGCAGCGTGTCGGCCTTTGGCGAGGCACCGGGCAATGCCCTGCCGGAAGACCTGCGCAAGTCGCCACTGCGCAAACGCAAAGCCCTGCGCGCCCTCAACGACACCGACCCGCTCTCCCGCCGCAATCTCAGCGTCGAGATTCGCCAGGCCTCCCTCGCACTAGCCAAACGTTGGACCCCGGTGCAGGGGCTGATCTCCCGCCACAGCCGCAACCTGCTGCGGGCCTACAAACAGCAGGGATCGATGGATCTGGCCATCGGCACCCGCCATGTGGATGACCGCTTCCTGGAGAGCACCCCGCAGGAACGGGCGCTGTACGACGCCGTGGAGGACTTCATCTCCACCCAGTACGCCCAGGCCTCTGGCCAAAAGAAATCAGCGGTGGGCTTCGTGATGACGATCTACCGGCGCCGCCTCGCCAGCAGCGTGGCCGCCCTGGTCTCCACCCTGGAGAAACGGCTGGCCGGCCAGCAGCAGCAGCTGGAGGAAGACGCTGCAGCAGCAGAAGACGACGACATCAGCGGAGAGCAGACTTTCGATCTGGAGGGCATGCAGAGCGCCTTCCAGGAGGCCTCGCTCCAGGGCGAACTCGATGCCATCGGGGTGCTTCTCGATCAGGCCAGGCCCCTGGTCGGCCACGACAGCAAGGGAGCCGAGTTCCTAAAGGCCATCGAAGAGCTGCAGTCCCAGGGCTACAAGCAGGTGATCGTCTTTTCCCAGTACACCGACACCGTCGATGCCCTCAAGGAGCTGCTGATCGGCGCAGGGCGCACCAGCCTGATGGCTTTCACCGGTCGCGGTGGCGAGATCCTCCAGAAGGGCGGGGTATGGAAGGCCCTGAACCGCGAGGCCACCAAACGCGGCTTCAAGGAAGGCAAGGCCGAGATCCTGCTCTGCACCGATGCGGCAGCTGAAGGCCTGAACTTCCAGTTCTGCGGGGCCCTGATCAACTACGACATGCCCTGGAACCCGATGCGCGTGGAGCAGCGCATCGGCCGTATTGACCGCATCGGCCAGACCCACGAGCAGATGCAGATCATCAACCTGCACCTCGATGGCACCGTGGAGGCCGATGTGTACCGGGCACTGAAGGGCCGGATCGCGATGTTCGAGCAGGTGGTGGGCAAGCTCCAGCCGATCCTGGCCAAGGCTTCCAGCTCCATCTCCCAGGCCACCCTCGTCAGCCGTGATCAGCGGGAGAAGGCACGGGCATCTGCCGTGGCGGCTGTGGAGCAGGAACCCGAGATCAAAGGTCTGGACCTTGATGACGTCCTCCAGGACCTCGATGCCATCCGCGATGTGGTGAACAGCCTTCAGCCCTCACCGCTCACCCTGGCTGATCTGGAAGCCATCCTCAGACAACCGGCCTTGCTGCCACCCGGCTGCAGTGCCCGCTCGATCGGCGCCTATGACTTCGCGTGGACCCAGCCCGGTCTCGACAAGGAAATGCGCGTCACCTGCAACGCCTCCTACTACGAGGACAACAGCGATAGCTGTGAGCTATGGGTGCCGGGGAGCCCGTTATTCCCTATGCAGGAGTGCCACGATCTTGCCATCAAGGGTGCTCCCGATCGAGCAACTTATGAGGAGGCACTCAAAGCCATCTGAATGCCCTTTTAACGCGCACCATGCTGTATCGATTCAAGGAGTGCCTGAGCCGCAAGCAATGCAGTGAGCTGCCTTCAGGCGCGTTTCTTTATCGTGGAGTCACTAAATCCAAGGCCGAGCAGGACCTCGCGAATTATAGATTGCACTTTTCAAGGGCAATTATTCATGACGACGATACGCAGGAAAGCGAGATGTTTAGAACTGACAAGGAAACAGAGCTCGAGCTTGAGCGGTTAGGGCTAGGACTTGACTCTGGCAGCATGATCAACGAAGACCACAGGAGCATGAAATTCTTTGAGCGTGCTGATAAGCTCTATACCGGGTTGGCATACATCTGCAGCTGGTCGTCCTCCCGGGAGGCAGCGCTTGAGTTCGCGCAACCACTGCACGATCGAGCTCTTTTGCGGATCTCCCAAGCGGATATGGTCCAGTGTCTTCAGGGTTGCTTCCATCGGTGGAACAGCCAGCAGCCCGGCGAAAATGAGATGCTCCACTCTGACGGGAGTTTTCGAGATGACTGGTCCTCCCGGGCCATCAGGTATGCATACGGAAAAATTGACTATCCCGGCAGGGCCGAATGCGCCACAGCACCCCCCTTTCGACTAGGCAGGGCGATGAGGCTTCCAGGGGGGATTGAAGACGGCAATCTCGAGCAGGAAGACGAGTGGAGAATCTCGCTTGATCTCTCGGAGGTTTCGTCTTCGGTCCAGACTGAGCGAATGGTTAGGACAGGGCTGCTGGCAGGGGATCTTGGCGGTATAGATCTGTCAAGCGAAACCGATGCGCTTGAGCCCATGATTTCCTTGAATGGAATGTGCGGTTTATGGCTGAACGACCTTCGGCTTTGTGATGCCAAGAGCTTCGATTGTGAAGTCCTCTGAAACATCCTCGGCTTGTTATGGAACTTTCGGACGCAAGGCAGAGCAATACTTGGTGCACTCAAGTACTCTTGTCAACCAAAGCCGCTTATATCGAGAACGCCAGTGCAGGCCAAGCCAACTCCAGCTAGGATCATAAAGAACCCTGGCTCCCCCGTGGTGGCTCCCGCCGGCACCTTCCAAGAAGAAGTCCGGACGGCCGTCCTCCGATGGATGAACCGCGGAGAGAACACAGGATTCTCTCTTGTCGAGAAAGGCTCAGTTGTTTTATGTAGCACTATAGGCAAGAGAGAGGAAAATCAAGATAGAACTCTCTTCTTGCGTCTGATACCACAGAGAGAGGACTGGCCAATAACCACGGCTCTCATCCTCTGTGATGGCATGGGTGGTATGACGGGAGGCGCCACAGCAGCAGAGCTGGCAGTGAGCTCGTTTGTCGCTGCATTCTCAGCCTCTAAATCTGATTCTATTGTCGCTCAGCTATGCAATGCGACAGAGATTGCCAATGAAGAGGTCTTCAAGCGTTTTGCCGGCAGAGGGGGAGCCACTTTGTCCGCGATCGGTGCCACCAGTAAAGGGGAATGGGCCTGTGTGAATGTTGGCGACAGTCGAGTCTATGGCTTCAAGAAGAATGGCGAGGTTGTCCAGATCTCTACAGATGACACCCTTGGGAACATTTTATCTGGGATGGAGGTCGCTGCCCCGCCAGCTCAGTTCAGGGAGTTGCTTCAGTATGTAGGGATGGGGAAGGGGATTCAGGTTCATGGGATACCAATCTCAGCCCCTGACTTGTATTACTGCCTTTTTCTGACGACCGACGGTGCGCATGAAGTTGATCAGCAATTCTTCAAAGACATTGTTGTAAGTGCGGGCTCCCCAAGAGATATTGCACGTAGGCTTACAACAGTTTCTGACTGGAAGGGAGGGAAAGACAATGCAACTGTTTCGGCTTGGTCCATCAACACTGCTGACATTAAAGAATTCGTTCCAGAGGACAGGGGATTCTTGGAGGTCTGGGGTCTACCAGGCAAGTTCGAGATCACTTCGAGGCATGAGTCCCGATCGTCGATGTTTCAAGGCAAGGACTCCGAGCCTTCTCGTTCAAGTAGACGCAGGCCATCATCGCCGAAAAAGGCCGAAAGGATGATGGGTGCTGGATCTTCCCATTCAAATAGAGATGAGCCCCGGAGCGCCCAGGATGCTGAGCAAGGCAAGGTTGATGAGATGTCGCCGCCTAGCAATCTAGACCTCCAAGAGCCGCAACTCCAGATAGAAATCTCGGAGGCCTAGCTTACTCACTATGCCATCGATTCCCGCTCGCTACAGGCCTACAGGCGAGGTGCTACGTGGGGGCATGAGTGAGGTATGCATATGCACTGATTCTCTTTTAGATCGTAAAGTTGTTGTCAAGTTCATCGGAGATCCTTCTCAGTTAAATCGGGTCATAGACGAAATCAAGGCCTTGCAGAAGCTAAGGTCAAAGCATGTTGTTCAGATATATGACTACTACGTGGACGCGGTCAATCAACAGATTGGCATTGTAGAAGAGTTTGTAGGAGGTTCAAGTCTCCAAGAGTATCCACTGCCTGGATCAACTCCCTCTTTAAACGACTATCTTCTCCTTCTTTACCAAGTGTCTTCGGGCATAGCTGACCTCCACAAACAGGGTGTTATACACCGTGACATCAAGCCGGATAACATCAAGTTTGACGATGCAGGCCTTGTCAAGATCTTTGATTTCGGTCTGGCGCGATTCGCAGGTCAGAACGATCACACGGTTGGATTCGCTGGGACTCTCATCTATGCAGCTCCTGAGTTGCTTCGGAATCACGCTCTAGCTTTTACAAATGCTGTTGATGTCTACGCATTCGGAATACTTGCATGGCATCTCACTGGCCAAGGAATACCCCGCGAGCTCTCATCAGTTCCACCGCAACTGGATTTAAAACCAAGCTTCGCTTCGCTATCGATTGCTATTCCTGACGAGCTTGTGGCGCTTCTTGATCGCGCTACCCTTCTCAATCCGGCTGAGCGCCCAGGGATTGCAGAAATTGTCCATACGATCGAATCCCTGCTTCTTAAGGATAAGCACAAAGGCTTGCTTGTCAGTGGCAATGAAACACTGGTTATTGGAAGCGATAAGCGTGCACTTCGCCTTAGGCTGGGAGCCGCTAGCTCTATCGGAATTCAATACACAGGCTTCGCATTCTGCGTAACAGAAACCGAGGGTTCGGTGTTGGTCAATAACAGCAAGGTTCAAGTGGGCGACATTTTGCCTAAAAGCTGCGTAATCACCCTTGGCGGAGCTGAAAGCAATCGAGTATTCGCCACATTCGATATATCTAATCCTGAGGTTGTGCTATGAATGATCATCGCATTCATCGTGCTGGCGACGACGTTGCTGGCCGTTATAGAGTTCTTTCTTTCGCTGGCGAGGGAGGCATGCAAGAGGTTTATCTTGCAGCTGATCTGCACCTGCAGAAGGAAGTTGCCTTAAAAGTGCCCAAGAACAGGTCTGCCCAGAAGCGTTTTCAGAGAAGCGCCATCGTTAGCGCCAAGGTCAACCACCCCAATGTCGCAAAAACACTTGATTATATTGAGTTCAATGGATCTCAGTATCTTATAGAGGAGTATGTCGCTGGTGCTGACATCAAACAAGGACTGCTTGAACGTTTGGTGGCAGTTGACCCTGCGCTGGTCGCTAAAGTAATTCATCACACAGCCAAGGGTGTCGACGCGTCGCACCGAGCGGGAGTTATTCATCGTGACTTAAAACCAAGCAATGTAATGTTTGTTGGTGGGCTGGGCATCAGGGAAATCAAGATCACCGACTTCGGTATTGCCAAAATGGCTGGTGAGGAGATCGTAGAAGCTGTTGAAGGTGGCGAGGCATCAATTTCGGCTTCGAAGACGGTTGTTGGAGCGCTTCCCTATATGGCTCCCGAGATGATTTCTGACCCACGTGACGCAGATAAGCCTTCCGATGTTTGGGCTCTCGGGGCTATGACCTATGAACTGTTAGCGGGAGAGCCCCCATTTGGAGTTGGATTAACAGCTGTTCCAAAGATACTTGAAGCCCAGCCGCCGGCTCCCCCTGCAGGGTTTTCTCGTATGATGCAATTTAAGCCGTTGGCAGATGAAGTTTATCAAGTTCTCTTGGCATGCCTTAACAAGGACCCTGCGGCTAGGCCTACGGCGGGACAGCTGGCCGAGCGTTGCGGAGCTCTCAGTTATTCGATCGCCGACAGGCATGAAGGCACTTGCTCATTTGTTCAGGCAGGCAGAACTTTTGGCAAGATTCGCTCCAACGGTGGAGGCGAAGTCTTCTTCCACCGTCAGAGTGTCTATGGCCCAATGCCATCCGAGGGCGATCGTGTAGGGTTCTCGTGCTTTCCTGGATCCCCCAATCCACGAGCTCATCCTGTAGTGATTCTCAAGTAGAGGTGTAATGTAGCTTTTTGGGTTCCTGCCGTCTCTTTACTCTGTCTGCCAGGGCGAAGCTTAGATCAAGCGTCCTTCAGCGGACTTAATGGACTGGTTGCCCTTCGCGTGCACGAAATCGTCTTGTGCTTGCTCCGGGCCTCTCCAGTCTGAGGCCCTCCTGGCGTCGGGCCTCCGCTGGGATCGGTCCCGTCGCTGCGCCGCTCTTGGCGCCGATCGTTTTGGCCATGCTCACTGCCAGCGCCTCGGCTGTTTCCCGCTCCCCGTTCTGCAAACCAGAGGAGGATCCGTTCCTGCTGCTCGAATCCACGCTGCGTTCGATGGAAGAGATCCTGCGCCGCAGCCGGGGGCTGCCGCTGCGCCGCACCTGGATCGAGCAGCCCTACGGCGAGGAGGAAATCACCCTGCTGGAGGAGGAGGTGATCCCCGCGATCCAGCAGTGCCTGGCGCGTGTGGATGAGCTGGATCAGCGCCTGCAGGCCCAGCAGGCGGCCGAGATCGCCCGCATCGAGGCCGCGCGCATGGCTGAGCTGGAGTTGGTGCAGGCCTGAGCCCTGCTCCTGAGCCCAGCTGGGGGGCTCCGGCCCCCTGGATGCCCTCAGGGGTCAGTCGGTAGCGAACACCAGGGTGCTGAGCGGCCACCAGCCGCCGCCGCCTTCGTCATAGCCGAGTTCCACCATCGGGTCCTCGGGGCTGCTGCTGGCATCGAGGCTGAGCACGATCGCGCCGGTGCTGGGGCTGACGACATCCCGCCAGCAATGCACGCCGAGCGCCGGCAGGGGTGTGGGACTGGTGGTCATGGCTCAGGGGCTCACCATCACCCGGTTGCCAGTACCGCTGTTGCTCACCGCCACGAACTGCCCCCGTTGTGGTGCCCAGCAGAGCGAGCGCCAGCCCAGATCGGCAGCAGAGCTGCGCACACTCCAGTTGAGGCCATCGGGGCTGGTCATCACCCGGTTGCCGGTGCCGCTGCTGGCCGCCGCCACCAGCAGTCCCCGTTCTGGCGCCCAGCAGAGGGAGGTCCAGGCGTTGTCCGCTGGGGTCGTCCGCGCGGTCCAGGTGAGGCCATCGGCGGAGGTCATCACCCGGTTGCCCTTGCCGCTGCTGCTCACAGCCACCAGCAGGCCCAGCTCCGCTGCCCAGCACAGGGCCACCCAGTTGTTGTCGGCCGCGGAGCTGCGCAGGGTCCAGCGGCTGCCATCCGGGGAGGTCATCACCCGCTGCCCGACTCCGGTGCTGGCCACGGCCACGAACAGGCCCAGCGGCGGTGCCCAGCACACCGCTCGCCAATCCAGATCGGCGGCAGGGCGGGAGCTCCAGGTCAGACCATCGGGGCTGGTCATCACGCGGTTGCCCGTGCCGCTGCTGGCCACCGCCACCAGCAGACCGCGCTCTGGCGCCCAGCAGAGGGAGGTCCACATGTTGTCGGCTGGGGTCGTCCGCGCGGTCCAGGTGAGGCCATCGGGAGACGTCATCACCCGGTTGCCGCTGCCGCTTTCGCCCACGGCCACAAACAGCCCAAGCTCAGCAGCCCAGCACAGCGCCAGCCAGCTGTTCTCCGCTGCTGCGGCTCGGGGACTCCAGCGGAACCCATCGGCGGAGGTCATCACCCGGTTGCCGGTTCCGCTGCCCGCCACGCAGGTGAAAAGGCCCAGCTCCGGCGACCAGCACACCGCCTGCCAGCTGTTGTCCGCCGCGGAACGGCTGCTCGCCCACAGCAGGCCGCTGATCCCCAGCACCGGCGCCGGGCTCAGCAGCGCCGCCAGCGCTGAGGCCGGCAGCTGGTAAGTGCCGGCCTGCGGGCCACTGGGGCGGGTGATCGCCAGCCGGTCATCGGGTTGGAGCGTCATCCGAGGACCGTTCAGGGCAGGGCCGGCAGGCTGCTGATGTCCAGGGGCATGTAGTCGCCGGCTGGTTGGGTGGCGGCCAGGGCATCTGCCAGCTGGGCGGCATCCACCACGGCTCCAGCAGTGCCCCCGTCGATGTCAGTGCTGCTGGCCAGCCGGACCACCCCGGCCGCTTCCGTGGTCGCGGCACTTACGCCGATCAAGGGCTGGGCCGGATCGCTCTCGTCCACCGTCACCGGTGCCGCCCCCCGCACCCGCACCACCCCCACGCCATCGGGGCCCAGGGCGGCGTTGGCGCTCCAGCTGCTGCCGTCGAACAGCAGCAGGTCGCCCTGGTTGATCGCGTCCCCGCCGATGCCACTCCAGCTGGCCAGGGCAACCCCAGAGGAACTGGCCAGGTAGACATCGCCCACCGCCGCATCGGCCGGGGCGTCTGTCGTGGTGGGGTCGATCACGCCCTTGTAGAGCAGGGCGCCGGGGAGGTCGGCATGGAGGGTGCCGTCTGCCTCCACCGTGAGGTTGGTGCCGGGCTTGATGCCACCGATCGCCGCTGGAGTGGCGGGGGTGAGCATGTAGGCCTTCACCTGCTCGGCGGTGGCCTTGTGGGCCGTGGCGCCCCGCTGCACAAGCAGCAGGTCGGTGGGCTGTGTCTTTGCGGTGGTGGCCATGGGAGAGCGGGGTAGGGATGCGGAAGGGGTCGGCCCCGGCTGGGGCCGCGGTGCTGGTCAGGGCGGCAGGGGGTCGAGGAGTTGCAGATCGAGGTGGATGCTCACCACGCCCTCGTGCTCGCAGCTCACCAGCGGTGGCAGAGCCTCCACGGAGCTGATGGACTCCTCCGGGGCAGGCGGCGGCTCAGTGCTCTGCCATTGCGCCTCCCCCAGAAACACCACTCCCTCGAGGCGATCAGAGGAGCCCATCGGGCAACTCCAGAAGTGGAGTGCCGGTACCACCTATGGCGTCGAAGTCTGCGCTGCCACCACCAGTGGTTCCTTTGGTGCTGGCATGGAGTGCGTTGGCCTGCTCCACCAGTTCCGCCTTGGTCATGCCGCCATCGAGGCTGACGCCATAGGTGGCGGAGCAGAACGCCACGATCTCGGCCTTGGTCATGGCCTGGAAGTCCGGGGCCTGCTCGGCCAGCAGCGCCTCACCGGCCGCCGGCTCGGGAGCTAGGGGCGTCTCCACCGATTCCTCCAGTTCCACTGGTTCAGGCACTGTGGCGGGAGGGTCCGGTTCCGTCTGCTCCGGGTCTGGCCCTGCCGGCTCCGGCGTGGCCGGCGGGGCAGGGCTGAGCAACTGCCAGCCCAGGGACTGCCAGCCGGCCAGGTGCACCGGCCAGATTGAGCGGGTCTGGCCGTCCTTTCCGATCAGCAGCCGGGAGGGCAGAGGGTCGAGCTCCTTGCCTGATGCGTCATCCAGCAGCAGCACCGAGCGCTGCTCGCCGCCCGGCGGGTTGGGGGTCGCGAGCTGGTGGCTGGGCTCCAGCGGCGGCAGCAGATCCAGGGGAAGGGCGTCGGGGATGGGGCTCATCGCGGCACCTCACAGTCCCTGAGTCGCAGTGAGCGCCACCAGCATTCCCTCCGGGGAGCTGGGGGACACCAGGGCGCGGGCCAGGCGAATGCAGGGCGGCTCGGCAGTGCCGGAATCGGCCGGATTGGGCAGCAGCCCCTGGCCGGCGATCGTCGCCTCCACCTTGCCGCCGGCGGCGGGAATCGCCACGGCAGCAGCCGTGATCCAGGTGCCGGCGCTGCCGTCGGGCAGCAGCGGCGCCAGCTCCAGCGTCACGGTCACCGCCTCGCTGTGGCCCGGGTGGGAGGCCACCAGCACAAACGAGGCGCTGGTCTCGAGGTCAGTGCCGAGGTTGATGATCTCGCCGCTACTGCGGATGTGCTCGTAGCCGTCGGTGGCGGAGTGGTTGATCCAGCCGACGAGCACGGTCTGGGCATCCAGCAGCCGGGTGGCCTGGGTGGTCATGGGGTCCTCTTGCAGGGGGGTCGTGGGTCAGTACTTGGTGCTGCGCGCTCCTGTCCGTCAGGGCGTGGCCAGCGGCATGGGGGCGACGTTGTACAGCCGGGCTGCCGCCTTGCGGTCACACACCGCGAAGCCCACGTACCAGTCGATGCGGGTGCGGAACACCGGGGCGTCGTGCACCTCCCCGAAGTCCCGCACCGCGATCCCATACCGCCCCTCGAAGGGGCCCTGCAGGCCGCAGACCGCCGCATCGCCCAGCACGCAGCAATACAGCGACGTGGTGTCGCCGGGTTCGTCGTAGCCGAGCACCGGATGGCCCTCGGCATCGTCCTCCACCAGCAGGAACTCCACCCCCTCGAAGTAGTGACGCCCGTCGATCACCTCGTAGAGGTCACCGCCGGCCTGCCGGGAGGCGGTGCTCAGCTGGCGGCGGGCGGCCTTGCTGCCGATCAGCACCTTGTCGCCGCCGTAGCTCACCACGCTGTCGATCAGCGCCTCCACCGCCAGCAGGTTGAGGGTGCCGCCACCGTTGTCGATCGTCTGGGCCTCCCCCGGCACCAGCCGCTTGCTCAGCCCGTTGAACGCCCGCGGATCGAAGGTGTCGTCGCCGTTGATGATCGCCGCCTCCAGGGTGAGGCGCATCGAGCGCACCTTCATCTCGGTCTGGGCGGCACGGGCCTCCGGGCCCTGCAGATCCACGATCGAGCGGTCCACATCCAGGTCGCCCCCGAAGAGGTGGACGAACTCGCTGTCGTTGTGGATCACGCCATAGCTCTGGCGATAGCCCTCGTTCACCGCCCGAAAGCCCACCCGGGGGAGCTTCACCTCGGCGGGGAAGGAGAGGGAGCCACCGATCAGGTTGCGGAACGGCAGACGGCGCAGCAGCTCCCCTTCCGAGAAGGTCTTGAGCACGGCCAGGCGCTCGACCCGCTTCTCGTACTTCGCCGCCTCCAGCAGGGTGAGGCCCATGGTCACTCCCGGGGCCTGGCCCCAGACACGTCACCTCCTGTTGCCAGGTCCCTTGGGTGCAGGATGATCCACCAGGTTCCGGCTGCTTGGCGTGGGGCGATGACCAATCCCCAGCTCATCGAGAGCCTGCTTGCGGTGATCCGCAGCCTGCCGGCTGACGATCGCCGCTGGCTGCTCAAGCAGCTGGAGCAGGACAGCAGCGACCTGAGTCACGGGGCCTTGGCTGAGATGGCGATGGCCGGGGGGGCCTTTGACGACCTGGCAGCGGAGCCTGAGCTCTACTGCTTCTCGGACGGAGAAGCGATCGGCGCCAGCTGGCCCTGAAGCCGGTAATCAGCTGCCCTGAGCATCGATCTGCAGCACACCCATCAGCCCCAGGTCCTCATGGTCGAGGTTGTGGCAGTGGTAGACGGTGCGACCGGGAAAATCCCGGAAGGTCACCCGCAGCCGCACCTCCTCACCCGCCTTCACGAGCACGGTGTCCTTCCAGCGGCGCTGGGATTCGGGCTGGCCGTTGCGGCTGATCACCTGGAAGGGATTGACGTGCAGATGGAAGGGATGGTCCATCACGTCGTCGTTCACGATCAGCCAATCTTCCGTGCTGCCCAGCCGCACCCGGGTGTCGACGCGGTCGGGCTCGAACGCCTGTCCATTGATCTGGAATCCCATGCCCATGCCGCTCATCCCGCCAGCCCCCATGCCACCCATGGCGTGGGCCATGACGAATCGGCGGGTGCGCTCCGGCTGGGGCTGGGCAGGCACGCTGATGAGGCTGGTCGGCAACGGCAATGGCGCCACCGCCCCGGCGTAGCGAAGGGTGGCCAGCGTCCGGGGACGTTCCTCAGCGGCGGCCATGCCCATGTGGCCACTGCGCTGGTAGGGCAGGTTGAGCAGCCGGTAGCTGCCGGGTGCCTGGTTCCCCTGCACCAGCACATCGGCCCGCTCGCCAGGGGCCAGCACCAGCTCCTCGAGGGGCTCAGGCGTCCCGATCCCACCGCCATCGGTGGCGATGAGCACCAGGGGGTGCCCCTCGAGGGCAAGCCGGTAGATGCGGGCGTTGGAGGCATTCAGCAGGCGCAGCCGCAGCAGTCCACCACTGGGGATCGGCAGCTCCGGGTTGATCTCCCCGTTCACCGTGAGCAGTGAACCTTCCCTGCCGAGCATGCGGCCCATGCCCATGGCGCTGTCCTGGCCGGAGCTGCTGGCGTAATCCTTGAGCACCAGAACGGATTCGCGGGCAGCCGCCACTTCCGGAATCCGGTCCAGATCACCGCGCACCACCAGGGCGCCGCCCAGACCGCCGAACACCTGATCGGCCGAGTGGCCGTGGTGATGGGGATGAACGTAGAAGAGTCCGGCCGGGTGATCCTTGGCGAGGCGGAAGGCGTACTCGGTCGACCCACCCGGAGGAACCGTCAGGAACACGTTGTCGCCGGTTCCGGTGGGAGGGATGTGGAGACCGTGGAAGTGGAGGTTGGTGGGCTGATCGAGGCGATTGTGCAGCCGCAGGCGCACCTCATCGCCGGCGTTCACCTCCAGCAGAGGGCCCGGTGAGCGGCCGTTGTAGGTGAGCAGCTCGGCTGGGCCATCCGGCAGCGTGCCGCGCGAGGACTGGGCCACCAGCTCCAACGCGGCACGACCTCGCCGGGAGGCCAGAGTGGCCGCGCCAGCCGGCTCCGCCGGGGTGGGAAAGCGTTGCAGCCGGTTCCAGACAGCGGGGGCTGCCACCGCTGTGCCCAGGGCGGCGAACCCCAGGCCCAGCACCTGCCGCCGCCGTAGGGGAGTGGTCATGGCCGGGGCCTCAGTGGGGGTGACGGGAGAAGCTGCTGATGGTTCCAGCCCGGGTGAAGGACAGCACCGTGAACGGCTCCTTGCCGTACGGCGACTCCATCCCGGGGGAACCCAGCGGCATGCCTGGGGCGGCGATGCCGGCCACGGGCGGGCGACTCCGCAGCAGTCGTTTCACATCGGAGGCAGGGACATGACCCTCGATCGCAAAGCCAACCACTTCTGCGGTGTGGCACGAGCTGAGGCGGTTGGGCACCCCGAGGCGTTGCTTGATGGCCTGGACATCCGCCACCACGACATCGCGCACCGCGAAACCATTGGCGCGCATGTGCTGCACCCAGCCCTTGCAACAGCCGCAGCTGGCTGATCGATACGACGTGACCGGCATCAGGGCAGGAGCACTGGCCTGGGCCGCGTAGGAGCCACTGCCACCAGCAACGGCGCCAAGCGCCACGATCAGGCTCAAGACCTGTGGCAGAGAGCGGAGAGGTCTTGAGCTCATGACACCTGGAGCGGGCACAACCCAACCGTAGAGCCTCCCTTAAGGGGAGAGTCAAGCCCCCCCCGTGGCCGGCGTCGCCAAGGCCCGTAAGGCCGCCATTCACGGCAAAGCCCGGAGCCTTGCCCCCGGGCGTCTGCTTGCTCCGCGGTGGTGCCGTTCCGGGAGGTCGAGAAACAAAGCCTGGGCCGACCAGGGGAGCGCCTCAGCCGGCGACGAGCATCACCGCGCCCATCAGTGCCATCAGCAGGTTTTCGGCGAAGCTCACCACCCCCAGCGGCACCTTGGCGTTCCCCCCAACGCAGGCGCAGTTGAGGGCGAGTTTGTCGACGAACACCGCTTTGCCCACTGACACCATGCCCATCGCCCCCAGCAGCAGGGCCGTGGCTCCGATCAGGCGCCCGGCCCCGGCCACCTCAGGCTGCAGCAGGATCCCCAGGCCCACCAGGAGCTCGACCCCTGGGTAGAGACCTCCCCAGGCCTTCCACCGCTGGCTCAGCAGGTCGTACTTGCGGAAGCTGGCGGCAAAGGCCTGCACATCCATCAGCTTGAGCATCGCCAGCAGGCAGAGGGCGATCCCCATGAAGCCGCCCAGACCTGCGGCGAGCGCCAGCGTCATCAGCGCTGCGGTGCCGAACACCGCCAGCACCGGGATGTACGAAACATCGCCCGATTCCGGCCTCACCCCCAGCCGCGCCGCCAGATCGGTGTAGCCGCCGATGCGCTCCGCACCGGCAAACAGCTGCGGCGTGGTGGCAACCGCATGAGCAGCCTTGAAGGCGGCCACCTCGGCCTCGCTGCGCAGCGGATGGTCCTCAAAGGGAACGTGCTGCTCCTGCAGCAACTGCAACGCCCGCAGGCCCCAGGGGCAGGCGTGGTCGGGCAGATCCATGCGGTAAAGCCGCACGTCATGAAGGGAAGCCGAGGTCATGGCCATGGAGAAAAAGCGCAACTCCCTGAACCATGGGGTCTCCAGTAACTGGAGAGTCAAGGGGAGAGGGGGAGGCGCGCGGCCCTGTTTTGTCCCAGGTTCTGCCTGCTCGTCTTGGCGCACCGTGGCCTGGATGGAGGCAGCGGGTGTCCGACGACAGCCAGGCTGCTGCTGGCGCTCAACGCACCGGCTCACGGTGCCCCCGATCCCGCCGCGCAGCGCTACGCCGCCTGGAACACCCAGCACCCAGAACTGCGCGAGCTCGAGGGGGCGATGGTCCGGGTGCGGAGCCAGGAGATCGAGCAGATGGCCGAGTGCTGCCGCGATGGGTACGGGAGTTCAGGCAGCTGAGGGCTTCTGGCCGCCACAGTCCTCCCAGCGGCTGAGCAGGCCATGGAGTTCCGTGTGCAGATCGCGCAGGGCGGTGATCTTGTGCTCAATCTCGGCCGCCTTGCTGCGGATCGTGGCCTGCAGCGTGGCGCAGGTGCACACTCCAGAACGCCGTGATTCCAGGATCTGGGTCACATCCTGCAGCGGAATGTCCATGGCCTTGAGGGTACGGATCAGCGTCAGCTCGGCAAACACCTCATCGCTGAACAGGCGATAGCCACCCTCACTGCGGCTGATCGGATGGATCAACCCCTCATCGCAGTAGAAGCGGATGGTCTTGACGGTGAGGCCGGAGCGTTCAGCCACCTCGCCGATCTTCAGGGGCGTCGCAACAGCCACTTGACTCTCCACCTACAGGAGGCTCGATCCTATCGGCAGGCTCTCCCGAATCCTCCCCATGCGATCTCCTCTCCTTGTCGTAGCGGCACTGGCTGGCCTGCTGGCTCCGGTGGCCCAGGTTCAGGCCCAGGGCCAGATGGACCCCCACCAGCACCACCGGATGATGGCCCCGGCCCCTGCCGCGGATCAGCCGCCGGCCTCGGCGCCGCTCGATCACAGCGGCCACGCCCATGATGTGGGCCCCGCAGGTAGCACCTACGACCTGCGCTTCATCGACGGCATGGTGCAGCACCACACCGGTGCCCTGCGCATGAGTGAGTTCATGTTCAACATCGGCCAGCCCGGTGTGGGGGCCCTGGCCAAAACGATCTGGCGCGACCAGGCCCAGGAGATCCGGGCGATGGGGCTCTGGCGCAAGGCCTGGTACCCAGGGGCCCCGGTCTATCCGGTGGCGCTGGCAACGGGCGGGGATCCCGACAGCCTCAGCGGGCTCAGGCGGATGAGCCAGGCCCAGATCGACGGCATGCGGATGATGGGCGACGGCCCCACGCGCGAGAACCGGGTGGTGTGGTTCCTCGAGGGCATGATCGAGCACCACGGTGGGGCGCTGATGATGGCTCACGACGCCCTGGCCAAGAGCACCAATCCCACGATCCGGCGCTTCGCGCGTGGGGTGATCGTGGCCCAAAGGGCGGAGATCATCGAACTGCGGCGCATGCTTGCGGTGGACGGTCTGCGCAAGCCCGAGTACCACAAGTACGACACGCTGTTCAACCTCTGATCAGCAACTTCCACTGACTGAGGCCAAGGGGGGCACCGCCATGAGCACAACGCCGGCCTGCCATCACCACAGCCATCCGCCGCAGGCCGCCGGCGGCACAGGCATGGCCAAGGATCCCATCTGCGGCATGGTGGTGCCCGTGGCCACGGCCCTCTCCACCCAGCGCGGCGGCCGCAGCTACTACTTCTGCAGCCAGGGCTGCCTGCAGACCTTCCTCAACCCGGATCGCGAGCTGCAGGTCATGCGCCGCCGGGTCGGCTTCGTGATCGGTGGCGTGCTGGCGCTGGCTCTGTTGCGGGCCGGGGCCTTTCTCGCCCTGGCGGCGGGCATCAGCCTGGTGTCCTGGGCTCCTATCCCGGCACTTCCCTGGATGAGCTGGGGGATGTGGCTGTTCGTCCTGGCCACGCCGGTGCAGATCATCGGTGGCTGGTCGTTCTATCAGGGCAGCTGGGCGGCGCTTCAACGCCGGACCCTCAACATGGATGTGCTGATCGCCCTGGGCACCTCCGTCGCCTACCTCTACAGCGTGGTGGTGGTGTTCGCACCCACCTGGCTACCGGTCGGCGTCAACCAGCGCGACGTCTACTTCGAGGTGTCGGCGGTGGTGATCGCCTTCGTGCTGATAGGCAAGTACATGGAGGAGATCATCAAGAAGCGCTCCTCCGCCGCCGTGCGCAAGTTGCTAGACCTGCAACCCGCCACCGCCACGGTGATCCGGGACGGCATGGAGATGACCGTTCCGGCCGATGCCATCGCCCTCGGCGAATCCGTGCTGGTGCGTCCAGGCGAGAAGATCCCCGCCGATGGGGTGGTGCTGGAGGGCCGTTCCTCGGTCGATGAGTCCCTCCTCACCGGTGAATCCGTGCCGGTGGCCAAACAGCCCGGGGCGGAACTGATCGGAGGCACCGTGAATGGCACCGGACTGCTGCGCTTCCAGAGCACCCGCGTGGGGGCCGACACCTCCCTGGCCCAGATCATCCGCATCGTCGAGGAGGCCCAGGCCAGCACCGCCAGCGTGCAGCGCCTGGCCGACCGGGTCACGGCCTGGTTTGTGCCGGCCGTGGTGGCCGTCGCCATTGGTGCCCTGTTCCTCTGGACCCTGGCGGGGCAGTTCAGCAATGGCCTGCTCGCCTTCATCGCCGTGCTGGTGATCTCCTGCCCCTGCGCCCTGGGCATCGCAACGCCGGCGGCGTTGATGGTGGGGGTGGGCAAGGGCGCCGAGCTGGGGATCCTGATCCGCAGCGGCGAGGTGCTGGAGCGGGTCGAGACGCTCACCACCGTGGTGTTCGACAAGACCGGCACGCTCACCCTGGGCAGACCGGTGCTCACCGATCTCCAGCCGCTGACGAACCTTTCGGAGCAGGAAGTCCTGCAGCTTGCCGGGTCGTTGGAGCATGGGTCCGAACACCCCCTGGCGGCCGCGATCGCCGATGCGGTTGCGGCGCGCCGGCTGGAGCTGCTGCCACTGGAGCAGTTCGAGGCCCAGGTGGGAGAGGGCATCACGGCCCATCAGCACGGCAGCGTCGTCTGGTTCGGTAACCGTTCCCTGGCAAGCCGTTTCCTGTCGCAGCTTCCCGAACCTGTGGAGGCCCGGCTGGCCCAGCTGGAGGCGCAGGGAAAAACCGCGATGCTTCTGGGTCGAGGCGATCAGATCCTGGGTGTACTCGCCGTGGCCGACACGGTGAAACCCGAGGCCCGCCAGGCGGTGGAGCTGCTGCGACACCGGGGTGTGCGGGTGATCATGCTCAGCGGCGACAACCGCACCACGGCCGAGGCCATCGCCCAGCAGGTGGGGATCAAGGACGTGATCGCCGAGGTGCGCCCGGCCGACAAGGCGGCCACGATCCAGGCCCTGCAGCAGGCGGGCCAGGTGGTGATGATGGTGGGCGATGGCGTCAACGACGCGCCGGCCCTGGCCACGGCCAACATCGGCATCGCCATCGGCTCTGGTTCGGATGTGGCCAAGGAGGCCGGTGACATCATCCTGATCCGCAACGACGTGCGGCTGGTGGTGGGCGCGATCGGACTGTCGCGGGCCACGATGCGCAAGATCCGCCAGAACCTGTTCTGGGCGTTCGCCTACAACAGCGTCGGGGTCCCGATCGCCGCGCTGGGGTGGCTCAACCCGATGATCGCCGGGGCCGCCATGGCCCTGAGTTCCCTGTCGGTGATCGTCAACTCCTCGCTGCTGCGGCGGTATCGCGCCCTCTGATCAGGACGGCGGCAAGGCTGGCTTCTTGTTGCCGCGACGGCCCAGCAACAGGCCCAGGCCAGAGCCGGCGATGAAGAGGGTCAGCACGCCGAGAACCGTGGAGTAGTAGGGCTGCAGATTGACAGCACCGAAATTGCCGGTGTGCAGCTTCATCAGCCAGAAGGCATCAATCTCACGGGCCGAGAGGGCGCCATAGAGCGAACCGGACAGGGCTGTGAGCAACAACGGCACCGCCGCCAGGGGCACCAAGGTGCGATGGACGCGGCGCAGCAAGTGACGCTGAGTCATTCGTTCTGGAGCGCTTTGTGCAAGTCCTGCTCATTGGCACAGGGCATCCATAAAGTCCCCATCGCAAAGACGCCCTTGCACTTCAGCTCCGCAGCCCGTTTCTCCGCCTCCTGCCGGGTTTTGAACATGCCCTTCATGTGTGCGGCAGCAGGGTCAGCGCCAACGATCTGGGAGAAGACCACCGCAGCCATGGCGGCGAGAACGGCGGGCCAATGGGGCCGCTCAGGGCAACGGATTGGGGCCGGAGTCGGAGGCATGGGGTAGCGGCAGGATTGTGGGTTCAGGAGCAAGAGACAGGGTTCATTTCTCCTTGGAGACAGCCTTCTCATAGACATCGAAGCTCTTGCAGGGCATCCACTCCTTCCCCATCGAAAACGCCCCGCTGCAGTTCAACTCCTTGGCACGCTTCTCGGCCGCAGCTTTGCTCGGGAACATGTCAAAGGCCTGGGCGCGGGCGACACCGGAAGCAAGACCCAGGCCCGACGACAGGAGAAAGACCAGGACGATCGGGTTCACGGGTTGCTGGGCCAAGATTCAGTCTCCATCCTGGGGTCTCCCCCAAGGGGAGAGTCAAGCCCCTTGTGCTCGCTGGCCGGAAGGTGGGAGTGCTTCATCCCGGTGTGGAGGGAGCCAGCTGCACGCCCACACCGATCGGCACCCCGCACAGATCCAGGATCACCTTCATGGTCCGCCCCGGCAGCTTTCACCCATCGTGGAAGCAGCTGCCCGGTCGCTGGCGTGTCTGTCTTTCCGCTGCTGGTGATCGTCCATGCCCTGGCGGCCACGGTGTGGACCGGCGGCCATCTCGTGCTGGATCTGGGAGTGCTGCCCAGAGCCCTGCGGGATCGGAGCGCAGCGACGATCCGCAGCTTCGAGGAGAGCTTCGAGCCGTTGGGTCTCACGGCCCTGGCGATCCAGGTGCTCAGCGGGCTGTGGATGGGCTGGATCTATCTGCCGGACTTCCGGGGGCTGTTCAGCTCAGCCAACCCGATTGGGGTGCTGCTGGGCGTGAAGCTGCTGCTGCTTGCCGGCACCGCCGCCTTGGCGATCCATGCCCGGCTGCGGCTGATCCCCAACCTCACCGACGAGAATCTCTCCGGCCTGGCCAGGCACATCCGCGGCATCACCGCCCTGGCGATCGCCTTTGTGGTGGTGGGGGCGCTGATCCGGCTGGGTGGGCTGGGCTGACTCATTCGCCAGCTACAACAAAGCCCGGAGCGTTGGCCCCGGGCGTTTGTCTGCTCAGCCGTGGTGCCTTCCCAAGGGGGTCGGGCGCAGCTGCGCGGTCGGTTGATCGTTTGCAGATCAGGGTGTCTTCAGTTGTGGTGGGAGCTGCCGGCGCTGGCACCTGGGGCCAGGTGTCAATCGGGACGTTCCGTTGGGTCCGGGGCACCTAAGACGGTGCAGTGGACGGCGACTCGGCTACACGCCAGGAACGTCACATCTGGTCAAGAATGTTGGAGCAGGGGCCGGATCGTCAGCGCACTCCTGGCTGGTGCTCAGGGGGGGTGCCGTCCATCAGCGGAGCCTCCGAATCCCGTTGGCATCACAATGGATCCGGCGGTTGGAGACAGCAAGAGCGGCGGCGGATCACCATCCCTCGTTACTAGCGGCAACGCATCGTCATGGCGGGCTCCTCGCCGCAGGTGCTGCAGGCCGGACAGGGCTGATCCAGCCCCTGCCCCACCGGCGCTCAGTGGATCGGCTTCGCGCAGCCCTCCTCATGGTCCGGGCGGCCTCAAGGGCTGCGCAAGTCAGCCGGACTGTTGCGCTGGCTGCGCTGCGCTCCGCATTTCAGAGGGGGCTGCCCCTTGACCCCGCCCGGCCTGCTTCGGGGTCTCCGCTACGCCTGCCATGGCTACCGCAGCCCGGATCCGCGCCTTCCAGCTCCTCAGCTCCCGCACCCTGGAGCTGCTCTGCGAGGAGGCCTCCGCCCACCTCCCCACGCCCCTGGAGCGGCTGGAGCGCCTCTGCGCTGATCTCCTCTTCGATCGGCAGCGCCTCAATCCGCCGCTGCCGAGCACGTTCCCCGAGAGCGAGCTGCCCTTCTGAGGGGCCCCAGGCCCCGGCTGCGGCCGGGGCTCTCTTTTTGCTCGCCGCCGCTGGCAACAGGGCTCAGCAGCACCCCAGCCATGACCACCCCGATGAGCGCCGAGCGGTTCGAGGACCGCTTCCGCTTCTACAAGGGCCAGCCCCAGCAGCACCAGGGCGTGCAGCAGCTGCACCAGGCCATCGCGGAGGGCCTGCCCGCAGAGCAGATCCTCGATGAGCAGGCGACCTGGGCCGTGACCTTCAGTTCGGAGCCGCCCTCACCCCCCGCCAGTTCCGGTGGCCTGGATCCGCGGGGTTCCGAGGAGGCCGGAATGGTCGGACCCAAGATCAAGGCGCCGGTTAAGCCCGGCGACTCCTACCTGCTGGTCAACGACCGCGACCAGGACATGGAGGCCTACGACTACACGGGCCAGTTCCTTTGGAGGGTGCCCTGTCTGGCCCGCGGCCAGGGGGCCGACAACGACTGGACCCACACCAGCACCGACACCCCGCCGGGGCTCTACAGGCTCGGCCAGCTCTACCCCGACTACGAGCAGAACCCCAATCCGCCCTGCAGCGACACCGCGATGTCCTACGGCTGGTACAGCTTCGACATGGAGGAGCTGGAGGGGCAGGAGATCAAGGTCGGCCGGGCCGGGATCATGCTCCACGGCGGTGGCTCCGGCTGCGGCTGGCCGGGCGCATGGGCCCCCAAGCAGCCACTCCTGCCCACGCTGGGGTGCATTCGGCTCCACAACGTCGACCTGCGCGACAAGGTGCTGCCCCTTTACCGGCAGGGCACCGTCTACGTCGGCGTGTTCCAGGAGCCGTAGGCCGTGGCCGACGGTCTGGATCCCGCGCGGCCTGGCGATCGGCCTCCGGAATCCGCAGGCGGCTTTCAGCGCGAGCGCTTCCTGCTTCGCCTGGTGGCGCTGATCCTGATCGGCGAGGTGCTGCTGTTCGCGCTCGGTGCGGCCACCTGCATCGCGCAGTCGCGCAGGAGTCCGCTGCCTGCGGGCAGCATCTGCCATCGGGTCGACAGCAGCCTCGAGGCGGCCTTCGCGGTGGCGCTCAACACGCTGCTGGCCCTGCTGGGCGGCAAGGCCGTCGGTGAGAGCACCCGGTAGCCGCTGCCGCTGGCGCTGCTGGCGGGCCCGGCGCGGAACACCGTCCTCAGCATTCCCCCCGTGCTCGAGCCGGCCAGGGCTGACGCGAGGCGTGCGATGCACGCCCCTGGCCCGCCCTGCGCGCGCGGGGAGCTGGGCCCGTGTTCTCCGCACCATGCCCCCCATGGCAGCTCCCCAAGGCCCCGTCTGCGAGCTCCGTCTGCTCACGGTTCACCGCTATCAGCCCGGCATCCAGAAGCTCGGCTCCACTCCTCTCGCCATCGAGCACCTCGGCCGGCGCGGCAAGCCGGTCAAAAAGATGCGGCTGATCCCCGCTGAGAAGGCCTTCGCGTTTGCCCGCAAGCTGCAGGGCACCCCCGGCTGCACCGTCTCGGTCTGCTGAGCCGCTGGCTCAGGCCCGGCCCTGTCAGGGGCCGGGCTGCTGGCTTCAGAGCCAGTGCCGGTAGGCGCTGCGCAGGCGCCGGGCCCGGGCCTTCGAGCCAGCACTGCCGAACTGCGGGCTGGAGCCATCGCGCCGCCGCCGCACCCACACGCCCTTGCGTATCAGCTGAACGTCCTGGGCATTGGCGCGGCGGGCGGCGGTGATGGCGCCGTAGCCGCGCTTCTGCCTGGCCAGGGCCCGGCGTCTGGCCTGGCTGGCGCTGGCGGCAGTCACCACGGTTGCGGTGCTGCGATTCCGCCAGAACACCAGATACCAGACCATCGCTCCGCGCCTCAGCTGCGCGCCGGCACCCGCGGCGTGGTGGAGCGCATCGCCTCCATGTACAGCTCCCGCGTGCTCATGCTCTGCAGGTTCACCGGCACCCCGGCGCTGTCGTAACCGCCCTCCGCGGTGGACTGATAGAGCCCGTTGCGCTGCTGGAACAGGAAGCTGTACACCGGATGCCGGCGCAGCTCCTCCATGTAGTCGCTGGCGGAGAGCGCCACGCCATCGAGGGCATAGGGCTGGCCGGCGGCATCGATCGGCTCCAGCCGCTCCCGGCCGTCGCTCTGGCTGAGGCGGAACTGGCCGCCGCAGAGCTTGCAGAAGGTGTCAAAGAAGGAACTGCGCTCATCGCCGCCCACCCGGCCCTCGGCGTCGATGAACAGGCGTTCGAGCAGCCGCTCCTTGCGCAGGCCCAGGGCCTGCTCGCGGGCGTCATCGCGCTCCTTCTCCACCGCCTGCACGCGGCGGCGATTGGCGTTGTTCAGCTCCTGCTCGCGCAGGTTCCACTGGCGTTCCTGCTCCTCCCGCTTGCGCTCGGCCTCCTGCAGGCGGGCGTACTCGTCGGGGTTGATCTCCGAGAAGCGGGCCAGCTGGGCGCGGGCCTTGCGCAGCTCCTTCTCGAGCTGGTTGCTGCGACGGCGCTCGGCCCGCAAGGGATCTGCCCCGGGGATAGGAGTGGTGCCGGCGGGGGGATCGTCGCTGTCACTGCTGCCGGCGGGCTCGGGTTCCTCGCTGGCGGGCGGGGCTTCATTGAGCTCGTCGTCCTCCAGGTGAGCCAGATCGGGCTCCTGGGGCGGTGCAGTGGCCGGGCCCTGGTTGGGCTGCTGCTGGAGCTGGGGCTGGAAGGCGCCGGGCTCGGCGCTGACTTGGTGGCGAGAAGAGGAAGGCATCACCCATCACGGCTGTGGTGCTGCAGGCGCCCCGTCCGGGCTGCACCTGCACCTTCTGTTGCCAGCAGGTCTGGATGTGTATGAACGGCCTAGGCTCTACACATCGCCCCCGTGGCCGCCATGCGCACCAACATCGTCATCGACGACGCCCTGATGAAGCAGGCAATGCAGGCCAGCGGGGCCCGCAGCAAACGCGAGGCGGTCGAGCTGGGGCTGCGCACCCTTGTCAAGCTGCAGCAGCAGGGCGAGATCCGCTCCTTCCGCGGCCGGCTGCGCTGGGACGGCGATCTGGACGCCCAGCGCCTGGACGCGCAGACCGAGGCAACTGAGAAGCAGCCGTGATCGTTGTCGATTCCTCGGTCTGGATCGACTTCTTCAATGGGGTGAGCACGTCCGAGGTGGAGCGCCTGGATGGGCTGCTCGGTGCGACGCCGCTGGCGATCGGCGATCTGATCCTGGTGGAGGTGCTGCAGGGCTTCCGCAACGAGCGCGATGTGGCCACCGCCCGCCAGCTGTTCCGTTCCCTGGCCCTGCTGCCGATGCTGGGCGGCAGCAACGCCTGGAAGGCGGCGGAGAACTACAGAACCTTGCGCCGCAAGGGCATCACGGTCCGCAAGATGATCGACGGCATCATTGCCACCGCCTGCATCGAGGCCAACCTGCCGCTGCTGTTCAGCGACCGCGACTTTGCGCCCTACGTCGAGCACCTGGGGCTGGAGCCGGCCTGATCACACGCCTGGCTCCGGCGGTGGTGTGGAGGTGTCCCACACATCCCCCACCACCGATGCCCGCCGGCGGGGGATCACGATCCATTCACCAGCCGGCAGCTCGGTCGAGGGCAGATACGCCGGCACCAGCAGCGGCTGGCCGCTCTGCAGCGGCGCCGAGGGCCGCACCGCCAGCACCAGCAGTTCCGCGCCGATCGGAAATGGATCGTAGCGAGGCCAGCGGGCGTAGTCCGGGTTCAGCTCCCGCAGTCCCGTCACTGTCATCTCAAAGGCTGCGGCCACGCTGGTGAGCGTGTCACCGCTGACGGCGACATAGGGCTCGGCTTGTTGAAGTACGGGGTTGAGGCGCCGCAACGTCTCCACCGTGGTGCCATGGCGGCCCGCCAGCACCACCAGCGAATCCCCCTCAGCGGTGGTGATCGTCTGGGTGCTCTCCAGATGGGGATTTAGCCGGCGCAGGGTCTGCGCCGTGGTGCCGTAACGCTCCGCCAGCAGGGTGAGCGTGTCGCCGGGGCGGAGCACCAGCACGCTGTGGGGCTTGAGCACCAGCTCGATCGCCTCACCGAGCAGCGGCTGGGTGAGCAGCCCGATCCCGCCGCTGCCGTAGCGCGCCCCGAAGTGCTGCACCAGGCAGCCGGAGAACTGAGCACGCGGCTCATCGGGCAGCACTCCCTCCGGTTGCAGCAGGGCCAGGTCCCCCAGCCAGATCACGCCTTCGCAGGGGGCTACCACGGTGCCGAGCAGGGACGGATCCCACGGGAGGGGTTGACCGTCGCGGAAGCCGGGGGTGCCCCAGTCCTGCTCCGCCGCCAGCCAGTCAAAGGTGTTGCTGGTGGCCAGCGGCAGCACAGCGGCGCGGCAGAGGAAGCCCGAGTAGCGCACGTCGCCGGGGTCGGTGAGGGCGGTGTCGTCGTAGCCGCCCACCACCTGCTCAAAGCGCAGGAAGACATCGAGCACATGGCGGCGGATGGGGATCGGCTCCTTGCTCTCGGGCCGGTCCACCTCGAACAGGCAGAGGCGTGCGTTGGCGTAGGGCTGCAATGCCAGCCAGAGGGGCAGGGCCCCTCGGGACTGCGACGGCGCAGGTGCCACGCGGTTGCCGATCGCCGGTGAGGCCGTGGGGAGCGCCACCAGCTGGCCCCAGAGCGGAGCACCACGCAGCGGGTTGAGGCCCTGGTTCAGCGGCGAGAGCGGTTCGCTCATCGTTCAGACCCCCTGCTCAGCTCCGCACCAGCCGCCCCTGGAAGGGATCCGGGTCCGTCAGTCGCCAATTGGCAAGCCGCGGCAGCAGCAGCACCAGCTGCTGGATGTGGGCGTTCCGCTGCCGGCTCAGCACCACCCCAGCCGAGGGACCATCAGCGCTCCACTCGGTCTCGCTCTCTTCCAGCAGCAGCTCGGTGGCGTACTCCACCACGTCGAGCTTGCTGAGCGGCAGGGGGTTGGGCACCACACCCCCGGCCACGCCCTTGCGGCGGCTGCGGATCGGCGCGTTCAGCTCGGCAGGCGTCAGGGCCGCCTGCTGGTGGTTGAGCGCCGCGATCGCCTCGAGGTGGCCCTGGGCCGTGCACACCCCCACGGGGTAGTGGATCTCCAGGCTCGCCATCTCCCGCTGCAGCGCCGAGAGGGCCGCGGCCGTCACGGGGATGGAGAGGGCAATGCGCAGGGCCTCGGCGTCCTCGGGCTGCCAATTGCAACCAGGGGGAGAGGCCACCGCCAGCCGAGGCGGTCCCCAAGGCGGTGGTGGTGGGCAGGACCCGATCGAGGGCGGGTTGTTGCAGCAGGGCTGGCTCATGCCCTCCCCTTGCCAGGGCCCTCCAGGCTTGCTTGGGGCTCGGTCCCGTGGGCCCCGGTCCTTTGGACCTCCAGACCCAGGTGGCGGCGCAGCTCAGCCGCATCCACCACGCCGCGTTCATGCAGCTGCAGCCATTCGCCCACCGTGGGCTTCGGCTTCTGCGGTGGCGCCAGGGGCGTCACCTCCAGGCAGGCCCCGGCGCCCTCACACAGCCGCTCGGCGGTGATGGCGCTCCACTGGCGCAGCAGTGAGGAGCAGAGCGACACCTTCTGGGTTGCCAGCGACTGCAGCACGGCAAACCCCTGGCCGGCCGCCAGCGACACCTCCAGCTCCGTGCGGGCTGGTCCGCCGGCCAGGGCTGGGCTGAGGGCATCGCGGCGCATGGCCTCCTCCAGCTGCTGCAGGTAGGCGCGGTGCTCTGCGAGCGAGCGGGCCTCGATCTCCACCCACCGGAACGAGGCCCCCTCGGGCAGGTCCATGAACGAAGAGCTGGAAAGCACCAGCCGCTGCGGGCGCTGGGGGGAGGCCCCGGATCCATCGGCTCCGTCGCCCTTACGGAAGCCGTAGGGATCCACCAGCCCAGTCCGCACCCCAACGGGCAGGGCGGTGCGCGAGAGCAGGTCTTCGTACTCGCTGCGGCAGCGGTAATGGTTGAGGTACTGGTGCGCCAGGCCGAGGTGCGGCAGGTCGCCTTCCCCGAATGCGGCGCCATCGGCGCTGTACCAGAGGGCGGGCAGCTCAAAGCGCTGGGGGATCCGCTCCACCGGGCCTGCGGAGCTGACGCTGTAGCCCGTCGATTCAGCGGGGTTGGGCTCCGCCAGCCAGCTCTGCACCACCAGGCCGTCATCACCCACGGAGAGGCTGCGGTAGGTCCAGGCCTGCAGGTCCGCCGCCAGCCCGCCATGGGCATCGATCACCACGGTGGGTGCCGCGGCGTTGCTGCTGGCGTAGCGGGGCGGCAGGGCCGAGCGGCGCGGCTCCCGCCAGACGATCGCCAGCGCCCCTGAGGCCGTCATCTCCTGAGGGGCACCATCGGTGGCCAGCCGCCAATTGAGCAGGTCTCCCCGGGGTACCAGTTGCAGGCGCGGCAGCGACAGGCGATCCCCGCGCGCGATGGCCACCAGCCGGTCTCCCTCCGAGGGCCAGCGATGCTGGGGCGGCAACAGCAGGATCAGGCAGCCGCCATCCCGCAGCGCCAGCAGATCCGCCAGAAACAGAAATAGTCTCAGGTCCGTGCCGCGTCCGTCCACATCGGTGAGCACCCGGCCCAGCGAATCCGGCATCTCCTGCCACTGGAGCCGCGACAGCATCCCGGCGTAGGTACGCAACGCGTCGCGAAAGAAGCCGGTGGGCCGGGCCGCCTCCAGCCGCTGGCGGTAACAGGATTCCGGCTCCTCCACACCCCGCGGCAGATAGACCGGCCGGCGGCTGGTGCCGTCGGGGAGTTCCAACAGGCTCCAGCAGTCATAGACCAACTGCAGGCGTTCCCGCAGGCCGCTGAGGGTGGGATGCTCCAGCCAGGGGGGGTGGGCAGGGGCCTGGGGCTGGAGCGGTGCCTCGGCGGATGTCCGGGCGTGGCTGCAACGACGAGTGGACACGGTGCGTTGAGGCTGTGCCCTCTATTGCCAGCCGCAGGGGCACGCTGGGGCTCAGAGAGAGTGGCAGCCTGGAGCATGTGTAGTAGGAACATATCCGGATCCGGTGAAGACCCTTCCAATAGAAACACCGTGAACCAGAGCCCTTGACAGCCACTAGTCCTACGCTGAAATACAGAGTTGAGCCTGGTTCTTATGGCACAATATCAAGCCAATCAGGATTCACTGCGGGCACCAAGAATAAGAATTAGACGCTGGAGGAAAGCCTAGGTGGATGAGACACGCTTTGAAAGCCTGTTGAAAGAACGTCGAGTTGCCGTCATCCATTTCTCGCACCATGCGGTCATGGGGCACAAGGTCACTTTTCCCAATGATCTGCTTCACGCAATCTCCTTCTTCAAGCATGAAACACGATCTTGTTGTGCGCTCTACCCACGGCACGAGATGGATTTGCCTGGCTCGGTCGGTGTGATTTTCAGCCCCAAATATTCGCAACTTCTATCCGTTTCCTCCTGCGACTCCGGTTCATCTCATTACGCCGGCAGGGAAGGTTCTCTGGGAGCAGCTCCGGATGAGAATGCAATATTGGAGAGCCTCAACGTGCCGATGGGGACGTACAACGAGTGGAGAATTCGAGGGGCCATTCCGGTTGGGGTTTTCGTTGCTAACCCATTGTGTATCTTGGTTAAGCAGGAGTCAACTCTCACAGTTGGCGAAGAACGGATCACTGACATTGGTTGCGCACCTATCTCACTCCAAGCCGCTCAGATGGCCTTCCCCTCATGGCCGATCTATACGATGGGAGCCGAAGGAATTGAACAGCTTTAAGTGGCCGCTAGGGGCTGGCATCGCCTTGCGCCTGAGCCGCCAAGCTAGGACCCCACCTTTTCTCGATCTATCTGCGGTCAAGTGATGAGGGCGAGCTTCGAAGGACTAACAAGATTGTCCATCATGACCACAAACAAATTATTCAGCTATTGCAAGAGTGGTACCTCATAGGTGATTTGATTGCGAATCCTTGACAAGGCTTGCGCCATAAGCCCATAAAGACTATATTGATATTGGATCTGAGAGCGGGCTAGACCTGCTAGTAGGATCCCCCGGGCCCGCTTAAGCGGGCCCTTTCAACTATAAGCGAACAATCCCGAGTGGATCAGTTGAACTGGCCACTTTGCACAGGACTGAATCAAGACGGTCGAGGTAGTTTCTCGCCCCCTTTTTCTTGACGTATGCATTTGGGGCGAGTTTTTGGTAAAGAAAATAGGCATTTACGTCGCTTAGCTGGATGAGATAAGAGTGCAGTGAGTTGCGATGTACTGCATCTTCGACCAATGTAGTAAGTGGAAGATTGCGATATCCCAGCCCGCCCCTATTGGATATTGGATTGTAAGCACTCATTTTTCGCGTAAGCAGACGTAATTTTCTCTCGTCGGTCTCGTCTACAAAAAGCAAACCCCTGTCTTGTGGGTTCTGAGGACCTGGGAAATTTCGATGTGACAATGTATTGTGAAATCTCTGGATTAGCGCGCGCCACGCATGTTCAAAGACATCATAGTCATTACGCTTGCCAGCCTTGTCAACAACAACGTTGATGATGCTTAGGTCGCTTAATGAATTTTGGAAGTCTATGACATCTCTTAGGATGCGTAGTCGCATTGACTTTGGTATTCTAGCTAGATCACCAGGCTTGTTAAGGAAGTGACTCGCGTGAATCTCTTCCCTAAGCTTCAGTCCATATGTTTTTCGTAGGTGACGCCTGAACTGAAGAGTATCTTCGATAAAGTCATGCCAGCGAAGCTCATGTAAAACCAGGCCACTTAAGGCAAAGAAGCTACTGGATCCCCGCTCGCGGCCAATGTCTCCACTTTCATCGGCATAGAGAAGAAACACAGACAGCAATCAAGCTAGAAGAATTCTACGGCTTGTCTCCATTGTCAGCGAGACCTATCCATAAAATGTGTTACATTAATCTTGGTAGCGCCAAGGAAAGTGCGCCGCGATGACAATCAAAGTCAAATGAGATAGGGTATTCCCCGCACTTCTTTTCTGCGCCTTGTCGTATGCGCTCAGCCAGTCGGTTGCATTTTGAGGGCTGAAAATAGGGCTGTTGCGAGAGATTCACTCGACTTGGAAGGCCACGACCCTCACGGAGCAGGCATCCACTATCTCCTGCCACTGCTTTCTAGGTACCCTCATTCTGTCAATCACGTCTGTCAGGCTCACGCCCGAGCTCAGCATTCGCTGCCCCCGCGCATGGATCTCTCGCCATGTCGGCGGAACCTTCAGCAGGAAGCCATTGTCCCGCAGGAAGTGCGTGATCTCCCCATTCGCGTAGGTGCGTCCATAAGGTCGGAAGGGCCCGCGTGAAGGGTCGTACCGCCGGGCAGCCTTGATCAATCCGATCATCGCGAGCTGCAGCAGGTCTTCCTTGGGGTGAACCGTGCGGCGGGCAAAATTACTGGCAATCTTCTCCGCCAGGTCACTGTGTTGCAGCGCCAGGGCATCGGCAGCGGCATGGGGTCGCACCGGCCTTTGCCGCCGGGGCCTGCAGCGCACGGGCTGCTGCCCCTGTGGTCTGGGCGGGTGATGCGGCGGTGCCTGCAGGCTGATCTCCAGCTGCTCTGCCCGCGCATGGCACGCCGGCCGGCGGTAGCGCCCGCGCCGCAGAGTCCGCTCCACGCCGTCGCCATCACCCACCAGCACCACTGTGATCGGCAGCACCAGCTGCACCGCCGTGGCGGACGCCTCGGTTGGGGCAGGGAGCAATGCAGCGGTCACGGTTCCTTGCCTGTCAGCGGCTGATCAGCAGCGGCGTCGCCAACGGCTGGAGGCCCTGGGTCTTCCAGTACCGCACCTCCAGCCAGAGGGCGCCGTGGCAGAAGGCATCCACCAGGTCCTTGCTGCCTTTGGGGAAGCGGATCGCCTCCTCCACCAGTGGCTGGGCTCGGTGGTGGAAGCGGATCTGCCCTGCCTCCACCAGCGGGGCCACCGCATGGGCACGGGTTTCCTTGCTGCCCCGAGCCGTGATTGGCAGCATCCCCGGCACCCGCCGCCGAAGCGTCTGCAGCACCGCCGGCCCGTTGGCCGCGTCCTCGATCAGCACGGCGTTGGGCCGTAGGCCCTGCTGTTCGAGCGTCTCCAGGCAGCCCAGAAGGAAGCGAATCACCTCCGGCAGTCCAAAGCGGTGTCGAGAGGCCCAGAGCACCTCGATTTCCAGCGCCGCCTGGGGCATGGGCCCTTGAGAATCCCCCGATCGGGGGATGGCGCCGTGGGCCTGTGGGGCTAACAGACCGGCTAGGCAGAAGCCGCAGTAGTCGCTCTCAGCCTCCCCCTTGAAGCTCAGATCACAGGAGAGCGCCAGCAGGGCGTACGGGCGCTGGTTCCCCGACTCGCGGGGGAAGGGCGGGCGGATCCACTCCCGCAGGAAGATCGAGCCCGTCGCCGGGCTGGGCCGCTGCTGGTACAGCGCCGCCCACCAGTAGGTGCCGAGGCGGGCACGGATCTTGAGAAGTTCCGCCAGCGGGAATCGCTCCGGACACAGGGCCTCGCCCGGCTGGCGCCAATCCGGAATCAGGGTGCAGGTGGGGGGCAGCTTCGGGCGCTCATTCGGCTCGTCCGCGATCGCCGGCAGATCCAGCACCGTCCAGTGCTGCGGCGCCTCCCCGAGCTCCTGCTCCAGCAGCCAGGCCACCACGTCCTGGTGGTCCCAGCGGGTCAGCACGATCACCTGGGCCGAGAGGTTCGAGTGCTCCTGGCCATCAGGCCCAAGCACCGAGGCGGGTTCGGCACGGGTCAGCCACACCGAGCGCAGCCAGTCGATCAGCTTCTGCCGCAGTGCCGGCGATGCGGCATCACCTGGGCCCTTGTAGGGGTCGTCGATGATCCCAAGGCTGTAGCCCTTACCGGTGAACGGCCCATCCACACCGGCAGCGATGCAGCCGCCCCGCTGCCGCGTCAGCCAGTTGCCCACTGCCGCCGAGTCGCGGGCCAGCAGGTGGCCGGTCACCCGGTAGAAGTGCCGCGCCTCCCGCGAATGGGCATAGGCGAGCTCGGCCGAATAGGAGGCGATCGCCGCGAACAGCTGCGGGTAGCGCTGCAGGAAGTAGGCCGGGAACAGCTTGGACACCAGCAGCGATTTGCCCAGCCGCGGCGGACAGGTCACGATCAGCCGGCTCAGCCGGCCATCGGCCACCTGCTGGAGCAGGTCGATCAGCAGCTCGGCCCAGCGGTGGAAGCCGTAGCGGGGGTAGGCCTCGGCGATGAAGGATCTCAGGCTCTGGGGTTCGGATGGCTCGGCTGTGGGCGCCGTGGGGAGGTGGAGGAGCCCGGCATCGCCCCAGGGGTCCGTCTCCGTCAGCAGCAGGCCCGTCACGTCCGTGCCTCCGGCGGCTTGATCGGCGCCCGCAGCAGCCCGCCGATCTCGGCGATCACCCGGAAGGCGCCCACGGCAGCACTGAACTGCTCGGCATCCATGGCCCGGCGGGCACAGTCGTTGAGGGCAAAGATCTGCTCGGCCTGGTGGCGGCGCCGGTCGGAGATCAGCTCTTCCACCATCCGCATCCGCGCCAGATCGAGGTAGCGGTTGATCGTTTTGACATTGCTCACCCCCCAGCTTTCGCCCGCTTTTGCCCTGATCTCCAGCAGCGGCAGCCGCTGGGCGATCCACAGCTGGGCCTCAGCGATGCGCCGCTCCACCTCCCCTGCGGTGGCCCGGGGCGTCTGGGCGTGGTGGGGTGCGCGCCGCGGCGGATTGGTCTGGCTGATCGGCCGGCTTGGGTCCACCGCCACCGGCCCCCAAAGCCCCTCCCCGTCGGCGTCTTGTTCGGCCGGTGCACTGCGCAGCTCCTCCACCGGGTCAGCGGCGGCCTGGTTGTGGGTGCGCGGCGCCATCAGATCAGAACGGCAGGGCCTGGGTCTTCGGGGGGCGGATCGTCCAGAAGGGCTTGCCACGCTTCTCGATCGCGCTGCCCTGCTGGATCGCAGCCTCCTTGGCGTCCTTGAGCTGCTGCTCGATCCGCTGCACCGCCGGCGGGAAGTCGTAGGTCAACCGACCGGGGCTGTGGCAGAAGGCCCAGTCGTTGTGGGAGAAAGAAGGATCCAGCTGGCCGGTGGCCATCGCCGTGCTGAGGGCCTCCAGCAGCGGCTCGAGCTGCTGCTCCAGATCCTTCTGCTGGGCCTTGATCGTGGTGACCGCATCCAGCAGGCCGTCGAGATCAGCCGGCTCCTCGGGAGCTGGCGGCAGAGGAGCAGACGCGAGCAGGAGGTCCACCATCGAGGGACATCAGAACAACTACCCGGATGACTCCGAGCCCATTCATTCTAGCGACTCTGAATTGCGAGCCAAAGCCCTGGGTTGGCCTCTGTCGCCCCTGAGCGTTCAGAAGGGTCTTCGTGCGGAGCAGTAGCGGCTCCAGGCGGCAGCCCAGGCCGCCAGGCACTGCTCACGGCTGTAGAAGGTGCTGCTGAATGCCTCGCCGGGCTTGCTCCAGATCGTCTGGCCCAGCTCGTAGTGGTTCCCCTGGGCGGCCTCCAGCACCATGTAGCCCCCCAGCTGGGCAGCGGTGGAGTAGGGCCGCCCGTGAGCCGAGAGGGTCTTGAGGTCGTAGAGCACCCGCACCTCGTGGCCCCGCCGCTCGCTCAGGGCCGTGGAGACGTAGGCGCCATCGAAGGCCCCGGCCACGTTGCGGGCGAGGCAGCAGGTGAGCCGTTCGCTGGCGATCACCCGCACCTCCTCCCAGAGCGGCAGCTGCAGCAGCGGCAGGATCCAGTCCCGGTACTGGTGATGCCCGGGCAGGGCCTCCACCTCCAGGAGGGCATCGATGGCGGTCCTGCCCATCAGGAAGCGGGCCTGGCTGTAGTGCTCCAAGGCCGCATGCACCGTGGTGCCGCGGGGCTCCCAGATTGGCCGCTTCGCCTCGATCGAGCGTTTGGCCGTGGGGCTCAGCCCATGGGCCAGCACGCCGGTGATCGAAACCGGGAACAGGTGATCCCCCAGCCAGTAGCGGTGGGCCTCCTCCTCCCGCCACAGGCCGGGGATGGGATCAAGCCAGGTTGTGGTGAGCATGGCCGTTTCAGGGGTGACGCGCGGTGACGGGAGGCGTCACGGCTGGGATCGCAGGCCAGGCCTGGCTTCTGGTGGTGCCTGTAACGATGTAACGCCTATTGAGATAGAGAAGCAGAAGCAAGCAGCTGTGTCTGGCTGAAGGGGTGTTCATCCGTCTTGGAGTTCATAGGGGGCTCTATCGGATCCCTGGAGCGTTACATCGTTTCGGCAGCCCAGATCCGTTGCTGGACTATGGATCTGGTCGTTACTGCTGCCGTCACGACCGGAGGCGTTGTGCCGGCAGCCGGTTACAGCACGCTCAGAGGAATGGCGACTGCACGGCTGACCATGCCGGCGCCGCAGAAGCGCACCGGTCCGGCCCGTTGCGCCCCAGCTAGGCGCAACAGCACCACCGGCCAGCTGTTCTGCCAGGCGGTATCGGCAAGGAACTGCTCGATCGCCTTGGCCGTGTTGCTGACCAGCAGGCGGTCCTGATCAACCCGCAGGCCATGGCGCCCAAGGGTCTGGGCAGCCAGCCCCGAGCTCACGTCGATGTAGGTGGTGTGCCCTGCCGCCAGCTCCACCAGTTCGCCGATGGTGCGGGTGACGGGCTTGTCGTCGGTCTCCACCCGCACCTGGCGCTGCAGGATCGTCTGGATGCAGCGGGCCTCGTCGGGGACTTCGGTGCTCTGGCTGTAGCTCTCCCAGTCGTGGCAGGCGATGCAGTGCTCGGCCTCCTCCTGGGTCGGAACTGAATCACTGAGCAGCGACCAGGCCCCGGCCATCAAGGTGCCGTACTGATCTCCCAGGCGCTGGGAGTCGAAATGCCGGGCGGCAGCAGCGGAGAAGACCACGACCGACTGGCGGATCACCGGAATCAGCGACACGGTCCGGGCGATCAGCCGCCGCGCCAGCTCCGGTGTGATGTGGCGCTCCAGGTCGCGATCCAGGGCCTGCCAGTGGGCTTCCCGCTCCTGCTTGCCCATCTCGGTGGGGCTGCGCAGGGTCAGCTGGGCGAAACGGCTCTTGTCGGCCCCCTGCTTGAGCGCGGTGGCGATCGAGCTCATCAGGAACATCGAGCGCACCCGGTAGCGGCTCACATCACCGCTGGGGGACCCCTTGAGCATTTCGGCGCTGCTCTCGCTGCTGGCCACCCGCGCCAGCGACAGGATCGCCTGCATCCGCTGCTGGTCGCCCTTCTCGTTGCTCTCGGCCTCATCGAAGACCACCGGCACAGCGTCCGAGCAGATGGTTTGGCGTAGGCCCGCCTCCGTCGTGGCGCCCACCACCACCAGGCTCAGGTCCCCGAGCAGCGGCGCCACGAAGCGATCGAGGATCTGGCTCTTGCCCGAGCCGGCTCCGGCGGTGAGCCAGAGGTGGGGCCGCCAGCGCAGGGCACCGCAGATCGGAGCCAGCACCACCCAGCCGAGGAGCAGGGTGCCGGAGGCGGGCACCTCCCAGCGAAAGCGGTTGGCGATGCCCACGATCACCGACGCTTCTTCCACGGTCAGAGGCTGAACGCCGCAGGGCCCCTCCAGGCGTTTGAGGCGCTGGTAGATGTGCCGTGAGCGGAACGGTGCGGTGATGGGCTGTTCCCCCTCGGGGGTAATCAGGCGATCGCCGAGGTGCAACACGGTGCGGCCCTCATCCCACCAGGCCCCGCGGCCGCGGATTCGCTCCACCGCAAAGATCCCCATCGCGGCGGAGCTCTTGTGAAGGTCGCTCGCCGCCGCCGGCCAGTTCACGCCGGTGCGGCTGGGGTAGAGGCTCTCCCAGTACTCCAGTGGCGCCAGGGCCACCAGGTGGGTGGCGGTGTGGCAACCGCGGGGCAGGCGGATCACCTGACCGGTGCTGCCCGGTTGGTAGAAGTTCGCGTCGGCGTCGTAGCCGAGGCACAGGAAGGGTGCCTGGGGGCGAGGAGCCGTTGGCCCGGGTGCCGCTTGCCCGCCATCTCCGTGACCGCTTTCGACGCCTTCGGCTTTCGCATCAGGGCCGACACCGCTAGCCTGTGGCGCAGCCCAGGGGTTGGCAGCTTTGGCCAACTGCAGGGTGGCCTGCCGGGGCGTCCAGTCGGCATCCGCAAGGTCCCAGCCCGCCGGCAGATTCGCGGGCAGAGCCACCAGCTGCAACTCGCAGTCGAGCGGGTGTAGCAGCGTGGCCAGGCTCTCCATCGCCGCCAAGCCGGCCTCATCGGCATCGGGCCAGAGCGTCACCGCACGGCCGGCCAGCGGCGTCCAGTCCGCCTTGGTGATGGCCTTGGCGCCATTGGCCCAGGTGAGGACCACGTGCTGCGGGAACAGGCGGGCTGCTGCTTCCGCGGTGGCTTCCCCCTCCACCACCAGCACCGGTGCCTCGGCGCGCTGCAGCAGATCCGACAGCCCGTAGAGCGGCCTGGGGGTGGGCCAGTCGCAGGTAAAGGGATCGCGCCGGCTGGGGCGATGCCAGTCCCCATCCAGCCAGACGCGGTGCAGGAAGGCTTTGCCGCCGCTACGCAGCCGGATCCGCTGGATCCAGAACAGCACCTCCCCGTCAGCGTTTCGGTAGGCCCACTGGGCCGTGGCACCGCGGTTCAACGGCGGCGGCGGGGCATCGGCAGGTGGCTTCTCGGGCATCCGCCAGGGTTTGCCGCTACGGCCTGGGCTCTGGCTGGCTGGGCTGTGCTGGCCATCCGGCACCAGGCCGAGGAAGGCCTCCACCTGCCGTGCGGCCTCCACAAAGCTCCAGCCCTGCCGGCGCATCAGCAGGTCCATGCCTGAACCGGCGCCGCCGCGCTGGTCCTTGCCGCCGCACTGATTGCAGAACCAGGAGCCGCTGCCGTCCTTGTCGTCAAAGCGGTAGCGATCCGTGCCACCACAGAGGGGGCAGGGCTGATGGCGATTGCGGAGTTGGGCCTCGCTCACCCCTGCCAGGGCGGCAAGGATCTCCGGCCAGCGGCCCCGGGCCGCTCCGATGGCATCTGAAGCCATGAGGTGGGTCTCACCATCCCTGGCCAGCCAGCGCCTCGCTCGCCGTAGACCCGCGATCAGGCGCGGGCACCAGGGCCTCACGGCTGATCACCGCGTCCAGCACCTGGCGCAAAGCGGCCGAGCGACTCAGGGAGCCGTGGCGACGGCGTGCATCCAGCCAGGCCAGTTGCGCATGGGTGATCGAGACGCTCACCGGCAGGGCGTAGTCGGACATCGGGGCTGTGCTCGCGGACTACAGCCTACTAGGCATGGCCAGTGCTCGCTAGGCTGAGCCACGCAAGGCGAGCGGCTAGTCCTTGTCCCGCTCGCCTGTGGTCCTGATGGCCCCGATCGTTCTGCGCGATTACCAGCAGCAGCTGCTGGATGACCTCCGCGCTGCTCTCAAGGTTCACCAGCGGGTCTGCGCCGTCATGCCCACCGGCGCCGGCAAGGGCCAGACCATCGGCGCGATCGTGGAGGGTGCGGCCGGGAAGGGGCGGAGGGTGCTGGTGCTCGCCCACCGGGCCGAACTCATCGATCAGCTCACCGGCACCGTGAGGGCCTGGGGCCTGGAGCCCGACGTGATTGCCCCCGGCCGCCGGCTGCAGGGCCGCCAGGTCGCCGTGGGCTCGGTGCAGACCGTGGTCCGGCGGCTTGCACTCCTGCCGATGCCGGATCTGATCATTCAGGACGAGGCCCACCACCTGGTGGCCGGCAATGTCTGGGGCCGGATCATCAACGCCTGGCCCGGGGCCCATCTGATCGGCAAGACCGCCACCCCCGAGCGGCTTGACGGCAAAGGGCTGGGCGTGGAGGCCGGCGGCTTCTTTGAGGCCCTGGTAATGGGGCCCTCCGCGGCTTGGCTGGTGGAGCAGGGCTGGCTGGCACGGCCGAGAGTGTTCTCCTGGCCAGGCGCCAGGAACAGCAAACTGCGTCGCCGCATGGGCGAGTTCGACCTCGAGCAGGCGGCACGCGCCTTCGGGGATCGGGCCGCCATCGGTGATGCCGTCTCCCACTACCGACGCCGGCTGTACCCCAGCACGGCGATCTGCTTCTGCTGCACGATCGAGCACGCTGAGCAGATGGCCGCGGCCTTCCGCGCTGCGGGAATCCGGGCCGCCTCGGTGAGCGGCAGCACCCCAGCCGACGAGCGCAAGCGCCTGATCGCCGGGCTGGGCACCGGCGAGGTGGAGGTGCTCACCAGCTGCATGATCATTTCCGAGGGCACCGATATCCCCTCGGTCGGCGGCGCGATCCTGATGCGCCCCACCGCCTCCCTGAGCCTCTACCTGCAGATGGTCGGCCGGGCCCTGCGGCCTGCACCGGGGAAGCAGGAGGCCGTGATTCTCGATCACGTCGGCAACGCCCATCGCCATGGCCTGCCCACCGATGAGCGTGAGTGGAACTTGGCCGGCCGTAGGCGCTGCGAGGGGGTCTCGATCCCGATCAAGGACTGCCCGGTCTGTTTCTGCAGCTGCCCCAGCGCAGCGCAGGTCTGCCCGGACTGCGGCCACCTGTTCCTACGCGATGAGCGCGATGTGCAGCGCCGCGGGCTGCATCAGCTGGAGGGCGAACTGGTTGAGGTCACGGGCTCAGCTCGCCACCGGCCCAAACCCAACCAGCAGCAGAGGCCCCGGCGCACACACCCAGCGGCCGGCTGCCGCACCTTCGAGCAGCTGCTGGAGAGGGAGCAGGAGCGGGGCTACAAGCCGGGCTGGGCCAGGCATGTCTGGGCCGCGCGGCAGCGCAACAAGGCATGAGGTATTGCCGAGGGGGCCAGCCCTCCCAATAAGCCCAAGGTATTCGCCATTTGGCAAATACTTGCGTGATGGTGCGCTCGTCCCTCGTGATGGTGCAGGGTCAAAAGGCCAGACGTGCCGTTCCGGTGAGCACGTACTGAATCGGATCACGGCCCTTGCGGGGCAGGGCTTCCACGGCACCAGCAGCGGTGAGTTGCTGCAGGGTCTGGGAGACCGCCGGCTGGCTGACGCCCCAAAGCGTCATGAGAGCGGTCTGAATCTCAAGGGCTTCCGGGTCACGATTGCCCCAGGCCAGCAGACGCTCCCAGGCCGTTGGCCCCAACTGGTCCTTCAGCTCCTGCTGGTTGCGTTGCCGCAACACCAGGAGCAGGTCGTCCATGCCGACAGGCGCGGCGCCGTCACTGGTTGCTGGAGCGGTCAGCCCCAGCAGAGCCGTCATGCCGTCCTCAAGGGCCTTGAGCATTCCACGCAAATCCCCTCGGAAGAGCATGTAGAGCCGCTCCACCACGGCGCTTTCCACCGGGGGGCGCCAGGGCTGCCCAGGGCCCATCTGCAGGGCGGCGTAGCGGTTGGCCAACAGCTTCTGCACGTCCTCCAACTCCAGTGGCTGAAGCACCTGCGGATCACTGAAGACTGAACGGATCTGGGTGTGGGTTTGCACCACCGTCCGCACCGCGTCGGTGGTGCCCACCACGATCAGGTGCAGGCCATCGAGCAGCAGAGCCTGATCACGGATGCTGCGCAGAAGATCGGCGGCACGGTCGGCATCGGCCTCGCTGAGGTTCTCAAGGTTGTTCAGGTGCAGCACCAGGCCCTGGGCCCCCTGCGCCTGTGCATAGGCCAGCAGGTCCCGAAGCACCCGTGGGCCATCGAGGACCAGCGCACTCGGTGGTGTCGACACCCCTTCGGTTTGGGTGCCGCCTGCCCCAAATCCAAACGCTGAGGCCGAAAAGCCGCCGCCACGCAGGCGAAAGCTACGCACCAGCTGCTGCGCGGCCTCTACCGCTGGCCCGGAAGCGGTGGGAAAACTGGCCAGCACTGCGTCGTAGGCGCCATTGAGCAGCCGGCCCAGCAGGTCTTCTGAGCTGCCCTCACTCCCCAAGGAAATGATTTCGGAGGAGGTCCAGTACCCCGCCTCTCGGGCGTCGGCCTTCACCGCCTGCACCAGCGTGGTCTTACCGATTCCGGGCCTGCCGGCAACAGCCTGCCTGGAGCTGCGGGTACTGCCGATGGTGGTGAGCAACAGTTGCCGCTCCCGCTCCCGGCCCACGAACAGATTGAGGGGCGTGGCCTCGGTATCCGAGCGCAGGGTGGCCTGGAAGTAGGGGGAGGAGCGCAGGTTGTAGAGCCCCCAGAGGTTCGGCAGCGCCATCGATCGAGGGATTAGCTGCGGGACCGGATCAGCCAATACTGCCCTTGTATTGGCGAATCTGCCAATACCTGCCGATCGCTGACGAGCGGCCCGGCAACAGGAGGCATGGCCTCCTCCTCCCAAAGCGAACACGAGATCCAGCAGCGCATCCGCCTGGCCTGCGGCCGAGGGGCGGTGCGCCTCTGGCGGAACAACACTGGCGCCCTGGTCGACCAGCAGGGGCGCTTCGTGCGCTTCGGGCTGTGCAAGGGCAGCAGCGACCTGATCGGCCTGCGCTCGCTGGAGATCACCCCGGAGCTGGTCGGTCGGCGGATCGCCCGGTTCGTTGCCCTCGAGATCAAGACGGACAGTGGGTCCGTCAGTCCGGAGCAGCGGGCCTTTCTGCAGCTGGTGACCCAGCTGGGCGGCGTGGCTGCGGTCTGCCGCTCGATCGAGCAGGCCCAGGCGGTTCTGGATCTGGATCCTGTGGCTGGCCAGGGCCGATGAACCGGCCCGAGCTCCGCAGGCAGTTGCAGGCCCTGGCCCGCCGTCAGCAGCCGGGCATCCACCCCTACACACTGGCCCTGCAGTTTCAGGTTCTGACAGGTCGGATCCTCACAGGGCAACAGGTCAAGCAGCTGTTAGCCGAGCCAGGTTCTCGCCGCAACCAGGCCGCCAAGCTGTAACAAGCTCTGGCTAGCTGTGCCAAGGACTGCGTAGGATCGGGCTATGGCACAACCAAAGAAACCCGTCAAGCGCTCCTATCAGGCTGTCCTCGACTGGCAGGACGAATCCCGGCGTGCCTTCGGGAAGATGCTGCTCAACTGGCGGCGTCGCAACGGCTGGACCCAGTACACCGCCTGTGAGTGGGGCACGGAAGCCGAGTTTGAGGTGATCTCCTACGGCAATCTCTCGGTGATCGAGCAGGGCAAGGCAGGAGAGCTGCGTCAGAAGGCCTTCTTCCAGCTCGAGGAGCTCAACCGTCGCCTAGCCGAGCAGGACTGGGGACCAGTCAAGTCCCAGCGGTTGAAGGACCAGTTGAAGGATGCGGAGCCCCTTCGAGGCGACGACCAGAAGCTCTGGGATGCGGTGGATTTCTGGAGCTGCTACATCGGTTACGTGCCGGTCCCCAAGACCTATCAGGCTGCGCCCGCCCCGACCCTGACATCCAAGCGAGCCGAGGAGCTCTGCCAGAAGTGGCGCCAGCACGTGCGCCGCGTGATCAAGGAAGGCAGCCTTGACGTCACCAAGGCCCTGGAGCAGCTGGTCAAGGGAGCGCCGCAGGAGCACCAGAAGCGTTTCTCGGAGGTGCTGGCCATTGATGACTACAGCTCGGTCGAGCTGGCCCAGCTCTGGGTGGATGGCGAGGATTTCCAGCCCGAGCAGTGGATCAGCACCTGGGAGCAGAAGACCCTGGCCGCCTGAGCGGTCCCGCCACGGCAGCCCCGAGAAAAATCAGGACAGTCAAGAGCCACGTTCGACGTTGCGCCTAGCGTCAGCAAGCCGCTAAGCTGAGGCCAGTCAGTACGAGCCCGACCCTCGGTCCCCATGACGCAATCCCCGGCACGCGAAGGCGTGCCCGCCGATGCCCTTGGGCTTCTCGGCGAAAAGGGCAGCGCTGAGCGCGCCCTCACGGCCGCCCTGGCCTCCTTCCAGGAGAAGGTGCAGGCCGTTCCCTCCCTTGAACTGGTTGACGTGGTCGAAGCAACCAGGCCGGCCTTTGCTTCTGGTATCGCCTTCAGCGTCCAGCTGGTCGATGTCCACGGCCGCAAGAAGCTGCGGGTCACGGTGATGCACGCCGGTGGCGCTGAAATCAGCAGCGAGGAGTGGGCCGACGAGGTCGACGACTTGCCCCGGGCCGCTGGCTGGATGTTGGCCATGCTCCTGGGCATTCCTCTGGCCAAGCAGGCTTGCCCTGTAGAGCCTGAGGAGAACCAGTCGAATGAACTCGAAGACGTGGTTGCTTCGGAGGACCCGGCTCAGGCGGCTGGCCACGATGTCGCGCTGGAGCCCCTGACGGCCCAGGAGATCGACGCCACCCACCAGCGGATCCTGGCCCTGCCCCAGGCCGCCCGCCAGGAACTGACCAAGGCGTTCCGGGAGCACTTCCTGGTGCCGCGCAACGCCCGCTCAATCGGCGACCGCATCACCCAGCACCAGCACGCCGCCTTCATCGACCGCTTCCTCGAGGAGTGCCAGGGCTTCGATGGCGCTCAGGCGCCGGCAGAGCCATGAGCCCGAGCCATCGGGCCCGGCTGCCTCGCCCCTACGGCGAGCAGCCGCGCTCTCGCGCCGGCCGTCACTTCATCCAGACCCAGGTGCGCACCGACGTGTATCTGCGAGTCCGCGAGGTGATGGACCGCCACAACCTCTCCGCCAGCGGAGCGGTGCATCACCTGCTGCGCGAGCGGTTTGGCCTGCCGCTCCTACCTCCCTTCGATCAACAGCCCGTTTCCACCGTTCACCCCGATTCAACCCATGGCTAAGGACATCTTCCGCACGCCCCTCGCCGAAGTGCGCTGGGCCCACCTGATCACCCCCCGTCACCAGCTCGATCGGAGCAAACCCAAGGCTTGGACCTGTGATCTGCTGCTGCCCAACGGCGATGAGAAAGCCCAGTCCTTCTTGCTGACGATGGAGGACCAGTTCATCGCCCTGCACGGCAGCCGCAAGCGCCGGGCGGAGAAGGGCTTCCCTTGGAAGCCCGACAAGGAGAAGCCGAGCGAGATCACCGTAGTGCGCTTCAAGGTGCCGCAGTTCCAGCGCCGTGACGGCTCCCTCTCCGAGGGCCCCCGCATCGTCGATGCGAAAAAGCAGCCCTGGGATGGGGCCGCGATCGGCAACGGCTCGAAGGTGATCGTCGCCTTCGACATCTACGACTGGGATGGGGAGAACGGATGCGGCATGACGTTCCAGCCCCGCGCTGTTCAGGTGGTCGAGTTCGTGCCCTACGAGCAGGTCGACCCCACCGACGGCTTCGACGAGCTCGATGGCTACACCACTGGTCGTGGCTCAGAGACTGGAGCCACAACTGGTTGGGCTGCCGAGGACGACGACGAGGCCCCCTTCTGATGGGAGCACCTCACATGCGCAGCAGCGGGGCCGCCGGGCCCCGTCCCCAGTTGCCGGCCTTCTGCCGCACCCGCCGGCCAGTCGTCACGGTCACGGCCAGCAGCATCGCGAACTTGCGCCTGCTGGTCTTGCTGGGGTTGGTGTTTCAGCTCAGCACCCTGCTGCTGGTGATCGCTGGGCCCGTGCCGCCGCGGTTGTCACCGGCCACAGCCACCAACCGTTTCCGCTCCGATGCCGGCACCGCTGCCGGAGGGCATTTCACCGTCACACCGTCTTCAGACCGATGAACATCAGCACGTCTTCCCTCGTCCCCTTTGAGTACGAGGGCCGCCAGATTCGGGTCATCAGCGATCAGCGGGGTGATCCTTGGTTCGTTGCTGCCGATTTGCTTGCTTCGCTCGCCCTCGACCGCAAGGCCTTGGAGCGGCTTGATGACGACGAGAAGGGTGTGAGTTCAATTCACACCCCTGGCGGCGAGCAGACCATGACGATCGTCAATGAGCCAGGGATGTACAACTTGGTGCTGGGCAGTCGCAAGAAGGAGACCCAACGCTTCAAGCGCTGGGTGACCCACGAGGTGCTGCCGGCGATCCGCCGCACGGGGAGCTACGCCGTACCCAGCATCGTGCCGACACCAGCATCCTTGCCCACAGACAAACAGGACAGCGTTGGCGCCCTCCTGCTGATCGGTCAGGCCATCGCACGGCTCCCCGGCGTGAAGGCCGGGATCGCCATGGCTGCCACGCTCAACTGCATCCAGGAAAACACTGGCCTGGCAGTGGAGACCCTGCGCCGTGCCTTGCCGGCTGCCGAAGAGCCCATCTGTTCGCTGAATGCCACTCAGCTGGGTAGGCAGGTGGGCATGTCGGCCCGGGTGATGAACCAGCACCTGGCGGCCTGCGGGTTGCAGATCCGCAATGCCCGCGACGAGTGGGAACTGACGGAGCGGGGTCAGGAGTGGGCCGAAGCCATGCCTTATTGCCGCCATGGACACAGCGGATACCAGATTCTCTGGAATCCCGCGGTCGTCAACGTGGTGCGGGAGTTGGGCTGATGGACAACCAGACGACCGCGTCCGGGCGCCAGCGGGTCTGGGTCAGCACCGTCGAGGCGTGTGAGGTGTTGGGTATGAGCCGGGAAACCCTCCGCCAGCTTCGACTGCGTGGGGTGTTGGTTGCTGGAAAGCACTTCCGCCGCTGGGGCTGTACCCATGGCAGGGGGCCTCTCCAATGGCACCTAGAGAACGTTGAGGCCACCATAACGGGGTGGAGCCGGAAAAACCTTCAACGCTGAGAAACCAGGAATAGAATCCGCAAGGCCAGCCTACATTCAAATGCATCCAATGGGCGGAGATAAAGAATCAATCTACGTAGACATTGAAATTCCACGCCTGAGCACTATTCGCAATCCTGGTGGCGATGGACTTGTCCACTACCTTAGGCTGAGGCTCAGGAGCGATCTTCTGCAATGTCTGGACATTCCGAAGGAGGATGAACTCGAGCGGGAAATTGATGTCGACCCTGCTGATATCCAGATCGATGGGCTGACAGTCGAGCCCAGTCGTATCGCCATCGAGTATAGTTATGTGTACAATGTCTATTATGGTTGCTCGGATGTCGACCCCATGAATGAGGGCTCTGGCTGTTTAGAAGGTGCTCGTATGCCAAATTCGCGGCGCTGGCGATTCACTCGAAACCCCGTTCAGTCTCCTTTCTGAAAATGATCAGCGTTCTTTGATCCTCAAAGCAGCCTTCTCGAAGGCGTCCTCCACCACGTCATCCCCGCACCAGCGGCTGTAGGCCGCTAGGTGAGTCTGCACGCTGTGGCCCATCGCCGCGGCCACCACCTTGGGCGGCAGGTCGCAGATCACGTGGGCACGGTGGGCGTAGCCATGCCGGCAGGAGTAGGGCACGAGCTTTTCGCCCTTGGCCTCGTACTCCTGCCGAAGCTTCTCCCAGAGGGAACGCCGACGTAGGTACTGGCCGAAATCGTTTCCGCCGAAGCCTGCCCGCATCGGAGGCAGATCGTCTGGGGAAAACCGCTCGATCAGTTTCCAGTCCGCCGCCCAGTCATCGCAAGGCAGCAAGCGCAGGGCACGGGGCTTGGTCTTGCCGCGGGAGGCCACCTTTTCATAAGTGCACCAGAGCCTCCCATCGCGCAGCTGCAGGTGCTGCAGCTCCTCAGGGCGGAGTCCGTAGGCGGCCATCAGCTGGAATCCCAGTCGCCAGCGGGGGTCGGGCAAAGCACGCGCCAACGCCAGGATGTGCCCCACCTCCAGTGGTGTCGTAACGGTCTTGGCTGCGCGTGAGCGTCCCACGAACGAGCTCAGGTCTGTCGGCGGCTCCCAGCCGGTTGCATCGAGCAGGCCCTGGGCCACTGCCCAGCGAAGCAGTGCCGAGGTGGCCTGCATCTGGATCTGCCGGGTCCGGCCCCCTGGCTTGTCTGCCCAGTGATGGGTCAGGCGATCGAGCAGCTGGATGGCGCTTCTTGGGGGCTGGCGAGAGCTGATCGCTTCCAGCACCAGCTTCATGTGGTGGCGGTGAACCCTAGTCCAGGTCGATGGCTTGATCTCGCCGCTGCGGATCTTGTGCTCCCGGTAGCGCTCGACCAGTTCATTCCAGTCAGTTTGCTGGACAGCGTTTCCGGTTTTGTTGACTGCTGCACCGCTGTTGTCCTCCTCTGGAGACGAGAAAGCGATCTTCTTTGCAGCCTGCTCTGGTTCTATTCCGCTGCTGAAGTCTTCGTAGATTCTGCAAACGGCATCCCCAATCTTCTTGGCATTCTCGAAATGCCAAGGGATCGGTAGATGTATCTGACGCCGCTTGCCGCCGCCAGCTTTGGCTGTGATGTTCAGCCGGGTGAGGCCTCGGTGTTCTGCGAGCGACCATCCCCTGGAACATCCCCTGCGGGACAAGGCGTGAGCCGTCTCCACCCGGATCGCGATCTCCCAGGGGGCTGCCTCAGCCATGTGAGAAGGTCTGTGAGAAGGTTGGCCCTACAGCCTGGCACGGCCTGTCAGGCGCGGTCAGCCGCTGGCAACCCTGAAGCCAGTGCCAGACTGGATTTTTAGGGAATTTCTCAGTCCTGGACTAGAAGCGGGTGACCGGACTCGAACCGGCGACGTTCAGCTTGGGAAGCTGACATTCTACCACTGAATTACACCCGCAAAATCTGAAGACAGGGCTTCAGAATGGTTGGCCAGCTTGATGCGATTGCTCGCAACTTTTGGCTGACCAACCATAGCAACCTGCTGTTTGATCAGTTGGTGGTGGCTGGTGCCTTCCCGGTGCACTGAACAGCGGCCTGCAGTTCCTTGTGGGCAGCAACCACGCTGTCGGCCTGGGGTTTGAGGGTTTTGGCGGCTTCTTCGAGGGTGAGTTGCTTCTCCTTCGACACCTTCTTCAGTTCTTGATTGAAGGCCTGAGCTTGCTTCTGGAAGGCTTCAACACGCGCGGCCTCAAGGGTGACCTCGGCCTGCTTCAGGCCTTTCAAGGCGGTGCGCAGCTGTTTGCCAGCGGCTTCAGCGTCGCCCACGGTGGAGGTGGGGGTCAAGGCGGCGCTGGCCTCGAGGGCTGCGCCCACCTTCACCAGCTGATCGCACACATTCACAGTGGCCTGCTGTTCAGTCACCACCTTGTTTTTCTTTTCCACAGGGGAACATGCCGCCAGAGCCAGGCTCAGGCAGGCGGCTGCGACGGCGAGAGAGCGGCGCATTGGGAGGCAAAGTATGCCATCTGACCCTAGGCAGGCCGGCATGCTTTGCCCGTAGGCATGAGCCCCTGTTTCAGCTGGCCAGGGCGGCAGCACAGGCGGCAACACCAGCGCCTGCCGTTCCCTTGTGCAGGCCCAGCTCCTGCAGGGTGGCCTCGATGGCGGCTACGGCGGTGAGCACGTCGCGATCGCAGACGAAACCCAGGTGGCCGATCCGGAACACGTGGCCCTTTAGGTGGTCTTGGCCGCCCGCCAGCAGGATGTCGAAGCGTTCCTTCACCTTCTTGCGCAGGCTCTCGGCGTCGATGCCATCGGGTGCCACAGCGGTGATCGCCGGGCTGCCGCAGCCTTCAGCGGCATAGAGCGGCAGGCCGATCGCCTTCATGCCGGCCTGGGCGGCGGCGCGGTGTCGTGCATGGCGAGCGAAAATCGCCTCCAGGCCCTCGGCCTGCATCATCTCCAGCGCCGCTTCCAGGGCGAAATAGAGGTTGATCGCCGGGGTGAAGGGGTTGCTGTCGGCGTGGGCTGATTTGCGGTACTTCGCCAGATCCAGATAGAACTTCGGCAGATCGGAGCGCTCGGCGGCGGCCCAGGCCCGATCGCTCATGGCCACGAAGGCCAGGCCCGGCGGCATCATGTAGCCCTTCTGGGAGCCGGAGCCGATCACGTCGATGCCCCAGGCATCCATCGGCACGCTGCAGGCGCCCAGGCTGGTGACGCAGTCGGCAATGGTGAGGGCTGTGCCATGGGCACGCACGTGCTTGGCGATCGTTTCGAGATCGTTGATCACCCCGGTGGAGGTTTCCGAGTGGGTGAGGATCACGGCTTTGATCGCCTTGGCGCTGTCGGCCTCCAGGGCGGCGCGGAAGGCTTCCGGATCGAGAGGCTGGCCCCACTCGGCCTTCACCACCTCCACATCCAGGCCGTAGGCCTTGGCCACCTTCACCCAGCGCTCACCAAACTTGCCGTTGTCGCCGCAGAGCACCTTGTCGCCCTTGCTCAGCACGTTGATGATCCCGGCTTCCATGGCGGCGGTGCCGCTGCCGGTGATCACCAGCACGTCGTTCTGGGTCTGATGCAGCCACTTGAGCTGCTCGGTGGTGCGGCGCACGATCTTCTGGAAGTCGGCGCTGCGGTGCCCGATGGGGTGTTTTCCCATCGCCTGCAGGACTGTTTCCGGCACCGGGGTAGGGCCGGGGATCATCAGGGTGAGCTTGTCCTGCATGGAAGAGGCTGGTGGGGCGAATCTGGAGGCGGCTGCGCAGCCCGATGCGGCGCAATCCACCACCTTAAAAAACAGCCTTCCGGGTTCCTGCGATGACCAGTTCCGGCTACACGTTGCCGGTGTGGGTGGCTGCAGCCGCTGTGGCGGCGGTGCGCCTGCTGCGCGGTGAGGGGCCGGCTCCGGCCGCCGTGCCCCTCTGGCTGCAGCCGGATCAGGTCGAATCCCAGCTGCCGCAGGAACCGATTGACGTGGAGGCGGCGGCGCTGCTGGCACCGGATCGGGCCCTCGGGATCAGCCGCTGCCAGCCCGGCGATGGCCTGGATCTCACCCGCGGGCTGGCGGTGTGGGTGGAAGCCCATTGGACAGAGTGGCCTGTGGGCCAGCCCTGGCTTCAGCTGGAGGCCGGCGAGGGGGTGGGGGTGTTGGCTGGCAGCAGCGAGCTGTGTGTGTCGGGCTTTGCCCGCGCGCTGTTGGAGTGCAACCTGCAGCCGTTGGTGCCCGAAGGCCATGGCCTGCACTTGCGCATCACCCTGCCTGCGGGGCGGCAGCTGGCCCAGCGCACCAGCAATGAAGCCTTTGGCGTGGTGGATGGGCTCGCGTTGATCGGCACCCAGGCAGCGGTGCAACGCAGCGCGGATCCCGATCAATTGGCCCGGGCCCGCGCTGAGCTCGCGCGCCGTGCCAACGATCCGACTTTGGCGCGTGATCTGGTGCTCGTGATCGGCGAGAACGGCTTAGATCTGGCTCCGCGCTTGGGGCTGCCGGCGCCGCTGCTGCTCAAGGCCGGCAACTGGATCGGGCCGCTGCTGGTGGCAGCCGCTGAGCAGGGTGTGGAGCGGCTGCTGCTGTTTGGTTATCAGGGCAAGTTGATCAAGCTCGCCGGCGGCATCTTTCACACCCACCACCACCTGGCCGACGGTCGCCTGGAGGTGCTCACCACCCAGGCCGCTCTGCTGGGTTTGCCTCTGGAGCAGCTGCAGCAGCTGGCCCGGGCGGCCAGTGTGGATGAGGCGCTGCGTCAGCTGGCGGAGCGGGATGCCAACGCTGCGCAAGCTCTGCAACGCCGGGTGGTGAGCGCTGTGGAGCAGCGCAGCGCGGCCTACGTCGCCCGGCATGGTGAGCGCAGCATGCGCATCGGCGCGGTGCTGTTTGATCGCGGCCGCCGCCTTTGCGCCGAGGGGCCCTGCGGAGCTGAGTTGCTGCAGGCCTTCAGGGCCTGAGATCTAGGGTGAAGGGATTGCCCGGGCCGCAGCAGCTGGCCGCCCTATGTCGAACGTGACCCCCACCGCCATTGGCGAAACCGATCGCTACCCGGCGATTGTGATTCTGGATTTCGGCTCGCAGTATTCCGAGCTGATTGCCCGGCGTGTGCGCGAAACCGAGGTGTACTCCCTCGTGATGAGTTACGGCACCACGGTGGAGGAGTTGAAGGCGATTAATCCCAAGGGCATCATCCTCAGCGGCGGTCCCAGTTCGGTGTATACCGAGCATGCTCCGTTGTGTGATCCGGAGATCTGGAATCTGGGGATTCCGGTGCTCGGTGTTTGCTACGGCATGCAGCTGATGGTGCAGCAGCTGGGGGGCTCCGTGGTGGCGGCAGGCCGTGCTGAATACGGTAAGGCGCCTCTCTACGTGGATGACCCCACCGACTTGCTCACCAACGTGGATGAAGGCTCCACGATGTGGATGAGCCATGGTGATTCCGTGGAGCGCTTGCCCGATGGGTTTGTGCGCCTTGCTCACACCGATAACACGCCTGAGGCGGCGGTGGCGCATCATCAGCGCCGTCTCTACGGCGTGCAGTTCCACCCGGAGGTGGTGCATTCGGTGTGTGGCATGGCTCTGCTGCGCAATTTCGTTTATCACATCTGCGGTTGCCTGCCGGACTGGACAACCGCGGCCTTCATTGATGAGGCCGTGGCGGATGTGCGCCGGCAGGTGGGTGATCGGCGCGTGCTGCTGGCACTCTCTGGCGGCGTGGATTCCTCCACGCTCGCCTTCCTGCTGCACAAGGCGATTGGTGATCAGCTCACGTGCATGTTCATCGATCAGGGCTTCATGCGTAAGGGCGAGCCTGAGTTTCTGGTTGAGTTCTTCGACAAGCGCTTCCACATCAATGTGGAATACATCAATGCTCGCGAGCGCTTCATCAACAAGCTCGCTGGCGTGACTGATCCCGAGGAAAAGCGCAAGCTGATCGGCACGGAATTTATCCGCGTCTTCGAAGAGGAGAGCAAGCGCCTGGGTCCCTTTGATTACCTCGCCCAGGGCACGCTCTATCCCGATGTGATTGAAAGCGCCGGCACCAACGTGGACCCCAAAACGGGTGAGCGGGTGGCTGTGAAGATCAAGAGCCACCACAACGTGGGCGGATTGCCTAAGGATCTGCAGTTCAAGCTGGTGGAGCCGCTGCGCAAACTCTTCAAAGACGAAGTGCGCAAGGTGGGACGCACCCTTGGTCTCCCCGAAGAGATCGTGGGCCGCCACCCCTTCCCGGGCCCGGGTTTGGCGATTCGGATCCTCGGTGAAGTGACCGACGAGAAGCTCGACATCCTGCGCGATGCCGATTTGATCGTGCGCGAGGAGATCAAGAACGCAGGGCTGTATCACGAGATTTGGCAGGCCTTCGCGGTGCTGCTGCCGGTGCGCAGTGTTGGCGTGATGGGCGATAAGCGTACCTACGCCTTCCCGGTGGTGCTGCGCTGCGTCTCGAGTGAAGACGGCATGACCGCCGACTGGTCGCGCCTGCCCTACGACCTGCTGGAAACCA
>VFQT010000534.1_pt1 | contig 54453 bp, 52 predicted proteins | sample 3512381 | NCBI WGS metagenome assembly VFQT01 (sample SAMN10412376, study PRJNA504923) | tailings metagenome | isolation source: Relicate 2 Philex TSF3 active mining site | place: Philippines: Tuba, Benguet | collected 2017-08-29
ATATTGGCAGACAGGCTTTGGTAAGATTCAAAACCCCGTAAAAATTCACGTTCATCACGCGCTGAATGGCTTCTTCATCTAGATCATTGATACGCACAAAGGGTTGAATAATTCCTGCATTATTGAACACTCCATCCAATTGACCGTGATGTCCAACGACCGTATTTGGTAAAGCAAGAACTGCTTCTTTATCCCCCATGTTTAAGACATGCGTGGATAATTTACCTCCATATTTTGTGCATTCTTCCTTCAGAACGTCCAAATATTCTGCGTGAAGATCCAAAGCTGCCACGCGTGCACCTTTTTCCAACAGTTGCAACGTTAACTGTCTCCCCATCCCTGCTCCTGCTCCCGTTACAATAAACGTTTTTCCTGCTGCTTTCATAATAACTGTTTACATCAATAATTGAACAGGACCTACCTGATCACTATTTGATTGACCTCCTGATATCCTTCTTTTGTTTCGACCTGCACGAAGTAAACTCCGGTCGGAAGATGATCTATAGTCAAATAATCGAAGAACCCTGTTAACTCTTTTGCTGACAATACACTTCCTGAAAGGTCCATCAAAACACACTTCGTTAGTTCTTTCCCTTCCGAAAGAAAAATGAGTTTATTATCAGTTGTTTGGAGCACTTGAACAGTTGCTTCTTTGCTTTCTGATAGCTCAGCCGTACCATTCAATTCATTAAAGCGTTGATTGAACTCCTCCAAATACATACCCGCCACAATAGCATCATGGATAATCAAGGTATTCTCATCATATTCGGTTTCTGCAGAATTTGTCCAGTTATGACTTCCAGTTACTACAACTGGATCCGAAGCCGGGTAATTTGCATCAATCACGCAATACTTGTGATGAAAATCATAACTAACAGTTGCATGTGATTGCACGGAAACTCCTGCATTCAAAAGTCCGTTGTATTCGGAACCTATATACCCCACATTTTCAATGATAGCTCGCACATTCACCCCTCTTTGTTCAGCTGCAATCACAGCATCCCCTAAGTCATTATTGATAAACGTGAACATTGCCACCTCCAAGGTATGATCCGCCTGATCGATCGCATTAACAATCTGTTGTGTTGTTTGATCAGAAGGAGAAAAATACAATCCCACCTGACTTCCATTGATTGTAAATTGATGCGTTGTATTATCCAGCTTATCCGGACCAAATCGACTGTTTGTTATATTGGGATTGCCACTTGACGCTCCCCACATTTCGTTGAATTCGATCAAGTAATTGTTTGCCAAACTAGCATCATCGATAATCACAATATTGTTATAATCATCCACCATGCTACCCATACCAAAATTCATCGATCCCATCAAAACCTTATGATGATCTGAAACGATAAATTTGTTATGCATCACATTACTCGTAAGACCTGAATTTCTTTCCAAATAAGGAATAGCAGCATTCAGACCTGACAAAGCTGAATTAGTTGAATTACTGGAAGAGATATATCGGACGGCGACACCTCTCGCATGTGCCGCATTTAAGGCACTTACAATGGCTGAACTACCATTGTCCCAAACGGCAATTTCTAATGTAGTGTTTGTTTCATCTATTAACTTCACAATGGTATCTTCCAGATGACTACTGTACTGCGCATCTGTGATCGATGACGCATTGTGGTCGACCGAATGATTGAAATACACCTTGATCTGAGCAATACTTGTGGTACTGACAATCAAAGCAAAAAAAGTGATCCATCTCATTGCAATCCGTGTAATTTATTCAAGTTAACACTTTTCGATGGAACAAACAATACCATCAAAATAAGGTCGGTTGTTCCGGATCGTCACCCCCGCTCAAATCCCATTCGAATGAAGTTGAATCTCCGTCTTCCGCATCTTCGTTAGGCGCCTCTCCATCACTCAGATCCAAAGGCTGATCTTCCGGCCATGGCTCACTTCCTTCAATCGGATGCGTCAAAACAACCTCTTTCACCTTCAATTTGGTCAATTGGTTACCCTGAGCCTTCATTCCTTTAACATCGATGAAATCAGCCAAACTTACTTCATTATCCGGAAGGTTCTTAGTCTCTTTCAACAACTTGTTGTAAACGATTCGAACAATAGGTCTAAATGCCGTCGAAACACAATCCATATAGGAACCTTCGCCTTCTGAAATGAAACTTACTCGTTTATCTGATGTGATTTCGCAAGTAAAGCGTTTCACATAGTGTAATTCCTTTTCTGAATCGTAATACACCGTACTAATTGGTCTGTCTGGAACCCATTTTTCAATATGGATCATGTCCTCGTCAAAGTGATTTGCCAGATCGAAGGTTGACAATCGGTATTCTCCGTTCTTATATAAGGTCAAAATGCGATCATCACCCTTAAATGAACCCAGGAATTTACCTCTTCCTTCATCGTTTAAACGACCAACTACCTCATCATACCAAACTTTTCGTGCAGCTAACGTAGATCCCCCAACTTCTTTCTGAACGATCTTTTGTACGATTTCTTTGGTCACACGATTTCCGGCACTTTGACGTCCTTTGATCAACAGGTCGCCTAAATCGATATCAAAACGCAAGCGCTTCAAATGCGGACGTGGTCGAAGTAATACAGAAACAACTTCGCGTTCTCCATTTGGATGCACTGAGAAATAGAGCAATTTAGAACCTTTTACGCCGCGAGTAAGATCGTATTCCGTATCGCGTGTTACCGAATTCACGAAGAAACGCTTCATCATAGTCGGGCCACCAGTTCCATCCTGATACATCACATGGTAGATCGTTCGCTTATCGCCTTTCTTCCATACATCTGCATGTACAATTCCTTTTCCAACGAACTTTTTCTCTGAAACTTTTGTAACGATGAACTTACCGGTATCAAAAAAGATAATGATGTCGTCGATCTCGGAACAATCATTAACCGCTTCGGTTTTCTTCAAGCCCCATCCAATGAATCCTTCTTCAACATCTACATAAAGTTTGCGATTTGCAATGATCACTTTCGAGGCTGCGATGGTATCGAATACCTTGATCTCAGTCTTTCTCTCTTTACCTGCTCCAAAGCGCTTTTTCAGATCTTTGAAGTATTCGATCGCATAATCGATCAAGGTTGCCAAGTGCCCTTTCACCTCTTCCATCTCTGCTTCCAATTTGGCGATATTATCATCTGCCTTATCGGAGTCGAATCGGGTGATACGGATCATTGGAATTTGTGTCAGACGGTGTAGATCATCGTCTACAATCTCACGGATAAATTGTTTTTTGAACGGTTCGAAGCGCTTATATAAGTATCCGTATAAGGTTTCTTTGTCTGAATAATGCTTGAAGTCAATATACATTTCTTCACGAATGAAGATCTTTTCTAAGGTTGCAAAGTGCCAAGCATTCTCTAATTCGCTCAAACGGATCTCCAATTCGCGTTTCAACAACTGAACCGTATTGTCCGTGTTAGCCTTCAAAATCTCCGTAACACCCATGAAACGTGGGTTATTCCCATCGATCACAGAGGCGTTTGGAGAAATGCTTACTTCACAATCTGTAAATGCATAAAGCGCATCGATTGTTTTGTCAGGTGAAACACCAGGAGCCAAATGAATCACGATCTCCGCTTCTGCAGCTGTGTTGTCTTCGATCTTCTTGACCTTGATCTTCCCTTTGTCATTCGCCTTGATAATAGACTCGATCAAAGACGATGTATTGCATCCAAATGGAATTTCGTTGATCATCAAGGTTTTGTTATCCACCTTTTTGATCTTAGCGCGCACACGAACCTTTCCACCGCGTAGACCGTCATTGTAATTTGAAAAGTCAGCCATACCCCCATTCGGGAAATCTGGAAAGATCTCAACGCGCTTTCCACGCAAATGGTTGATGGATTGATCAATCAGTTCAATGAAGTTATGCGGTAAGATCTTACATGCCATCCCCACAGCAATTCCTTCTGCTCCTTGGGCTAAAAGGATCGGGAATTTTACAGGAAGATCTTCCGGCTCTTTGTTACGGCCGTCATAACTCAATAACCAATTTGTTGTTTTTGGATTGAATACCACATGATTGGCAAACTTGGAAAGTCGCGCCTCAATATAACGTGGTGCTGCTGCTCCATCACCGGTTAAGGTATTTCCCCAGTTTCCCTGACAATCGATAAGTAAGTCTTTCTGTCCCAATTGTACCAAGGCATCTCCAATAGACGCATCACCGTGTGGGTGATATTTCATGGTATTTCCGATGATGTTCGCCACCTTATTGTAACGACCATCGTCCATTTCCTTCATGGAATGTAGGATTCGGCGCTGTACCGGTTTGAAACCGTCAAACAAGGAAGGAACTGCACGTTCCAGAATTACATAGGACGCATAATCCAGAAACCAGTTCTCATACAGACCATTCAATGGAATGATGTTCTCGTCGGCAGCAGTTTTTTCGAATGGATTAATTTCACCACCCGTTTCTTCCCCTCCTGTCTCTTCATTTTCTGGATCCACTGGTCCAATTTCGTCTTCGCTCATTATCGTTATCGATTATGTGTTTGAACTTCAACTCAACTAATTACGATGCCTTATCGATGGATTCTTCTTCATCCATCTTGGCCAATTCTTCTGTATCTTTTTCTACACGCAGATTCTCAATGATGAAATCTTGTCGCTCCGGCGTGTTCTTGCCCATGAAATAACTCAAGATCGTTTCGATCGAAGCATCCTTAGTCAACATTACCGGTTCTAGTCGGATGTCGTCACCAATAAAATGCTTGAACTCATCCGGAGAGATCTCACCCAAACCTTTGAATCGCGTGATTTCAGGATTTTTGCCCAATTCAGCGATCGCATTGCGACGTTCTTCTTCGGAATAGCAATAAATCGTTTTTTTCTTATTTCTCACACGGAACAACGGCGTTTGCAAAACATACACATGATTTCTTTTCACCAAATCCGGAAAGAATTGTAAGAAGAATGTCAACAAGAGCATTCGAATGTGCATCCCATCGACATCGGCATCGGTTGCGATCACAATGTTATTGTATCGCAAGTTATCCATGTCTTCTTCGATATCCAAAGCCGCTTGAATCAAGTTGAACTCTTCATTTTCATAAACTACTTTCTTTGTAAGTCCGTAGCAGTTCAAAGGCTTTCCACGCAAGGAAAATACAGCCTGAGTATTCACATCTCGCGATTTTGTGATAGACCCACTCGCAGAATCTCCCTCTGTAATGAAAAGCGTTGTCATTTCGCGACGTTCGTCTTTCAAGTCAGTCAAATGCACACGACAATCGCGTAGTTTTTTGTTGTGTAAGCTTGCTTTTTTAGCACGATCACGTGCCAATTTTCGAATACCACTTAATTCCTTACGTTCGCGTTCGGATTGCTTAATCTTCTTTTCGAGTGTATCTGCAACCTCAGGATGACGATGCAGGTAATTGTCCAATTTATCCTTCAGAAAATCATTCACAAATGACCGCATGGACTTTCCACCTGGCTCAATTTCAAGTGAACCCAGCTTTGTTTTAGTCTGCGATTCAAATACCGGCTCAATTACTTTCACTGCAATTGCTGCCACAATCGACTGCCTGATATCTGAAGCATCGTAGTCTTTTTTGTAGAAATCACGAATTACTTTAGCTACAGCCTCACGAAATGCACTTTGATGAGTTCCACCTTGGGTTGTATGCTGTCCGTTTACAAAAGAATAATAATCTTCTCCATAAGTTTTTCCGTGAGTAAACGCCACTTCAATATCTTCTCCCTCCAGGTGAATGATCGGGTAAAGCGGATCGCCATCCATGTTGTCTTCCAACAAGTCCTTCAAACCGTCTTTTGACTGAAAACGTTCCCCATTGAAGTGAATCGCCAAATTGCGATTCAGGTAACAATAGTTCCACATCATTTTAGTCAAATACGGTGTGCGGAAGCTAAACTTCTTAAAGATCGTGTCATCCGGAATGAATTCAAAATAAGTCCCATTTGCTTCGGTTGTTGTTTCTAAAGGCAAATCTTCAATCAACTCACCTCGGCAAAAAGAGGATTGCTTCTTTTGCCCGTCACGCACCGAGTAAACCATAAAATGTTCAGACAAAGCATTCACCGCTTTGGTACCTACCCCATTCAATCCGACCGACTTTTTAAATGCTTTCGAGTCGTATTTACCCCCTGTATTGATCTGAGACACACAATCATTAACTTTTCCCAAAGGAATTCCTCGACCGTAATCACGCACGGAAACCTTCCCGTCTTTTACCTTGATCTCTATCTTTTTACCATTCCCCATTACGAATTCATCGATTGAATTATCGACGATTTCCTTCACAAGAATGTAGATCCCGTCATCTGCTGCAGAACCATCACCTAACTTCCCGATATACATCCCAGGGCGTAGGCGAATGTGTTCTTTCCAATCTAAGGATCGAATATTGTCTTCGGTATACTGATTTTCTGCCATAAAATGATGTATGTGAGCAACTAACAAATTTAAGTAGAAAGGACAGTCGCAATTCAATCACCAAACCGAAGTTATGAACCAAATGACGTGAATTACAGTTGCTAAAACTTTTATTTTTAGCACATCACACAAACAATCAGAAAAGACGTGATGGAGTTATGTTTATTTATCGTTCCGCTTTAACCAACCTCGTTTCCAAAAAATCAGGATCAACCCGAGCGAGATCGTAATCATCACACCCCAGATTATGAAATAACCGTTTTTCCATTTCAATTCCGGCATATTTTCAAAATTCATCCCGTAAACACCAACTATAAACGTTAAAGGGATAAAGATCGCACTTGTCACCGTCAAAACCTTCATGATCTCATTCATGCGTTGACCCTGTATCGCATAATACAAATTGGCAATACCTTCCAGCATTTGTTTTTGCGCATCAATCTCTTCAGTTACACTCAAACAAGTATCTCGCAACTCTTTAAAGTAATGCGCATTAGCCTCAACGATCATTTTATTCTCTACACGGTCAAGCTGAGATAAAAGTTCTTTCATCGGTACAATTGTTTTGCGCAGATCGACAAGCTTTCGCTTTTCCCATTCAACCCTTCTTAATACCTCACTTTTTGGCGTGCGCAACACCAACTTATCCAAAGTATCAATATTGTCAGCAATCTCCTCAACAACCTCAATGTAGTTGTCGACTATAGCTTCCAGCATTCGGTACAACAGAAAATCAGGACCTTTGTATCGAATCTTGCCTCGCTTGTTTTCAATACGATCTCGTACAACTGGGAAATGGTCTGAGGATTTCTCTTGAAAAGAGATCAAATAGTTGTCTCCCAACATAAAGCTGATACGTTCCTTGTGCAACTCGTATTTCGCACCAGAAACCGGCAATGCCGAAACAAATGTAAAAAACACATAGTCCGGATACTCCTCCAAACGTGGACGCTTATCTCCCGCAAACAAGTCCTCCTGCAACAATTTATCCAAGCCTAAAAAATCAAGCAAAACAGACAAACTCTCTTTATCATCTAACGAATGAAAATTCAACCAATGTGAAACGGTCGGGTCTGCATGCGGCTTGAAATTTTGAGAAAAAAATGCCGAAGTCCCTTTCTCTAAAGTCAAAACCTCTTCGTTATACCGATATAATTGGGCAACATGCTTCATAAATACAAATGTGCATTTTTTTATTCTCTAAACCACATTATTCAAAGCTTACATGTCCTTTCTTTAAGTCTAAAACCCTTCATTTTATTAATTTTTAGCTTATATTCGTTTTCTCAGAAACCAGAACCCTGTACTAAATGCGTTCCTACATTTTATTTTTAGTCTTTATCGCTGCAAGTTTCCTGTCATTTTCTCAAGTAGACCATTGGGAAACCATAGTTTTCGAAAACAGTACTTGGAAATATCTCGTACCAAATGCCTCTACCCCAAATAACTGGATCCAAAATGGTTTCAACGATGCCAGTTGGTCAAGTGGACAGGGGGGATTTGGGTTTGCAGACGGCGATGATAATACTTCAATACCCGCAGGAAGCATTAGTCTTTACCAACGAATTCAATTCACCGTTAGCAACCCATCCACGATATCAAAACTCATATTGAATGTGGATTACGACGATGGATTTATCGCCTACTTGAACGGAGTTGAAATCGCTCGTTCTTTCATGAGTGGAAGCGGTCAGCCAGCATATGACGCCACAGCATCCGGACTCCATGAAGCGGTGATGTATCAAGGCGGATACCCGGATCAATTTGAACTTTCTCAATCACAAACAGCCAGTTTGCTCCTTTCAGGCACGAACGTATTGTGCATCCAAACACATAACGAATCGGCAGGGTCAAGCGATTTCACATCAATGGCATGGCTACACGCAGGTATGTCAACTTCAGGAACCACCTTCAGTCCTACTCCAGGTTGGTTCGATGCTCCAGTTGATTTCATGCAGAGCAACCTCCCTATAGTAATTATTAACACTGGCGGCCAACCAATTCCGGATGACCCAAAGATCATTGCCACAATGAGCATCATCAATAACGGACCTGGAAACATCAATTACATAACAGATACTCCGAATGAATACAATGGTAGTATTGCCATCGAACAACGCGGGTCTTCTTCAGCAGGTTTTCCACAGCAATCTTGGGGACTTGAAACAAGGCTGGCAGATAATATAACCAATAATGACGTCCCCTTATTCGGTTGGCCTTCCGAAAACGACTGGATTCTACACGCGCCTTACACGGACAAATCACTCATCCGCAATGTGCTCACTTATCACATCGGTAATCAACTCGGACGCTGGGCACCACGCACTCAACCTTGCGAAGTTGTATTGAACGGAGAATATCAAGGCGTCTACATTTTCATGGAGAAGATCAAACGTGATAGCGGTCGAGTTGATATCAACAAACTGAACTATGACGACACATTGAACAACGGTCTAACTGGTGGCTACATTATCAAAGTAGACAAAACCACAGGAGGCACACCTATCGCCTGGGACTCTCCTTTCCAAGCTCAGAATCCAAGTACAGCCACAATCAGTTATCAACTTCATGAACCAGACATTGCAGACATACATCCCTTGCAGTTGCAATACATCGAAGACTTCGTAACTAATTGGGAAACAGTGCTTGCAGGTCCAAATTTCGCGGATCCTGCTACCGGATATGCGGCTTATATCGACGTGGAATCGTTCATCGATTTTCTACTCATGAATGAAGTGACAAAAAATGTTGATGGATACCGCATCTCTACCTTTCTTTACAAGGAACGATTTACAGAAGGCGGCAAGTTAGTAGCAGGTCCATTGTGGGACTATAATTTGGGTTTTGGTAACGCAGACTATTGTGAGGGAGGTCTTACTACAGGATGGGAAATTAATTTCAATTCTATTTGTGGTGGAGGTTGGGATAATCCGTTTTGGTGGCATCGTTTACTCGAAGATTCTGTCTTCAGTAAGCGTGTTCATTGCCGCTGGCTTGAACTAAGACAAGGCCCTTTGCATTCAGACACTTTAATTGCTTATTTGCAGAGTATGTACACGATGTTAGACACCCCGGCAGACCGTCACTTTACTAAATGGCCAATTTTAGGAACATACGTATGGCCGAATTATTTCATCGGGAACACTTACGAAGAAGAAATGAACTACCTGAGCAGCTGGTTATCTGCGCGCATCTCTTGGATGGATGACAACATGTTTAGTTCGTGTCCGGATTTTGGAATTACTGAATATGTACAACAATTCACATTATATCCGAACCCAACATCCGACAACGTAACAGTGCAGGGGAATGATTTACCAGGCTCTTTGGTTACCATTTTGGATTTCTCTGGAAAACAACTCTTATCAGTTCGCGCCAATCAATCTTCTGAAATGCTTGACCTGTCATTTTTCTCATCAGGTGTATATTTCTTGAAAATTACAGCTCAAAATGGTACAACGGAAACAATCAAAGTAATTAAGAAATAAAATGTCTAACACAACTGCAATCATTGTTGCTCTGATAATAATTGCTCATTTTGCGGTGGGTATTTACTTTCTCTGGAAGAAATTAGGAAAACACTAACGCAAACGCTTACACAAGTAAGCCATTTTTTGTGAATTCACTCGTCGTTTCATTGCGTTACGAACAAACACGCGTTCTTTCCTAGTCAGATGCCAAGACAAGCTAATGCGGTCCGATGGCTCACTGCGCAGATTGAAGTCCAGGATGTCAATGGGGTAAGCCACCTTCCCTCTTACCAATTCCCACAATTGTTCTTGGTCGAAATCCTGTGTCATGGGAAAATTTGCAATTGGCGCTGATGCCGGTGCAGTGAATCGATCCAAGAAGGACAAACTGCGGGTTCGTTCATTTTCCATCACGCGTTTGGTATCCCTGATCTGTAAAACGATCACACCTGAGGTATTTTTCTCGATCCAATCATTCAGAGCGACCAGCCATTGAATGGAGGATCTGCCTCCAAAATTATCGCGCAGGCCGGCATCCATTACATAAATCTTAGGACTGGTTGGCAAGGTTGTCATTGGTAAAACGTAAGGGAAAGTTGCGTTCATTCGCAAAACACTTGAAAAACGCATATTATTTACGCACTCCTCACCAAATAAATGCTGAAGGTCAACCCATTGATAAGTAGCCTGATTTTCAAAAAAATCACTGCTTGCCTGTTCCATAAAACTTAGAGGCTGTGAACTGATCAGCAAAGACCTCCCATCATTGACAATTGAAGGAGAAAAGATCATGACCGGAATCCCCCCTTCAAATTCACTTTTCTCAAACATAGCAAGTGGTACATCCAAAAGTCCGCCTGTATTTTCAGCCAAATCTTTTTCAAATGCCATCGCTCGGTCATAGGCATATACACCACCATGTAACCTACTTTGATAGCGGAAGAATAGATCATTCGTAGACGCTGCAAATGACAGTTTATTCAAAAGATCGGAGGTTATTTGATTGAAATACTTTGAATCATTCAAATCCTTTCGATGCAGTTTTAAAGATCTATAATAAGCAGCACCAACCATACCACCTGAAGCTCCGGTCATTAGGGCAATGTGTTTCGCAGATTCTCCTTTTGTTTTAAGATCCAGTGTTCGAAGTACCTCATAAACCCAGGCCGCACTGCGCAACCCTCCCCCAGAAGTATTGATTAAAATTAACTTGGGCTTTTCTTCCCCTGTCTGCTCTTTCCAATTTTCTAACAACTTAATGTATCTGGCAAAATCCTTTTCATGTTCACTGGTATCCGCATACAAATTCTTTAAGACCTCCACCGAATAAGGCTTTATTTCAGCATAAGACAAGCCATAAGCCTTTGTCTCGAACTGAAAAGCCGAAGTTTGTTCAGACAACATGTTGATCAGCACGAACACCAGCATGAGCAAGGGATAGGTCCAAAAACGCATCCACGAATACAACATACTCCAGAGCATCAATACAATCGTGAGTAATAAAACGATACTCATTGCAGCCGGCACATCCAGCACTGCCATTCCCCCAAAAACACCAAGTAAAACAAAGGAACTGATACTAGCAATTTCAAACAACGTCGTTGATATTCTATTTTGCTCGAAAACTGATTGCAACACACCCGCGCGATAGTGTTTTGTAGGCCTGCTTTTCACGATTGCAAAGCGCGATCCTATATACCAGTATTCGATCGTTCTTTGCTGTAAATCCCAATGCAACTTTCTACCCTTCACAAATCGCCTCCAGCGAAATGAGCGATCCGACTCATTGCTTTGAACCCTTCCCAGATCAAAAGCATTTTTGTTAATCGGAAAAAAATACAACAGAGATAAGCCAATAAACAAAGACAATCCAGCAATGAAACCAAAGGCAAAAAACAAGCAATCAGTAACGCTATGTAATTCCTGAAAACGCTGAAACTGCCACATCTCCATTAAATAAACCAACACAACCAATACCGGTAAGCTTGCATTATTGATACTAAATCGAACAAATGGCTTGTGTGTCAGAGCTAAAAAAGGAAAAAAAGGCGCCAATCGTTGATAGGAATAGGAATGAAAGGCCATTGAAAAACCTCCGAATGAAAAACCAACCAAAGCGAAGGAGAACCATCCGACATGCCCATCGTATTCCGGTGACAAGAACAAAAATGACAAACCAAATCCAGCTCCAAATCGATCTGTAATGATTGCGGCGAGCAACACCCAATACATTACTCCGATCAGATTGTGTTTGAATTGATAAATAAATAAGGTCAATGGAAAAAACCGGTTCAAAAAACCAAAGACTTGCCTTAAGAATGTAAGTAACCGGCTCATAACCTTAGGACGATATTTCTTTACGAAGGTTGGATTGACACTTTATAAAATCGAGCACTAAATAAACCAAGCTTTTCCCAACAATTTTCATTTCCACTTCAGATGTTGGAGCGGCCTCAGGTAAATGCAAATAATGAATAGGCACCCGACGCGCCATTTTCCGAATATAATACCGGGCTTTTTCCATCGAAATTCCGGATGGTGTAAATGCACTGGATGGCATTCCTGAAATAGCATCCATATCTAACTCCAAACCACAGCCTAAGTGTTGATGTCTTTTGGCAGTTGCATCTATATCCGAATAAAAACTTTCCGGTTCATCTAACCAATGTTCATAAAAACTATGCTGAACCTCGTGTTTACTCAGAAAATCGAGTATAAACGCATTGTTGTAAGACTCATGCAGACCAAGAACCGTGTAATGTGATAAAAAGTTTTGAGCGATCGCATAAGAAAACGGATTCCCGGAATGACGTCCATCAAGAGCACGCGTATCGGCATGTGGGTCACAATTGACAACTGAAATCCCTGTTCCTAATGTTTGACTTACTCCTTTTATTAGTCCAAAGGCATTATTATGACCACCACCAATAACGACAGGAATTCCATTTACCTCCTTCACTGTTTTCACCCAAGTAGCAATATAATCATCCAGTTTATCAATAAATTCATAAGAAAATTCCTCTTTTCCATTCCAAACGATCGATCCGTGAATAGCAATTTCTCCTCCCTCTAAAAATATATTAGATTGGACATGTACAAATCGTTGAATAAATGGTCCAAAAGCATGTTGAGCCCCACCAAATCCACCATTCAATCGCGGACCAATGTCTTCGCATATACCTAATATATGATAGGTCGCCGACTTCCATGAGTCAGAGTCATCTCGAAAGATCATCTTCTCACCAAGACGTACCTCACCCACTCGCACCTTGACCAAATCCGATTTCGATAAGTACTCTATTTTAAAATCAGCCATTGCCATGTAGTTGGTGTTGCTTCATTAATTCCACAAAATGTTCAGGAGCTGCCATGGGCCGCATGTTTTCTTTCGATACAAAGACCAAAGTAGTCTTACCATGACACAATTTCACCTGATCTGCATTAAAGATCTCATAATCAAAGAACAATCTTGGACCTTTTATACCGGTAATCGAAGTTACAACCGTTAACTCGTCATCATATAAGGCAGGTTTGAAATAGTCAATTTCAAAATGGCTCACTGGTAACATAACACCTTCTTCCTCCAATTGTCGATAACTCATACCTAGAGAACGCATGGCCTCTACCCTTCCAACTTCGAAATAGGAGGCATAATTACCATAATAACAGTAGCCCATTTGATCCGTTTCACCGTACCGAACTCTCAGGTTAACAGCATGTTGAAAATTGCATTTTATCTCCACGGGTTTCACTTCTTAAATTAATACACAAAAATGCACATTTATCTGACGATTATTGCTACATTCGGAGAAAAGAGAAAAAGTAAGTTGTTCGAAGAATTTTAACCTTTAATCAATATTTTAACACTTTTCGTCGAAACTAGAACGCATTTTAATAAAGTGTTAGAAAGAGGTTAAAGCATCGCTTCAATACCAAGTAAATCTTTTTAAATAATCAACCCTTAAACAACTTTTTTTTTCACTTTTTTATGTAAATATTTGCCTCAACCAAAATTTACTGAACTTTACACCACTTAATGAAGAGGTTACGATTGCTGAAATTTATTAACACAATAACTAACAATAAAACTATTGCTAAATGAGTGCCAATCATGAAGCTATTTGGAATTCCTGTTTGAAAGTGATCAAGGACAACTTGCCGCTCCAAGCATATAAAACTTGGTTCGAGCCGATTGTTCCGGTCAAATTAGAAAATAATGTCCTGACCATTCAGGTTCCTTCTCACTTTTTCTACGAGTGGTTGGAAGAACATTACATTACCTTATTGAAAAAAGTAATCAAAAAGGAATTGGGTACTGAAGGTCAGTTGGAGTATAGCATTGTTATGGAGAACTCTGCAAACAACAGCAATCCTTACACAGTAAAGCTTCCGGCTTCCAATAAGAAGGCCGTGAAGAATGCACCTGTGAATATGCCTTTGAATATTAGTGATAATCCAATCAAGAATCCATTCATCATCCCCGGATTGAAAAAAGTGAATGTTGATTCTAACTTGAATCCATCCTATTCTTTTGAGAATTTCGTTGAAGGAGATTGCAACCGATTAGCTCGTTCTGCTGGTTATGCTGTGGCAAACAAACCGGGTGGGACTGCTTTCAACCCACTATTGATCTATGGTGGTGTTGGTTTGGGTAAGACGCATTTGGCACATGCTATCGGAATTGGCGTTAAAAATCAATTCCCTAATAAAACTGTACTTTACGTAAGCTCTGAAAAGTTTGCTCACCAGTTCATTGATGCCGTGCGTAACGGTACCACAAATGATTTCATCCATTTTTATCAAATGATCGACGTACTGATCATTGATGATGTGCAATTCTTCTCTGGAAAGGAGAAAACGCAGGATGTTTTCTTCCATATCTTCAATCACCTTCACCAAAACGGAAAGCAGATCATTTTGACTTCTGATAAACCACCGGTGGAAATGCAAGGAATGGAACAACGCTTGCTGTCTCGTTTCAAATGGGGATTGTCTGCAGACCTTTCTACTCCTGATCTTGAGACACGTATTGCGATCATGGAAAAGAAAATGTATGGCAATGGAATTGAGTTACCACGTGAAGTTGTTGAATACCTGGCTTACAGCATCAACACAAACATCCGTGAAATGGAAGGAGCTATGACTTCTTTGTTGGCTCAGGCTTCATTGAACAAGAAAGCTATCACGCTGGATCTTGCGAAGCAAATGATCGACAAGTTTGTGAAGAACACTGCTCGTGAGGTTTCTATTGACTACATCCAGAAAGTGGTTTGTGATTATTTCGATCTACCTATCGAGATGCTAAAATCAAAAACACGTAAACGCGAAGTGGTACAAGCACGTCAGATATCCATGTACTTCTCTAAGAAAATGACAAAATCTTCTTTGGCAAGTATCGGAGCTCATTGCGGAGGAAAAGATCATGCTACAGTATTACATGCTTGCAGAACCGTGATGAACCTTTCTGAAACGGACAAACAATTCCGAGTTTACCTTGAAGATTTAGAGAAAAAATTGACCATTCAATAATTCGAATCCCTCAGCAATGAGGGATTTTTTTTTGAATTCCCGCTTAACTGTTCAAAACTCATTTACTTTCCCTTCATTAAAGCACTCATGAAATGTAAATTTGTGTCGTGAGTCAGATTGAACACGCATATAGAACAATCCAAGCCGTTTCTGAAGGATTTTACAAAGAGAAGGGATCAAAGTTTTTAGCTTTTGCCATTCCATGTAAAACCGAAGAGGAAGCAAAGAACCATATTGCTGCTTTAAGAAAGGAACATCATCAGGCGGTACATGTATGTTCTGCATTTCGATTTGGCTCCGATAAAAAGCATTACCGTTCCAGTGATGACGGAGAACCAAGTAATTCTGCAGGACCTCCCATTCTTGGTCAAATTCAATCATTTGACCTTACAAACATTTTAATAGCGGTTGTTCGCTACTACGGCGGAACGAACTTAGGTGTTGGTGGATTGATCAATGCCTATCGCACTGCCGCAAAAGAAGCATTGGAAAATGCCACAATCGTGGAACGGGAAGATGCGTTCAATTACCGCTTATATTTCAATTACAGTGCGATGCCTGCAGTTATGGCACTCGTGAAGACTTATCCGGTTAAGATCCTTCGACAGGATTTCCAACTGGATTGTACCTTAGAATTATCCGTTCCGGTTTCAGCAAATGCCTTCTTAGATAAAGCGAAAGAGATCGAACAACTAACAATTTCAAAACATGACACATCAAGATATTGAATTATTACAACGTCTGATCAGTATTCAAGGGGTAGCAAGCGATGAATCCAAGATCAAGGAATTCATCAAAAACTACGTTTTGGAAAATGCGAACACCTGGAAATGCAAGCCACAAATTGTAGACGGCCCGGAATTTCACGATACGATGATCCTCGTATTTGGTAAACCACGCACTGCTGTTTATGCGCATATGGATACGATTGGTTATTCTGTTGGCTATGAAAATCATCTGATCAAAGTTGGTGGTCCCAAGATCATTGATGGCACCACCTTGGTCGGCGAAGATGCAGCAGGACCTTGTGAAGTTGAATTAATGGCGATTGAACAAGAAAATGGTCAATTGGAAATTAAATTTGTAGGAGAACGACCTCTTGAACGTGGCACACTGCTTTCCTTCAAACCAAACTTTCGCGAAACAGATAAGTTCGTGCAATCTCCCTATATGGACAACCGCTTAGGGGTTTTTGTAACGTTGAAAATAGCTGAAACACTAGAAAATGGTGCTATCGTTTTCTCCACTTACGAGGAACACGGCGGAAATAGTGTCGGACATTGTGCACATCACCTGTATCAGAATTACGGAGTCAATCAAGCACTGATTGCCGATATCACGTGGGTTACTTCTGGCGTTGAACATGGTAAAGGAGTTGCGATTTCCATGCGTGACAGCATGCTTCCACGACGATCCTACCTCAATCGCATTATCGAATTAGCGAGAAGTTCTGGCGTTGATTTTCAATTAGAGGTAGAATCAGCTGGTGGCTCAGACGGTTCAGTACTGCAAAAATCAGATCTACCGATCGATTGGTGTTTTATTGGAGCTGCGGAAAATAATGTACACACACCAGACGAGATCGTACATAAAGATGATATTACCTCAATGATTCAACTTTACCAGTATTTGATGGAACATTTATAAGTTTCACAAACCGATGCCAACATGTTTTCCCGCGATGTACGCTGTGGTCCATGCCGCCTGGAAATTAAATCCGCCGGTCACTCCGTCGATGTCCATTACTTCTCCGGCAAAGAATAAGCCGGGCACCTGTTTGCTTTGCATCGATTGTACGTCAATTTGCGACAGATCTACTCCACCCGCAGTCACGAATTCTTCTTTGAAGGTTGTTTTACCAGAAAGATGAAATTGTCCAACCGCTAGCTCTTCAGCCAAACGCAGGAGCTGTTTTTCACTGCATTGTTCCCAGGTGCGTTCCGGATCAATCCCCGCCTTGCCGACTAAAAACTCCCAAAGACGTGTCTTTATTCCGAATAATGGAACATTACGTACCAATTTGCGTGCAGATCGTTGACAAAGAAGTAAATCAAACGTTTCATTTACAGACAAACCTCCACTCCAGTTGACATGAAAATCTTTCTCATAATTGACGTTGGCCAGGTCGCGTGCACCAAAAGCTGAAGCCACCAAAATGGCAGGTCCACTTAAACCCCAATGCGTAATCAATAAGGGGCCCTCTGAATTCCACTTTCCCCCTGAAATGCGAACTTGCGTATGTTCGTTTACAATACCCATCAAGTCTCGAATAGGATGTTCAGGCAGATTGAAAGTAAAAAGCGACGGGACAGGATCAACCAATTTCACATCCAAAGGTTTCAAATAGTCCAACCCGGTAATCTTAGGATGTCCGCCAGTTGTTGCAATCACCCGTTTTGCAACGTATACATTATGCGATGTTTCAATACGAAAAAGATTATCAATCTTCGCAATACTTAACACTCCAGTTTGGAGCTCCATCAATACTTGTAAGCGTTTCAATTCACTTAAAAAGCAATCGATGATCGTTTGCGAATCGTTTGATTCGGGAAAATAGCAACCGTCGGGATATAACTTTAGTTTGACGCCCTTTCCTAAGAGCCAATGTACCATATCCGTTGAAGAGAACTGATAAAATGCTTTTTTTAGAAATCGTTCGCCTCTGGGATATTTTTTTGAAAGTTCAGCCGGATCTGACAATACATTCGTGACGTTACATCTGCCACCACCGGAAACCTTTACTTTAGCCAAAGGGTGCTTTGATTTCTCAAGTATCCTTATTTTGAGATCGGGATATGATTCCGCAGCTTGAATTGCAGTAAAACAACCAGCTGCTCCAGCCCCAACGATCAATACATCCACTTCAACCATGGCCCAAAATTAATCAACCACTTGAACATCTGAATTACCACAAAAGAAAAAGGCCTCTTTTTCAAGAAGCCCCTTTCCCTTAACCTGTAGATGTTAATAATTGATCCGTTGCATTCTTTAACGCAAGACCCTAGAAAAGGTTTCAAAAAATAAAAAAAAATATTTTTTTTCTTGAAAAGGTAACATTAATCACTTTTTAAAAGATTTGCGCACAGTACCTTTGTTAAAACACTTAGATTATGTTAGGCAAAGGTTCAAGAATGTATAGCATTCGCACATTTACCTGTCCGCGCTGTCAGGAAGGTCAATTTTTTGTTTCTCATCCTTACGATTTGAAAAACGCCGGTAACATCATACATCACTGCCCAAGCTGCGGTTTAAAATATGAAAAAGAACCGGGATTTTTCTATGGAGCCATGTACGTTTCGTACGCGCTTGGTGTAGCTTTATTCGTAACACTTTGGACATCGTTCAATCTTTTTTTTCCGAATGTTACAATCGGTTGGCAAATTGGTACTATTATTACAGCAACGATAATGCTTGCACCGTTTTTATATGCATTGTCAAAAATAATATGGGCCAATCTATTTTACCATTATGACAAAGAAGCCATTGAACAGTATCGATCAGCTCACTGATGCCTTCGGGTACTTATTTGAGGTTGAACTCATTCAGGAAATTGATAAAATTGGTACATGGTACTCAGCTCCGGCACAAAGCACGTTCATTGACGTTGGTCAAAAGCTTCCAGGCATGCCTTTGCTGTTGGAAGGGTCTTTAAAAGTGTTACGTGAAGATGATAAAGGCGATGAGCTTTTACTTTATTACATCGAGAGTGGAGACACGTGTGCTATGACTCTCACCTGCTGTATGGGAAATGCTGTTAGCCAAATTCGTGCAGTTGTTGAGGAAGACGCACGTTTAGTAATGGTTCCGACAGAAAAGATGGAAGAATGGATTGTAAAGTACCGCACTTGGCGTTCGTTTGTATTGAATTCCTACAACAACAGAATGAATGAAATGCTAAATGCCATAGATGCACTTGCTTTCAAGAAACTCGACGAGCGTTTATGGATGTATCTGACGGATAAGGTTAAAGTGACTTCTTCAACCATGTTATCGGTTACTCATAATGAAATCGCCTTTGAATTAAATTCCTCACGAGTGGTGATTTCTCGTTTATTGAAGCAATTGGAAAATCAAAAAAAAATTAAGATGCATAGAAACAGCATAGAAGTTCTGGATTTCTAAATTCCAAATGAAATCGAATAAAAAAGCCTCCCTGAATTCAAGGAGGCTTTTTCAATTACAAAACTTTAATTCAGGATGACATTTTGATCCTTTGGATGCTTCATCTTGAATGAATAAGTCACCTTTTTACTTTCCTTGGCATCGAGTTTCACTCTCCATACCAATTTACCGGTAGTCTTATCGTATTCAGCCTTATCCAAATTCACTGGTTCAATAACGATCTCTGCATTGGTGGTTACAGGAATTTGATCCTCAATAACCAATTCTACCGCAGTTCCTTTCAAATTCTTCATTGAAATCTCGTAGGCGAATGTGCGCTCTTTATCCTTATCAATAATACGCTCTTTCATTTCTTTCTTCAACAGAATGCGTTTCACGATGATATTCGGATCTTTTCCAAGACTCAATCGCAAGGTATCATTCATAGATGTTGGATCCAAATACGTTTCGCCCATATAGGTTCCATCGAAGAAGATATTTGCAGCAGCAGGCACCAATTGCAATTCGTCCAATTTAAGGATCTCAGCCATTAAATACACACCCGGATCCAATTTTGGAACTGTGTAATACTTATACGTTGCGTTCAGATCTGTATTGCGAACGAGTACCAAGTGTCCTTCACCATCCGACTCAATTGTGTAAGGCAGATCAATTTTATATTCTGCAGAAAGCACGCGATCTACCATGGTCATAAAATTCTCAGATGTTTGTGAGATCGATAAGTCTTCTGCTACTGCGCCTGCGTTCATTTCTTCTTTATCGTATGCCCGTCCAGGAGCCTGCGCAGGAGCGACACCATAGCTATTCAATCGCCCATTTATATTTTGGTTATAGAGGTTATAATAATCTACATACCATGGATGCAATTCTGGTTTCGTTTTATTCTGGTAAGGATCATTCGTTGACAAGGTAAGCTTGACGTCATCCCATTTTTCGCCAGTAGTTTGACTCACGTTTGCTTTATAAGTCAGATTCACTTTTCCAGTTAAGATATCTGCGCGCAAATCGTAAGTAGGAACCCAACTTGCACCGGAAACCAAGTAAGAAATATTCAATTTCCCCGCGACAACTTCTTTGGCTTGAATGGTAATTACAAGTCGATGAATTGGCCCTTTAGGTTCTTCCGGAACATTTGAAGATTGGTAATTCAACAAATCTTGCATACGCTCATTCATACGCCCCAATTTCTTGTCGGTCTCTTTTTTGCGCTTATTCAAGGCTTGCAACTTCTTGTTGATCTCATTCATTTTGACCTGATAGTAATCCATGGCCGCTTTTAAAAGCTGAATTGAGTCATTTACTTTTCCTTGACCACGAATTGCTCCGTTATTTTCCAAAATACGTTTACTCGTGTTCAAGACCTCGATTTCATCTTGAAGTTCTCTAATAGCATAGTTGACCTGATCGATCGAATCTTGCAAAAGATCAATGTCTTTGCGAATCTTCAAGGGCAACCCCTCCAATTTGGGTTTTGCGGGTTGGGGATAATACGTATCGTACTTTGAATCGATCAAAACGACATTTCCAAATGCTTTAACTTGCAAACTGCGTGCATCGATGTTGGGCGAAATACCTTCGATTATCAACTGGGTAATTCCCGGTTTCACATTAAAATTTGCTTTGCGATACACCTGTGCTCCTTGTGTATACACTGTGACATCCGATATATTGGATTTTATCACCTCTTTGTCTACTGCCCAAGAATTCGCAGCAAACAAAATAACTACTAACAGACCAACTACTCTTTTCATGGTTTTTGATTTAATATCCCTCAGTACTTCCATCGGTACAATTCGTTCAAATGTACACAGAAAAAAAGCCCGATTAACGGGCTTTTTGTTTCTTTTCATCTAGATAAGACCTTGAATTTCAGTGATTATTCTATCTGCTAATGAGCTAGCTGACTCAGCATTCTTACTTTCTGTATAAACGCGAATAATTGGTTCCGTATTCGATTTACGCAGATGCACCCACTCCTTTTCAATGTATATTTTCACGCCATCAGTAGTGTCTACTTCCAGATTAGCATATCTGCTTGCCATCGTTTCTAAAATCCCATCCACATCAATGCCCGGCGTCAATTCAATCTTCTTTTTCGCCATTTCATAATTGGGATATGAAGCGCGCAGAGCAGTCATTGACATATTTTTCTTCGCCAAATGCGTCAGGAACAAAGCAATTCCCACTAACGAATCGCGACCATAATGCAAGTCTGGATAAATGATTCCCCCATTTCCTTCACCTCCAATGACAGCGTCAACCGATTTCATCTTTTCTACCACATTCACCTCTCCTACTGCTGCAGCGAAGTAATTACAGCCAACTAATTCCGTGATATCTCTAAGCGCTCTTGTCGAAGATAAATTGGACACAGTTGCACCCTTTTTACTTGCCAGGATGTATTCCGAAACTGCAACCAAGGTGTATTCTTCACCGAACATAGTTCCGTCCTCGTTAACCAATGCTAAACGGTCTACATCTGGGTCAACAGTAATACCCAAATGTGCTTTTTCAGTTACAACTCGTGCCGAAAGCTCTGTCAAATGTTCCGCCAAAGGTTCTGGGTTGTGTGGAAAATGTCCGGTTGGTTCACAGTACAATTCAATGATATTCTGAACGCCCAAAGCACGGAGCATTTGTGGAACCGCAATACCACCAGTACTGTTTACTGCATCAACAACAATAGTGAAGTTTGCACTTTTAATAGCCTGAGTATCCACCAATGGCAATTCCAAGATCGCTTGAACATGGCGCTCAATGGCAGTTGGATCTTGAGAAACTTTTCCAAGATCATCTACTTCTGCGAAGGCAAATTTATTGGAATCGGCAATACGCATCAATTCTTCTCCATCTTTGCCTGAAATGAATTCTCCTTTCTCGTTCAGCAATTTCAATGCATTCCATTGCTTCGGATTATGAGAAGCTGTTAGAATAATCCCCCCATTTGCTTTGTGGTAAGGAACAGCCATTTCAACAGTTGGTGTAGTTGACAAACCTAAGTCGATCACATCAATGCCCAAACCAACCAAAGTATTCACTACCAAAGAAGAGATCATTGAACCGGATAAACGCGCATCACGACCAACAACTACAGTCAGTTTTTGACCATTAAAACGATTGGATAACCAAGTTCCATAGGCAGCTGCGAAAAGTACAGCATCGATCGGAGTCAATGCTTCACCCGGATTTCCACCAATAGTTCCTCGGATTCCGGATATTGATTTAATTAAAGTCATAGCAATAGGATATTAATCTGGATTGCCAGAAATTTTACTTGTTTCCTGATCTATCGAGTGCAATCATTTTAAGAAGCGTAACTGCGGCTTCAACACCTTTGTTACCATGCTTTCCTCCTGCTCGATCAATGGATTGTTGTTCTGTATTATCGGTCAACAAACAAAAAGAAACGGGTTTGTTTTCACTCAACATAACATCCATTATTCCTTGCGTGGCACCGCTACATACGAAATCAAAATGACGTGTTTCTCCTTGGATAACGACACCAATAGTAATCGCTCCATCAACTGGTTGCGAACGCAAGATCCATTGAGCACCTAATGGCAATTCAAAGGCACCAGGTACATTATGAATTATAATGTTATCCTCCAACACACCATTTTCCAACAATGTTTGAAGAGCTCCTTCGAGCAATTTACTTGTGATATGATCATTCCACTCAGAAACAACAATGCCGATCTTAAAATCGGCACCGTTTGGAATAGTTTCCTTATTATAAGTGGATAAGTTCTTTAAACTTGTTGCCACCTTATTTCTTTACTTGATTGGATACTCGAGCAATGTATTTTTCAATGTTCTTTTGAGACGCAAACACCGTGTACTCATCACGGATCTGCTCATAAAGTTCTGTTGCTTTTTCGAAATCTTTCAATTCTTCTGCAACCAAACCTGCTTTAAACAAATACATTGGAGACGTGTTTTCATTTGCGTTTTTTCGAGCTGCCTCTTGGTACAGTTTCAATGCTTCGTTTAAATCCCCCATTTCGGAGTAACAATCTCCTTGAAGTCCGATCACGTATACTGGACCGTATGTGTCATTCAAATCTACTCCTTCAAGTAATTCTAGTGCTTTTTTGAAATTACCTTTAGTCATGTGCTGACGTGCCAAAGTAAATTGAGCAACTTCTCCACCAACTTTTCCATCGTACTTCTTCACAACACCTTCCAATTCAGAGATAGCTGCGTCTGTAGAATCCTTTACAGCGAGGTTCAGACCTTTGTAATAGGAACTTTTGGACTTCTCGTTATCTGGACCCCAAACAAACTGTTTGTAAAGGATATACCCTATTGCCAATACCAATACCGCTGTTACAGCTATTGTGATATTTTTCAATTGTTTGTTCTCCTTGAACTGTTGTTTAAAATTGCTTAAACCTGTGCTTTTAGACATGTATGTAATATTTATAGCGTTGCAAAAATAAACTTTTTTTCCAAAGTCAACATATGAAGTGATGAACTGTAACGGATACTTTATAAAAGTGAAAACATTCGGGGTCTTATTCTATCATTTGCAAATATGAATCAATGAACTGTATTACCATCATAAAGCATTATGTAAACCATGTAGGCTAAAGTTGAAAAGAGAGCTGTACCTGCAATTGAGCATAAAAGCGCATACAAAAAAGAAAGCACGCCTTTTTTCACGGCGAATGTCTGATAATACACCCAAGCTGGATAAAGAACTTGAAAAATGATCAGATGAAAAAGACTAAGTACCAACATAAACTCCGTACCTGAAAAAATAATGGCTATAGGCAGCATCAAGATGGTTAAAATCGCTATTTCTCCGGCGATGAATGCATTTATGAGCGTATGTTCAATGAAATTGAACCCAATCTTTCGGTACATCCAAGCAGAAAAAACACTTGTCATAATGAATGCTGATGTAAAACTCCACTTGGAGAACTGAATTAAAAACAATTCCAAATTATCCAGCCAAAACAAATAATCCTCGGGAGGTGAAGGTTGAACCGGAAACAAATGATAGAACAACACCATCAGTCCCATGGTTACAAACATGTACAAAAGCGGATTGGTTAATCCAACACGCTTGCCAATGACATAATTCCAACAGACGTTTTTGGGATGTTTGATCAGTGCAATAAATGTATGTGCAAATCCACTATCCACGTGAAAAATGGCGTGTGGAATATCGTGCAAAATAGTCTTAAAGCTGTACCGATGCGTTGTTGCTTTCTGACCGCAACTCGGACAAAAGGGAGTTGTTAAATCTGCATCACAATTCAGACAATTGTGCTTTTCATCCATATTCAAAAATTCAAAACGAAGTATGCAAGATAGCAATATTATCTGTGATTTGACATTCCACTAAATCTGATAATTCTTGACTCTGAAACCCTTCTGTATTCGAATTTGCTGGATTCAAATCTGATAAAATTCACCGATTTGCTTTTGCATGGATACAAGTATAAATCGGAAATAAATGATTAAATTTGCAACGGCTTTAGGTTTTCAACGTGCACTACGAAGAAATTAATAGGGAATCCGGTGTGAATCCGGAACTGTATCTGCAGCTGTAACCCTTGCTAACGTTATTTCAAGATGCCACTGTTTGCCACAAGGCGAATGGGAAGGCGAAATCAACGGAGGGAAGTCAGAATACCTGCCTATAGCGGAATGAATGAAGACTTCAGATTAAAGTCTTGTTCACTTGTTGGGAGACGCGTATCCTTGCATTTGCACATCTTATCTGATTTCTCATTGACTACACTTTTATTAACTTTTTAATGCGTGAAGCAATGAAGAAAATTTACATCATGGTGTCTTTGACACTTAGCTCGACCGCTTTCGGTCAACAAATCGCAACTTTTGAAGATCTCGAACTTCCTGCAAACTCTCATTGGGATGGGTCGGATAGCACTGGTGGTTTTACTTCCGGATCTGTTTATTTCATGAATGAATACAACCACGATTGGAGCTACTGGTCGGGAGGTTTTATTTACTCCAGCTCTCAGAACGACACCACTGCAGGATACACCAATGATTTTTCTGCAATTACGGCAGGGGGACAAAATAGTCCAACGTATGCAGTGAACTACGGAGGAAACATTGATTTTAGCTCCCTGAAAACAGTAAGCAGTATTGCGATTACGAATACTACTTATGCATACTTATCCATGCGAGATGGTGATTTTTTTGGAAAACAATTTGGTTCTCCATTAAATGCTGCCGGTCAGGCAGATGGAACAAATGGTGCAGATTGGTTCAAACTAACTATTTCCGGATTTGATGGGGATTCAATTGCCACTGGATCGATCGATTTTTATTTGGCAGACTTCAGATTTGCTGACAGCACACAAGATTATTTGATTGATTCTTGGCAAACTGTAGATCTAACGAGCTTGGGGGCAATTCGATACTTGAACTTTGAATTATCTTCCAGTGATAATTCCGGTGGATTTATGAACACCCCTGCTTATTTTGCTTTGGACAATTTAAGTTATGGCAACTTGGCCATTGAGGAAGCTTCATCTTCAGATCTTTCTTACTTCCCGAATCCAGCAGTTAGCCAAATTCAATTTACAAATGAAGGTCCTGCAACACTCAGTATTACTGACATGAACGGTCGCGTTGTTTTTGCATCGCAAGTGGCTGCCAATGCGGTTGTTGATCTAAGCGACCTGTATTCAGGAACATATTTATACAGACTTACCTCAGAAGGGAACCTGCACCAAGGGAATCTTATTAAGTTGTAATCGTGCGATTAACGATCGTTTGTATCATTTCATTGTTGACAAGCTGTGGCATTTGGTCACAGCCTGTAAAAGAATTGGACACGGTCGTCATACTTCCGAAAAGTATCTATTCGGATGGCGGGTTTCATATTTCCGGCAGGACGCTTGATAGACTGCTGTTACCGGATGTAGGCAGTGTCGTACAACGAATCCCTGGTTATCAGGTAAAAAATTATGGTGATGTTGGAGGTTTGAAATTGGCCTCCTTTCGCAGTTTTGGTGCAAATCACACATCGATTATTATCGATGGACAAGCTGCCTCTGTGACCCAAAATGGCTCTACTGACCTGAGTAATATACCAACCGAATTTGTACGCAGCATTGAAACATGTGGCCCCTTAGACTTGCGGACAGAAATTCCATTAATTGCCAAATTGAACGGTTCCGCCTTGCTGATTCAAACACTACACAGTCCGTTTTCTTTGCAGAAACACGCTTCCGTTAAGATCTCAACCCAACAAGGAAGTTTTGGTCTTTGGAGCTCAGAAATGGGTTTGAGCCTTCCAATAAACAAATGGCGTTTTGCGCTAAGTGCCAAGGCGCGCAGTTATTCCGGAGAATTTCCTTATCAATATCAAAACGGAACACAAACAATTGATGCCGTTCGAAAAAACAACGATCTGCGTGATCTGTACGGAACATTCAGCGCACATATCAGTCTGACACAAAAGCATCAGATCAATGCTGTTATTGCCCTTGAAGATGCTCATAAAAGTCTACCGGGCGCTGTGGTGTTCTACAACGAAACTGCCAACACACATTTAAGAACATCCTTATTCCGCGGCCAACTACTGCACCACTTCACTGGAAACAAAATCAACTGGACCACACAATTAAATGCATTCCAAAGTCAGTTGACTTATGTTGATTCCAATTACTTGAATACACAGGGATATTTGCACCTTTCTTATCCTACTCGCGAATTGAATGGTGAATCACAATTTCAATATGGATTTTCACATGGCACCAAAATTCTTGTTGGGAGCTTTTTTAAACACGAAGCAGTTACACAAGGAACTATGGCATCAGAACCTAAAAGATTGGTCAATCTCAATACTGTTCAAATCCAACAAGTTTTATTCCGTTCTAAATTAAAGATCCAATTGACACAAGGAACAAGTACGGTCTACGATATCGATTCACCTGGTCAAAAAACGCGTAATAATTACTTACCTCAAGCAGCTATTTCTTGGGTTCCCAATGCCAATCACAGCTTAATTATCGGAGCAAAACGCACCATGCGTCTGCCTACATTCAGCGAAATGTATTTTCAGTCCATAATCCCAACTCCGCTAAAACCAGAATTGGCAGAACAATTAGGGATCAAGTGGATCGGATTTTGGAAAAAGGGATTATTTGCCGTGAATTGGAGTATCGAACCTTTTTGGGCCAATGCAAAGGACAAGATTATTGCCATTCCAACTCAGAATACTTTCATTTGGTCAATCGTGAACATTGCAAAGAGCAGAAATACCGGTGTGGAAAATTATTTAAACCTCCAATTTTCCAATAAAAAGCGCACCATTGATTATTCCTTAAGTGTCAATTACACCTACCAATCCTGTATCGACCTTTCGAATGAGCATGCGAGTAATTACAGACATCAGATCAGTTATTCTCCACAACATAGTGGCAATGCGGAATTCACGGTTCATTACAAAACATGGAGTATTTTTGTTTCCTCTATGTATGTTGGCAATCGTTTCGCTTTGCCTGAAAATATATCTACGAATGAACTACCGGCTATCCTGCAATTCGACGCGGGGTTGACCAAGAGTTTTCCCATGAAAAAACAGCTCTTGCGCATATCTGGAGTCATTAGAAATTTGAGCAATGTCAACAATCAATATATCCGTTATTTTGTTTTGCCTGGCATTCATTACCAAGTTAAATTGAGCTATGAAATATTTCCTGCTTCTCACCGTATCGCTCCTGCTCCTGTCTTGTAAAAAGGACAAAACCCAGGAAATCAGTGCGCCTAGTATGCTTACTGATGGATTTCTCGTTTTAAATGAGGGATTGTTTCAGCATAATAATTCTACCTTGACCTGGATGCCTGCCAATGGTCAAAATGCCATATCGAACTTTTTCGAGCAAAAGGCGAATCGATCGCTTGGTGACACTGGAAATGACATGCAGCGTTACGGGAACAAGATCTATGTTGTTGTTAATGTTAGTAGCACGATCGAAGTCCTGAATGCAAGCACTGGCTCAAGTATATCACAGATTTCGATGATGAATGGAGCCACGCCTAAACAACCACGTTATATAGCTTTCCACGGAAGTAAGGCTTACGTTTCTTGTTACGATGGCTTTGTGGATGTCATAGACACGGCATCCTTGCAAATCGAACAACGCATACCTGTCGGCGCCAATCCGGAACAGTTAGTCGTGAGCAACAACAAACTATTCGTAGCCAATTCGGGTGGATTGAACTTTCCGAATGTTGACAGCACGGTCTCAATCATTTCTTTGAGTTCACATACAGAACTTACTCGTGTAACAGTCGGACCAAATCCAGGAAAGATCTGTACGGATCAAAACGGTAAAGTGTATGTGATTTCACGCGGAGATTACGGCGCGATTCCAGCCAAACTACACCGAATTGATCCAACAACAAACATGAAAACGGCAAGCTATTCTTTTGCAGTGGACGATGTGGTTCCTTACTCCAATGGATTACTGATCATTCGAACTGACACTGGGATCAAAGGATATCAATTCGACACGCAAACGGAGCAATGTGCGACCGTAGTGACGATTGAGTTTACAGGAATAACGACCTACTACGGAACCAAGTATCGAAATACAAATGCATCCTGGTATGTGTTTGATGCTAATGGATACACTATGAATGGATTCGTCAAACAGTTCAACCAAACCGGATCATTACTGAATTCTTATGCTGTTGGTTTAAATCCGAATAACATTCTATTCTATGACTAAGCAACTTGTAGCATTTTACTTACTTGGAACTTCATTCATGGGATTGGCACAAAGTTACCATGATGCACCGGGCGCGGATGGAAGTATTGCCATTTCGAAAGACAGTAGTTGTTTTGTCGCTTGGGCAACGAATGGCATTTTATCACGTGGTTATTTGGACATCAACGATACATTAGTAACGGACAGCGGCTCGAATCGAGCATCTTTTGGGGTGCTTGAAAATGCACTTGGACCTGCTGAAGGCGATGGAATGACGGTTGTTTCACTGGGTGATGCCGGTACAATCACCCTAACTTTTAATCAACCAATCACTAACGGTCCCGGTTACGACTTCGCAATTTTTGAAAATTCGTTCATAGATCATTACATGGAATTTGCCTTTGTTGAAGTAAGCTCCAATGGAACAGATTTCGTTCGTTTTCCAAATGATTCAGAAATTCCATTTATTTCTCAGTTAGGGAATGCATCTTTAGCGGACTGTCGCATGGTTAACAATTTGGCCGGAAAATACCGCGCCGGTTTTGGCACTCCATTCGATCTTAGTGAGATTCAGGGTGTGAATGACAGTGTAGATGTCACAAGTATCACACACATTCGATTGATAGATGTCGTTGGTGCAATTACTGGAACTCATGTATCCTATGACAGTGATAATCAACCGATCAACGATCCTTATCCTACTCCATTTCCTTCCTGTGGATTTGATTTGGATGCCATTGGAGTGATCAATCAATTTGTAGGCATAGAAGAAAACAAACTTTCTTCGTGGTACGTGTATCCCAATCCAAGTATGGGAACAGTGCGTTTTTCAGAGAAATGGATTGGTAAAGAAATTCGCATCTTGAATCATTGCGGACAATTCATGTTCAGTAAAGTACTTGAGACCAATGAAATTTACCTTGAGAGTCTCTTATCAGGGATCTATTTGATCCAGTGTGAAGGAGTCACAAAAACGCTGGTAATTCAAAATTAAATTTCTCGTCATTTTTTTGGAGCAAAACTGAGTGCGAAAAAAAGTTTCGTTCCAAAATCACTCCAACCTTTCTTTCATTTATTACTGAAAGTTTCATATATTTGAAACATGACTTTAGAACAGGCAAAAAATCAGTTCATACAAACGTGGGGAAGTTACGGTTCACAATGGGGAATCAACCGGACCATGGCTCAGATACACGCCTATTTATTGGTGAGTGACGGACCGAGATCTACCGACGAGATCATGCAGCAACTTTCCATTTCACGAGGCAATGCAAATATGAATTTGCGCGAATTGGTTAACTGGAATCTATTATACAGAGAGAGTATTTCTGGTGATCGCCGTGAGTATTTCAGAGCAGAAAAAGACATGTGGGAAGTAGCGAAACGGATCTTACAAGAACGCAAGCGACGCGAATTCGACCCCTTGATCCAACATTTACAAGAACTTAAGAAAGTGGAACAAAGTTATGAATCTATCAGTTTTGTGGCCACAATAGAGAATATCGAACGACTGATCAATCGTATGGACAGTTTCAGCAAACTACTTATCCGAGCTGATGAGCACGTTTTCTTCGGCAGGTTGATGGAGTTGTTCAAATAAAGTTATTTTCATTTATTTCTGAAACTTCAAAATAATTTAATTAACTCAAGCAAGAAATTAAATAATTACTATAAATAAAGAATAGTAAATTCTTGATATTTAAAATTTCAACGAGCTTTACTTAAGGATTTACTTTAACTTAAAGTAAACGTTTGATCAAACCCATATAATGATATGGAGGATATTTAATTCGGAAATCCAACCAAGAAGATGACTTTAAAACAGCTTTCTCATGACTGAATGCTAAGAAACTAGCTTTACCGTGATACTTCCCCATACCACTATTCCCTACCCCACCGAAAGGTAAATCGTGATTTGCGACATGCAGGAGCACATCATTGTGGCAAAATGCTCCGGAAGACGTGGCATTTCTCAAGCGCACTGCTTCTCGCTCTGAACCAAAATAATACATAGCCAATGGCTTATCCATGACCTGAAGTTTCTCAATTACCTCATTCAAATTGTCAAACTCGATTATTGGCAGGATCGGTCCGAAAATCTCTTGTTGCATTACCGCATCCTCCCACGAAACATCCTCTAGAATTGTAGGGGCTATTTTTCTCATTGATTTGTTGGCCGCGCCCCCCAAGCGAATCTTTCCAGAATTTAAATAATCCATTAAGCGCTCCATTGCTGTATCGTTGACAACATTCACATAATCCGGATGATTCATCGGATCTTCTCCATACATCGCTTCTACACTCGATTGAAACGCTTGGATGAATTCTTCCTTTCGGGATCGATGTATCCAAATAAAGTCTGGCGCAATACACGTTTGACCGGAATTGATCAATTTCCCCCAGGCTACTCTTCGAGCGGTGATTTGAATAGAGGCATCTTTATCAATAATTGTCGGGCTTTTACCTCCTAATTCCAAAATCACCTTCGATAAATGATTAGAAGCCGCTTGCATAACGATTTTCCCTACGCGGGAACTGCCCGTAAAAAAGAAAACATCAAACGGTAGACTCAACAAAGCTTGATTGGCATCCACATCTCCACGAACAACCGTGATATAGCGCGGATCAAAGTAGCTCGCGATCAGTTTCTCTATCAATTCAGCCGTATTCGGAGTAGCAGGAGAAGGTTTTAATACTGCTGTGCATCCCGCTGAAATTGCGCCAATCAATGGATTGATCATTAATTGAAAAGGATAGTTCCATGGTGCCATGATGCAAGCAGTTCCCATTGGTTCGACCTGCAATTTAGAGCGTGATGGAAACATGGCCAAGGGTGTTGAAACTGCCTTATCCATCATCCACTCAGGCAAATGATCCAAGTGTAATTCGATCTCTTTTAACAACAAAGCGATCTCGGTTAAAAACGTTTCTTCTTTTGATTTGTTCAGATCTGATTTCAAAGCCAGATAAATTGATTCTTCGTTTTCAAGAATCATCTTTCGAAGAATCTTCAATTGTTTCTTTCTGAATTCTATAGATTTGGTTTCTCCCGAACGAAAAAACGCAACTTGTTCATTAAAAATAGACGACACAGCTTCCTTCATGGCATTCTCATCATTACTTATCAAATAAAATTAACGATCCTCTCAATAAAAAACCCCATTCACTCATTTGTTCACGCGCACTTAATTTCTTCCATTATTTTCACAAAAAAAAAATCATGAAGAGAACACGTTACTTTCTACCTGCTTTGTTACTGCTTTTTTCTTGTGGCGGTAATGAGACACAACTTCCCGAATCGCCGATGGAAACTGAGCTTGCTACTGAAAAAGAGCTCCCATTGAAAAAAATGACCTTTGAAGAAGCCATGGCAGATACGCTATCAACTGAGCACCCGGTGGAAATCGAAGGATATATTCAATTACCCACCCTTTCAACAATTGGAGATAAAGAGCAAAGTGTCTCGCTATTTGGAAGAAAGAATCAATCAAACGGACTTTCCATCTACACGAAGATGCCTGTTGGTTCCGGAAAAAACAGCATGAAAAAGCTTCCTTTAGAGTACGACAAATCCGATGTGAAGATCACTGGGAACAAAGGAGAAACTTTGGGATTGAATCAACGAGTAAAACTCACTGGTAAAATGTACTATATGAAATCGTACACCAAAGGAGAACCGGGAACAACCTACTTAACGGTTGAAAAAATCGAGAAAGTTGATGATAAAGAATTCGATTACAGCGCATGGAAAACAGTCAAAACTTTTTCTGAGATCTCGAAAGAAGAAAATCGTCATAATGAATATTACATTGAAGGTACAGTAGATGTTCCGATGTTTGTTCTTACTGGCTGGGAAATGGCCATTGACTTGAAAAAAGGTGGTGAAACAGTTACTATTAAGATCATGACCGGTAAAGAAAACAACCAAATGGAAGACTTAAAAGAGAACTGGACCAAGAAAGATATCAAGATCCGCAACTTTGAAGGAAAAATGATCAAACCAGGTCAGAAAGTCCGGGTATACGGGGTCGCAGCCTTAGACGGTCTCCACGTAGAACGCATAGAATAATCGAAGTCGGCATAAGCCGACTTTTTTTTTCCTTGTCAATTCCCTAATTTCGGTGACATTTTGGAACAAATCAATGAAAACTAAAATCCTGATCTTTCGACCAATCATATTCGTATTTGTAAGTATCTTATTTCTTGCCAGTTGTCAGGAAAATTGTGCTTGCAACGAGGACGAAATGGATGCTTTCCTATTTGAAATGAATTTTCGCTACGGTAATGACCTGACAAAGGATTCCATTGTATGCAGAAAGCGGGATGGGTTATGGATGGTGAAAAGACACGATTATTTAGATTGGCAGATCATGTACGACGAGCAGCAAATTGATCGTCACTCAGCCATTGTCGTTTACAAAATGCCCATTCGATATGCCAAGCTGATCGTTCCATTTATCCGTCACGTACGTGAATATGGTTGGGAAGTTGAATACGTAGAAAAGGAAGCTCACGAGGATAGCTTGTTTTCATTTAAACTGTATGAACCAAACGGCAACATGCAAGTAAAACAAAGCTATAAGTTCAAAGACAAGGGTTGGACCAAGAAATTCGATATTTCCGCATGGTCAGTGCTTGGCGAAGATGTGGATCTTTCAAGAAAATAAGCATGGAAAAGTCATTTTGGGAAGAACGTTATTCAACGAATCAAACTGGTTGGGATCTCGGAGAAGTTTCGCCACCTTTAAAAGCATATATTGATCAGTTAAGTAATAAAGATCTTGCAATTTGTATTCCTGGCTGTGGTTTCGGACATGAAGCTATTTATTTAGAAAAATCCGGTTTTACGAATGTAACGGTTATTGATCTTGTACAAGACGCTCTAGACCATATAAAAGTCAAAGCACCCCATGTTCGTTGCATTCACGGAGATTTTTTCGATTTGGACGAGAAATTCGATTTGATCATTGAACAAACCTTGTTTTGTGCAATACAACCTTCTATGCGCCCACAGTACGCACAAAAGATTGCTCAGCTCCTCGAGACAGACGGAAAACTAATTGGTGTCTTATTCAACAGAGATTTTGAAGGCGGTCCTCCATTCGGTGGTTCACTATCCGAATATCAGCACTTATTCACGCCCATTTTCAGTAGTTTTAGTTGCGAACCGTGTTATAACTCCATTGCCCCTCGAAGTGGCAGCGAAGTATTCATAAAAGCAAGCGTTTAATATGTTCTTTATAGCATCCAAAATCTTCTATTTTCTACTTGGACCGTATACATGGTTATTGGTGGCTTTGGGATTTGCCTTCTTCTCGAAAAATGAACGCCGCAGAAAATTGGGACGACGTTGGGCAATCGCAATAGCATTGATCTTCTCCAATTCATTTCTTTACAAAGAGGTTTGTCGACAATGGGAAGTTTTCGGCACTCCAATCAAAAAAACAGGCAATTACGATGTCGCAATTGTACTAGGTGGAATGACAGATTACAACAATGACTTACAAGAATTAAGTATTCGTCGTGGGGGCGACCGCATTTGGCAAGCAATCACGTTGTACAAAACAGGACACGTCAAAAAACTCTTGATTAGTGGCGATCATGGGAACTTGATTGATCGAGGTCTCCACGAAGCCGAACAATTAAAAGCTTTACTTATTCGATGGGGAATTCCGGAAGAAGATATTCTAACAGACATCAAATCCAGAAACACCCATGAAAACGCTGTTGAATCTAAAAAGACACTTCAGAAAGATTATCCTGAAGCAAAATCGATGCTGTTAGTTACCAGTGGAAGACATATGCGTCGTTCTCTGGGATGTTTCGAAGCTGTTGGGCTGAAATGTACGCCATTCTCAACAGATCTTTACACAGGTCCCAAGCGGTTTTACACGTTTGAAGACTTCTTGATTCCTAATGTATCAGTAATGGATGATTGGCATGGTTTGATCAAGGAATTCGTGGGCTACCTGGTTTATGACATGACCGGAAAAATATGAAATTCGAATGGCCTCAAGCTGAACTATACTGGTATCCGGATTTTTTAAGTCCGGAAGAATCGTCAAGTTTGTTTCAAAAACTCCAATCTGAAACCAACTGGCGCAGTGGAGAGATCAAACTTTTTGGAAAAACACATGCCATTCCCCGCTTGGAGTGTTATTATGCCAAAGACGGTTTGCAATATGGTTATTCCGGCAGACAACTTGAACTTGACCCCATCCCGGAATATTTGCTCCCCCTTTTGAAACGCGTGGAATCTCAATCCGGAGCAAGCTTCAATGCCTTATTATTAAACTACTACCGAAACGAACACGATTCCAATGGCTGGCATGCCGATAATGAGCGTGAATTAGGACCGAATCCGGTGATTGCAAGCTTGAGCTTTGGAGCAATGCGCGCCTTCCACTGTAAACATGTAGCCTTGAAGCTCACTAAGAAATTGGAATTAAGTTCCGGCTCCTTATTAGTTATGGCGGGAGAAATGCAACATCACTGGAAACATCAGATCGCAAAAAGTTCTAAACCAATCGGCCCGAGAATTAATTTGACCTTTCGGAAAATTTTGGTGAATTATTAAACGTTTCAACGTTTGAGATTTTGAATTTAGCAAAGTTGCTAAGTTCGAAAGTTGGAACATTACACGTTAATTTCCATTTCAATCATTTTCTTTCAACTACACCCAAAGCCTTATTATACCGCTTTGCATTGATCACTCCAACGATAACCGGTGCCGGGATGAGGATCCAGGATGCATAATCGAAAAAGCGTGCTTTCACTTTTAAGGATTCCAATACCAGTGCTTCGTCCAATTGATAGGCATCTATATACGATAAAGAATCTGTGCGTACGTATCGGCATTCACCAATGCTATCAGGGAAAGGATTGAAGCGAAAGTTCCAACCTTTATTGTCTGAGATCAAACTGTCATTTTGAAAAGTCGAATAATACCTATTGAAATAAATGAAGGCTTCTCGATTGCAATCAATTTCTACAGGGTGTGCATCGTGATCGCCTTTGCTCATAATGGCTGGCAGGCCAACGCGTACAAAATAGGCCCATCCCATTCTTTTACTTTGCAAGTAATGACCATATTCATGCTGAAACATCTTATTGTCTGGAAAAGGAGCAATCGACTTTTTAGCAAGAATATATGTTCCCAAACACACACCTGGCCAATCCACATTCATATTCATAACGACAGCACCGTTTGCGTAACGAACCTCATTCACCTTTCCTGTAAAGGTACTGTATGCCTGACCAACTAAAAATCCACCTAAAGTTTGAGGTGTCTGATAAACAAATCGAGAAGTCACTTCTCCAAATCTGCGGATCCCTGTATGATTCGTATCACTAATAAATAGACCACCCCAAATTTTAGCGTCGTGTTTGGAACGCTTAATAGCCTCTTTCCACGCCCAGGAAAAACGGGCACCTTTACCATGCGCAAATCCCCCGACATAACCACACAACCAGGAATCAATAATGAAAAAATCAGGCGAAGCACATTTACTTTCACTTGCGCGAATTTGTCCGAAGAAGCAGACACAGATCAGAAGTAGTTTAAAGCGATCCACGGTGTTAAAACGAATTTGCGGTCCTTTTTAGTATGCTAAAGGCTTCGGAAGTATCACAAACCAAATTAATGGAAAACATTCATGCAAAAAGTACTGAAAACTATTTTAAAGGGCTCCTACAGTTCGAAAGAAGAACGAAAGGAGATCCAAAACGATTTCAACCGGAATGAAGTTATCAATTTAGAACCTACCGCTCAATTTGCTTATCAAAAAGGAGATTGTAATTGGGGAGGTTAATGATTCCCCATAAGCTTCTTTACTGGGAGTTGTAGTCCTAAGCCTCCACTAGCGAATAGTTGATCCAATGGCTGTGTTCTCCATGGGTCCTGCATGTGCTGGTAAGATGACTCAATAAAGAAATAGAAGTAATCAAACACATGGAATTGAACTCCCGCATTCAAAGATACAGTAGGCTGATACCTACGTTGGAAATTACTAACTGTTTGTATTCCTGAAAGCCCCAAGCCAACTCCTACATATGGATCCCATTTCTTTATCGGAAAGAAGCGTAAAAAACTAGCTTGAATCATGGTGTGATCATTGATCACTTCAGTTCCACGCTGAGTACTTGTAAAGACATAGATATCTCCGCGAAAAGCATACTTCTCATCGAAACGCACCGCTAAATTTCCACCAACATAATTATTCAATGCATCATGATTCAGCATCTTCACCGGATAAAGTGACGCTGTTGTTTGAACCAAGCCACTGCGTTCTCCATTTGCTAATTCCTGAGCATTAGCGAAACAAACCAAAAAGCTTGAAAATAGTGCTACTTTCCACCCCATAAGTCTGTAATTGCGTAGTTAAAACCAACAGTAAACAACAAGTGTCCTTCCATAATTCCACCCTTCTCAGAATGAAAAGAAACTTTGTCATCATGAATATGTGAATGAATATGCGTACCTAAATGCAACATGTATTGCGCCATGATACTCATATCCAAGCGTGGAGTTAAATTGAAATGATTACCCACTCCTGCCTGAATAGCGCTACTCCAACGTTGTATTTGATTGGTTCTGTCAGAAAGATCCACATGATGCGTGTAATCAAAACAGTGTCCTGCTAGCACATACGGTTGCCATTTCGGTCTTGGAGCTTCTCTTAAATAATAAAGTACACTCCAACCAATATGATAATCTTCTCTGCGCGTGTAGGTGTTCGTAGCCGGTAAATAATCGAAAAACCATTCTGTGTTAATGCGGTCACTTAAACGAACTCGAAACTGACCTCCTATTCCCAAGGCAGAGCGCTCGTCGCCATTTGCGTTGAAGGTACTAAAAGTCGTGCGTTGTCCAACAGACACCATTCCACCATAAGTTCCTTTAACAGGAATCTCCTGTGAGAAACCGCTCAGTACAAAGACCGAACTTATCAGTAATACAATTAAACTTTTCATGTTGACCTTTTTATCGTTAACGGAAAAAATGTCGCTTTCGTGTATAAAAAAAGGGGCCTAAGCCCCTTACATATTATTCAATTCCCATTTTTTGCATCACATCATCGCTAACACCAGTCGTTGAGTAACCACCATCATGGAATAAATTCTGCATCGTAACCATGCGTGTTAGATCAGAGAATAGCGAGATACAGTAATTTGCACAATCTTCTGCACTTGCATTTCCAAGTGGCGCAATAGAATCAGCGTAATCGTAGAAATCGCCAAAACCTTTGATACCTGAACCGGCGGTAGTTTTTGTAGGCGACTGAGAAACCGTATTCACACGCACTTTTTTCGCAACACCATAGTGATATCCGAAGCTACGTGCAATTGATTCCAACATTGCTTTAATATCTGCCATATCCGTGTAGAATGGATATGTACGTTGAGCTGCCGCATAAGTCAAAGCTACTACACTTCCCCAATCATTGATCGCATCCATTTTGTAGGCAGTAGCCAACATTTTGTGCAAAGACATCGCACTTACATCCAATCCTTTATTGTAGAAATCGTAATTCAAAGACGTGTAAGGAATGTTTTTACGGATGTTTACTGACATCCCAATTGAATGTAGAACGAAATCGATCTTACCTCCTAAAATCTCTTGCGCTTCCGTAAACAATTTCTCTAAATCCTCTGTACTTGTTGCATCAGCAGGAATAATTTTTGAATTGGTCTTTTCCGCCAAACCGTTCAACTCACCCATACGCATAGCGATTGGTGCATTAGTTAAGACGAATGTTGCTCCATGTTCGTGTGCTTTTTCAGCAACTTTCCAAGCGATCGAGTTCTGATCTAGAGCTCCGGTAATTATTCCCCTTTTTCCTTCAAGTAATTTAGCCATTGTAAACTTTATTAATTCCTGCAAAGTTAGGATTATATTTCAAATGGACGCCTATTGCGGAGCCAACTCCATGAAGACTCCTCCCTGCAATCCATATCTTGGTTTTTCAGTACCCTCATCGTATTCAACGTGGACTTCCCCATCTCGAATTACAATCAAAAATGGCTTTCCCGCAGTTTTTTGTTCAATGTAATTGTACCCCAGATCGATCAGATCTTCGCCTTCTAAGCGAAACAAGTTCATCTGAATCGCCTTTTGATCTGTTAAACCAATCATTAACACATCTGTAACTCCAGGTGTCATTTCCACTTCGAAAACCTTCACTTGAACATCGTTCAGATCATTCAATTCCCAAACTCCGATCACATTCACTGTTGCACCGATACGTACCATACATTTCACCGTATTCGTTCCTTCAATGACCGAAACAAGTGTTTGATATTTAGATAGAAACAAGCCTTTCACATTTGGTGCTTCGCCGGTTGAGTGAAAATCCGCGATCAGATTACTGTTTCCACTCACCTGAAGTACATCCTGACCAAAGATTGTCAAAACCGAAAACGTAAAAAACAGCGTTATTAATTTTCTCATGACTTTGCAAATTCAATTTCTAATCCATCAAAGGCCACCTCAACGTTTGGAGGCAACATTTCAAGAATTTCTTCATGCGTACCGAAAAGGTGTGATATGTGTGTCAAATAGGCTTTCTCAGGTTGCACCAGATTGATAAAATCCAATGCTTCCTCTAAATTAAAATGAGAAATATGCGCCTCCCTTCTCAAAGCATTGACCACTAACACCTTCACTCCTTTGAGCTTTTCCCTTTCTTCTTCACTTACAGTTTTTGCATCTGTGATGTAGGCGAAATCCCCAAAGCGGAAACCTAAAACCGGCATTTTATAATGCATAACCTCTACTGGTACTACTTTACCGAAACCAACCAGGTCGAACGGTTCTTTTGAAATCTCTTTGATTTGTAACTGAGGAATACCGGGATATTTTTCAGCGGCAAACACATAATGATATTCGCGATGCAGGGCATCGATCACCTGCGGAGAACAGTAGACATCCATGTCGCGATTCTCTTTGAAATTGAATGCGCGAACATCATCCAAACCAGAAAGATGATCTTTATGTTCATGTGTAAATAGCACCGCTCGCAGTGAGAGCACTTTATGACGCAACATTTGTTGACGAAAATCTGGCCCGGCATCTATCACATAATTTTCACCTCCATGTGAAATAAGGACAGAACAACGCAAACGATCATCTTTTCGATCTGTTGAAGTACAGACATGACAATCACAAGCTATCACAGGAATCCCTTGAGAGGTACCAGTTCCTAAAAAAACAACTTTATCCGGAGTCAGGCCTTGCTTTTCCATATTTGTACAAAAAGCATCAGCCATCCAATGATCAACAACAAACCTCCTATTGGAGTAATTGGACCCAGAATTTTAGATAATACTGAATCTCCACCTATGGAGGCAAGAATCAAAGCATAAATACTAAACGAAAAAAGAATGACCCCGAATACCAACAACCGATATACAGCTAGATTCATTGCTGCAGAACGATTAGCCATCGAGCCCATGGCAAGGAAAGCCACACCATGGATCAACTGGTAACGCACGCCAGTTTCAAAACTCAATAATTTATCGGGATCAGAGATCACATTTTTCAATCCATGAGCTCCAAAAGCTCCAAAAGCAATTCCGCTAGCCAAGAAAGCGACACCGGCTAACAACCATTTTCTTTCCATACAACGAAATTAGCGAAAAGGGTTGTTTAATGATTATTCTTTCTTTTTTGAAACCACTTTTACCAGTTCATAAATGAACTTAGATTCATTCTCCGCTGGGTTTTCACGCAAAGTAATTCGAATGGATAGGTCATAGATATAGCCCTCCTCAAAATTAAATCCATCAATTGGCTCCGGTAATACCTCCCAAAAATCAGTACCAATAGAAGCCCCCTTTTGCACCATAAAGCACATTTTGTCAGCGCTAAATCCATCGCATGCTACTTTATGGGCCTGTACACGCATGGTGATCAATTCAGAACTAAAGGTAGTTTCAAATCGAGAACGTCCATTACCTGCCATACTCACAGTAGCAAATAACAAGAACAAGAATGTAGTAGCTGTTTTCATAGGAATCGATTTCTTATCAAGTTAAGAAAAAAAGGGAACAATAACAACATGTTCCCTAATAATATTTATCGTTTGTTTTGTTTAACGAATGTTTCGAATTCTTCTTTTTCCGAATCAAACGTAAATAGCTCTGATAAGGTCATGGCATTGATCGGGTCAGTTAAGCGCATATACATGAATTTCGCCATTTCCAATCTGTCTCCAGAAAAGGTAAGCGTCTCCAAAACCTTGTATGCTTGCCCACTCGTCAAACACTTCGTTTTTAAGGTACTTTGAATCGAAGTCAAACGATCTTCATCAAATGTCATGCGCTTCAATTCATCCACATAAGTAGTACTTGTAAACATTTCAGAACAAGTTACACTCATTGGTTGTTTCGGGGCCGGTGGAGTTGAAGGGGTTTGCGTTCCTGATGTGCTAATATTTACATTTTGTTGAACATTTGTAGTGGTTGTACTCGTTGAGGTAGAAGAAGAAGAAGATGTAGTAGTTGTTGTAGTCTGCGTATTCATCCCAGAATTGTTCGGGTCCATTCCACTCATTGAAATCCCGACATTCATTTGAATGGTCTCTCCTGTAACTGGATCAACAACTGTTGTGGTACTACCAACACCCCCGTTTCCGGTATTTGAAGGATCAGTCATGTTTACATTCATGTTGATTCCTCCAGTTTGAGCATTTCCAGAAGTTGTTGCAGTAGTACTTGAACTCATGGCGGTGCTTGAACCTTGAACTGTGGTGGTTGTCCCTGCTGAATTAGGAGTTTGAGATGACGAAGATGTAGAAGTTGTACTAGTCTGCGTATCAATCCCCGGATTATTCGGGTCCACTCCACTCATTGAAATCCCTACATTCATTTGAATGGTCTCTCCTGTAACTGGATCAACAACTGTTGTGGTACTACCAACACCCCCGTTTCCGGTATTGGACGGATCAGTCATGTTTACATCCATGTTGATTCCTCCGGTTTGACCATTACCAGAAGTTGTTGCAGTAGTGCTTGAACTCATGGATGTGCTTGAACCTTGAACTGTGGTGCTTGTTGCTGCTGAATTAGGTGTTTGAGATGACGTAACAGTTGCAGTCGTACCAACGCTTCCTTGATTTGGAGTTGAAGTTACCGGTGCTGTTGGTGTTTGAACGACAGGTTGATCTGAATAAACTGCCTGTTCGCTTGGTCTGTAAATTACATTCGTAGATCCACCAGGAGCTTGAGTACCACCACCTGTAGTTCCAAAATACTGTAATTTACCTTTTCCTTTCTTGAAGGTAACACGAGCTAAATAGTCACCTGGCTCTTCTAAATAGATCTTCTTATTGATATCAGCAGTTTTTCCATCAGCAAAGATCAATTTCACTTCGTATGAACCCTGACTTAAACTGCCGATTTTTACGTTGGTAAGTGGAAGTGAATTTTGCTTGATCCCATTCATGATAACAAAAAATTGTTGGCCGCCATTGTTGAAAATGGTCAATGAATAAGATTGTGCCATGACTTGAAGTCCGACAAATAATAATGCAATCAGTGTAAAAATTCTCATAGGTTTAAATTTTTTAGCGGCTGTTTACCAGTACTGTGCCAAATTACGACACAAAATCTTAATTTCTTGTTAATGATCCATCAAACTTTTCGCATTCTCTCTGGAAATAGTAGTAACTGTATCTCCTGATAATAACTTTGCAATAGCATCCACACGCTCCTCTGGACGCAAAAGCACAATACTTGTTTTTGTTTGACCCGAATCATGATCCTTACGCACCTCTAATTGATGAGATGCTTTCGCTGCTACTTGAGCCAGGTGGGTGATCGCGATCACTTGTAAATTGGAGCCAGTTCGTTGCAACATACTTCCAATGCGCAATGCTACTTCTCCGGAAACTCCCGTATCGATCTCATCCAAGATCAACGTAGGCAATGATTTTTTAGCACTTAATGTCGCTTGAATGGCCAACATAAAGCGCGATAATTCTCCGCCACTTGCAGATCTCTCGATTGGCTTTAGTTCCATACCCTTATTGGCACTGAATAACAACTGAATTTGCATCCCCCCATTTGCATCAGGCGTATTGGAACTTTCAATCCGAAAATGCACTTGCGATTCAGTCAATTTCAATTCTTGTAATAAATTTAGCAAATGCGGCACGATACGCTCGCTACTAATTAACCTTGCCTCGTAGAGTGCTGCAGCACGTTCGGCGTATTGCAAATGCAAGGACTTGATGTCATTTTCCAACTTTTCGAGGTGCTCATCTGCGTTTGCGACGCGATCTAACTTCTCGATAAAACTCTTTTCCAGTTCAAACAATTCTTCTTGCGTTTGCACCTGATGCTTTCTCAAGGCGTGATTATAGCGATCAATTTGTTCGGTGATAATAGATAATCTTTCCGGATCAATCTCAAGTCCTTCTAATTGATTATTAGCTTCTTGAGCAATATCCTCCAGTTCGATCAAACAGGCCTGAATACGCTGCGCCAATTCGCTCAACGAAGCATCTGTTGATTTCCATCGATCTATACCTGTTCGAATGCGATTTAAACGATCTGCGGCACCCTCATCTCCTCGAATGGCTTCTTCTATCAATTGAAAAGAAGCACGCAGATCATCTGATTGATTCATTCGTTGAAGTTCCTTCTCTAAATCTGAAAATCGATTTTGGTAAAGACCCAACTTATCCAATTCATCCAATTGGAAACGGATATAATCTAATTCCTTTGCTTGATCTTGTTGTGCTTGAATGAGCCGATCCCGTTCTTTTTCCAGACGATACATTGTTCGGAATACGTTTCTAACCTCTTCCGCTAAGTCCAAACAATCCCCAAAAGCGTCCAGCAAGTCAAATTGAAATCGTGCTGATTTCAACTCTAAGGTCTCATGTTGCGAGTGGATATACACCAATTTCTCAGTTAGCTCCCGCATCTGACTTAATTGAACCGGTGTATCATTGATGAAAGCTCTGGATTTTCCTTGAGCAGTTATTTCCCGTCGGACATAGGTTTCTGAATCCCAATCGATGTCTTCTTGTTCGAACCAAGGTTTTAAAGATTCATTTACCAAAAAGCGCCCTTCTACAATGGTCTTTTCATCTTGATTGCGAATAACCGAATAATCAGCACGTTCACCCAAGATCAAATTCAATGCACCCAATAAGATCGACTTACCACTTCCCGTTTCACCAGTGATGGCAGTAAATCCATTTTCAAAATCTAGGGTTGCGGCCTCAATGAGCGCAAAATTGCGGACAGTAAGGTGTTTGAGCATTAGTTCAAAATTTCTTCGTAACGGGATGAATTTGCCGGATCGATCTTCTTGAGTACAGCTACCACCTCGGTTTTTTCCTGTGCAGTTGCGTCTAGATACAAATTCTTGATCTCATCACGTTTTGATTGCGCGAAATTCAACAAATTGATCGAATTCGGTCTGGTTGCAGATATCTTACTCATCTTGTTCAGGGCATTATAGATGGCCTTCCGAGCTTCATCTTTGTTCTCGTACAATTTATCCATCCCTAAGCGGTGGTATTCGTACAAACCTTCTCTAAGTGGTTCAAACAATTGCTGTAACTGATTATCCACCAACCAATAGCGATTGCGTTTCCCTTGTTCATTGGATTTCCATCCTGGCGCACCAGAATTTTGTGCATTCGTTACAATCTGTTGTGCTTCTGTAAAATAAGGCGTGCCTCCTTTCAAAGAAAAAGTATCATAATCCAAGCCTATGATATAATACGCATAGAAAGCTAAGATTGATGTTAAATTATCTCGGAACTGGTTGGGCGCATAGATCAAAACAGTATTGCGCGAATAACTGAATTGGAAATCGTCGTCTTGAAAATTGAATACTGTCGTGTTGTACGAACTATTGAAAACAGGTCTGGAGTATTGCACTTGCAAGGATCCCGTAAATGTTCCGTTATTAATTGTATTGATCTGCAGTTGTAACTGACAATTGATGCGCTCTTCCACTTTGAATTTATCCTTCGTCCAGGCGGTATTGTTCATCATATCATAGATCGTCTGCTTCAACTGATCGAACAGTTCTTTTTCCGCGGAGGTAACCTCGGTCTTAATATCGGTGATCAGTGTTACCTGACAATTCAACTCCTGGGCACTTACCCGAGAGGTAAGGATCAAACCGAATATGATTATAAAGCATTTCATTTTTCTGTTGCAATTGCGTAGATCAGCGCGAAAGCCAATTCTTTTTTTGACTGTAACTCAAAACTACGAATATTATTGTTGTCTCGAAAGATCAGTTGCACGGAATTCGTATCAACACCAAATCCCACTCCATCATGTCCCATTTCATTCAGCACAATGGCATCCAAGTTCTTTCGAATCAATTTATCTTGTGCATAAGCCAATCCGTCTTTGGTTTCTAACGCAAAACCAACAATTTTTTGGTTTGTCGCTTTTTTAGATGCCGCCCATGCAAGAATATCTGGATTCTTCATCAACTCAATACTCAATTCATCCGCATGCTTCTTGATCTTTTGATCTGCAACCAATTTTGGTCGGTAATCTGCTACGGCTGCAGCAAAAATTCCCAAATCACAAGACGGCCAATGAGATTTGACAGCGCTCAACATTTCTTCAGCACTTTTTACACGCGTCAATGTAATACCAGGATGAGAAACCGATAATGCAGAAGGTCCGGAGATCAATTGAACCAGAGCTCCATTAGCCGCTGCTGCTTCAGCCAACGCGAATCCCATTTTTCCGCTAGAATGGTTTCCCACAAATCGAACTGGATCGATCGCTTCATAGGTTGGACCGGCTGTGATCAACACCTGTTTTCCGCTCAACACTTTATCCGCAACCAAAGCACTTTCAACATGGGTCAACAAGGTCTCAGGCTCAGCCATTCTTCCTTCTCCTTCCAAACCGGATGCTAAAAATCCTTTTTCTGCAGGAATGATGATACAGCCATCCGCTTCAAGTTGTAGGATATTTCTTTTCGTTGATGGATGTGCATACATATCCAAATCCATCGCCGGAGCAACTAAAACCGGACATTTGGCGGAAAGAAACGTGGCGAGTAGGAAATTATCTGAAAATCCATGCGCCATTTTTGCCAAAGAATTGGCAGTTGCCGGAGCGATGATCATCAGATCCGCCCAAAGCGCCCACTCTACGTGATTGGTCCAAGTTCCTGTTTTGGGATCGTAAAACTCCATTCCAACAGGTTCTTCTGATAAGGTTGCGAGGGTTAGTGGTGTGATAAAATGAGAAGAGGCAGGAGTCATCATACATCTGACTTCTGCCCCTTGTTTTTTCAATAATCGAACGAAGGATGCAATTTTATAAGCTGCGATGCCACCGGTGACACCTACCAGCACACGCTTTCCCTTCAACGACATAATACGATTATTCCTGTGTATTGCGGAAATAAACTTGATCTGATTTCATTTCTTCGATCGCCATAGCAACAGGCTTAGGCAATTTCTCATAAAAACGAGAGATTTCTATCTGCTCACGATTTTCAAAAATCTCCTCTAGGTTATCTGTAGAAGATGCAAACTCTTGCAATTTAGAAGTCAACTCCTCTTTCAAAGAAGAACTGATCTGGTTTGCACGCTTTGACATCACCACAATGGATTCGTAGATATTCGATGTACCGTTTTCAAGTTCGATCGTATCTCTGGTCACTGTAGAGCGTTCTGCATTTGTGTTTTTGAAACTCATGTTTATTTGAATTTTTATTTAGTTGTTGGAGTCGCTTTCAATGCAGAAAGTTTCTCCGGATAATCTTTGAATTCGCGAAGATACGAGGAATTTGGAAATTCAGCAAGAAAATCGTTGTAAGATTCCAAGGTGCGAGCTTTTCGTTCTTCAATTTTCGACTCAATACTATTTACAGTTAACAGGTAATAATTTCGTACTAACAAGGCAAAAACCTCTTCGCGATATGGAGATTTAGGAAAACTCTCCAAAAATGACTCGGCTGTAACTGTTGCGGCACGGTAGTTTTCAGTTTTCGCGTACAAACGAACATTCAACACTTCCTTTGTTTGCAATTTGTAGCGCAATTGATTCATGATCTGATTACAGGTGTCTACTCTTTCTGAATTCGGGAAAGTATTGATAAAATTCTGTAAATCATTTAAGGCCAATTCTGTTTCATTTTGATCCAAACTTGGCTCCGGAGAATTCTGCACAGCACATAAAGCACCCAGAAACATGGTTTCTTCCACATATTGCGAATAAGGGAACTTAGAACCGAAAGATGACAAATAATAACTTGCCATATACCAATCCTCTACCGCATAACATGCTTTGCCCAACCGATAATATGAAACCTCTCCATTTGGCGACTTCGGTGATCGCTGATATACTTGCTCATAAAGCGCAACACAACGTTCATACTTTTCTTCATTGAAAAGCTTGTTCGCTTCTGCAAACTTCGCGTTGTAATCATCAGATTTTAAGATCTTGTTGTAGTTGCTACATGCACTGAACAACCCAATTAAGAATACTCCTAGTATGATTCTCATAGGTTGCAAAAATAGGATAAAATTCATCGAAAGCTTCCAAAATTATCACAATAAACGACCCGCTCTGATTTCCATCAAGCGAAACAATCGATCCACTGAATGCAATTCTTTGTCTAAAAACGTTTCAATACCCACTTTATTTTCTACAAACGATTGATCCGGTTCATAGGGTGGAGAAAGTCTGAAATAATGTGCTTTTTTGTCACCTCTCAACTGTTCTCGTATTTTCAGATGCTCCAACTCTGTTGTAATCTTTGATGACAGCTGCTTCATTTGACTTCCTATGCTAATGATCACCAATGAATCTTCCGGATAAAGACAGTGAGCCAGATTTACAGCTTGTTGAATTGGATTTACATAAAAACTATAGCCTTCCAAAGAATCTCGATTATTTCCATCGTCTTTTTCGGGGCGAATAAATTGCGAATAAAGATCTTGTAAACGCTTACCTTCCTGATATGGACTCATGGTTGAAATACTATTCAGCTCCCCATTTTTTCCGTCATGATAATTCAACAACACATGCTTTTGAAGGTCTCGCAAGGTTACTTCTGAAAATTTACTTTTAACACTTCCAATTGAGAGCTTTTGATCCATCAGGAAGGAATCAGATAAATCTATTAAATTGGCATGGAAAGAGCTTGGTGATTTTGCCAGTAACAAAGACAGTATGTTCGATTCACCATATGATACCGTTAGATCAACCCATTCAAAAGAAAAACGATCACCTACCAAGCAATTAAACTTTTCCCGAATATAGTTGAGTGAAATGACAGGTGTCTCCAAGGATCTTGGACCACCATCTAAACATAATATTATTCGGTACGTACATGACATACCAAAATTTACGAAATCTTTTCAGGGAATTCGTGACTGTTTTACAGATCGAATGCAGGAATGTATGAAATAGTAATTTGCATGAATATTACTTCACGCGCAATTGCTTACCAACCTGTAAAGTTGTAGTTGGTCGCATCCCATTAAGACTACATAATTTAGAAACGGTGGTGTTGTGACGGGATGCAATTTCAGATAGAGTATCACCTGGACGAACTTTGTAATACTTGCGTGCTCCTGCAACTTCTGGTTTTCTCTGAACAGCTGCAATGACTTCACCTGTCTCCATTTGATCAGATGGTTTTGCTCCAGGACGGAAAATACCTCGATGTACCATCAAGTTTTCATCTTTCACTTCTTTCTTTGCAAAATCGATCACTTCTTCCGGATTCATTGGAGCGTCGTAAAAACGCACTTCAAAATGCAAGTGAGGACCAAAGGAACGTCCTGTATTTCCACCCAAACCGATCGGCTCTCCTGCTTTTACTTCCTGATCTGGAGCAACCAAATGCTTACTCAAATGGGCATAGAATGTCTCCAAACCATTGTGGTGTCGAATGATTACCAAATTTCCGAATCCGCCGTCATTCCATTTTGCGTAACGTACTTTTCCAGACCAAGCTGCTCGCACCGTATCACCAATATTCAAATCCAGATCGATACCATTGTGGTAACGACCGCTGCGATATCCATATCGTGATGTAACGACACCGGGAACAGGTATGTGAAAGTCTTTGTGCGCCTCATCATTTACGCACAACCAAACCGTATCTTTGATCTTGGTCATGTCGTTCTTGTGATCAGAAGTGTAACACACGTTGTTATCCCAACGCTGCATGAAACGATAAAAAGTATCCCTTTCGAAAATTGCGGCTACTTGAGGATTCAAAACACCATCAAAAACCTTGTCATCAATGTATCTCCAAGTTCTATTAGCGAAGATCACCATCTTCCCTTCCGGAGTGTCAATGGTATCCAAGATAGCTTGACCATATGAACCAAAAGATAAACTTGCAAAAAGGGCTATAAGGAGATGCTTCATGAATAAATCGTTTCCGGTTTGGACGTGCTAAAGATAGCCCAATTTTCAGCAGGGAAAGGACAAAAAAACGTTAATTCTGAACAATTAGCTGTTTATTGGCGTTCCATCTTAGGTGCTTTTCCATCCACATCGCGCACAATGATATCGTAAAAAAGGTCTTCATTTGGCTTCACCAGATCAATCAAACCTTTGTCACCATAAGCTTCTTTTGCCGGAACTAAAATCCATAATTTATCAAACAAGGCCCTACCTTTCATCGCTTTGCGCAAGCCAGGAACTAAACCATTATCACTCAAACGAAATGTGAATGGAACGCCGCGCTGGTATGAATTGTCATAACGCGGATTTGTTTTCGTACCCACGAAATAATGAATGGCTACCTCTGAGTTATCGCCAACTTTGATATCCTTAAATTCCAAACTTTCTTCCAAACGCCATACTTTCGTGCCGTCAATATTAGCCGTCGGAGCGATACGTTTACCTACACGCAAGAAAATAATATTTGGAGCATTTGGTGGAATGACTCCCGGAATTCCTTTTTCGCCACGAGCTAATTTCGGAGGAAGATAAATTTCTACGAAATCTCCTACATGCAATTCATTCATTGCTAAATCCCAACCTGAAGTCTGCATGTTATAACCAACCAAAAAAGGGATCATACTGCGCTTCAATAAATGATTTCCATCTACTGCCTGACCATTTTCCAGAGTCAGCTTAAAGTTGATCTCGTATACTTCACCTGCTCTCAATGGCTCTCCATTTCCTTTCTCGAACCACTGGATCTTCATGCCGTTCATAAAGCTTTTTTTGTCCACGACATGTGACATCGGATCCAGCAATTTTTCAGCTTCCGTACGATCGTCTTTTTCAGCCTTGTTTGTCTGAGTTGTCTCTGTACCCTTTTTCACGCCGGAAGTGTCACAAGAAGTGAAAGTAAGCGACAACAATGCTGTTAATCCTAATAGGTGATGTTTCATATGTATCATTCCAATTCTATCAATTTAATATCAACAACTAAGGGAGAAAGTGGTGGAATCTTATCAAGATCTCCAACCAATCCGTGGGCCAGGTGACTTGGAAAGATCAATTTAGCTCTTCCTCCTACCTTCATTAATTTTATTCCTTCGTGAATTCCAGATTCCATTTCACTGTTGTCAACACGAAACACATCTAGCTCGTCTTTTGCAGTTCGATAACATTCCGTACCATCTAAAAGCGAAATGCTGTATTCAACTTTAGCATCCTGCCCAGGTTCAGGTGACGCACCTTCACCTGCTTTCAATTCAACGAATCGCAATCCTGTTCCCGTTTCAACGACTTTCCAATTTTCATGTTGTGCTAGGTACATGCGGATATCCAATTCTTCTTCCATGGCAAGATCTTCATTCAGTTCCGCCGATTTATCATTATTCCATTCCGGAATTGGCTTTTCTTGTTTATTCTCACCACAGGCTGAAATTGCCATGGCCAATGAAAGCATAACTATGATGGCATTTACGTTCATACTGTTCTTGGAATGAAATTAGCGACATTCGTTACAAACTTTTTGATCGTTTCGGCCATCGTAAGATCGCTGATTCCGCCCGAAGCGTAGGCATGTCCCCCACCTTCGAAATGTTGACGCGCCAATTCGTTCACAACATATTCACCTTTGGAACGGAAGGATATTTTGATCTTACCATCCTTTTCTACAAATAGCACGGCCATTTTAATACCCTCAATACCCAAGACCTGATTTACCAAACCTTCTGTATCGCCTTTTTGATAATTGAACCGTACTAACTCATTATTTGTGAGACTAACGTAAGCAATGGGATAACCATCCAGACAGACTAATTTTTCGGAAAGGGCAAATCCGCGTAAACGGATGCGATCAATTGTATTCGTATCGAACACCGCTTCATGTATTTCCCAATGCTTCACTCCTTTGCGAAGTAACATGGACAAAATATCGTGTGTATGTGCATCTACTGATGGAAAACGAAATGATCCCGTATCGGTCATAATTCCTAAATACAAACAAGATCCGGACACCTCATCAAGCGAGTCGACTTTATTGATAGCTTCCAGCCATTGGATCACCAACTGTGAAGTAGAGCAAACACTCGTCTCGGAAATTTGCAGTGAACAAAAAGCATCCGGGAACAAATGATGGTCGATCATCACTTTTAGCGCTTTCGTTTCAACCAATACGGATTGCATATCTGTTCCCACTCGGGATGGCTCGTTGTAGTCCAAACAAAAAATAAGGTCTGCTTTTTCTAAAAGATCAGAGGCCTCTATCGTTTGACCATCAAAATGAATGATTTTATCGGAATCCGGAACCCAATGTAAGAATCCCGGCGCTGGATCTGGATGAACTACATGTACGTCCTTACCCCATTTTTTCAACACGTGATACAAACCCATGGAACTACCAATGGAATCTCCATCTGGTGATCTGTGGGAAGTAATCACAATGGACTGAGCAGATTGAACTGCATTGAATATGGCCTGTGCGTCTCTCATAGCTATAAAAAAGCCTCGTAAAGTTACGAGGCTTTCGGAATATTGTTGCGATTTCGTTTAGAATCCAAGTTTTGTGCTGCGTTTTGTCTCAACCAAAACACCGATACAAACCGGCTTCTTTTTATCTCCTCCGCTCATTTTAACGGAAACAAAAACCTTACGCGTTTCGTTGGTTGTGAATTCCAAAGGCTGGCCACCTGTTTGATCAGAGCTCGCAAGTGTTTTACGCACGCGTTTGTAAGCTTCTTTTCCTCCTTCAGTTTTCTTCTCTACAACCATTTCATATACCTCATAAGAAATAGTACCAGAGCTGCCAAATTGCGCTTTTGTTGTTAAACGATAATCAAAACCAGGCTGAGCAATAAATGACATTTCGTATGTTTCATCCGAAGTGATGGAAGCAGAACGCGATTGCGAACTAACAGCATAACCATCTTTTTCTTTTGCTTTGGCTTTATCTTTTGCAATAATCTCAGCTGTTGGACATTGCGCATAAATAACCAATGCCAACAAGCTCACTAATAAAGTACTAATAACTGTTTTCATATTCGTGAATTAGGCGTTAACAATTTTCTTACGGATCTCAGCTACCTTCTTTTGCAAAGAGCTAAATACTTCTTCTGTCAATTTACAAGATTCACCTCCTGAGAAATTCAACTTCCCGTTGGCGTTTTCAACCTGCGTTTCAGAAGACGAACAATCCATTTTGCTGTAGATATCCAAAACAGCTTGAATGTCTGCTGTATATGATTTTACATCCGCATCATCTTGATAACTCACCAAGAATTCCATCAAGTTTTCAGCAACCAACTTTTGATCAGCAATGGCTTTCTCAAGTTTAGGAGACTTCCCATACCCTTTGGAGCTTCCAAGCATTAAATGCATCGATTCGATCCAACCACCTACAAGCATCAATGAAAGTTCTCCGCCTTTTTCGATCTCGATCAATCGTTGGAATGTTTTATTGTAAGTTTCATCACTCAAACGGAACAAAGAATCAGCATTCCCATCCCACTTTTTAGCTAGTTCACCCAATTGGTTTCCAAAAACCTGAGCTACACCAATATCTTTCCCTAGTTTTTCTAATTTCCCAAAGTAAGACAAGTATTTGTTGGTCTCATTGAATGAAGTCAAATAAGCTACATCTGCTGTGTACACACCGAAATTCAATGCTTTCTGAGCAGTTGTAGTATACTTATCTGCCATGTTTGCATCGTGCATGATAGCAGTATTCTTTTTCACGTCCAATTTTGAGATCAAAGCAAATTGCTCACTCGGAGACGGAATGTTATAATCCACTAACACCTCTTCTGTGTTGGTGTTTTGTTCCTCATTCACTTGTGCCTCTTTTTTCTCTTCTCCACCGCAAGAAGCGAGCATCCATGAACAAGCTAATAGGTATATGAAAGACTTTTTCATTTGAATAGTTTGGTTACGAATCTAATAAATTATTCACTGACAGGAAATTACCCGTTCAACTTTCTTGTTTCTGCACAAATTTGTTCGCGCAATCCTTGAGAAATTGGAACCAACGGCAGGCGCATATACTCTTCCATCCATCCCATTTCCTTCAATGCCGCTTTCACTCCACCCGGATTTCCTTCCGTAAAGAACATCTTCGTTATTGGCAAAAGGTCGTAATGTAGCTTTCGGGATCGCTCGAAATCACCTTCCAATGCAGCTTTCACCATTCCTGAAAATTGTTTTGGGAACGAATTGGCAACTACTGAAATAACTCCGTCAGCTCCAGCAGCAATCAACGGAAGCGTAATCGCATCATCACCTGACAACAACAAGAAATCACTTGGTTTGCAGCGAATGATCTCCATGATCTGCTCCATGTTACCGGAAGCCTCCTTCATAGCAACTATATTGGACACTTCTGCCAATTCCAAGGTAGTTTCAGCCAACATATTGGAGCCTGTTCTGCCAGGTACGTTATATAAAATGATCGGAAGATCTGTTTCTTGTGCGATCGCCTTATAATGCGCTACGAAACCACGTTGAATTGGTTTGTTGTAATACGGAGCAACCGATAAGATCCCATCAACTCCAGACGGAATTTTACGGAAATTTTCAGCCACAACTGAAGTGTTATTTCCTCCAACTCCGTAAACAACTGGCAATGTCTTGTTGTTCTCTTCTAAAACCGTTTCAAGAACCTGTTTCTTTTCATCGGCTGATAGCGTTGGCGACTCACCTGTTGTTCCTTGAACAACCAAAAAATTTGTACCGCCGGCAATTTGTTCGCGAACTAAGCGACGCAAGGCAGGAAAGTCAATGCTTCCATCTGCTAAAAATGGTGTGACCAATGCTACACCAGTGCCTCTGAATTGATTCATT
>VFQT010000536.1_pt1 | contig 54272 bp, 47 predicted proteins | sample 3512381 | NCBI WGS metagenome assembly VFQT01 (sample SAMN10412376, study PRJNA504923) | tailings metagenome | isolation source: Relicate 2 Philex TSF3 active mining site | place: Philippines: Tuba, Benguet | collected 2017-08-29
CGGGCCATCCCCATGTGGCAGATCTAGTGTGGGGCAATGCGGGTGATGTCGCGCCCCTCCAGGATGACGCGGCCCGACGTGGGCACGAGGTGCCCGGTAATGAGATTGAACAGCGTCGACTTGCCGGCGCCGTTGGGACCGATGACGGCCGTCACCTTGCTCTTCTCTGCCGTCAGGCTGACGTCGTTCGTCGCGACGAAGCCCGAGAAGGATTTGACCAGGTTCTTCACCTCAAGCATTGGCCTTCCCCCTCAGCCGCCGGTAGAGCGCCTCGATGCCGCCGAGCAGCCCGCCCGGGAAGGCGAACAGCAGGAACAGCAGGATTACACCCAGGACGAATGGCCAGTACTCCGTGTAGGACACCACGACGCCGTTGAGGAGGATGAGCACCGCGCTCCCGACGGTCGGGCCCCAGAAGTGGTTGATGCCGCCGAGAATGCTCATGATCAGCACCTCCGCGCCCTTCGTCCAGTACGTGTAATCGGGAAAGACGCCGCGCTTGTAGATGCCGAAGAGGCCGCCCGCCAGCCCCGCGAAACCGCCCGCGATGATGAAAGCGATCAGCTGGTATTTGCGCACGTCGATGCCGATGAACTGTGCGCGCTCCGCATTGTCGCGGATCGTGTTCAGGATGCGGCCGAACGGGCTGTTGGTGATCCGCCGCATCGCCGCGATACAGATCGCGGCCAGGACGAGCGCCACCAGGTAGAACTTCGCCGTGACCAGTCCGCGTCCGGACACGGGCAGCCAGTCGAGGAACGCCATGTCGGGCATGGGCACGCGGGGATAGCCCTGCTCGCCGCCCGTCACCTCGTTCCACTTGAAGCAGATCGCCCAAACGATCTGCGCGCAGGCCAGCGTCAGCATCGAGAAGTAGACCCGCGTCAGTCGAACGCAGAAGAAGCCGAAGATCGCAGCGAAGAAGGCCCCGCCCAGCCCACCGAGTATGAAGGCCAGCAGGAACGGAACGTTGAGCTCGCCCATCAGCAGCCCGCAGACGTAGGAGCCGATGCCGAAGTAGGCCGCATGCCCGAAGGGCACGAGCCCGGTCGTGCCGAGCAGCAGATTGAGGCTCGTCGCGAAGATCGCGAAGATCGCGATGTAGGTCGCAAGGTCGACGTAGTACCGCGACGTCACGAATGGCACGGACGCGGCAGCGAGCATGACCAGGAGCGTCCAGGGAATACGATCGGTCCAGGATTGCTGGTTCATTTCACCGGCCTCCCCAACAAGCCCCAAGGCCGCACGATCAGCACGGTCGCCATCATGATGAAGGCGGCGAAGATCGAGAAGCGGGGGAAGAGCAGGATGCCGAACGACACCACCATGCCGTAGATGAGCGAGCCGAGCAGTGTGCCCCAGAGCGAGCCGAGCCCGCCGATCACCACGACGATGAAGGCGTCGAGAATGATTTCGATGTCCATGCCCGGAACGATGCCCTTGATCGGCGTCACGAGCGCGCCGGACAGGCCGGCGAGGAACGCGGCGAGCGTGAACATGCCCGTATAGAGCCAGGACACGTTCGTGCCGAGCGCACCGAGCATTTCGCGGTCGAGGGCCGCAGCGCGAATGATGCGCCCCCAGCTCGTCCGGTTGAGCATGATCCAGAAGCCGTAGGCGATGCTGAAGCCGATCACCACGATCATGAGATCGTAGAAGGGCATGCGTACGCCCGCCACCTCGAAGTAGCCCGCCAGCGCCGCCGGGCGCTGAACCGAGACCGGCTGCGTGCCCCAGATGAACTTGCAGGCATCGCCGAAGATGAGCACCAGGGCGTAGGTGAAGAGCAGTTGGTAGAGCTCCTCCACCTTGTACATGTGCCGCAGCAGCAGACGCTCGATGAGCAGGCCGACGAGGCCGACGGTGGAGGCTGCCAGCAGGACGGCCGCGCCGAAGCCCAGCAGGCTGTTGCCCACCAGATAGTGCACGATGTGCCAGGCGATGTAGGCGCCCAGCATGTAGAGCGAGCCGTGAGCGAAATTGATGATTTTGAGAACGCCGAAGATCAGTGAGAGGCCGGAGGCGATCAGGAACAGGAACATCGCCGTCGTGAGGCCGCTTCGGAACTGACCCAGCAGCAGCGTTGGATCGAGGAAAGCAAGCTGCAATTGAACCCCCTGGGGTCTTCACACACCGGCAGCGGCCGGGCGGCCGTTGCGTCGGCGCGGACATGAAATGGGCGGCCCGGAGAGGCCGCCCGCATGAGCCAGCGTCATTCCATGAACGGCTTGGGGTCGACGTACTTCACCCCCGTCATGACGGCGTTGCCGGTCTTGGGGTCTTTTTCCATCTTGCCGTAGAACTGCCCGCGATCGGCTTGTTGCAGCTTGGGATGGATGGTTTGCTTTCCGATCGGCGTGTCGATCGTCAGGCCTTTGAGGGCTGCCGAGACCTTGTCGCTGTCGATGGAGCCCGCTTTCTTGATGCCTTCGGCGAGGAACTTCATGCCGATGTACATCATGATCGGCCAGCTCGAGGGAACGCTCTCCTTGGTGAACGCCTTGACGTCCTCGATGTACTTCTTGTGCTCGGCCGACTCACCCTCGTAGGTGGGAAGGTCGTAGGCATTGGCGTAGATCCCGAACGGATACTCGCCGCCCATCGCGCGCGTGGCCTCGACCGAGCCGGCTTCACCGCCGTTCACCACGCGGTTCTTCACCGCGTCGAAGAGACCGAGCGGCTTTGCCTGCTTCGCCCAAGTGACGAAGTGCCCGCCCCACATGGCCGAGAAGATGGCGTCGGGCTTCTTCGACATCTGCGCGTTGATGAAGGGCGTATAGTCGCTCTCGCCGAGTTTCGGCCACTGCATGTCCACGACCTCGATATCGGGCCGCAGCTTCTTGATGTGATCCGCGAACTGCTTCGCCACATCCTGCCCGTAGGCATAGTCGTGCGCGATCGTGCCGACGGTCTTGATGTCCTTCCAGGTCGCCATCAGCTCGGCGACGGAACGGCCTTCCATCGTGGTATTGGCCGCAGTCCGGAATACGTAGGGGTGCAGGTTTTTGGGCGCCAGCAGCTGATCCGTCTTCGGGATCGGCGCGATCAGGATGATCTTGTTCTCCTTTGCGATCGTCGAGACCGCCGGGCCTTCCGCCGACGTCAGCGTGCCCACGAGGAAGTCGACTTCCTCTTTCAGGATCATTTCGCGCGAGACGCGTACGGCTTCATCCGGCGTCGCCTTGCTGTCGCGAACGATCAGCTCGATCTTGCGGCCGAGCACGCCGCCCGCTGCGTTCAACTCCTGAACGAACATGTGCGCGCCCTTCAGCGCGGGTTCGCCGAAAAGTGCGGCCGGACCCGAAAGCGGAATGGGCACGCCGACCTTGATGGGCTTCTGGGCCAACGCGACACCCGGCATTGCAACCAGTGCTGCGGACAAACCGAGCACCGCACGACGTGAAATCATCATTCGATTTATCTCCTCCCGTGGCCCGGCCGCTCCATCGCTCGTCGGCTTGGTGACGACCGGCTGCGAGCATGCTGCCTTCCGCCGCAGTCGAGCGCAAGCCTGATATGTCAGACGGGGGGAGGTGGTTTCGCGGGCGCGAAGAATCGCGGGGCGTGGTGACGGAAAGAGAAAACGGGGACCGCGAGGTCCCCGCCGTCATGTTCAATCGGTCCGATGATGGCCCGGTTGCATGGCGGTGCCCCGCCTTACATGCCGATCTGCTTCTTCAGATCGTCGAGTTCTTCCTTCAGCCGCGTATTGCCGCCGAGTTCGTTTTCCACCTTGCGGATGGCGTGCAGAACGGTCGTGTGATCCCGATTACCGAAGCGCCGTCCGATCTCGGGCAGCGAGCGCGAGGTCAACTGCTTGGCCAGATACATCCCGATCTGGCGCGGCCAAACGACCGAGCGGTGGCGGCGCTGCGAGAGGATGTCGCCACGCGAGATTCCGTAATGGCGGGAGATGACCTTGAGGATGTCCTCGATCTTGATCCGACGTTGCTCGCCGCCGCTCTGCACGAGGTCGCGGATCACGCTTTCCACGAGGTCGAGCGTGATCGGCGTGCGCATGTACTGCCAAGTCGCGTAGAGCCGCGTAACGGCGCCCTCCAGCTCCCGGCCGCTTTCGCTGAGCTGCGAGGAGAGCAACTCCACCACGTCGCGTGGGATTTCGAACGACGGGTCGGAAATGCGCTTCTCCTGAATGCGGCGCTCAAGGATCTTGCGGCGCAACTCGAGGTCGAGTGCCCCGATCTCCGTCACGAGTCCGCGTTGCAGGCGCGAGCGCATGCGGTCGTTGAGACGCGTGAGCTGGCTCGCCGGACGGGCCGAGGCCACGACGAGTTGGCGTCCGCCATCGAGCAGCGTGTTGATGATGTGGTCGAATTCCAATTCCGTCTTTTCGCCGTGCATGAACTCCAGATCGTCGATCAGGAGCATGTCGACCGAACGGAAGCGATCTTTGAACGCCATCGCGTCCTGCGCCTTCAGCGCCTCGACGAATTGGAAGCGAAAACGCTCGGCCGTCAGATAGAGTACTTGCGCATGCGGCGTGCGACGGCGGGCCTCCCAGGCGATCGCATGCAGAAGGTGCGTCTTGCCGTGGCCGACCCCCGAGTGAATGTAGAGCGGATTGAACCCGCGCTGTTCGGCAAGCACCGTTTCGGCGACCTGCGTGGCCCCTGCGTGCGCCATGCGATTGGCGGCGCCGACGACGAAGCTCTCGAACGTGTAGCGCGGGTCGAGCGGTGACCCTTCGAGCCCGTTCACAACAGTGCGCGCCATCGGACCGCTGGGAGCGGGCATGACGCGGGCCACGGGGCGCATGTTCTCCGCATCCCGGTCGATCGGATCGACGATGCGCTGCGGGCTCTGGAATGTGGGCCGTTGGGCGCTGCCGCCGGGCTGCCGCAGATGCACCTCCACGCGCTCGAGGCCGGGAATCTCGCTTGCCGCGCAACGATGCAAAGCATCGGCGTAGTGGGTCTGGATCCAGCTCTTCAGGAATTTGACGGGAACCGTGACGCGCAGAACTTCACCGTCGAAGTTCTCGAACTCTAGCGCGCCGAACCAGCTCTTGAAGATTTCTTCGCCGAGCTGAGCGCGCAGCATCGCGCGGATTCTCGGCCCCTTCTGCGTGAGATCCACGGCCGGAGCGACATCGTCCCCAGCGTTGCCCGTCTCCGCGATATGCATTTGTGCAGTGCCTTCACAGGCACGATCATTCACTTCGCCCAAGCCGTCCGCGACGACTGGGTCGAACCCACGCTTGTCCATCATGACAGTACCCCCGCACGTCAAAAAATCGAACACATACGCTCACGGCGAGAGCGCACACCGGAACGACCCCGCATGGTCGAACCCGATCAGGTCACGCCGCTTGCGGTCTTGTTACGCCTGCACCCAGGGCAGTCCGTCTGCCTTCCATCCGGCCTTTCGTCCACGATGCCGATCCGCATCGAGAGGTCCTTCGAACCCCTCGGCGACATTGTGGCAGTTGCGATAACCCGCACCTGTCATGGCGTTGGCGGCCTGTAGGCTGCGCACGCCGGAACGGCAGATGAAATAGAGGCCGGCGTCGCGGCTGGCACCGAGTTGCTCCAGCGTCGCCGACAACTGCGACACGAACGCCGGATTGGGCCGGTTGTCAGGGAAGGTGAGCCACTCGACGAGCAGCACCTGTTTTCCGATCGACGACAAGTCGGGCGTCCCCACGAAAGACCATTCTGCGCGTGTCCGCACATCGATCAGAAAGGTCTCGGGTTCCGCCGTTAGGCGCTCCCAAGTCGCCCGTGTCGAGACGTTGTCTACCGGAACGGGAACTGCTTGCGTCAACACCTAACTCCCTCGCCGCTACAGCACCTAGGCACATGCCAGCCCGAACAGTCGAACGCCATCGGCTTGGGCCTTCGCGTGGATGCGGAAATCCGCACGGACACGCACCGGCCTTCAGACCAACTGGCACACGACGCTACGAACTGGACTCTCACTACGAAGACAGGGCGGAGACAGCGCTGCCGTTCGGACCGCCATGGAACGTGCGGTCTGTTACTCAACGCGTGCTTCGACCCATGTCTGCTACCCGGCGACCGACCCGACCCTCTTACACAACGGGTGTGGCCGCCTGACGAGAGAGACCTTAACCGATCTTTAACCACTTCTCAAACCGACTCACCCCTCGGGGAAACGCTGACTGAGCGGTGGTCAATCTTCCGGAATTGCCGTCCACAGCCTCGTGGAAAAACCGAGCGATTGTGGATAAGTGGCTTGAGTCGGAAGGCAAAAATTTCCCGACTTTTCACTGCGAAGCAATGGCCAGCGGCGTGCGCGTGCGGCGCGAAAATGAATCGAGTTAAGTCTTTGGAGTGCTGGGGCGGGGCGTAGCGGCCGCTGGAGAGAAGAAAAGAAAAAACTTTCAATTACAATTACGTGACTTCTGAATGACGATCAGATGGGCTTCGTGTTCGTGTTATGGACTCAACAAAAGACGGCGAGCCTGAAACGGCTCGCCGTCTTGAGGGAGTCGAGCGTCAAGCGCTCATTGCTTTGACGCGAGCGGCAAGGCGGGAAACCTTGCGGGAAGCGGTCTTCTTGTGGACGATCCCCTTCTGCGCGGCGCGCATGAGGATCGGCTCGGCGGCCTTCAGCGCCGTTGCGGCGGCAGCCGCATCGCCGGAGGCGAGTGCCTCCTCCACGCCACGCACATTGGTCTTCATCTGCGTGCGGCGGCTCTTGTTGACTTCGGTCCGGCGCTTTGCGACGCGGGTTGCGCGCTTTGCCGACTTGGTGTTCGCCATCAATGGGCTCCTGTCGTGCTTTCGATCGTCGTGAGGCGTGCTGGCTGCTGCTTCCAGCAGAACAGACAGCACTGTTCCTGGAATTCATCCGCACAAACGCGTGCACCGCCCGTGGCCAAGAGCCCGAGCGGAAACGCTTGACAGGCTATAGCTCTGCGTGCGGGGGCGGGTCAACGTGAATTGCTGCCGAGCCGTGGGAGCGCAGCGCGAGAGAGTGCCTTGAAGTCTTACCGAATCGCCCGATCTGTTAATAGAAAGTCGACGCGGGCAACCGATGATGCGGGCACAAATTAAATCACACAGGGCTGGACCATGACTTCAATGCTCATCTGGATGCTAGGCATCGGCTTCAGCATTTCTTCCCTTGTCCTGACAGCGGCGATGAAGATCCCTTACGCCCACATGGCGGTTGCCGCATTCATCAGCTTGTTGGTGGCGCTCGCGGCACTTTCGGAGTTGCGAAAGCCGGTCATGACCAGCGAGGAGATGTCGACGATGGTCGGCACGAACCTGCGGCACATGGGGTTGATCTGGAGCTGGGGCGCGATCGGTCTGCTCGTCACGTATGGCTTCAAGATCCTGGAGTGGCGCGAATGGCTCCACTTCTTCGTTGCCTTCGTCGTGCTCGCCGGCCTGACGTATTTCCTCGCCGTGACCTTCACCAACGACGGACAGGGCAAGGAGCACGATGCCACGATGATCCGCATTGCGCGCGGCTTCTCGATGTTCATCGTCGCAGCCATGCTGATCACGATGATCGGGCTGATCCTGGACGGCAAGATGTGGCGCTTCGCGACGGTTGCTGGCCAGAGGCCGGGCTGGCAGGATTGGGCGGCCAACAACATCTTCTTCTTCGGGGCGCTTGCTCAGGCGGCCGTCGCGTGGAACGTGCTAAAGTTGTTGGAGCGCCTGCAAAAGAAGACGCATGGCGCGGGTGAGGCGGTCTGACCTCTCTCGCCGTCTGGTCGCCGCTCCCTGGCACGATCGACTTATCCCCGCAGTAGATCGGACGACGTGGGCGTGCGGTTGGATCCCTCCCGCTCTCGGAGTATGAGAGTGCGGGTGACTCGTAGGGCGGCCACATGGGCCGGACGAAATCAGGCGAGAAGAGGCACGGCGCAGAACCGCCTTCTTCGGGGGATCACGGATGTCGCTGCAGCGGCTTATGCCCTGGCTGATCGTGATGCTGTTCATTAGCGTGGCGGGAGAGATGGTGGCCGGCGCGTTGAGGGACGTGCGCCTCATGTGCCTCGCAGCCGGAGCCTTCACGCTCACCGCCATCGGCGTCTCGCTCACCATCAATGCGCCCTACTGGGAGGGCGAGCGCGCGTTTGCCGCGCTGGCGACCGAGGCAGAGGTGGCCGCACGCCGCAACGCGCGTCTGGCCGCCGTCGCTTTTGCGTGGGGGGCCGTGTCCCTACAGGGCATCTATGCGACACCTCTGACGGGGCTGAAGTGGCAGCACGCTTGGCAGTATGCCCTGGTGATGCTTTTGTTCGCCCTCGTAGCCTTCCACATCGCGCGGGCACTCGGCAGCCGCGAGCCCCGTCAGCGGAGGCGCTGGCTGAACATCAGCTTGCCGCTATCCATCGTCAATGCGCTGCTGGGTGCGGGCGGCCTGGTGTTTCTCACCTCATCGGGCAAGCTCGCGCTTCGTCGCGCCGATTGGGCAGCCAACCTCATCTTCATGTTCGGCGCCCTGTTGATCATGATCCTGGCCGCCATCGCCCTGAAGACTCACGTCCGCCTCGCGCGGCCCTGAGGTTCGCAGTGGCGAGCCCGCCGGGATGGCGTCAACTCTGGCGCTGAAGCGCCCATGCGATCCGTGTCTCGCCATGCGTGGCGCCGCGCAGAACGATCTGGCGCGAGGCGAGCCGGCGCGCGCCGAGCACGGCTGCCGCATCGATCTCGACGCAGACGCGCGCGCTGTTGGCGGTCATCAGCCACGCCGAGCCATCGGGCAGATGAAGACGCGCGGCATTCGGCGTCTCCTGCTCGATGACGCCATCGGCAGCGACGTGAAAATGTATGGCGAATGGAATGTCCTTGCCCAGCCGCAGAATGCCGTCGCGGGGGGCCAGCGTATCTTCCCCCGCCAGGCAGGTGCCGTCGGCACTCAGCTCGAGACGGCGCGTGTGCAAGAGGCCGCACTGCTCTTCGTAGCCGTCGTGGCGCACGGCGACGACATGCCCTGTGTCACTCCGTGCATAGGTGAGGATGGAAACCTCGCGCGGACCGGTGAGGACGTCTCGAGCCGATGTCGCCGACGCCGTCGCGACGAGGCGGGCGGACGATCGCTCGGCAACCGTCAGCGTGTTGTGACTGCTCGTTGCCCTGGCAAGGGCGAGATCGGCGGCTATCGCAGTCCCGACCGCGCCGCAGTTGCGCAGGATGGGCGTCGTACCGTGACTCATCTCGAAGGAGAGGCAGCCCGCCTGCGCCTCCTGCGCGAAGGGTGCGGCCGGCGCTGCGCCGCAATCCATCAGCACGATGCTGTCGCCCATCGCAAGCCGGCGGTAGCCGCTTGCGGACAACGGGTCGGCGACGCCGTCGTCCACGATCACCGACAGCGCCGTGACGAGATCGTCGAGCGTGACGAGTGTATTGCCATTGAAGCGCGCGAGCGAGCCGTCCCCAAGACGCATGGCTCTCAGATAAGAGCCCATGCGCGCGATCGCGTCGCTGAGTGCGGCGGGGGGCGTGGCATGATGAGAGGCGAAACACTGCCGCAATGGCACGAGATCGAGCAGTAGCGAGAGCGGAACTATCGGATTACGGCTGGCATGTCCGCCGTCGGCCAGGATTTCCGCGGCAAGGGCTGCAGCCAGCGCCTGCTCGCTGCGCCCCACGTTGTCGGCCCGGCCCACGAATGTCAGGTCGGCCAACAGAACCGCAATCCGCGGCATCAGCAGGTTGCCCGCTTTCAGTCCGTCCAGCCAGCGAACCTGGGCCACGAGGCTCGTCATCACGTCGGCGAAGAGCTTCGGCTCCGCGTCTTCCAGCAGAAGCCCGCAATGCGTGATCCACGAGATCACGCGGCGCGCGACGATCTGCGGCGTATCCTGTGGGCCGGCAGGGGCGCGGCTCGCCGCGAGCCACTGTGCCACGAGCCTCTGAGCCAGGGCGGGACCGCGATCGGGATCACCGTGGAGGTGATTGAGCCATCCGAAGCCATGCAGCGCCGCGTGCGTGTCGGCGTTGCCGAGGGGAACGGCGAAGGGGTTGCCGCGGCCGACCTCCACGTCGTGTCCCGCGAGCGGCATGTAGCCCGCAGCGAGTTCCGCCAGGAAGGCGGGGTCGGGCGCTCTCAGATCCGAGGGAACGAGATGCAACTCGTCGGGTGCATAGTGCGTCCGCGGGGCGTCGGCCCCGCGCCGCAGGAACCGCAGAGCGCGCGCTGCGAGCGACGGTTTATTCATCCGGCTGCCTCGTTCGCTGTTGCCGGGCCGCGCTGGAGGACGGCGGAGAAGAACCCGTCCATGCCGGACGCCTCGGGTGTTTCGAGTGCGAGAAGGTGGGGTTGTGTTCTCAATTCCCCCTTGTCCGTGAACCAAAGGGCGGGAAGGCCGAGTGTCGCCGGATCGCATGGCAGCCGCGTCATCTCGGGATGCGAGGCCAGCAACCGTTCGATCTGCATTTCACCTTCCTCGGGCTGCAGCGAGCATGTGCAGAAGACGAGCCGGCCCCCGGGCTTCAACCAGCCGATGACGTGCTCGAGAAGCAGTGCCTGCACGCCTGCGAGACGCGCTACGTCTTCCGCGTGTTTGAGGCGCAGGATATCGGGATGGCGGCGGATCGTGCCGGTCGCCGTGCAAGGCGCATCGAGGAGGATGGCATCGAAAGGCGTTGCGGGTCGCCAGGTTGCTGCGTCGGTCACGATTGCTGTGACGCGGTCGGAGAGACCGAGCCGCCTCATGTTCTCGTCGAGCCGCTTCATCCGCCTTTCCGACTGGTCGATGGCGGTCACGTGCGCGCCTGCAATGGCGAGCGCTGCCGTCTTGCCACCTGGGGCTGCGCAGACATCTGCCACGGATAGGCCGGTCACATCACCCAGCAGGCGCACGGGCAATGCCGCCGCCGCGTCCTGTACCCACCAGGCGCCTTCGGCGAAACCTTCCATCGTCTCGACGGGGCCGTGCTCCAGGACGCGTATCGAACCCGTCGGCAGAAGCCGCCCGCCCAACCGCTCGACCCACCGGGCTGTATCGCCGCGCACGGTGATGTCGAGTGGGGCTTCCCTCAGGCTCGCGCCTGCGATGGTGCGCGCCGTATCTTCGCCGTATGCGACGACCCAAGCATTCCACAACCAGTCCGGGAAGTCGATTTGGGGCCGGTCGAGCCCGGTCAATATCCCCATGCCTCGCTCCGAGACGCGTCGCAGCACGGCGTTGCACAGCTTCTGGTAACGCCCGAGCACACGATCGCCCCGGCATTGCTCCACCGCCATGTCGATCGCGGCATAGGGCGGGGTGCCCAGGAAAAGCAACTGAGCCGCCGCAACGAGCAGTACCAGATGCGCGCGTCGACCTTCGACCGGCAGGGGGCGCTCGAGGAATGTCGCCACGACCGCCTCCAGCGAACCCTTGTGGCGCAGCACTGTGGCCGCCAGCAGCCGGGCGAATGCCCTGTCGCGTGGCTCGACGCGCTGCCGCCACCCCGCCCTGTCGGCTTCGTCCAGCGCATCGTCGAGCGATTTCGCGCCATGTAGCACCGTTTCGAGAAGACGTACGGCGAGGCGGCGCGCTTCGAGCCCGCTGGGGGACGCACGAGTCGTGCCTGTCGATGGGGCGGGCTTGCTCGAAGTCTTGCGTCCGGGCCCCCGGTTCGGCGCGCGCATGCGATCAGCCCCCGATGCCGCGCGCGCTGCCGCCAGACGGCCGGTTCAGCCAAGGCGCGAAGCTGCCCCCTGCCGAGCCGCGCGGGTGCTCGATGTCTCCGGTGCCGGTAATGCCCATCTCGGTTGCGAGTTTTTCGAGTTCGGCGATGCGATTGCCCGTATCCGGATGGGTCGAAAAGAGGTTGTCCATGCCACGCCCGGTCAGCGGATTGATGATGAAGAGATGCGCGCTAGCCGGGTTCTCCTCGGCCGCCGGATTGGGGATGCCTCGCACCGCTTGCTGGATCTTGGCGAGCGCCGAGGCGAGCCACAGCGGATTGCCGCAGATACCCGCGCCCATGCGGTCGGCCTGATATTCGCGCGAACGGCTGATCGCCATCTGCACGATCATGGCGGCGAAGGGAGCCAGGAGGGCAGCGGCCATGGTGGCCAGCCGCCCGTGCCGGTTGTTGCCGTTGCGGCCGCCGAACAGCATGCCGAACTGCAGCCATTGCGCCAGCATCGAGATGGCGCCGCCCAGCGTCGCTGCCAGGGCCATCGTGAGCGTGTCGCGGTTCTTTATGTGTGCGAGTTCGTGCGCGACCACGCCAGCGACCTCCTGCGGCTGCAGCATGTCGAGAAGGCCCGTGGAAACGCAGACTGCGCCCTTTTCGGGACTACGGCCCGTCGCGAAAGCGTTGGGCTGGGGGCTGTCCATCAGGTAGACGCGCGGCATTGGCAACTCGGCGCGGTGGGCAAGGTCCGCGACCATCGTGTGCAAGCCGTTCCCCGTGCCGGGCGGAACCTCATGCGCTCCTTGCATGCTGAGCACGAGCTGATCGGACTTCCATAATGCCAAGCCGTTCATGACGAGCGCCATGACGAATGCGACGACAAGTCCGGATTGGCCGCCGACGAACCCGCCCATGGCCACGAAGATTGCGGTGAGCAGGACGAGTAGCATTGCAGATTTCGCATAGTTCAGCGGCATGACGCGCAAATGCCTCCCGGCGGCCTGTGGCCCTTGAACATTGAACGTATATATAAGGCACACGAGTGATCAACCGAGAGGGACCGACCATGAACGATGGCGAGGCTCGGGACGAAGCAGCTCCCCGCAAGCTCACACCGGAGGCAGAGCGGGCGCTGGCGGAGGCCCAAGAGCGGCGGCGGGCGCGTGAAGCCGAAGCACGGGCACGGCCCAAGGAACTGGGTGGCCGGGGTGGACCCGATCCCATTCGTTACGGCGATTGGGAGAATGGCGGCATCGCTTCCGATTTCTAAACCCGCGTGTATCGAAACGATCCGATCGCGCGGGACCCGGACGGGGCGCCTCGCGCGTTGCGAACGTGTCGAAAAGGAACATCGGGGCCTGCCGTCCGGCGGGCCTCTTTCCTTTCGTCCGGGCAATCCTGGGCCGGGGTGACCGTGCTCCGATCCCGCCACCCGCCTTCTCGCGGCCATCCGTGTCGCAATGGAATGAAGGTTAGTTGATCCGTAACGATCCGCGAAGGGATCGGACCGCGAGGCTGTAAGCCGCCGTCCATGGCATTGCCATTGCATTCCATGTTCCTGCGACCGCGACAGCGGAATTCGAGGAGCACGAGCGATGTTCGAGCAGTTCAAGAGCACCAAGCGTTCCTTCGCTGCCAACGAGGATGGCGCGGTGGCAGTCATCTTCGGCCTGTCCTCCCTCGCGCTCGTCATGATCACGGGACTGGCGATCGACGTCGGCCGCGTCATGCACGCTGAAAGTAAGATCGCGAATGCGGCCGATGCGGCAGCGCTTGCCGCCGCGAAAGCTCTCAAGGACAGCGACGCGACCGAGAGCGAGATCCAGGTCATCGCCAACCGCTACTTCACCAGCAACATGGCTGGCGGCGGCAACTATGCGACGATCAACGGGGTCACGGTTCGTATCGACCGGGATCGCAGCAGCGTGTCCGTCGATGTCGACGCGTCCGTTTCGACGACGTTCGGCCAAATCGCGGGGATCCAAAGCATCGCCCTCCCCAAGGCGGCCAGCGCCACCTACGACAGCAAGCAGATCGAGGTCGCGCTGCAACTCGATGTGACGGGCTCCATGCGCGGCCACAAGCTGCGGGACTTGAAGGACGCGGTCGCCGGTGACAACGGGCTGATCGACATCATGCTCCCGGCTTCGCGCACCAACGACAAGGTCCGCATCGGTCTCGCGCCCTATTCCTCCGGCGTGAATGCCGGCCCTTATGCGGCGGCGGTGACCGGCGGTCGTGCCACCAACGGCTGCGTCTACGAGCGCAACGACGACCGGGACCAAGCCGACGACGTTTCCCCGACGAGTTCCAACCATCGCCTCAAGGCGGCCGGCGACTTGAGCGCGCGCCGTCCCGGAGGCTGTCCCGACGACGCGATGATCGAGCCGCTCACGAACGACCGCGACGAACTCATCCGCTCCGTCGGGCGCTGGGACGCGAACGGCTCCACGGCCGGCCATCTCGGGACCGCCTGGGCCTGGTATCTGATCTCCCCGGAGTGGTCCTCGGTTTGGCCGTCGTCCGCAACCCCCGTCGGTTATGGCGCCAAGGACACGCTGAAGGTTGCGGTCCTCATGACGGACGGCATCTACAACACCGTCGGCGGTGCGAGCGATGGTGACACCGGAGCCACAGCCCGCGCGTCCGCCCGCTTCGCCAAGGAGACCTGCGCCGCGATGAAAGCCAAGGGCATCATCGTCTACACCGTCGGCTTCCAGGTCCCCGACAGCGCCAAGCCGACGCTCGAAGCCTGCGCCAGCGACAGCTCCAAATTCTTCGATGCCAGGGATGGCGGCAATCTCAAGGCCTCGTTCCGCGCCATCGCTGCGGAGATCAGCAACTTGCGCCTTTCCAAGTAGGGAACGGCGATCCCGATCTCACACGTTTGTTTTCACGTCACTCCACTCCCACACTCCGAACCTGTAAAGGGGGCACGCGTCAGCGTTGCCCCCTCTCTTTTTGCGGCCGCATCGCCGGAACGGGGGCCGTCTTCAGCTCAGGACCCGGACCGGTCGCCCTGCGAACCAAGCCTCGATGTCCTCGACGACGCCCGCGAAGAAGATCTTGTAGCTCTCTTCCGTGACGTAGCCGATGTGCGGCGTCAGCAGGGCGCGCGGCTCGCGCCGGAGCGGATGGTCGGCGGGAAGCGGTTCGGTCTCGTAGACGTCGAGCGCCGCGCCCGCGATCCGGCCATCGCGGAGCGCGTCCGCGAGCGCGTCGGGATCGACGATGGGTCCGCGCGACGTGTTCACGATGAAAGCCGTCGACTTCATCAGGCCGATCTCGCGCGCTCCCACCAGGCCGCGGCTGCGCTGCGAGAGCACGAGATGGATCGACAGGAAATCCGATTGCCGGAAAAGGTCGTCCTTCTCGACGCGAGTCACACCCTTTTCGGCCGCTGCTTCCGCCGTGAGGTTCTGGCTCCAGGCAATGGTGCGCATCCCGAAGGCCTGGGCGAAGCGGGCCACTTCGCTGCCGAGCTTGCCGAGACCGAGGAGGCCCAACGTGCGCCCGCGCAGATCGACGCCGACCGTCGACTGCCAGCGGCCCTCGCGCATGGCGGCGAGCTCGACGTGGAAGTTGCGAGCGAGCCCGAGTGTGAGCGCCATCGCCAGCTCGGCCGTTGCGTGTCCACCCGATGGCGTACCGCAGACGGTAACGCCGTGCGCGGCCGCCGCTGCCAGATCGACCGACGCGTTGCGCATTCCGGTGGTCACCAGCAGCTTGAGGTTCGGAAGCTTCTCGAAGAGCGCCCGCGGGAACGGCGTGCGCTCGCGCATGATGCACACGACCTCGAAGGGGTGCAGCGCCGCCGCCACCGCTTCGACGGTCGTCATGGCGTGATCGAAAACGGTGATCTGATGTGCCGCCTGCAGCCGTGACCAGTCGGCCATGCCGAGCGCTACGTTCTGGAAGTCGTCGAGGATCGCAATGCGCGCCATATCGTCTCCGTGCCGCTGGATTGGGTTCGCCCCGCGAGGCGTCGCGCGCAATAGAGCACTCTTCACGCGCAACGGCAAAGCGCCGCCGCGCGCGCAGGGATACGGAGCGGCCGCGCCGCCCCGTCAGCCGCCGAATTGCAGCGTTACGGTCTGGCCGCCCCGGCGCATCGTGATCTGCCACAGACGGCGCCGCTGCCGCAAAGCATCCTCCAGTTCGGTGACGCTCCCGATCTTCCGGTCGTTCACCGCCAGGATCAAATCCCCGGGCCGGAAGCCCAAGCGTGCCGCGAGCGAGCCGCTGCGAATCTGAACCAGAACCACGCCGTCGCCTTCCTCCATGCCGAGCTCGTCGGCGATTGCCGGTGACAGGCTCGCGGCACGTGCGCCATCCAGCGGATGCTGACCGGCGAGATTGCGGATGTCGTCGGGGCCTATCTTCGGGGCGGCGCGCAACACGATCTGCACCTTCATGCGGCGCCCCTTGCGGAAAACCTCGAGCTCTGCCGCATTGCCGACGCCGCGTGTCGTCAACCGGTAGTTGACCGCGCGCGGATCCGAAACCTCGCGTCCGTCGACGGCGAGGATCACGTCGCCGGGCTCCAGGCGTGCCGCGGCCGCAGGGCCGCCGACACTGACGCGCGTGATGACCGCACCCACGGCCCGGTCGAGCCCCAGGGCTTCCGCGATGTCGTGCGTTACGGGATCGAGTTTGGCACCGAGCCAGGGCCGGACGACCTTGCGTCCCTTGCTGGCACTCTCGGCATAGAGCCGGACGAGGTTCGAAGGTATGGCGAAGCCGATGCCATGCGAACCGCCCGAGCGGGAGTAGATGGCGGTGTTGATGCCGACGAGTTTGCCTGCCATGTCCACCAGCGCGCCGCCCGAGTTACCGGGATTGATGGCCGCGTCCGTCTGGATGAAAACCGGCGCGTCCGCCTTGCCGATTTCCGAACGCGCCAGCGCGGAGACGATGCCTTGCGTCACCGTTTGACCGACGCCGAAGGGGTTGCCGATGGCGAGCACGATGTCGCCGACCTCGAGTTGGTCGCTGTCCTCGAACTCGAGGAACGGCAGGCGCCCGTCGGCGCCGACGATGCGTAGCACCGTGATGTCGACCTTCTCGTCTTGCGAGACGATCTCGGCGTCGAATTCGCGTTTGTCGGCGAGCACGATGCGGATCTCGGCTTTGCCGCCGATCTTCACGACGTGCGTATTGGTCACGATCAACCCGTCCGGCGACACGATCACGCCCGAACCCAGCGAACTGCGCACGCGCTCGGCGGGCATGCCGAACATCTCGCCGAAAAAGCGCCGGAACACGGGATCGTCGATGGGGAATTGGTCGAGACCGCGCGGATGCTCGGGGCGCCCTTTGACGTAGACGTTGACGACGGCGGGCGAGACGCGCCGCACGATGGGCGCGAAGGAGAGGTGCAGGGCCTCGCTCGAGGGCGGCACGGTGCGCTGCTGCGCATGTCCGGGCCCGGCGAGCGTGAGCACGACGAGGAAACCGAATGCCAGCCTCAACAGGACCGACGCCGACTGTTGCATTGCGCTCACTCCTTGCCGTTCGAGAATTCATGCATGCTTCCAAGATCGGTCGCCGTGGCGACCGATCCCTGGATTGCATCAGACCACTTCGTTGGGCGAAATCAGGGCACCACGACGGTGCGCCCGACGATCTTGCCGGCCTTCAGGTTGGCGAGCACCTCGCCGACGTCCGCCAGTGGCCGTGTCGCGACCGGCAGACTGGGAATGCGGCCACTCCTGGCCAGCGCCATCATGTCGGCCATGTCCTGGAGCGTGCCCACGTACGATCCCATCACGGTCGCGTTCTTGAGCGGGAACATCGGCACGGGGATCGTCGCGGATCCCCCGAACAGGCCGACGACGATCAATCGCCCATTCTTGCGCAACGCGTTGAAGCCGAATGTGAACGAGGCAGAGGCCCCGACGAAGTCGATGGCCACGACCACGCCGCCGCCCGTTCCGCGCATCAGGGCCTTGACGGTGTCGGGAGAGGAAGGATCGATGGTTTCCTTCGCGCCCGCGGCTTTTGCAGCCTCCCATTTCGATCGGTCGATGTCTGCGACGATCGGCTTCACGCCCGTTACCGCTTCGGCCATGCGTACACCCGAAAGGCCGACGCCGCCGGCCCCGATGATGAGAAGGTCACCGCCCGCGCTCAGCACGTCCTTGGCCTTCTTGAGCGCACCGAAAGCGGTGAGCCCGGAACAGGCATACGTGCAGGCCAGCGTCTCTTCGATGCCGTCGAAGGCGAAGAGATATTGCGGACCCGGCACCAGGACGTGGCTCGCATAGCCGCCGTCCGCATTGACGCCGAGCGCCTTGGGTTGGTTGCACAGATGCTCGTCGCCGCTCTTGCACAGGGCGCAGTCCTGGCAGCCGATCCAAGGATAGACGATGCGGCGTTGACCCACACTCGCTTCGGCGGCCGTGACACCTTCGCCCACCGCGATCACCTCGCCCACGATCTCGTGCCCGAGCGTGCGCGGCGGGTTCACGCTCCGCGTCAGGTCCACCTTGCGGCCGCCGCCCAGGTCGAAATACCCGTCCATCAGATGCACGTCGGAGTGGCATACGCCGCATGCCGTGATCCGCACGAGAATCTCTCGACCCTTCGGCTGCGGCGTGGTCTCGTCCTGACGCTCGATGGGCGCTCCGAAGGATACGACGCGATAGCTGTGCATTGTCAGGGTCTCCCAAGGGTTCGCGGGTCGCGGTCAACGTGCATGATCGCCGCGTCTCCTGCAACTTACGCTTCGGCGCAGCATGGTTCTCTGCGCTGCTCATAGCATGAAAAGCTGGGCCCGATATTTACCTCTTGTTAGCCAACCTCCGCATAATCAGCGCAAGGAGCGCATCCCGGATTAAGGGGCGGCGGAGAGCTGCGGGGCATGTCGGGTATGGGAGATGACGGGCACGAACCGCTGCCGAACCGACCCGGTCAGGTGCCGATCCGGCAAACTGACGGCCGGCGGCCCGGCGCGTTGCTGTCACGAAGATTCCGCCAGGCGATGGTTCTCGCAGTCATGGTGTTCATCGTGGCCTCGGCGGGAATTTCGTCGGCGCTCATCTACTACACCGTGAAAATACCCAACCCCATGGCTTTGCGTGCCGGCGGCAGCGGCCCGGTCGTGCGCCTGCTCGACCGCAACGGCGCGGTTCTGGCCGAGCGGGGCAAGGCTTACCAGTACATTCCCCTTGCGATGCTCAATCAGCGGATCGTCGAGGCCGTGGTCGCGACCGAGGACCGTCGTTTCTTCGAGCACGGTGGCCTCGATCCCGTGGGCATACTGCGCGCGATGTTCGTGAACCTGAGGGCCGGCCGCTTCGTGCAGGGCGGCTCGACGCTCTCGCAACAACTCGCCAAGAACCTGTTCCTTTCGCCCGAGCGCACCCTCGGTCGCAAGCTCGAGGAACTCCTTCTCGCCATTTGGCTCGAAATGCGGTTGACCAAGGAGGAGATTCTCGAACTCTATCTCAATAGGGTCTATTTCGGAGCGGGCGCCTACGGCATCGAGTCTGCCGCTCATCTCTATTTCGGCAAGACGGCCGCCCGGCTTTCCATACCGGAATCGGCCGTCCTCGCGGGCCTGCTCAAGGCGCCGTCCAAGTACTCACCCCTCACCAGCCCCGGCCTCGCGCGCTCGCGCGCTCGCGTCGTCATCGCGAAGATGCGGGAGGCAGGTTTCCTCAGCGAGGATGCCGCCGCCACCGCCATCAAGCATTCGGTGCGGTTTTCGATCCGGGCCGACGAGCGCACGCCGACCGGGCTCGAGCATGCCGTGGAGTATGCGCTGGAGCGGTTGCCATCACTGATCGGCAGCGGCCACGACGAGATCATCGTCGAGACGACGCTCGACAGTGATCTTCAGCGTCGCGCACAGGCCGTCGTGGAGGCCGCGCTCTCCGCAGCCGATGACCAGGACGGCCCCGGGCAGGCCGCCGCCGTCGTGATCGATCCCGATGGCGAGATCCATGCCATGATCGGCGGCCGCAACTGGGCACAAAGTCAGTACAACCGGGCCGTCCGCGCGCGCCGCCAGCCGGGCTCGGCCTTCAAGCCGTTCGTCTATCTGACGGCCGTCGAGCAAGGCGCGATGCCCGATATGCTGGTGGAGGATCGCCCGATCACGCTCGACGGCTGGAGCCCGCGCAACGATGACGGCCGCTACCGAGGCATGATGACGCTGCAAGCGGCGTTGGCGCATTCCATCAATACCGTGGCCGTTCGCCTGCAGCAGGATCTCGGCGTGAAGCGCGTCGTCGGCACGGCGCAGCGGCTGGGCATCCGGTCGGAAATGCGCGCCGACCCGACGCTGGCCCTGGGCACCTCCGAGGTCTCGCTGCTGGAATTGACGGGCGCCTACGCGGTCCTTGCCAGTGGCGGTCTGGCCGTTTCCCCCCACGTCATTCGACGTGTCCGAAGCAACACCGGCGCCGTGCTCTACGAGCGGCCCATGCGGCGCCCGCGCATGATCGTGACCCCCGAGCATGCAGGCATCGTCAGTGGCATGCTCAATGTGGCGCTCGTATCAGGGACCGGCCGGCGGGCGGCCCTTGCAGGACATGTCGCTGCCGGCAAGACGGGAACGACTCAGGACAACCGCGACGCCTGGTTCGTCGGATACACCGCCCATCTGACGGCCGGCATCTGGGTCGGCAACGACAATGCGCGACCCATGAAGAGTGTGACGGGAGGGAGCGTGCCGGCATCGCTGTGGCGCGCCATCATGACGGAAGCACACCAGCGCCTGCCACCCGCGCAGATCCCCGGCCTGAACATCTCCGAGCCTCTGCCGATCGTGCAGCGGAAACAGGCAGCCCCAGCCGATGCGGTGGCGGCAATGGCGCGCACCGCGCCGGGGCCCCCCGGCGTTTCGCCGGCCCGCAAGCGTGTCAGGCGTCACGCGAAGGGTGCCAAGCAGCCGGTCCGGGGCACGGCGCCGTTGCCACGCCTTCCCGCGACACCGATCGACGCGCAATTCTTCAAGCGCGCGCTCGCGGATGCCGAGGCCTCTCGTACGCCGCCGAAACCGGAGACGCGGTCCTTGTGGGGATTGATGGGGCTCGGCGTGCGCCCCGAGGCGCGTTAGCCTGCGCAATCAGGCGCGTTCCACATCGTAGCGGTGCAGTTCGACGCCGTGGGCATGCAGCCAGCGGCGCGCTTCTTCGAGCCGCGGCATCGTTTCGGCGACGAGCTTCCAGAAGCGCGGGCCGTGATTCATCTCTGCCAGATGTGCCACCTCATGGGCAGCAACGTAATCCAGCACGACCGGCGGTGCCAGGATCAAGCGCCAGGAGAAGGAGAGCTGACCGCTGCTCGAGCAGGAGCCCCAGCGGCTCTTCTGGTCGCGCAACGTGATGCGGCGCGCACGCAGGCCGAGGTTGGCGGCGTGATATGTCACCGATGTGTCGATGTCGCGCAGAGCTTCCGCCAGCAACCAGTCCTTGAGGCGCCGCGGCGCATGCTCCGTTCGCCCCGACACGACAAGGCGTGCCGTGACCTGCTCACCTCCGTCTTCATGCACCTGCACCACGCCGCTGCGGCAGGAGGTTCCCAGAAAGTGGAGTTCGTGCGGCACGCCGCGCAGCGGCATGATGGCGCCCGGCTCGAACGGCACCGGTTCCGGCACGCCCTGAAGCCGCTCGCGCAGCCATGCGACGTTGCTCGACAGGAATCGATTGGCTTCGCGCATGTCGGAGTAACGCGGCATCGTCAGCACGACGTTGCCCTCGCTGCGGCATACGCGGAGCGTGAGGCGTCGTGCGCGCGGATGGCGGCGGATTTCGATCGGGGCGGTGATGCCCTCGACGTTGAGCATTCTGACAGCCGCTGCTGCCGCGGCACGTTGCCTGGACATGAACTGACCTCGATATCAGCGGCGGAAATCGGCCAATGCCGCGCGCGAACGGTTCCATCCCGAAGCGATGCCGTGAAGCGCTTGTGCACGAGCCACGATGTTCAACTGTTTGCGGCGCTCATGCGGCAAACAGGATCGCCTCGATAGCAGGTGCTGGCGACACAGCGCGAGCGAAGATCGAAGCAACGAATGCTATACACCGGCCCTACGTTGCCGACCGGCCACGCGACGCAACGGCGCAACGCTACGAAAGCTCAATTGCGTTGAGGCGACATCCAACGCGCCGGATGCCAAGCCGACATCGTGTCAAACAGCATCGTTCCGGCGAAATGCCAAAGCTTCAATGGCAGAAGACCCGAAAAAAGGTCGTCTTGTGACGCGTGTGCCCACGTCTCGCGATCGCTCGCGACGACCTTTGCCGCGGTGGTATCCGGCATCGCATCGTTCGCGGGCGGCGGCAGTTGCGCGATCGGCGCGGGTGTCTCGTCGCTCGCATCGCTGGCGATGGAATTGCGACGCGCGATGGCGAGATGCAGGCTGCTCACTTTGCCGCGTGGATCGTGCTCGCGATTGAAGGCCGTGATGCGAGGCGCGATCTGGCGACGGAAGCGTGAGCCGTTGAAAATGCCGTAGTGGCCCACCTCGGGACATTCGAAGTGGCTCTTGCGCGCCGTGGGTACATTCGTGCACAGGTCCAGCGTCGCCTTGCACTGGCCCACACCCGTGATGTCGTCTTTCTCGCCTTCGATCGTCAACAACGGAACGCGACGGATCGCTCCCAGATCGATGCGTTGGCCGCGGTGTGTCATGAGGCCCTTGGGCAGCAAGTGCCGCACGAAGACCTGGTCGACGGTCTGGAGGTAGAACTCGGCGGTGAGATCCATCACCGCCATATACTCGTCGTAGAAGTCGCGGTGCTTCTCCGCGCTGTCGCCGTCGCCTTGCACCAGGTGGAAAAAGAGATCCTTGTGGGCAATCAGGTGGCGGTCGAGGTTCATCGTCATGAACCCCGTGAGCTGCAGGAAGCCCGGATAGACCTTTCGGCCTTGGCCCCGATGCGGCCACGGAACGCTGGCGATCACATTGCGGCGGAACCAGTCGGTGCCGCGCTCTTCAGCCAGCCTGTTGACGACGGTGGGATTGACGCGCGTGTCGATGGGGCCGCCGGCCAACGTGAGGCTGGCCGGCACACACGGTTCGTCGGCCGCCTCCATCAATGCCGTCGCCGCCAAGACCGCGACCGACGGCTGGCAAACGGAGAAAACGTGGATGTCCCCGCCGAAGTGCCGGAAGATGTCGCGCATCGTGTCGATGTAGTCGTTGAGATCGAAGCGTCCCGTGGTCAGCGGCACGTCGCGCGCGTCCTGCCAGTCTGTTATGTAGAGTTCGTGCGTCGGCAGAAAGGCTTCCACCGTTCCTCGCAACAGAGTCGCATAGTGCCCTGACATCGGCGCGACGAGCAGAAGTTTCGGATCTCTGGCGGCACGCTCGGGGGCAACATCGCGGCGGAAGTGCACCAGCTTGCAGAAGGGACGCTGCCACACCACTTCCTCGGTCACACTGACGGCCGCGCCGTCGACCCGGGTGGCGTTGATGCCGAATTCCGGCTTTCCGTAGCGGCGCGTGGTGCGCTCGAACACCTCGAGAGCCGCCGCCGTATGCCGTCCCATGCTCGTGTGCGTCATCGGGTTGAGTGGATGGCGCAGCATATAGCGGTAGGAGTCCGCGGCCACTCGTGCAGGCCGCACCGCCGCATGCCCCAGCTCGTACCAGTGGTAGAGCATCAATCCAGTCCCCCGGCTGTTGTGCGCACACTCATTGCCACCGCCGCGCTGCTCGACAAAGCTGGAACTTGAGGCAGCAACCGATGATCTTTTTCTTGCATGTCGCTTGGTGTCGAGTGTGGCTTGATTCGAGGCAGGGTCAAAGCATCGCTGCCTCCGCTGCCGGCCCGCCGTGGCGCGGCGTGATGCGCCGGACACGCCGTGGACCGTTACAGCGTAGCCCGATCCTCCGTTGAGTTTCAATCGTCTATCGCGATTGGCCTCGACAGAAGATGAATCACGCCGGCGAATGCTCGTGGACTGCGAGTGGCACGGACCCGTCGCACACATGTCACACTGCGGCGAGGGAGGCGGGGTCATTCGCCCATCTGAACCAGCGCTCCGGTCCGTCGTGCCTCGTTGAGGAACCAACGAAAGGCGAGATAGCCGAGGCTGATCCACATGGCGTTGAGCGCCAGGGCCCACAGCATGTCGGACGCGCTGAATTTGCCCTCGAGCACCAATGCCCTGAGACCTTCGAAGACATAGGTCGGCGGCAGCGCCAGGGCGACCGGCTGCAGCCAGCCGGGCAATGTCGAGAGCGGATAGTAGACGCACACCACCGGCAGCAGGATGAAGACCACGAGCCAGGCGAAGGATTCCGCGCCCAGTCCCCAGCGGAGAACGACGCCGGTCGAAACCAGGCCAAGAGACCAGCTCGTCAAAACCAGATTGGCGAAGAAGGCGGCGAAGGCGAAGCCCAGGCTCAACAGGTTGAAGCCGAAAAAGGCGTAGGCCATCAACGCCACCGGGACCATGGCGACCGAGAGCTTGACGAGGCTCACGGCCATGAGCGCGAGGATCAGCTCGTGCGGGCGGAGCGGGCTCATCATCAAGTGCCCGAGATTGCGGGACCAGATCTCCTCCAGAAACGCGACGGAGAAGCCGAGCTGGCTGCGCACCAGAATGTCCCACAGCAGGACGCCGCCGATGAACAAGCCGGCGGCCTGCCCCGCGAGGGTCGTCGTCTTGGCGAGATGCGCCTGCAGGAAGCCCCACATCAGCATTTGCAGAAGCGGCCAGTAGACGAGTTCGGCCGTGCGCGGCCAAGACGAGCGGATCGTGTACCAGTAACGTTTGACGAGCCCGAAGATACGCCGTGCCGACGCCACAGGCCCTGTCTGCGGAAGAAGCCGCGCGCGGGGGCGGCCGTGGTGCTGCAGGTCCATGTCAGCTCTCCTTGCGCCGCCCGCCTCGGGCGATGTCGAGAAACACCTCTTCCAGGCTTTCCCGGCCGAAATGTTCGATGAGGGCGGCGGGCGTCTCGTCGGCGACGATCCGCCCCTTCTCCAGCATGATGACGCGGTCCGACAGGCGCTCGACTTCGGCCATGTTGTGGGAGGCGAGGACGATGGTGGCCTGCCGCTCGGCGGCGTAGCGCTCGAGTTTCTCGCGCACCCAGTCCGCCGTATCGGGATCGAGCGATGCCGTCGGTTCGTCGAGCAGCAGCAGCTCGGGCTCGTTGAGCAACGCCTTGGCGAGCGACACGCGCGTGCGCTGCCCGGCCGACAGCTGGCCGTAAGGCCGTTGCAGGATGTCGTCGATGCGCAGGTCCTCGCCGACGTCGGCTATGCGTGTGCGCCAGTCGGCGACGCCGTAGAGACGCGCGAAAACCTCCAGGTTCTCTGCAACCGTCAGCCGCTTGGGGACATCGACGTAAGGACTTTCGAAATTCATCCGGTGCAGGACGGAATATCGGTCGCGTGCCATGTCGCAGCCGAACACGCGCACCTCCCCGCCGGTCGGCACGATCAGGCCCATCAGCATCGCGATGGTCGTCGTCTTGCCTGCTCCGTTACCGCCGAGAAGGGCCGTCGTCGTGCCCGCCTGCAACGTGAACGTGATGCCATCGACCGCGGCCACGTTGCCGAAGACCTTGCGCAAATCCCGCACCGCAATCGGCGCAGCGTCGTTGACCCGCGATGTATCTTGCCTCTGCATGCTGGCTCTTGTCGAACGAAGGGGGCAGCCGATGCCCAATGATTGGTTTGCCGGCGCGTGGCGCGCGTTGGGGCTTTCGCTTCGAGCGCTTCATGGACTACAACGCCCCGAACGGCAAGCCGCCTCGCGCCGGACACGGTCTCGGGCGCGGCGGGCCGAACCCGTGGACATGGAATGAGCGATAGCGAGATCGACAAGTTCGCCGCGGCCGTCGAGGAAAGCCGCCTCAGATTGCAGACGATCGTGCGGCTGCGATGGTTCGGTGTCGGTGGTCAATTGCTCGCGGTGCTCGGCGTCCGTTGGGGGCTGGGCTTCGAGTTTCCGGTCGGCGCGTGCCTCTCCCTCATCGCGATTTCCGCCTGGGTCAACGTTTTCCTGCGCCTGCGCTACCCCGCGCGCTTCCGCTTGAGCCCGTCGATCGCCACGATGCTCCTGGCCTACGACATCGCGGGGCTGGCCGCGCTGCTCTATCTGACGGGCGGCATCGAAAATCCGTTCACCTTTCTGATCGTCGCGCCCGTGACGGTCTCGGCCGCGACATTGCCGATGCGCAACACGATACTGCTGGGCATTCTGGCACTGGCGGCGGCGTTATTGCTGGTGGAATTCCGCTTGCCCTTGCCGTGGTCGACCGTCGGCGGCTTCTCTCTGCCGCGCATCTACAAGTTGGGGATCCTCGCTTCGATCGCCTCGGGCATGATCTTCATCGCGCTCTATGCCACCCGCCTCTCCCGGGAGGCGCGCCAGATGTCGACCGCACTTGCCGCGACCGAGCACATCCTGGCGCGCGAGCAGCGCCTGCACGCTCTGGACGGCCTCGCCGCGGCGGCCGCCCACGAACTCGGCACGCCGCTCGCAACGATCACCCTCGTGACCAAGGAACTGGAGGCGGACAAGGCGCGCTATCCCGAGATAGCCGACGACATTTCGCTGCTCAGGAACCAAGCCGAGCGGTCACGCGACATCCTGCGTACGCTGGCCCGCCGGCCGAGCGAGCAGGACCCCCACCACGTCAGCCTGCCATTGACCCAACTCTTGCAGGAAGCAGCGGCTCCTTACGAGATGCTGACGCGGCGTATCGTCATCAGCTCGAAGCCCGCCGGTCCCGCGTTGGCGCCGCAGGAGCGCGAACCCGTCGGCGAGCGCCGGCCCGGCGTCATTTACGGCGTCGGCAATCTCATCGAGAACGCGGCGGATTTCGCCACCGAGCAGGTCGAGGTGACGGCTGTCTGGGACGAGCGTGAGGTGGTCGTCATCATCGCGGACGATGGTCCGGGTTTCGCACCCGAGATCATGGAAAACCTCGGAGAGCCCTATGTGACGACACGTGGCAGCGATCAGCGGAGCGAGCGCGCGGGCAAGGAGGCTTCCGGCCTCGGGCTGGGTTTCTTCATCGCCAAGACGCTGCTCGAGCGATCGGGCGCACGGCTGTCGTTCGCCAATCGCGAGCCTCCCTTGACGGGAGCGATCGTCCGGATCGCCTGGCCGCGGGAGCTTTTTGAACTCGCCAGTATCAAGGCCGCCCAGTCGACGGCGTCGTGACGCCTGCAAGAAAAGCCCGGTGTCTTGCCCTCGCGCGCTGGGTCAAACGCGCGGCTTGCGCTCGTCGGTCGGTGGCGCCATGACCGGTGGGAGCACCAGCGTACCGGTCTCCCGCAGCATGAAGCGCAATTGTGTCGGCAACAGAGCCCAGTTCACAGGCTTGGTCTGGAAGCCGTTGGCGCCGAGCGCGTAGGATTCCTCGAAGGCTGCCACGTCCTGGCGCGACGAGATCACCACGATCGCCATGCGCACGTGCCGCGACATGCTTCGAATGAAGCCGATCAGTCGAAACCCGTCGACGCGCGGCATCGCGAGATCGATCAGTGCGACGTGAAAGGTCTCGGTCTCCAGCATTTCGAGGGCGGTCACGCCATCGTTCGCGATTCTGCATTCGAAGTTCGCGCCGCCCAGACATGCGGCCGCCATGGCCGTGAAGACAGGGTCGTCGTCGACGATCAGGGCGCGCGCAACGGGGAGCTTCTCGAGGGGCTGTTTGTGCATCATGCTGGCCTCACTTCACGAGCTTCGCCGGCTGTCCTGTCCCCCTGATGCCGGGCGGTACGGGAACGTTTGTCAGGTCGTAATTGCTGTTGAGCACGATCGTCGCGCCGTTCTTCAACGTCAGCTTGCGCGCCACGATGGCCGTGTAGGCGGATTCCGCCCCGATCTTGGAAGATCCATCGACCACGAATTCGCTGGTCGGCATGTAGATCGTGCCGACGAGCTGCTGCGCATCTCTGCTCAGGATCTGATGCGTGTACGTCTTGGGCTGCTGCCGCGACGCGAAGATCAGGAGCCCCGCCAGCGGCCCGCTCGTGGAAGCTTGCAGGCTCACGGTCGTGCCGGGCATGAACCTCAGGCTGGCGGACGGACCCAGCAGGATCGACACACCCGTCCCCTTCAGCACGGCGGTGCCGCGCAGCGCGAGTTGGCCGTCCGCGATCGTGTAGACGCCAGGGGACAGGACGACGTCCGAGGTGCCGCCGATCGTGAGGCCCCCGCAGTAGACGCCGGGCGACAGCGTTACCGACTGGCTGTCGATCGCTTGAGACGTGTAGTCGCACGCGCCGATCGTCGGCTCTTCGCGGTCGCTCAACGGATCGCCGAACTGCGGGCAATCCGTGAGCGCGCCCGGTGTCACGGCTCCCTTTCCGCCAACGCCGCCGGCCGAGCAGACGTTCTGAGCCGCAATCGCGGCGCCGTTGCCGATCGATATGCCCGTCTCGCTGAGGGAGTTCGAGAACACCGAGCAGCCGTTGCCGATCAGCGATGCTTGATTGGCGATTTCCACCGTCCCGGGGGCGCCGGCATCGAGGGCGAGCGCACAGATGTTGGGCTTTCCGACGATGCGCGCGACGGACTGCACCTCCAGATCGGTTGGCATCAACCCGAAACCGCCGCCGAAGACGGGTCTGGTCTGCTGATGGGCGAGGACGGATATTTCCAGGGGATCGTCGTTGATCGTCGTCGTGATCTGGGGCGGCGACAGCGAATTGTCGCCATTGCGGAGGTTGGCGGCCACCATGGCCTCGACGATTGCCGCGATATTGTCCTTGCGCGCGTCGGACAAGCCAAGTTCGCGTGCCGCGGAAAGGGTGGCCTTGTCGATCGCTTCCTGGAGTTGGCTGCGTTGCCGCAAGGCGGAGGCGAAATCGATCGACCCTCCCACGAGCAGCACCGCGAGCGGCAGCAGCAAGGCCGCTTGTACGGCGATCGATCCCTGTATGTTGCCGAGCAGCCCACCGCTTTTTCCAAAGCTTTTCATTCTTGCAATGCCCCGGACCTGGAACCGTTGTGCGACTGCTCTGCAGGTCATGTCGGGCGGATAATGGAGCGGATTCCCGAAATTAAAAATAATTGGATGAAAGAAGAAAGAATAAAATATTGATGCAATTGTCCTGTCGCATATCGAGGCCGTCGTTGGTAAATCAGAAACCATGTCGCCCGCTCCGACGCGCAAAGACGGCGTGGGGCCGGCCTGACTGCCGGTCGCCCGGACGCGGTCAGGCGACCTGAGCCTCACGAGCTCGCGCTTGCCGCGACTTGCTCGCGCGGAGGCGCCTCAACGGGATGGACACGGTCGCCGTCGTCGCGTCTTGCGAGGCAGCGTCGAACACGAGGCTGCACTCGAGGGCTTCGAACAGGAGTTGCGCACCATGCAGCGTGTGATCGCCGGTGCGGGCGCGCACGGCGTCCGCAATGGCGGCCGCCAAACCGGTCGATGCCGCACTCGGCCCCGACCGCGCGCCGCCTGAGACGGTGACGTGCAGTCCGGCATCGTCGAGAGCGTTCGTGATCTTGAGCGTTGTGCCGGGTTCGCACCGGGTCGCGACCGCTGCGACCAATCGCGAGAGTGCCTCTTGCGCCGTTGCCTGTGCACAGACGAACTCGAGGCCTGCGGCGCCGTCGATCTCCACCCTTGCTGCATGATGCTCCAAGACCGCGCCTGCGCGCGCGATCGCCCGCATCTGGATATCATCCAGATCGTGCGAAGCCGGTCCCAGGATGTCCTCGGCGCGGAGATAATCCTGCAGGTCGAGCAGCGCCGATAGAGCGAGCGTCTGCACATCGCCCGCCGGCGCCGCGAGACAACGGGAGGCGACCAGCGCGATCTCGCGTGACAGCCTCTGCTGCACGTCGAGAAGGGACCGGTGTTTCATGGTCTCGTGCCAGGCCTTCTCGGCGGCCGCGCAGAGGCGCATCAGATGCTCGATGTGCGCCGTGAAGACGTTCCAGGACAGGGGCTTGGTCAGGAAGGCGCTCGCGCCCGCCGCCATTGCGCTATCGATCGAAGCCCGGTCGCTACTCGACGTGACCACGACGATCGGCATGTGCCGTGTCGCGGGATGCCCACGCACGCATTGGATCAGCGTAACGCCGTTGATGTTCGGCATATTGAGATCGACGATCGCAAAACTGAAGGTTTCGGTCGTCAGGTACCGCCATGCCTCGAAGCCGTCGGCGGCCTCCACGACATCGTCGACGATCAATGCCAGCCGCGCGCGCATCAGCTTGCGCATGATAGGGTCGTCGTCGGCGATCAAGGCCCGACCGCTTTTGGTGGCGAGCTTGCTGGTCACGTCGTTTCTCATTTGTTGTCCGAAGCGCTTGAGAACAGCATCCTTCTGATTTTGGAGAAAGATGCCTTCCAAAGTTTCACATTTTCCTAAAGGGGGGGGTGCAAAGATAAAGGGCTTCGATTTTATTTACGATTTTCCTGTATTTCGAGCGCGCCGCTCTGCAGGGGAGCTGAGGGTGCGGACGGAGCGTACGTGAACGGGTATTTGCGAAAATCACTTCGACGCAAGATCGCCGCCGCAGTGCTCGCTGCAGTGATGGTGACGACCATGCTGACGGCGTTGGTCGGGGCGTGGCTCGAGGCCGAGCGCCGGTTCGATGCCAAGCAAGAAGCCTTGCATGGCACGGCGGTTGCGATCGCAGCTTCGCTCGCCGCACCGTTGGCTGATGGCAACCGCAACCGCGTCGCTTTGGCCCTCAACGCCATTCGTGCCATCCCTTCGATCAGTTATGTGCTGGTGATGGACGCGAATGGCCGGCGCGTTCACGAGATCGGATCGGGCGTCGTGCTGGGATCGGCGGACGAGCGCCTGCAAGCCAACCGCGACATCGGCGTTCTCACGACGATCAAGCTCGGGACCTACCTCTTGTCGGTGCCGGTCGTCAGTGGCGGCCGAAACGTCGGCGATCTCGTGCTGATTGCCGACGTTAGCGCGCTGCGCAAGGCGCTTCTGTTGAGCCTCGTGCAGGCCCTGGCGACAGGGCTGCTGGGCGCCGGCATCGCTATTCTACTGTCTTCGCGGCTCCGCGAGAACATAGCGAGACCCATCGTCGCGCTGACCGAGGCGGCGGACGCGGCCTGCCAGAATGCCGACTACTCGCAGCCGGTGGCGCGGACGAGCGAGGACGAGGCCGGCCGCCTCGTCGACAGTTTCAATGCCATGATGGCCGAGATCCGCATTCGCGACCGCGAGCTGAGGAAGCAGCGCGACAGCCTCGCCGCGCAAGTTGTGGAGCGCACACGCGAGCTGGCCGATGCCAAGGACGCCGCCGAGCGCGCGAATGCCGCGAAGTCCGAGTTCCTGGCGACCATGTCTCACGAGATCCGCACGCCGATGAACGGCATGCTGGTCATGGCCGAGTTGATGGCCGCCGACGAGCTGTCGCCCAAGACACGCCGGCAATGCGATACGATCGTTCGCTCGGGCCAGCTCTTGCTCGCCCTCATCAACGACATCCTCGATCTCTCGAAGATCGAAGCCGGTCATCTGCAACTCGAGTCCATTCCTCTCGAGCCGCGGACAGTCGTGGAGGATGTGCTGAAGCTTTTCGCCGACCGCGCAGCCTCCAGCAATCTGGAACTCGCGTGCTTCGTGGCCCCGAACGTTCCACGCCTCGTCATGGGCGACCCGCTACGCCTCTCGCAAATCGTTTCGAACCTCGTGAGCAACGCGCTGAAGTTCACCGAGAAGGGCGGCATTCTGGTCACCGCGACGATGGCGGAAGGCGTGGAGCCGTCGCTGCGGATCGCGGTGCGCGATACCGGTATCGGCATTCCCGACGACAAGCTTCCCGTGCTGTTCGAGGCCTTTACACAGGCGGAGCAGTCGACCTCCCGCCGCTTTGGAGGGACCGGGATCGGCCTCACGATCTGTCGCCGCCTCGTCGGCGCGATGGGCGGAACGATCGCGGTCGAGAGCACGGTTGGAAGCGGCTCGACATTCTCGTTCGTCATCCCCGTGGCGCGCGTCGCCTCCGCGCCGGAAGTCGTTTCGGAGAAAGTGCCGGACGGTGCCGTGGCCATTGTTCTGCCGCCCGGTCCCGTATGCGACGCACTGACGATGATCGTCTCATCTTTGGGACTCCGGCTGGAGGATGACGCCCCGGATGCGTCCTTGCGTCTCGTCATCGCGGATGCCGTGGCACTGCTCGAGGATCCCCAGGCGCTCGAGGGAATCGATGCACCGGTGCTCGTTGTCGGCGGCGCAGGAGAAGTGTCTGCCACGCGACTGGTGCGGGCCGGCTTGGCGGCGGGCGTGATCGATCCGCCGGTCGGCGGCGACGCGACGCTGGATACGATCCGCCGTGTCCTCTCGGGCGAGCTGCTGGCTGAGCCCACAGCGGGCACAGCGAAGGCTGCTCCCGCATCCCTCGCACGCGAGACCTTCGCAGGCGCCCGGGTGCTCGCGGCCGACGACAGTATCGTCAATCGCGAAGTTCTGGCAGAAGCGCTGCAACGGCTCGGTGTCGAGGTCGTGAGTGTCGCATCGGGTATCGAGGCCATAGCCGCGCTCGAGAGCGAGCGTTTCGACCTCGTCTTCATGGACGGCAGCATGCCGGAGATGGACGGTTTTGAGGCGACCCGCCGCATCCGTCGGCGCGAAAGGGAAACGGGCCGCCCGTCCGTGCCGGTGATCGCTCTGACCGCTCACGTCATGGGGGAGCAGGCGCGCGCCTGGCGTGACGCGGGCATGAACGATCATGTCGCAAAGCCGTTCACGCTGGCGACGATCCGCCAATGCTTGCAGCGCTGGATCGTTCCCCGGGATGCGCGGCCTGCGCTCGCCGCGGTCGGGGCGACGGCCCAGGCGGTCCCCGCGTCGGGGTCCACGGACGGCCTGCTCGACCGCGAGGTGCTCGATTCGATCCTGGAACTGCAGGCGCCCGGCGACGATCTGGTCGTACGCGTCATCGGCCTGTATTGCGAGCATGCTCCCAGACTTTTGGATGGGATCGGCGCGGCAGTTCCGGCTGGCGGCGAACATCTGGCCACGGCGGCGCACGCACTCAAGTCCCTGTGCCGGAATATCGGCGCCATCGTCGCGGGTGATCTCTGCGAGACGATCGAGAGCGAGGCGCGCGCGGGGCGTGTCGCGCGGACCGCATTGGCGGACCTGCCCGATATGGTCGAGGCTACTATCGCGGCCTTGCAGCAGGAACGGCAACGCCTGACGCGCGTTGGGACACCGGAGCGTGTGGCCTGAAGTGGTCGCGCAGTTGCAGCGCGACGGTCATACGATGCGCCGTCGCCTGAGGTCCGCGATCGCGTCGGCTGTATAGCCCAGCTCGCCGAGGATCTCGTCCGTGTTCTCGCCGAGGCCCGGACCGGCCCGCGTCGGGGTCTCCTCGCCGCCGACGCGGATGGGGCTCGCCAGCATCTTGATCGGTCCGCCGTGGGGGGAGCCCGCGAAGGCCTTTACGCCATCGCGCTCGGCGACGAACGGATTGTCGATCGCCTGCGCGATATCGAGCACGGGAGCAGCCGGCACGCTGCCCGCGAATAGCGTCATCCACTCCGCAGTCGTGCGCTCCATGAGGGCCGAGTCGAGCAGCCGCCCGACCTCGTCGCGATTGTCGAGCCGGCTCTTGAAGGTTGTGAAGCGCGGATCGTCGATCCACTCCGGTTTACCGATCGCGCGGCAGAGCGGTGCCCAGAAGTTCTCCTTGTTGCACATGATGAAGATCCAGCCATCGCGCGTGCGATAGAGCTGGCTCGGCACCAGCGAGGGATGTCCCGAACGAGCCTCGCGCCCCCGCACATGGCCGTTATTGAGGTACCACACGGCAAGGGAGGAGAGGTTGTGGAGCGCCGTGTCGAAGAGCGATACGTCGATGTCGTTGCCCTCGCCCGATGCGCGCGCGCCGATGATGCCGGACGTCATCGCGAACACCGTCATCAGGCCCGTCATGAAATCGACGATGGAGAGCCCCATGCGTGACGGTGGACCGTCGGGCTCGCCGGTCACCGACAGATAGCCGGCCTCCGCCTGCATCAGGTAGTCGAACCCCGGCCAACCCTTACGCGAGCCCGTGCGGCCATAGGCCGACAGGTGCGCGCACACGATGCGCGGATTGACCGCTTTCAGATGCGTATAGGTGAGGCCGAGCTTTTCGGGTTGATCGCCGCGCAGGTTGTTGAGCACTGCGTCGGCCTGCGCCGTCAGCTTGTGCAGGATCGCGACGCCTTCCGGCGTCTTGAGGTTGAGCGTGATCGAGCGCTTGTTGCGATTGAAGGCCTGGAAGAAGTGGCTGTTCTTTTCACCGAAGAAATAGGGGCCGACGCGGCGGCCCAGTTCTCCGCCCTCGTCGGGGTTTTCGATCTTGATGACGTCGGCGCCGAGATCCGCGCACAACATCGAACCGAAAGGCCCTGCCCCGTACTGCTCGACGGCAATGATCGTGACGCCTTTGAGAGGGAGCATGCGGTCATGCCTCCGTTGCTGGACGCTTCGCCGGCTGCGGTGCGGAGCGCCTCGTCAGTTGCCCGTCTGCCAGCGCGAGATCGCCTCGCTCGGTCGAAGGAGCTGGATGATGTTGAGCGTAAGATTGTCGCGGATCATGTAGCCACAAAAAAGCTCGGTCGCGACCACGAACGCGGCGCTGCCGCGCACCGGCAGCAGCCGCGCCAGAAAGAAGCCACCGACAGCGGCCAGCGTGTCGAAAACGGAATTGAGCACGCTGTCGCCGACGTAGCCCTGCGCCAACGCCGACTGGCGATAGCGGTCGATGATGAAGGGCGTGTTCTCCAGGAGTTCCCAGCTGACCTCGAGACCCACGGCCATGGCGAGCCGCCAGCCCAGCGGGACGCGCGGGCAGAGCCACCAGAACAGTGCATAGAACCCGATGCCGTGCAGCACGTGCGAGAACGTGTACCAGTCACTGATCTGCTGCGATGTCTCCGGGCCCGACGGATTGGCGTACCACAGCGAGACGTGCCCGCATTTGCAGATCAGCGGCTGGCCGTTCCACATCAGCGTGATCGCCTGCGCGACGACGATCGCCGCCACGGCACCGAGCGCGGCGAAACCGATCACAGCGTGATTCTGTTCTCGCGTCGCCGCGTGCGTCGTGCTCATGGCCATTGTCCCACCGAAAGCGTCAGATCTTGTGTTTCTCGATGAGGCGCTTGGCGATGACGATGCGCTGTATCTCGTTGGTGCCTTCGCCGATGCACAAGAGCGGGGCATCGCGATAGAGGCGTTCCACGATGAACTCCTTGGAGTAGCCGTACCCGCCGTGGATACGCATCGCTTCCGTCGCATTCTCGAGCGCAGCCTCGGTGGCGAACAATTTCGCCATGCCAGCCTCGAAATCGGCCCGCTCGCCAAGGTCGATGGCCTTCGCCGCATTCTCGACGAGCAGGCGCGCGGCTGTCACGCGCGTGACCATGTCCGCGAGTTTGAGTGCGATGGCCTGATGCTCGTGGATGTACTTTCCCATGGTCTTGCGCTGCTGGGAGTACTTCACGGCCTCGTCGAGGGCGGCCTGCGCCACGCCGACACCCCGGGCGGCCACGTTGAGACGGCCGAGCTCCAGCCCCGAGATGGCGCATTCCATGCCGCGCCCCTCGATGCCGCCGATGAGGTTTTCGGCCGGGATCTGGAAGTCCTCGAACACGAGCTCGGCGCTGTCGATGCCCTTGTAACCCAGCTTCTCGAGCTTGCGGCTGGCGCGGAAGCCGGGTCCCTTTTCGGCCAGGAACATGCTCATGCCCGCCTTGCGCGGTTGCGCGTCAGGGTCCGTTTTCACGAGCACGGCGAAGCACGAGCCGTGGATGCCGTTCGAGATCCACGTCTTGGTGCCGTTGATGCGATAGGCGCTGTTGCCGTCCTTCTTGGCCTGCGTACGGATGGCCTGCAGGTCCGTCCCCGTGTCCGGTTCCGTCAGGGCCAAGCCGCCGCGGATCTCACCAGAGGCGAACTTCGGCAGGAAGCGGCTCTTCTGTTCGGGTGTGCCCGTCTTGTCGACGATGCGCGCCATAATGAGGTGCGAGTTGATGATCCCCGACACCGACATCCACACGCGGCTGATGCGCTCTATCACTTTGGCATAGGTGGAGGGCGCCAGTCCGAGCCCGCCGTATTCCTGTGGGATGATGCAGCCGAAGAGGCCCAGCTCCTTCATCCGCTCCACGATCTCTGCCGGCCATACGTCGTCATGCTCGAGCTTCTGGGCATAGGGCGCCACGTCCTTGGCCAGGAATTTCTCGACTGCATCGAGAATGAGCCGCTCCTGCTCCTCGCGCTCGGCGATGTCCTGCGCTGTCATGTTCGTTCTCTCCGTCGTTCTCTCAATCGGCCGGCCCATGGCCGCGCTTGGGCACGAGGCTGATGCGCTCGAAGCTCAGGAACACGGTGCCGTCGGCCTTGTAACCCTCGGTATAGGTGGTGACGATTCCCTCGTGGGGGCGCGACTTGGATTCGCGCTTGGCCAGCACTTTGCTGCGCGCGTAGATCGTGTCGCCGGGGAATACCGGCGCCGTCAGCTTGATTTCGCGCCAGCCCAGGTTGGCCGTCGCCTTGAAGCTCACGTCGTCGACGGTCATGCCCGTCACGATTGCGAGCGTCAGCGCGCTGTTGACGAGCGGCTTGCCGAACTCGGTCCTCGACGCATAGTCGTTGTTGGAGTGCAGCGGGTGCCGGTTCATCGTGATGAGGCTGAACTGGATGTTGTCCGCCTCCGTGATGGTCCGGCCGGGACGATGCTCGTAGACATCGTCGACCTCGAAATCCTAGAAATAACGCCCGTAGCTGGCGACGATCGTCCGCTTGCCGTCCATGGCTCCACCTTCACGTGCCGTATTTGTCCGGACCTTGTGGCACAAGCGGTCCGGCTGCAAAAGCTGCAATATGTCCCAGCCGTGCGCGCACCTCACCAAGCGGGCGGCACCCAAGTCACCTCGTCGTCGAGCGGGTAGGACGGTCGAGGGATTCGGGTCCATTGCCGCCGCTCGAGCGCCGGCGAGGACAAGCCGATCGTATCGAGCTCGTAGACGCGCTCCGGCGGGAACCAGGGGAGGAAACCCGAGCGGAAGTGGCCACGCGATTTCACAGCCACCGTATGTGCCTTGCCGATGTCGAGGCCGAAGATCTCGAAGAAGCCGGGGTCCGCCGTCTGCGTGCGATCGGAGATGACGATCGCCGTCACGCCGCCGATGCGTAACGCCGCCGAGGGACCCAATTGCAGCGTGCGGCCCTGTGCATAGCCGAGACGGCCGACGAACGTGCCGTGGTGCAGGCCCACCACTTCCGCCTCGGCCTCGAACGGCTGATCGCACGACAGGCCCGGCGCTGAGTTGAACCGCGCCATGATCGTGGCTCCGACGCCCGCTTTATGCGCGGCTGCCGCCAGAGGCGGATCGAAGAAGCTGCCGATCAGGACGTCGTTCGCGCCGGACCAGACGAGAGCGGAGAGCAACTCAGTCGTCCGCCCGGTGCCGCCGCCGCCGGGATTGTCGCCCGTGTCCGCGAAGATCACGGGCTTGCGATCCCGGTCGAGGGCCAGTTCCACCGCCTGCGAAAGCGGTGTCAGTGTCTTGCGCCACCGTGGCAGATCCCGCCAACCCCGCTCGGCGATCTCGCGGGCGAGCGTGCGGGCGCGCGCCAGATCGTGACGCGCCGTCACCACGATGCCGACGCCGTTCTTCTCGCTGTCGGAGAAGACGAATCCGCCGAAGATCGAGACATTGAGGATGTCGCCGGCTAGCTCCGCACGGCGGCGGTTGCCGTAGTCGATCATGTCGCCGTAGGGACCCGATGCCGTGAGGAGGCTCACGGGCGCGGGCGTCAGGGGCAGCCGGATGAACGCGGACTTGGGATCGGCGAGCCCCGCGAACATCAGCCGCAAGCCCAAAGCGGCCTCCTCGCCGCGCTCGATATAGTCGACGTGCGGGTTCGTCCGGTAGCCGACGATGAGATCGCTCTGCGCCACCATCCGCTCCGATATGTTGCCATGCAGGTCGAGCGTTACGACGATACGCGCATCGGATCCCGCGATCTCGCGGGCGAGTGCGATCATCTCGCCGTCCGGATCGTCACGGTCGGTCGCGATCATCGCACCGTGATTGGCGACGTAGACGGCATCGAGCGGCCCCGCGGCTTCAAGTCCGGCGCGCATCTTGCCCAGGTACGCGTCCATCAGGCGGCCGTCGATGGGGCCATGCGGATGACAGGCCGCGAGCAGGATCGGCACCGGCTGCCATGGACCCGTCGCATCCATGGCTTTGACGAAGGCGGCGGCCTCCCCCATCAGGATCGGGTTCTTCACGCGGGCCGCCTCCAGGATCTCCGCGCCCTCGAGTTGATAGAAACTACGAAAGTCGTCCTCGTTGGCGACCGGTGCCTGACGATTGCTCTCCAGCCATACGCCGATGATTGCGACGCGCGGACCGCTCATGATTGTCTCCCCTGCTGCGTTCACGCCCAGTCATAGGCCGATGCCGGGGGACGGGGAAGCGCGGCGAAGCCTCAAACCCCGAGAATACGGGTGATCGCGGCGGCCGTGGCTTCGCGTTGGGCCGGAGACAGGTCGAGGCCGACCTTGGTGCGACGCCAGAGCACGTCGTCGGCGGTCCTGGCCCACTCGTGGTCGCGCATGTACACGATTTCGCGCTCGGAGAGCCCGCCCCCCAGGTCCGTGCCGAGATCGCGAGGGGTGCACGCATCGCCGAGCACGTCGTCCGCCAGAGATCCATGGCGGCGGGCGAGTTGACCGAGCCACGCTGCATCGAATCGAGGATGGCTCCGGGCGAGGTCGGCGGCGAACGCGGCAAAATCGCCGCGCGCGATGTCGCCGCCAGGCAGTTTCGTTTGCGCGGTCCAGGGTGGCCCTGCGGCTGGCAGGTGCCGTGCGAGCCGGTTCATCGCTTCCTCGGCAAGACGGCGATAGGTCGTCACCTTGCCTCCCAGAACGGTGAGCAGCGGCGGCAGTCCGCCATCCGTCTCCAATTCGAGGCGGTAGTCGCGCGTCACGGTGGAAGGATTGTCGCGCGCGTCGTCGTAGAGCGGGCGTACGCCCGCATAACGCCAGACGATGTCGGAGGCAGACAGGGGGCTGGCGAGAAACGAGTTGGCCGCGGCAAGAAGATAGCCTTCCTCCGCGGCATCGATGGCGACGTTCGCGGGATCGCCGTCGAAGGGCACGTCGGTGGTCCCCACGATCGTGTGGCGGCTACCGAGCGGCAAAAGGAAAACGATGCGGCCGTCGGCGATCTGAAGCAGATAGGCATCCAGCGCGCCGGCGATGCGCGGAACGACGATATGACTGCCCTTCACAAGCCGCACGTGCGGCTTCTGTGGGGCATTGCCCCGGACGATCCCCTGCGCCGCCGCGCCGACCCAAGGCCCGGCGGCGTTGACGAGCGCGCGCGCACGGACCGAGCGCTCTCCATGCTCATCCGCCAGTCGAATGTCCCAGACATCATCGGCGACGCGGGCCGAGACTACCTTGGTTCGCGTCGCGATGTGAGCGCCGCGATCGGCCGCCGCGCGCGCGTTGATCACGACGAGGCGGGCGTCGTCCACCCAACAGTCCCAATAGGCGAATCCGTGGCGCAGGTCGGTGCGCAGGGGAACGCCGGCCGGATCGGAGCCGAGGTCGACGGCACTGGAGCCGGGGATGCGCCGCCGCCGCGCAAGATGATCGTAGAGAAAAAGCCCCGCCCGGATCATCCAGCGGGGGCGCAGGCTCGGTACGTGCGGCATCACGAAACGCAGCGGCCACACGAGGTGCGGTGCCTTGGCGAGGAGAACCTCACGTTCGGCGAGCGCCTCGCGGACCAGCCGGAACTCGTAGTGCTCGAGATAGCGCAGACCGCCGTGGATCAGCTTTGAGGAAGCCGATGACGTGCCCGAGGCAAGGTCGGATTGCTCGGCCAGCATGACGGTGAGGCCGCGTCCCGCCGCATCCGCAGCGATGCCGCAGCCGTTGATGCCGCCGCCGACGATGAAGAGGTCGAACTCCGCAGCGGTCATCGCTTCGCATTTCCCCCATGCTCATGCCTTCGGCCAATATAGCGCCGAAAGGTTCGCGGGGCGTTGTCGGCGAGCCGAGGCGGTTCAGGAGCCGGTCGCGGCGTAGAGGAGAGAAATGACCAGCATCATGGCCGCGACGGCTGCGGCATGCAGCGCGAAACGTAGAAAGGTCTCGCGCAGAACCGTGCCGATGATCTGTTGGGCGATGGCCGGCTCCGGCCGCTCTTCCGGGCGCAGCATCAGCCACAGCTCGGTCTTCTTATAGGAGCGGCTGGGGGCTTGATGGGCCTTGAGGAGCAGAACGAGGCTGGCCAGCAGGCTCAACATGCCGGCCGATCGGAAGGCGGCGGGCATATCGCCGGACATGCCGACGAAAAACGTTACGATGGCTAAACCTGCGAACCCGCAGGCGCGGCTGACCGATACACGTGCCAGATACTCGATGCGTTCCAGCATAGGAAGGCCCCAGGCAGCTAAGCCTTGGGCCAATATGCCAGCAGGCCAAGCGCCGGCAACGTCGAAACTTCGTGAACCGCCGGGATCAACGTCCCTCTCGCCGGTCCGCCTACTCGTTCAGCCCCAAGGCGCCCATGATCCCGGGCGTGGCCAGCAGGATGGTAACGACGAACCAGATCCCGATGGAGATCGGCGTACTCTGCGTGTGGCCACGGATGCGTTCGTAGAGCGCGGCCGGAATCCCCGCGATCAGAAGCGTCATGAGCGAAATGAGGATCGAGGTCAGATAGAAGAGCACGAGCGGGCTCGATAGGAACGACGCAACGAACGGTCTCAGAAGGAAGAACACCGGATCGAACAGCGGCGAAAAGTGCAAGCCGTTCAGGAGCGAGACCGCTGCCGTTGCAACGAGCAGCACGTCGCGCTGCATCGTCTCCTGGCGTTCCTGCATGTCGTCGTGTCGGTTCATGACGGTCTCATCCCAGGACGTTGGCGCGCATGCCGGCGGCGACGCATGTCAGGAACCATGCCATCCGCGCCGCCATCAGCCAGGCGATGGCGAAAACGATCAAGACACCGTTCGGCACGATCGCCGGTGTCACCAGTCGCACCAACTTGAGAAAGGGGTCGGTGACGCTGCGAAACACGCGCACGATGACAGGATCCTCCTTGCCCGTCCGCGCGAAGAACAGTTCCAGCAGATAGCGGCCGATCAACGTGTAGATCAGCGCGGCCATGATCAAGTTCGGCACATGGAAGTACCAATGTGCCAGCAGGCTTTCGGCGGGTGTCATCGGCGGCCGTTTCTCCGTGCGGTCCCGGCGGTGATCGACGTGTCGCGACTTTGCAGAAAGGAAGAGCGGGGCACAAGGCCCCGCTCTCCGATTAGGCTTCGCATCCGCGCCGATCAGTGCGCGACTGCCGCGCCTTTGTCCTCGATCACGGTGCCACCGCGCGGACGGCGCGTGGCATCGACCATATCCTGCACGGCCTGGCTCGGTGCCGGTGTCAGCAGCGACACGATCCAGATCGTCACGAAGCCGACGGGCAGACCGAACAGGGCGGCGGAGATGTTCTTCACGCCCCACCAGTTGGCGATGCCCTGCGCGTACCTGTCGAAGCCGGCGCAAGCTTTGGCATCGGCGGCGCATGCTGCCTTCAGCTTGGCGAACTCGGCCGCCTTCGCAGGCGTCGCGTCCGACAGGAAGCCCCACATGTCGTAGAAGCCCGGCGCAAAGTAGCGCGTGCCCACGAGGTAGTAGAGGCAGAGGCCGAAACCGGCGATCATGCCGACGACCGCGCCGGTGGCCGTCGCCCGCTTCCACCAGATGCCCAGCACGAGCGCCGGGAAGATGCCCGCCGCCGCAAGCGAGAACGCCCAGGCCACCATGGACAGGATGTCGGCTGGTTTCGTCGAGGCGGTGTAGGCCGCCGCGACCGCCACGACCACCAGCAGCACGCGGGCGACGATGAGGCGCGTCTTCGTGGGCGCGTTCGGATTGACCATCTTATAGTAGATGTCGTGCGAAAGCGCGTTGGCGATGGCGAGCAGCAGACCATCCGCCGTCGACAGCGATGCGGCCAGACCACCAGCGGCCACGAGGCCGGCGATGACGTACGGCATGCCCGCGATCTCGGGCGTAGACAGCACGATCACGTCCGGGTTGATCACGAAGTCCTGCAGGCGCATGACACCGGGATGCTCCGCGATCTTGCCGCAGGCCGCCACGATCGACGCGGTATCCACCACGTTGGCGCCGCACAGCTTCACGAGGCCGAGCTTGCCGTAGGTGAACATCCAAGCCGGCAGCTCCGTGAGCTTCGTGCCCTTGGCGATGAGGCTGTAGACCTCGAGCTTCGAGAACGCCGCGTAGGCCGGAGCCGTGAAGTAGAGCAGGAAGATGAAGAACAGCGACCAGGCCACCGAGGCGCGCGCATCACGCACCGACGGGGTGGTGAAGTAGCGCATGAGGATGTGCGGCAGCGATGCGGTGCCGATCATCAGGCACAGGATCAGCGCGAAGAAATTCAACGGATTGTAGTCCGTGAACGGCTTCACGTGCGGCTTTGCGAACGCCGCGTTGCCGGCCGCGTCCTTGACGGTCGCCGCGAGGCCCTTGGCCGCCATCTGGCTCTCGAGGTTGCTGATCTCGGCGAGCGCGGAGCCGTAGGTGAGCTGCGGCACCGGTACGCCGTACTTCTTCGCCGACAGGATCACCACCGGGATCAGATAGGCGACGATAAGCACGATGTACTGTGCGACCTGCGTCCAGGTGACCGCCTTCATGCCACCCAGCATCGAGCACAACAGGATGCCGAGCAGGCCGACATAGACGGCCACGACGAAGTCGATGCCGAGGAAGCGCTGGGCGATGATGCCCGTGGCGTAGATCTGCGCCGTCACGTAGGTGAACGAGCAGCAGATGAGAACGATTACCGCCAGAAAACGGGCGAAGTTGCCGCCGAAGCGCTCCGCGAAGAAATCGGGCACCGTGTAGGCGCCGAACTTGCGGAGGAACGGAGCGATCAGAATCGCCACGAGCACATAACCGCCCGTCCACCCGAGCACGAAGGCGAGACCGTCGTAACCGAGCAGGAACAGCGAGCCGGCCATGCCGACGAACGAGGCGCCCGACATCCAGTCGGCACCTGTCGCCATGCCGTTGTAGAAGGCGGGAACCCGGCGGCCGGCCACGTAGTACTCGCCGACCTCGGCCGTTCGCGACAGAATGCCGATGATGGCGTAGACCGCGATCGTCAGGAAGACGAAGCCGTATCCGATGAACTTGTTGGGAACGCCCATCTTCTCGAGAATGGCGAGAATGATGACGAACGCGAAGAACCCACCTGTGTAAAGTCCGTAGATCTTGCCGAGGTTGGAGATGAAATCTCCGCCGCCGGCCTTGCTTTGCTGAGCCACGAGCGCTCCTCCCTCACATGTCCTCGGCGACGCCTTCTTCGCGGTCGATGGTGTCCTGCCGCTTGGCAAAGACGAACAGCATCACCACGAAAGCGAGAAGCGATCCCTGCGCGGCCATGTAGAAGCCTAGCGGGAACCCGAGAAATTTTATGGTGTTGAGTTGCTCGACGAAGAAGTGAATGACGAAACTGAACAGCACCCAGAGCGCGAACATGGTCCACATGAGCGCACTGGTGCGTGACCAATAGCGGTCCGCTCCGTTGCTAGCCATCTTGACGTTTTCTCCCGTTGGAGACCGTTATCGGCTCGATCTCCGTTTCACCCTACGCGGCCGGCTGTCGAGGCCCCCGACCTGAGAGCCGGCAAATCGCAGGCGGCGCGATATAGGCGCCCCCACAGAACACGTTAAGTGGGCGTTTACATTGCGCGAAGCCCGACTTTCGGTTGATCGACTTGCGTCGAATAAGAGAGCGGAGCACGGCTTGATCGATGCTGCGGTGCGGGACCGCACGCGCACGCCGCAGAGCCCCGAGAAAGGCGTCCCGGGCGGCTGCGGCAGCCTATCTATATTGCAATGCACAGGCAGTCCGCCGGGGGGCGCGTCGTGCGAAATCCTCTCGGCCCGGGCCGCGATGGCTGCTTTGTAAGTGCGCTGGCAGGGCGCATGTGATTCGGTTTGCGAATAGGCCATGTCAGAGGATCACATAGCCATCGGAGCAGCGCCGGATAGATGTCCACGAGCCAAACTCAGCCAGTCCACCCCGGCGCCAGGGCACTGCCCCTCCCCTACAAGGAGCTGATCGTCCTCATCGCGTTGCTGATGTCGATGACGGCGATGTCCATCGACATCATGCTGCCGTCGTTGCCCGAAATCGCGGCGACATACGGGGTGACCTCGCAGAACGACCAGCAACTCGTCGTCGTCATGTACATGGCGGGGTTTGCCGTAGGCCAGCTCTTCTGGGGACCGATCTCGGATCGCATGGGACGCCGCTGGCCGCTGCTGGGCGGCCTTGCCATCTTCGTGCTTGCCTGCATTCTCGCGACATTTGCACCGAGCTTCGAATTGCTGTTGGCCGCGCGTCTCCTGCAGGGGTTCGGCGGCGGCGCGCCTCGCACGATCGCGACGGCGATCATCCGCGACCTCTTTTCCGGACGCGAGATGGCGCGGGTCATGTCGACCGCGATGATGGTGTTCATCACCGTGCCGATTTTTGCGCCCGCGGTCGGACAGGCCGTGGCGGCGATCGGCTCGTGGCCAGCGGCATTCTACGTTCTGATCTTCGCGGGCGTGACGGCGAGTGTCTGGTCGGCCTTCCGGCTGCCAGAAACCGGTAGGAAGCACGGCGAACCGCCCTTCGGGCTGGGTGCAGCGCTGCATCTGGTGCTCACCTCGCGCATCACGATCGGTTACGGCCTCGCCACATGTTTCATGTTCGGCTGCCTCGTCACCTACATCTCCAGCGCCCAGCAGATCTTCGTGGAAGTCTTCGATCTGGGCCGCGCATTTCCGATCGCCTTCGGAGCCGTGGCGTGCGCGATGGCGCTGGCCTCGTTCACCAACGCGCGGCTCGTCCAGCAGATTGGCATGCGGCGCCTCTCGCACACCGCGGTCATGACCTTTTTCGGCATTGCCGCAGTGCTTGCCGTGATCACCGGGCTGTCAAGACCCTCTCTCTGGGTGGTGGGCCCGTTGCTGGGCGCGTGCTTCTATCTGTTCGGGATTTCGCAGGCGAACTTCAACGCCATCGCGATGCAGCCCGTCGGCCGCGCCGCGGGCACGGCGTCCGCGCTGCTGGGGTTCGCGACGACGGGACTGGGCGCGATCTTCGGCGGGTTCATCGGCCGCCAGTTCGACGGATCGACATTTCCTCTTGCGCTCGGCTTCGCGGTGTTGTCCGCGTGTGCTCTGACATGCGTTGTCGCCGTCGAGGGGCGGCGGGGTATGTTCCGCGGCGAGTGACGCGCCAGACGGAACGGCAAGCGGGATCAGCGCGAGGAGCAGAATACGATGAAGGCAGCAGTCATTGGACAGAACGGGGTCGAGATCCGCGACGTGCCCGATCCGAAGCCGGGGCCGGATCAGGTTCTCGTGCGCGTGCGGGCGGCGGGTCTCAATCGTGCCGATCTCATCATGGCATCGGGCCGCATGCACGGGAACTCGGGCGGGCCGGGCGCGATCCTCGGTCTGGAGTGCGCCGGCGAGGTGGCGGCCGTCGGCGCCAACGTCCGCGACGTGAAGGTGGGCGATCGCGTCATGTGCGCGGCCCCTGCAACCTACGCGGAATATGCGCTGGCCGACTATGGGCGCACCCACCGTATCCCCGCCAACAACATGTCCTACGAACAGGCCGCCACGCTGCCTGTTGCCTTGCAAACGATGCACAACGCCGTCGTCACAGCCGGTCGCATGCAGGCGGGAGAAGCCGTGATGATCCAGGGCGCCAGTTCCGGCGTCGGCCTCATGGCGATGCAGATCGCCAAGCACATGGGCGCACGACTGGTCGTCGGCTCCTCGACCAATGCGGAACGCCGCGCACGCTTGACCGAGTTCGGCGCCGATCTGGCCGTCGACTCGCGCGACCCCGGCTGGGTCGATGCCGTGTTGCAGGCCACGGACGGCAAGGGTGTGGATCTGATCGTCGATCAGATCTCGGGCTACGTCGCCAGCGATAACCTGCGCGCCACCAGGGTGCTGGGCCGCATCGTCAACGTCGGCCGGCTCGGTGGCTTCAAGGGCGAGTTCGACTTCGACACGCACGCGCTGCGCCGTATCGACTACATCGGTGTCACGTTCCGCACGCGCTCGGTCGAGGAGGTGCGCGAGATCAACCGGCTCATGCGCAAGGATCTGTGGCCTGCGGTGGAGGCCGGCAAGCTGGCCCTGCCCATAGACCGCACGTTCCCGCTCGAGAAGGCCGCCGAAGCATTGGCGCATATGAAGGCCAACGCCCATCTCGGTAAGATCGTTCTCACGGCCTGAAGGCAAGGGAGCCGCGTCACCACATGCAGCCGACGCCGCCGGTCCGCAGACGTATCGTTCTGGTCGGCGGAGGCCATGCGCACGTCACGGTGCTGCGGGCCTTCGCGATGCGGCCGGAGCCCGGCGTCGGCCTCACCGTGGTCGCCAAGGAGCTCGACGCGCCCTACTCGGGCATGCTGCCGGGCTATGTCGCTGGTCATTACACGCTCGACGAATGCCATATCGACGTGGTGCGCCTGGCCCAGCGGGCGGGCGCGCGCCTGATCCATGGCACGGCCAGCGGCATCGACCGGGAGACACGGCGGGTGCTGCTCGAGGGCCGCCCGCCGCTCGCCTACGACATCCTCTCCATCGATACCGGCATTACGCCGTTACTCGACGGCATCGCGGGCGCAGCCGCGCATGCGATCGCGGTGAAACCCGTCTCGTCGTTCGCGCCGCGCTGGGAAGAATTGCGGGCGCGGGCCCTGACGCCCGAAGGCCCTCGCCGCATATCCATCGTCGGGACGGGAGCGGCGGGCTTCGAGCTGATCCTCGCGATCCGCCACCGTCTGCGCGCCGAGGCCCCGGCGAACGGCATCGATCCCGAGAGTTATCGTTTCACGCTGGTCGGCAGCGGCGTGCTGTTGCCGACGCACAACGCCCGTGCGCAGCGCTACGCTCGCGCGGCACTGGCCGAGGCCGGCGTGACCCTGATCGAGCGGGATGCGGCGGTGGCCATTACGCCAGACACCGTGCACTTGGCGAGTGGCCGCGCGCTGCCGAGCGAGGCGACGCTCGTCACGACCAAGGCCGCGCCGCCGGCCTGGTTCGCCCAGACCCGTCTCACGCTCGATGCGGCAGGCTTTCTGGCGCTCCGCCCCACGCTGCAGACCGTCGACGACGACGACATCTTCGCGGCCGGCGACTGTGCCACCGTCCTTGCGCATGTACGCGAGAAGGCAGGGGTCTTTGCCGTTCGCCAAGGCCCCCCGTTGACCGATAATTTGAGGCGGCGGGCGCGCGGCGAGGCGGCGCTGCCGTTCAAGCCACAGAAGCAGTTCCTCACATTGCTGGCGCTGGGCGGAAAGGCGGCCATCGCCAGCCGCGGTCCCTTTGCCGCCCGCGGGCGATGGGCCTGGACCTGGAAGGATCGCATAGATCGCCCGTTCATGGAGAGCTTTGCGCAATTACCGGGGATGGGGGCAGGGCGCGAGAACGCGGCGGAACACATGCCGTGCCGCGGCTGTGGCGCCAAGCTCGGCCCCAATCCCTTGGCGGCAGCGCTCGACCGGCTTCCGGGGCCACCCGATGGTCTGGCCGTGCGCGATCTCTCGCCCCGCGACGACGCGGCTGTCGTGGATCTCGGCGATGGTAAGTTGCGCCTCGAGACCATCGACTATTTCCCCGCGCCCTGGCCCGAACCCTATGTACTCGGCGAGATAGCGGCTCAGAACGCCATCAGCGATGTCGTCGCGAAGGGCGGAATCCCGGACCACGCGCTCGTCATGGCGCAGGTGCCGCGCGCCGCGCCGCATCTACAGGAGGACGATCTGTTCCAGCTCATGGCCGGCGCGCGTGCCGTTCTCGATGCGCACGGCATCGCCCTCGTCGGCGGGCATACGACGCAAGGGGACGAGTTGGCGGTGGGTCTATTCGTGTCCGGCACGGTCGCGCGAGAACAGCTTTTGCCAAAGCGCGGATTGAGGGCAGGCGATGTCCTCGTGTTGACGAAGCCGCTGGGCACGGGAGTCGTCCTGGCGGCGGCGATGCGTGGCATGGCCCGCGCGCGCGACGTGGCGGCCGTGTTGGCCGGAATGCGCCAGTCGAATGCCACCGCAGCGCGCATTCTGGCCTCGCACGGCGCACGGGCAATGACCGACGTGACGGGGTTCGGACTGGTCGGCCATCTCGCGGAAATGCTGGCAGGGTGCGGTGTCGCGGCGCGGCTCGAGACCACCGCTTGCCCGCTCTATCCGGGCGCTCGTGCACTCGCACGGGCAGGTATCCATTCCACGTTGCTGCCCGAGAACATGGCGCATCTGGCAGCGCTGGCGCCAGGGGAGGAGGCCGGCTCCGTGACGCGGGCGCTCCTGCTCGATCCGCAGACCTCCGGCGGCCTGCTTGCCGGCATTCCCGCTGGCGAGAGTGACAGCGTGATCGCAGAATTGCACGCGGCTGGCGTCCACAGTGCGACGGTGATCGGCGGCGTGGTGCAGGCCACTGAAAACACCGCCGGGCGGATCGTCTTGACCACGGCACTCGATTGATCCGACAGGTTATGGCGACGACCGGGCCGGGCAAGGCCCTGGAGGGAGGAACACGATGAACAATTTGAAGCCCGAGACCCGCCAGAAGTTGATGGGTGTCAGCACGGCGACGATCTCGACCGCGCTTTTCAAGCGCGGCTTTCGCACGCAGATGATCCAGGATGTGCATCCGCTCAATCGCGGCTTGCCGAACATGGTCGGCGAGGCCTTTACGCTGCGCTACATCCCCGCCCGCGAGGATTTGAACCCGATCACGGTGTTCAACGATCCCAAGCATCCCCAACGCAAAGCCATCGAGGATTGTCCGCCCGGTTGCGTGTTCGTCATCGACAGCCGCAAGGACCCGCGGGCAGCCTCGGCCGGCGGCATTCTCGTGACACGCCTCATGAAGCGTGGCGTGGCGGGCATCGTGACCGACGGCGGCTTCCGCGACAGCCCCGAGATCGCGGAGCTGCCCTTCCCGACCTACCATTGCCGTCCGGCCGCGCCGACCAACATCACGCTGCATCAGGCGGTGGACGTCAACGTGCCGATTGGCTGCGGCGATGCGCCGGTATGGCCGGGCGACATCATCGTGGGCGACGCGGAGGGCGTGATCGTCATTCCCGCACATTTGGCCGACGAGATCGCCGCCGAGACGCACGAGATGACCGCCTATGAGGATTTCGTCACCGAGAAGGTGCGCGAGGGTCGCTCCATCGTCGGTCTGTATCCAGCCACCGACGAGCGCTCGAAGGTCGAGTTCGAGGCTTGGCGCAAGGCCAACGGCCGCTGAAACGGCGGGGGCCGGCGGTGGTCGTGCCACCGCCGCCGCGCTCACCACGTGATCGCCATCTTCGCGCGACCCGTCGTGTCCGCCGTCGCCTCGGTCATTCCGAACAGCACGCCGATCTGCAACTCCACTTTCGGGGCATCCTTGCCGCCGCCCATCAGGTACAAGACGGGCCCGAAGCGGTGCTCCTGGACATCTTTTGCCGGCGCCTCGCCGATGTCGGGGATGGCGCCGTAGCCCTCCGCGCCGAGCGCCATCGCATCGGAAAGCTCCCGCTTGATCTGCCAGGCGTAGTTGAAGTCGAGGCCCGGTGTGCTCGGGCTCCAGGACTTCTGGAACAGCGGATTGAGCGTGAGGCTCAGCTTGTCGGAAATCTTGACGCTGACGAGGGGGCCGAAAGTCAGCACCTCGCTTTCATCGCTCTTGAGACCGATATCGAACCCTGTGTACCAGGCCAATCCGATGCGGGATTTTTCGGGGTCGACGATTACGGCCTGCCCCTCCAGGCCAAGCGCGGTGGCTTCCAGGCGCTGGGAGAGTGGCTGTTCCAGCCCTATCTTGAGGCCGGCCTTGAACCAGTTCGTCAGGCCGTAGCCGTAGCCGATCTCATAGCTCTGGCCGACGAAATCCGAGTTGACTGGGAACCCGCGCTGCCACGCCGCGCCGACGGCGATCTCGCTCTCACCCTTTGTCACCTCGACGCCCTTGATATCGAAGGTGCCGGCTCGCGCTTCCGGAACCGTCACGCTCAGGGCGCCTAGGCCCGCAGCCACAACTGATCGCGCGAAAAGAGAGTTCCGCAACGCCGCCTCCAGGATCGATGTCTGTTAAAATTTTCAGAGCTCGAAAGGCTACGAGCAGCCTTTCATTGTTACAGTATAACGTTTCTATAATATCTGACGAGAACCTTTGACCAAGTTCGTGGACGATATCGAGGGCCCGTGGCCTGCCAGCCACGCTTGCCCCTTCAAACCGACATCCGGGAATGCTACAGGCAGGCGCATGACCGACATTGAGCTCATTCGCAACTTCTCGATCATCGCGCACATCGATCACGGCAAGTCCACCTTGTCGGACCGATTGATCCAGCTATGCGGCAACGTCTCCGACCGGGAGATGAAAGCCCAGATCCTCGACTCCATGGAGATCGAGCGGGAGCGGGGCATCACCATCAAGGCCCAGACCGTCCGCCTCGACTACAGGGCCAAGGACGGAAAAATCTATCAGCTCAACCTGATGGACACGCCGGGCCATGTCGACTTCGCCTATGAGGTGTCGCGATCGCTCGCCGCCTGCGAGGGCGCGATCCTGGTCGTGGACGCCTCCCAGGGCGTGGAGGCGCAGACGCTCGCCAACGTCTATCAGGCCCTCGACAACGATCTCGAGATCCTGCCGGTCTTGAACAAGGTCGACCTGCCGTCGGCCGACGAAGACCGCGTCAAGCAGCAGATCGAGGACGTCATCGGCATCGATGCGTCCGGCGCCATCGGCGTCTCCGCCAAGACCGGCCTCAACGTCGCGGCGGTGCTCGACGCCATCGTGGAGCGCCTGCCGCCGCCTAAGGGCGAGCGTAACAAGCCGTTGAAGGCGCTGTTGATCGACAGCTGGTACGACGCCTATCTCGGGGTGGTCGTGCTCGTGCGCGTCAAGGAAGGCGTGCTCAAGAAGGGCCAGAAGATCAAGCTGATGTCGACGGACGCCGCCTATCAGGTGGAGCGCGTCGGCGTCTTCCGGCCCAAGCAGGAGATGCTCGACGAGCTGGGGCCCGGCGAGGTGGGCTTCATCACGGCGGCGATCAAGCAGGTCGCCGACACCCGCGTCGGCGATACGGTGACCGACGAGAAGAATCCGACGCCCGAGCCGCTGCCGGGCTTCAAGCCGGCACAGCCAGTGGTCTTCTGCGGCCTTTTCCCCGTCGACGCCGCCGACTTTGAGGATCTGCGTGAGGCCGTCGGCAAGCTGCGTCTCAACGACGCCAGTTTCTCGTATGAAATGGAAAGCAGCGCCGCGCTGGGCTTCGGCTTCCGCTGCGGGTTCCTCGGTCTGCTTCATCTCGAGATCATCACCGAACGCCTGGAGCGCGAGTTCAATCTCGACCTCATCACGACCGCGCCGAGCGTCATCTATCATCTGCACATGACCGACGGCTCCATGATCGAGATGCACAATCCGGCCGACATGCCTGATACGATGAAGATCGATCACATGGAGGAGCCCTGGATCGAGGCGACGATCCTGGTGCCCGACGAATATCTCGGCGCCGTCCTGAAACTCTGCCAAGACCGCCGCGGACGCCAGAAGACGCTGACTTACGTCGGCTCACGCGCCATGCTGATCTACGAGTTGCCGCTGAACGAGGTCGTGTTCGATTTCTACGACCGCCTGAAATCGGTGAGCCGCGGGTACGCGTCGTTCGACTACCATATCAAGGGCTATGAGGAGGGCGAGCTGGTCAAGCTGTCGATCCTCGTCAACGGCGAGCCGGTCGACGCGCTTTCGATCATCGTGCATCGCACACGCGCCGAGATGCGCGGCCGCGCCATGTGCGAGAAGCTGAAGGAGCTGATCCCGCCGCACCTCTTCCAGATCCCGATCCAGGCGGCGATCGGCGCCAAGGTGATCGCGCGCGAGACGATCCGGGCGCTGCGCAAGGACGTGCTGGCCAAGTGCTACGGCGGCGACATCTCGCGCAAGCGCAAGCTCCTCGAGAAGCAGAAGGCCGGCAAGAAGAAGATGCGCGAGTTCGGCAAGGTCGAGATCCCGCAGGAAGCCTTCATCGCCGCCCTCAAGATGGATGCAAACTGACGCGCCGAGCAGTTTGGCGGTTCAAGCCGTTCGCACCGGTCGCCCGGACGATGCGCGAACAGCGGCGGTCCGGGCTTGTTGACGATGGCGTGGGCATCCCGCTGCCGCGCATACCGCGACGCTCCCCCGACCACACGACAGGAAGGGGCTGGGCCCATTGCGAGGGGGCCGGTCCCCCTCACATCCCCGCTTGTTCCTTGCAGTAGCGGGCGACTTCGTCGTGACGGGCGAACCAGATGCCGGGATGCGCGCGGATGTGGCGGATCAACTCTTCGAGGATCTGGATGCGGCTCGAATGCCCGATGACGTGTGGGTGCATCGTCAGGAGATAGAGGCCGCCGGTTTCGTAGGCCGTGTCGAACTCGCGCCGGAAGACCTCCAGCACGCCGGATGGCGGTGTATAAGGCCGCGCCGAGCCCAGCCGGTCCATGGCGAGATAGGGGAAGTCGTCGCGGATCCACTCCACCGGTAGTTCAACGATGCCGGTCGGCTCGCCGTTCTCCAAGAGTTCGTAAGGATCGTCGTCGGCCATCAGCGAGCTGTCGTAGAGTAGGCCCATCTCCCGGGTGATCGACAGCGTATGCTGGCTGAAGTCCCACGACGGCGTCCGGATGCCGACGGGTGTGACGCCTGTGATCTTCTCGAGCACCTCGGCGGCGCGGAATTGCAGGTCGCGTTCGGCGGCCGGCGGCAACTGGCTGTTGAACTCGTGGATCCAGCTGTGGATTCCGATCTCGTGCCCTTCGGCGATCACGCGCTTCTGCTCGTCCGGGTAGAGCATGGCGGCCACCGCCGGCACGAAGAACGTCGCCTTGATCCCGTATTTCTCCAGCAGCGCCAGGATGCGCGGCACACCGACGCGCGCGCCGTACTGGCCCGTCGACAGGCGCCCCGGCGAGTCGTGTCCCCACCGGAGTGTCTGCGTTTCGTGATCGCTGTCGAACGAAAGAGCGACGGCGCAGCGTGCACCGCCGGGCCATGACTTCGGCTTCAGCGAGCGGCCCGCGCGAACGCGGGTGACGATGTCGCGCCACTTCTCTTCCGGCCACTGCCAGGCTTCGGTCGGAGGAAGTGACGGGCTGGTTGCAGGTTTGTCGGCGCTCATGGCGAATGGCTCCTGTCGCTGCCGGGGCCTGTCAGGGCAGTTTGTAGAAGCGGCGCGCCGTCTCGCGGAAGAGATCGGCCTTCTCGTCCGCGCTGGCCTTGGCCGCGAGCCGCTTGAAGGCGTTCCAGTATACCGCGTAGCTGCCCGAGAGCTTGTCGACGGGGAAGTTTGACTCGAACATGGCCCGCTTCGGACCGAAGGCCTCGATGCAGGTTTCGATGAAGGGCTTCCAGGCCGCAGCAAGCTGTTGCGATGTCGGCGGCGTCTCCTGCTTATGGAAGTCGAAGCCATTGACGCGCATGCCGACGCCGCCGAGCTTGATCATCACATTCGGGCAACGCGCCAGTTCGCGGATGTCGCGGCTCCAGTCGGCGAAGACCTCGTCGCGGCGGCTGGCGTAGTAGCCGAGCCCCAACGGCCCGCCGCAGTGATCCATCACGATCGGCTGATCGGGGAACTTGCGGGCCAATGCGATCACGTCGGGAAGCTGGGGGTGATAGCACCACGCGTCGAACACGAGGCCGAGCTTGCCGAGCACGGCGAAGCCCTCGTGGAACTTGGCGTGATCGCGATAGAGGTAGCGCGGGGGATTCGTGTGGCCGTTGTGGATGCCCGGCTCCCGGTCCTCCCACGATGCCACATAGCGAATGCCGCGATAGCGACCGCCGCCCACTTCCATGGATTTGGCCAGGACCTCCTCGACGCCGGCGCCTATCGTCAGCTCGGCGAAGCCGATGATGCCAGCGGCGACCCGGGTCGGACCATAGGCGCCGGAGGCCGACATCGCGGCGATGCCGTTGACGAATTCCACCTCGCCGATCGGTTTGAGATGTTCCGGTCCGTCGGCTCGGTAGCAGGCCGTGCACTCCATGAAGACCGTCGAATGGACCTTGTGGCCGCTGCCGGTGTCCGCGAGGATGTCGTGCAGGAGATAGCGGTGTTCCGGGAACTCCCAGAGGTGATGGTGCGGATCGATGATCTCCAGCTCCGGCTCGAGGATCGGCTCCGTCACCTTGGCGAGCCACGCGTCGCTGATACCCGCCATGCGTGAGCCGACTGTCGAATGGGGCTTGTCCATGGGCGTGGTCCTCTCGGTGCTGGACGTGCACGCGTCGTTGCGTGCCAAGTGTCTCGTGGCGTTATTAGACATTGCCGTTCGCGGCGGCGTCAATCCGCGTGGAGTTCGCGGCCGCAGCGTCGCATAGCCGGCCGGACCACTCGATATTTCGTGATCGGAACGTGATTAACGCTTTCGCCGCATCGTGCTAGCGTCGCCGGGCCAAGAAAAACGCAATAAGCGTCACAGGGCACGCCAGATGCCCGACTGTCATAAGCCTCGAGGTGGTCATCAGTGACATCCCACACGCCCATCGCTGCCGCGACGATTTCCGTCGAGAAATTCACCGACCCAGACATCACCGCCAAAGGCGAGCCACGCGCCACCGTGGGGCTCGATCGTCTGGAAACGCTCTGGTTCAACACGGGGTCGCTCTGCAAT
>VFQT010000537.1_pt1 | contig 54259 bp, 74 predicted proteins | sample 3512381 | NCBI WGS metagenome assembly VFQT01 (sample SAMN10412376, study PRJNA504923) | tailings metagenome | isolation source: Relicate 2 Philex TSF3 active mining site | place: Philippines: Tuba, Benguet | collected 2017-08-29
GCCAAGGCCGCAGACCTGCCGCCCGTAGAACCGTTTCCCAACCCAATCGAAACCCAATCGGTTCCCAAGAAGCCAGAGGCCCCTGCGGTGGTGACGCCCAAGCGGGCCAAGCCGGGCCAGACGGTCTCGACGCCCGAGCGCATGGCCTTCCCCGGGATCTACAAGCGCCCGGATGTGGTGGCCAAGGAGGCTGCCGAGCGCGTGGCCCCCGAGTCCCCGAACCTCAAGGAACTGTTCGGCGTGACCCGCGAAGACCTGTACCAGATTGCCCGCAGTCGGGAGGGCAACCTGCCCGGGATCCTGCCGGGGCTGGCCGACAACCCCAAGGGGATGCGCGAGGGTGCCGAGCAGATTACCAACAAGCGCAACACCCAGCGCCTGCTGGACGCCAACGCCGAAGCGGAGAAGTTCCCCGAACTGGTTCGCGGCATGGATGCGTGGTATGTCATGGATCCGCTGTTCCAGAAGATGGCCAAGGAACTTGGGCCGGAGCGGGCCAAGGTCGAGTACGACCTGATGAACAAGTTCATGGGCATGGCCAGCCCCGGCTCTGAGGTGACCACTGAGATCCCGCGTGGCACGGCGGCCTACTACCTGTACAAGCAGGGCCGCTTCCCCGAGTTCGTTGACCTCGTGGGCCTGCCTGCGTCGCAGCGCGGCGTGGACTTCCCGCAGGATCTACTGACCGTGCCCGGCCATGTCTACCACAGCACCGCGCAGGCCAAGCCAATGCAGCGCTTCGTGGAGACTGGCGAGATGGACATGAGCAGCCCCAAGGTGCCGATGTACATCGAGGCGTCTGGCGTGCCTGAGGTGGGCTTTCAGACCAAGACCCCGGTCGGTGATGCCCACTGGAGCCGGGCCGTGGGGCTGGCGGACATCCGCAAGTCCAAGAACCCGGGTAAGAGCGTGTCCAACTCGGAGATGTACAGCCTCGCACCGTGGTGGCGCGAGAAGATCGCCGGTGAACTGGGCATCGAGCCGGTGTCGGCGCAGGGCCGGACATGGGGCGTGTTCTCTCCCCAGACCGGTGTGACGACCCCCATTGGTGCCCCCAAACTCGAATTGATCGCCGATCAGGTGGTGGAGGCTGCCCGGCGCATGAACATCACCCCGCAAGAGGCGTTGCAACTGTTTATCCGTGGCGAAGCCCGCCTCGGCAAGAAGGAGGGTGGAGCCGTGAGGAAATTCAACGATGGCGGTCTGGCTGCAATGGAGCAGCCGCAAGAGCAGCAGCCCTCGCAGCAGGAGATGCTGGCCATGCGGATCTTGGACATGGCCCGCGAGATGGGCATCAGCCCTGAAGAGGTCATCATGATGCTCATGGAGCAGCAGCAGGGTGCGCCAGCCGCAGGCGGTCTGCCTATGGCGATGAACGAATAAAGGAATCAGAACATGGCCACAGAAATGCCAATCGACCCCGAGTACGGGCGCTTCGTGCAGGGAATGCCTGACGACGCCTCTGCGGAGACGCCGCCCGAAGAGGAGGGCATGGAGGTCGAACTCGAACTGACCGACGAAGACCTCGAAGAACTGCCCGACGGGTCGGTGCGGGTGCGCTTGGACACCAAGGGGCCGATGGAGAGCAAGGATTTCTACGAAAACCTCGCCGACACCGACATCATCGACCAGTTTGACCTGAGCACGCTGTCGCTGCGGTACATCGAACTGGCCGAAAAGGACAAGGAAGCCCGCAAACAGCGCGACAAGCAGTACGAAGAGGGCATCAAGCGCACCGGAATGGGCAACGACGCCCCCGGTGGCGCGAATTTCCAAGGCGCTTCGAAGGTGGTTCACCCCGTGATGGCCGAGGCGTGCGTCGATTTCGCTGCCCGCGCCATCAAAGAACTGTTCCCGCCTGATGGCCCGACCCGCACGAAGATCCTCGGCGATGTCGATGAGGAGAAAGTAGCGATTGCCGAGCGCAAACGCGACTACATGAACTGGCAGTTGACCGAGCAGATCGAGGAATTCGGCGACGAGCAGGAGCAAATGCTCACCCAACTGCCCCTCGGCGGCTCGCAGTACCTCAAGATCTGGTACGACGAGAAGAAACGCCGCCCGTGCGCCCAGTTTTTGCCCATCGACAATGTGCTTTTGCCCTTTGCGACGGCCAATTTCTACACTTCGCCCCGGGTGACCGAGGTCGATGACATCTCCGAGTGGGAATTCAAGTCCCGAATCCGCTCTGGCCTGTACCGCGACACCTCGTATGTCCGGGCGACAATGGATCCCGAACCGACTGGCTCGCAAAAAGCCACCGACAAGATCGAGGGACGGTCTCCGAACGACAACGAGGACGGCCTGCGCCGCGTGTACCACATCTACACATGGCTGGAACTCGAAGACGACCCCTACACCAAGGGCGAATCGGCCCCCTACATCCTCATGATCGACGAGATCGAGAACGAGGTGGTCGGTCTGTACCGAAACTGGGAAGAAGGCGACGACACGATGACCAAACTCGACTGGATTGTCGAGTTCAAGTTCATCCCGTGGCGTGGTGCCTATGCTGTGGGCCTGCCGCACCTCATTGGAGGGCTTTCTGCGGCCCTTACGGGCGCTTTGCGGGCTTTGCTGGACTCTGCCCACATCAACAACGCCGCGACGCTCCTAAAACTCAAAGGCGCGAAGGTCTCCGGGCAGTCTCAGCAGGTCGAAGTCACGCAGGTGGCCGAGATCGAGGCCGCCCCGGGTGTGGACGATGTCCGCAAGTTGGCCATGCCGATGCCTTTCAACCCGCCATCACCCGTTTTGATGGAGTTGCTGGGCTGGCTCACGAGCGCGGCCAAAGGCGTGGTGACCACCAGCGAGGAAAAGATCGCCGACATCAACGCCAATGCACCGGTCGGGACGACTCAGGCCCTGATCGAGCAGGGCGCGGCGGTGTTCTCCTCGATTCACGCCCGCCTGCACAAGTCTCAGGCCCGCGTGCTGCGGATTCTGTCCCGCATCAACCGCTGGTATCTGGACGATATGCAGCGCTCCGAGGTGGTGCAGGATCTGGACATCAAGCGCGAGGATTTTGCCCGCGTGACCGATGTGGTGCCGGTGTCTGACCCGCACATCTTCAGTGAGACCCAGCGCATGGCCCAGACCCAAGCGGTCATGGCCATCATGGACAAGAACCCGGATCTGTTCAACCGCCGGGCGGTGATCCAGCGGTTCCTGAAGCAGATCAAGGTGCCCGGCATCAACGAACTGATGATCGATGTGCCCGCGCCAGCCAAGATGGATGCGGCCAACGAGAATGTGTCGATGTCCATCGGGCAGGCCGCGTTCGCGTACCCCGAGCAGGATCACCTTGGCCACATTCAGGCCCACCTCGACTTTGCCAAGAACCCGGTGCTGGGTGCGAACCCCTTTATCGCGCCGGGCTTTCTGCCCAAGGCCATCGAGCACATCAAGCAGCACATCGTGCTGTGGTATCTGAGCCGCATGAACGGGTATGTCCAGAAGGCCATGGGCACCAAGTTGGGCGAGTACGACCTGCTCGACGATCCGAAGGATGTGGACAAGTTGTTCGCGCTGGCCAGCCAGCACACCGAGATCGATGCACAGCAGACCTTGCAGGGCATCCTGCCGGTGATCCAGAAGATGGTTCAGGACGCCCAGAAGTTCAAGCCCAAGCCCGACATGACGCCGGACGCGCAGGTGCTGCTTCAGACCAGCATGGCCGAGACCCAGCGCCGTCAGGCCCGCGATCAGGCCGAGTTGCAACTCAAGGACAAAGAGGTTGCGGCGAAGATCCAGAAGGATATGGAGCAGTTGCAGTTCGAGCAGCAACGCGCCATGGAGGAACTCCAACTCAAGTTGGCCATCGCAACCGGCGACATGGAGTTGAAGGAACGCATCGAGACGGCTCGTCTGACGAGAGATGCGGCGCAACTGGTCAACGACAAGGAGCGCATCGTCATCGACTATCAATCCAAACTAGGAGGCTCAAATGGCTACCAATAAACCGCAAGACAGCATGATGATCCCGATGCACAAGCGTATCGCCATGGGCGAGAAACTCGACGGGACTTCCCTGCAACCCAAGGGCCAGCAGCCCGCACAGCAGAAGGGAGGTCTGGCACAGGCGAAGAAGAAATAAAAACCCATGGCAACTATCTCGGATCTGATCGGTCGGATCAAGGCGTCGCAGGCTGAAATAGCCGCGTCCATGGCGAAAGGAAACGCGCCGAATTGGGACGCCTACCAACGACTGGTTGGACGAAACGAGGGACTGCAAGAAGCCCTCGACATACTCAATAACATGATGAAGGAAGAAGATGAAGATGAATGAACCGGTAGCGGCTGACACCGCTGAAATGGCTTGGGCATTTCCGAGCGTAGACCCCGGTGCCAAACCTCTTGGCGGACGCATTCTTGTGCAATTGCGCCGCACCAAAAAGAAGGCAACGAGTGCTGGGATTATTTTGGTCGAGGAGACCAAAGAAACCGAGAAGTGGAACAACATGGTGGCCAAGGTCATCGAGGTCGGCCCGCTGGCGTTCAAGCACCGCGACACCATGGTGGCGTGGCCTGAGGGCGCATGGGTTGATGCGGGTGACTACATCCGCGTCCCCAAGTGGGGCGGAGACCGCTGGGAGGTCAAAGTGCCCGGCGAGACCGATGAAGACCCCGCGCTGTTCATGATCCTGAACGACCACGAGATCATCGCCAAGGTCACAGGAAATCCACTTGAGATGAGGGCATTCGTATGAACACCGAAACCAAACAAAAGGAAGAGACCTTCGAGGTCACCGAAGAGAAGGACGGCTCTGTTGTCGTGGAACTGCCTGAGGGCATGGCCGAGATGGCCGAGGGCGGTCAAGCCGCTGCCGGTGACGACGGCGCTGACGACGACCAGCCGGGTGACACCGACGCCATCCGCGAGGCCCGCCGCGCCCGCAGGCGTGCCAAAAAGGAGTACATCAAGCGCACCAACGAAGAGAAGGATCAGCGCCTGACCCTGCTTCAGCGGCAGAACCAAGAACTCATGGAGCGGCTGGCCGCTGTGGAGCGCAAGACCCACACCGCCGATCTGGCCCGCCTTGACTCGGCCATCTCTGACGAGGAGGCCCGTCTGGAGTTCTTCAAGCGCAAGATGCGCGAGGCCACCGACAACTCCGACGGCGCAGCCTTCATGCAGGCCCAAGAGGGCTGGTATGAGGCCCGGCGCAAGGTGGAGGCCATGCAGGGCATCAAGCAGCGTGCCGTGCAGGCCACCGACCGGGAACCCGGTGCCGCAAACCCCCGTCTGGTCAAGTTGGCCAACGAGTGGATGAACCGAAACCCTTGGTACGACCCCAATGGCGGCGACGAGGACAGCCAGATCGCCAAGTTGGTGGACAACCGTCTGGCCGCCGAGGGCTGGGATCCGGGCACCGAAGAATATTGGGACGAGTTTGACAAACGCTTGCAGGCTCGATTACCGAATCGCTATACTCACGAACAAGACGACCAACCAAGAAGGAGACCTCGAAGTTTCGTAACTGGCTCAAGTAGGGAATCATCGGGAAGCCGCCAAGGCGGAAATACCTTTGTACTCGAACCCGATCAGGTACGGGCAATGAAGGAAGCGGGATTGTGGGATGACCCACAAACACGCAGCCGAATGATCAAACGCTACGCCGAGCAGGCACGAAACAATAGAGGGTAAACATCATGGATTCTCGTCTCAAAAAATCTCTCAACGCCGGTGGTCGCGAAACTCGCGCCAGTGAGGACGCCAGCCGGGCGGCACCTGAAGAGAAGTTCATTTCAGCGCAGGAGCGTCGTAAGATGTTTAGCGATGAGTGGACACAAAGTGCGCTACCAAAGTTGCCCGAAATGCCGGGCTGGCACCTTTGCTGGTTATCAACGACCAACAGTTACGACAGCATTGATAAGCGAATCCGTCTCGGATATGTACCGGTGAAAACCGAAGAGATACCCGGGTTCGAGAATTTTCGCGTAAAGGCTGGAGAACACGCTGGTTTCATTGCTTGCAACGAAATGCTCCTGTTCAAGATCCCAATGGAGGTCTATCAGGACATCATGTTGCATATGCACCATGAGAAGCCCATGGAGGAGTCGGAAAAGATCCGAGTCCAACTGGAAAATCTCCAAGGTGCGCGTGACTCCTCAGGCAGGTCTCTGGGGCGAGTTGAAGGCGAAGGCTTTGGTGAAATCGAACGATCCGTTCCGACCCCCGTATTCCACGGGTAAGGACTTCAACCAAGGAGTAAGACAATGTCTTCGACCAATGCTCCGTTCGGTTTGCGCCCCGCTTTCCATCCTTCGGGTTTGGATCGCGCTCAGGCGCTTGCCAACGGTATCGCGTCGGGCTACAGCACCGACATCCTCAAGGGCCAACCCGTCAAACTGAACTCCAGCGGCAACATCGTTGTCGCAGCCGCAGGCGATGCCTTCCAAGGCGCGTTTGCTGGCGTGGAGTGGACTGACACCACTGGCCGTCGTCGCGTCTCGAACTACTGGCCTGCCTCCACGGCATACCAGACCGGCTCATGCGTGGCCTATTTCTACAACGACCCCAACATCGTTTATGAAATTCAGGCTGCCGGTTCGCTGGCGCAAACCTCTATCGGCGACATGGCCGATCTGAGCAACACCACTGCTGGTTCCACGACCACCGGTCTGTCGCAATGCACGCTCTCGACCACTCTGGTCGGTGCTGGCAACAGCGCTCAGATGCTGATCCGTGATCTGGCCCCGTACCCCGATAACGATTGGGGTGATGCGTACACGATTGTGCGCGTAACCATCAACGAGTCGCAGTTCAATGCGTCCGTGAACGCTATCTAAGAAAGGAGAGTGAATCATGGCCGCTCCGATGCGTAGTACCGACTTTCGCTCGATTGTCGAACCTATCCTGAACGAATGCTTTGATGGTGTGTATGACCAGCGGGCTGATGAGTGGAGCCGAGTGTTCCGCGAGCAGACCGGCATTCCCCGCAACTATCACGAAGAACCCGTCCTGTACGGTTTTGGTGCCGCCCCCGAACTGCCTGATGGCACTCCGGTGACCTATCAGCAGGGTGGCGTGCTGTTCCTCAAGCGCTATGTGTACAAGGTGTATGGCCTCGCCTTCGCCCTGACCAAAGTGCTGGTTGAGGACGGCGACCACATCCGTATTGGTCAGGTGTACGCTCGTCACCTCGCCCAGTCGCTGATCGAGACCAAGGAAACGCTGGCAGCCAATGTGCTGAACCGCGCCTTCAACGCCTCGTACCCCGGCGGCGACGGCGTGGCGCTGAACAGCGCTTCGCACCCCATCGTCAACGGTACCTTCAGCAACCTGCTGACCACCGCCGCGAACCTGTCGCAGACCTCGCTTGAGCAGATGCTCATCCAGATCCGTCAGGCAGTGGACAACAACGGCAAGAAGATCCGTCTGGTTCCCCGCCAACTGGTGGTGGCCCCCGGCAATGTCTTCCAAGCCGAGGTGCTGCTGAAGTCCGTGCTGCGTGCTGGCAACGCGAACAACGACATCAACCCCATCAAGTCGATTGGCTTGCTGGACGAGGGTGCCGCTGTGATCTCGCGTCTGACCAGTGCTACGGCATGGTGGGTGCAAACCGATGCGCCCGAGGGCATGAAACTGATGATGCGCCGTCGTCTGGAAAAGACGATGGAAGGCGACTTCGAAACCGACTCGATGCGCTACAAGGCCACCGAGCGTTACGACATCGGCTTCACCGATCCTCGTGCAATGTACGGTACCCCCGGCGTGTAAACCAAGTTGGGAGGCTTCGGCCTCCCTCTTAACAGGAGAACGATATGGCACAAACCTACTTTGGTTCCGCCCTGCGCTCCGGTTCTGGCACGCTGACTGACACCACTGACGGCGGTTTCGTCGTCTTGATGCAGACAAGTACCGTAACCACGAACGCAGACGGCACCGCGTCGAGCACCAGCGTCGTCATCCCTTCCGGTTCTCAGATCGTTGATATATTCATCGATCAAGTGCAGAACGAGGTTGTGGGTGGTGGCACTGCAACTGCGATCAACGCAACCGTTGGCACCGCAGCCGCAGGCACGCAATATGTGTCCGCGACTGATGTCATTGGTGGCGGTCGCGCCGCGCTGACTTTCACTGCCGCTCAATTGGCCGCGATGGCTGATGTTGGTACCAACACCAGCGTCTTCCTCACGGTTGATCCCAACGGCACGATCAGCACAACTCAGGGCATCTACCGCTTCACCGTGGTATACGCTCAGAAAGGTTGAGGGGGCACATCATGGGCCAATTCAAACCTATGGTAAAGATGATGACGACCGAGCCTTCCGTTGAGTTAAAACTCAAGAAGGGCGGCAAGGTCGAGAAGAAGATGCAGATGGGTGGCTCGCCTGATATGGCCGCCGCTGCACCTTCGATGCCTGCTCGCGGCGGCATGATGGGCGCAAAAGCCCCCATGAAGCCGTCGATGGCTGCTCGTCGTCGTGCGATGCGTGCGATGCCCTCTGGAGCGGCTCCGGCTGCACCCGTGGGAATGGCTGCTCAAATGATGAAAGAGGGCGGAGAGACCAAGGCCGAGCACAAGGCGGAAATGGCCAAGATGGCCAAGACCTCCAAGATGCTCAAGGAGCACGCTGACAAGCCCGCCAGCAAGGCCCACAAGGGTCTGAAGACGGGTGGCGTGGTCATGGGCCAAGGTGGCTTCAAGGCTGGCGGCATCATCAACACCGAAAAGCAAGGTGGCGCGTACCGCAACACCAAAATGCATGACGGCGGCAAGGAAGATGCCACGCCCAAGAAGACCGGCGAGGTCAAGATGGGCAAGCCCGGTGGTTATGCCACTGGCGGCGTCGCGAAGGCAAATGCTGGCGGCTACAAAAAAGGCGGCGCAGCAAAAAAAGCCTACGCGGCGGGGGGAGTTGTTGACAGCGGTGCCCCCGTCGCGATGCCACAAGGCCGCAAAAAGCCCACCGCCCCGGTGTCCATCACCGAACTCTCTGGCACCTTCAAGAAAGGCGGCAAGGTAACTGCTGCTGAAGGCCGCTTGCAGAAGGCATTCACGAAGGAAAACGCCACGGCCATGAAGCAGGCCAAGGCGTACTCCAACGAGGTGTACAGCAAGTACGGCAAGAAGATGAAAGAGGGCGGTGTCCCTGCTGAGATCGAAGACCAGTTGAAGACCTCCCGCAACCAGCGGGCCTATGAAAACTGGGAGAAGTCTCAGCGCGAAGAGAACGAGGGTATGCGTGAAGCGATCCTCGGCGCTCCCAAGCGCATGATGCAGGGGATCAAGGGCTTGTTCTCACCAAAAACGCCGGAAGGCAGCGTCACCAAGACCAAGGAGTCTGTCACTGTGACACCTGCTAAAAAGCGCGGAGGTGCTGTGTGCTGAACCAAGTGGGGGCTACGGCCCCCGCTTTCTTTGAAGGAAACCAATGAAAGTCCAAACCGTCTCCAAAACCGGCACCGGATCCAGTTCGGCGCTCGTGATGAACACCAACATCAGCCCGTTCAATGTAGGCTTTGGTGTCGAGGTGACTGGCACTGTGGACTACACCGTGCAGCACACCTTTGACGACCCCGCTGTGGGGTTCACAACTTGGTTCTCGCACCCGACGATCACGGGCGAGACCACCAATCAGGACGGCAACTACGCCTTCCCGGTGACCGGCATCAAGGTGCTGGTGAACTCCGGTACGGGCACGGCCACTCTGAAACTCGTTCAGGCTGGTATCTAACCATGCCGTATGTAGGTCACAACGGGGTCGCCAACCAAGCAAACACCACTGACGGGTTTGCTGGCCAGACGAGCGCGGTCAACGCGGTCGGGGCTGGTATTGGCGAGGATGTCGGAGACGACGGTGTCGTCGATCTGTACGGCGGAACTCCCGTGACGACCTTCTACATCGCCGACGAGACATCGCCCGGGTATGTCCTCCAAGAGGACAACAGCAAAATCATTCTGGAGGCCGCGTAATGGCAGACCAAAAAATTTCCGCGATGCCTTCTGCGGCCACTCTGACTGGCGCGGAACTCGTTCCTCTGGTGCAGAGCGGCGCGAATGTGAAGGCCACGCTCGACTCGATCCGGGCGTTCGACAACGCCTATGGCGGCTTCAGCGACAGCACCGATCAAACTGGCAGCATCAGCGCCGGTACGGTGATGACCTTCGACACGATTGATGTGGCCGACGGCGTGACGCTGGTCAGCAGCAGCCGCATCACCGTGCCCAACACCGGCAAGTACAACCTGCAATTCAGTTCGCAATTCAAGAACACGAACAACGCGCAGGAGGATGTCACGGTCTGGCTTCGAGTCAACGGTGTCGATCTGGCCAACTCGGCCACCCAGTACACGATCCCGGCTCGAAAGAGCGCCAGCATCTTTGGCTACGGTGTTGCGTCCCTGACCTTCCTGCTGGACTTGACCGCCAACGACTATGTCGAGATCGTCTGGCTGCCTACGGCCACCACGGTGACGCTGGAGCACCTGCCTGCCAGTGTGACCCCCGCGTACCCGGCGATCCCCTCAATCATCGCAACCATGGTGCAGGTGGCCTAAATGCCTGCAAAGTCCCAAGCCCAATTCCGGCTGATGAAGGCCGCAGAGAACAACCCGAGGTTCGCGAAGAAGGTCGGAATCAAGCCCGCCGTGGCGGCTGAGTTCACGGCCTCCAACAAGGGCAAGAAGGCGTACAGCAGCCTGCCTGAGCGCATGAAAAAGGGCGGCGATGTGTCACTGGCCGTGGGCCGGGGCGAAAAACTGCCTGCCGAGCAAGGCGCTGGGCTGACCGCCAAAGGCCGGGCCAAGTACAACCGGGAAACCGGCTCCAATCTGAAGGCTCCGCAACCCCAAGGTGGGCCTCGCCGGGACTCGTTTTGCGCGAGAATGGGGCCTGTTGCTGAGAAAAGTGAAAAGGGGAGTCGCGCCCGTGCGTCCATGAAGCGTTGGAACTGCCCCGGATGGTGAGGTAAGACATGGCCTACTCGGGAACCGTCGGCACGACCGTCATCCAAGTCCAGACCCTGATTGATCACGGGGCGCGTCGTGCTGGAAAACTGGCCGAGGAACTCACTTCCGAGCAGGTGTTGAGCGCTCGCGAGTCGCTTTTCTTCCTTCTGTCGAACCTGATCAACATCGGCATCCAGTACTGGGCCATCGACAAGAAGGTCTACGGCCTGCAAGCCGACAATTACATCTACAAACTGCCGATTGGAGCCAATGATGTGCTCCAAGCTCTGTATCGGCGCATGAATCGACCCTCTGGCTCGTATGCAACGAGCGCCGGAGGTACTGTTGAGAACGCTTTTGACTCGAACATTGACACCATCTGCACCCAGACCAGCGCCAACGGCAACATTTCGGTCAATTACGGCACCAACAACCCGGTCTACATCGGCTCAATCGGCGTTTTGCCGGGAGTTTCTGCGAGTATCGACTGCATATTTGAGTACTCCACCGATGGAACGACTTGGAGCACGCTCTACGACCCCGGCGTGACCGCTTGGGTCAACAACGAGTGGATCTGGTACGACATCGAGGCCGGGCAGACCGTCCAGTGGTATCGAATCCGGGCCAGAAACGGCTCGACCCTGTCGCTGCGTGAACTTTTCTTCGGGAACAACTCGACCGAGATCACGATGGCGCGTCTGAACCGGGACGATTACACCAATCTGCCCAACAAAAACTTCACCGCAAACCAGCCCTTCCAGTTTTGGCTCAACCGCACGATCCCGCAGGCCGAGATCACGCTGTGGCCGGTGCCGTCTGACCCCTTCGTGCAGATGACGGTCTGGTATTCGCGTCAGATCATGGATGTGGGCGACCTGTCCGGCGAACTAGAGATCCCCCAGCGCTGGTTCTTGGCCGTGCAGTCCATGCTGGCTCACCAGATGAGCCTCGAACTCCCCGGTGTTGCGCTTGATCGCATCACCTACCTAGAGGGGCAGGCAGAAAAGTACCTCCAGTTGGCCGAGGCAGAAGAGCGCGACAAGTCGCCGATCTACTTTGCGCCGAACATTGCTGTTTACACGAGGTAACCGATGCCGCGCTTTCTTGACACCGAGGGCTACTCTGACATCGCAATCGCAGTGTGCGACCGGTGCAAGATGAAGCGCCCGCACGCGGTGATGAGGAGCGACCCCAACTTCCCCGGCCTGCAAGTGTGCAATGAGGGCTGTGCCGACGAGTTCGACCCGTACCGGCTGCCCGCTCGAAAAACCGAACGGATAACGATTCGCTTTCCGCGCCCCGATGTGTCGGTGGCGGTGGATCCGAACGACCTGATCACCAATGGCGATGGCCAGTATGTGATCTCGACCGAGCAGAACACCCAGACGCCGGAAAATAACGGCAATCTTGACGGCATCGAGGTGTAGCGTGGCCAATGTAACCATTACCCAACTTCCAGCGGCTGGCCCAATCACCGGGGCAGAACTGGTTCCCATCGTCCAAGACGGCCAGACCGTCCGCACCACGGCCTCTGCTCTTGCAGGATCGCCGGTGCAGACCCAGACCTTCCTGACCCTGAATCAGGAGCCGACCCTACCCAACAGCCGCCGCCTGTCCGGCGGCACCGGGATTGGCCTGACCGACGGCGGGGCGCTCTCGACCCTTCAGATCACCCTCAACGGGGCCTCAGGAAGCCTTGAGGCGGCCTCAAACGGCTTTGTGGTGAAGACGGGTGCATCCACGGTCACAAATCGCTCTATCGCGGTTTCTGGCACCGGCTTGAGCATTTCCAACGGCTCCGGTGTTTCCGGCGACCCCACGATCTCCCTGTCGGGCCTGATTTCGGCCATCGCGCAGGTCGGAGGTACTGGCCTGCTGGCCATCCAGAACGGCACCACCGCAGGCGGGGTGTTGATCGCCGGAACCACCAACCAGATCGCGGTGGCCAACGGCAACGGCCAAGGCGGCAATCCGACCATCTCGATAGTCTCCGACCCTGTTCTTCCCGGCACCGGCGGCGTGGTGATCCCGTTGGGCACGGCGGGGCAGGAGCCTGTCGGAACCCCGGGTCAGTTCCGGTTCAACACCACTACCCAGACCTTTGACGGGTACGCCAACGGCCAGTGGAGAACCTTCTCGCAGGCTGGTGGCGTGAGTTCCTTCAGTGCCGGATCGACGGGCTTTACACCGTCCACGGCTACCACCGGCGCGGTGACTCTGGCGGGCATCCTGAACCCTGCTTCCGGCGGCACGGGCGTCAACAACGGTTCGTACAGCATCACGCTGGGTGGAAACATCAGCACCGGCGGAACGCTGACCACCGCAGGTAATTTCACGACCTCTGGGGCTTTCGCGCTGACCCTGACGGCCACGGCCAGCACCAATGTGACCCTGCCGACCACCGGCACGCTGGCCACTCTTGCTGGCGCTGAGACCTTCACCAACAAGACGATCTCGGGCAGCAACAACACGCTGTCGAACATCGCCAACGCCAGCCTGACGAACTCGTCTGTTACCTACAACGGGGTCACCGTGGCTCTGGGTGCGTCGGGAACGATCACTGCCACTACCACGGCTGCCTTGACCGTCAGCACCGGCCTGCAACTGGACTCCGGCACGACCTTCAACGGTTCGGTGGCCCGCACGATCAGCATTGACTCTACCGTCGTCACGCTGACGGGCACGCAGACCCTTTCCAACAAGACCCTGACGGCCCCGGTCATTGCGACCATCGTCAACAGCGGCACCCTGACCCTGCCGACTTCCACCGACACGCTGGTGGGCCGGGCAACGACCGACACGCTGACCAACAAGACCATCAGCGGCTCGAACAACACCCTGAGCAATATCGGCAACGGTTCGCTCACGAACTCGACGATCTCGTTCACCTACTCCGGCGGTATCTCTGGGTCTGCCTCTGTTGCCTTGGGCAGCAGCAACGCGCTGTCGCTGTCGAGCATCCCGAACTCGTCGCTCCAGAACAGCGCGGTGACCATCGGCACGACCTCGATCTCGCTTGGCGCGACCTCGCTGACGCTGGCCGGGTTGACCTCGGTCACGCTGACCCAAGACCCGGTGTCGGCCTTGCAAGCGGCCACCAAGCAGTATGTGGACACGCTGGTGTCTTCGGGCATCACCTACCACACCCCGGTCAAGTACGAGGTGCCGAGCGGAAACCTCAACGCCACCTACAACAACGGCACCGCCGGTGTCGGGGCTACGCTGACCAATGCTGGCACCTTGGCCGCATTCACGCCTGATGGTGTTGTGGCTTCGGTCAACGACCGGATCCTGATCTACAACCAGACCAACCAGTTCGAGAACGGCGTCTACACCGTGACGGTGGTGGGCGACGGCTCGACGGCTTGGGTGCTGACCCGGGCCACTGACGCTGACACCTACGCCCTGAAGAGTCCCAACGGACTGGGCGAGGGTGATGCGTTCTTCGTGACCTCCGGCAACACCGGGGCTGGCGAGACCTATGTCTGCAACACGGTCGGCACGATCACCTTTGGCACGACGGCGATCACCTTCGCTCAGGTGTCTGCGGCGCAGGTTTATTCTGCCGGTACGGGCCTGACCCTTACTGGAACCCAGTTCAGCCTGACCTCCCCTGTGGCGGCCATTCTGGGTGGAACCGGGCAGACCTCCTACGCCACGGGGGATCTACTTTATGCATCATCGAGCACTGCTCTCAGTAAACTACCACTGGGAACCGAAGGATATGTCCTAAAGGCCGGGGCCACTGGCCCTGAGTGGGGCACGATCTCCGGCGGGACTTTCTAAAGGAAAAAAACATGGCTGCAACCAATTTCACCCCGATCATTCTGTACCACACAACCACTGCCTCGGCTGCGCCGACGGCGGGGAACCTGAACAACGGGGAACTGGCCATCAACATCACCGACGGCAAGTTGTTCTACAAGGACAACGGCGGCACGGTGCAGGTGATCGCAACCAAGGGCACCGGAACCATCGGTGGCTCTACCACTCAAGTCCAGTACAACAACGCCGGTGCGCTCGCAGGCTCTGCGAACTTCACCTTCAACGGCACCACGGCCACGATCAACACCTTGAACCTGACCAATGCCTTGGGCACCGCTTACGGCGGCACGGCGTTGACGACCTACACGCAGGGCGATCTGGTATATGCCTCGGCGGCCAACACCTTGGCCAAGTTGGGCATCGGCGCAAACACCTACATCCTGACCTCTACTGGATCTGTGCCGCAGTGGTCGGCTCCTTCTGCGGTGACGGTGGCCACGGCCAACAACCTCGCAGGTGGCGCGGCAGGCTCTGTGCCCTACCAGTCCGGCGCGAGCACCACGACCTTCCTGTCGATTGGCACCCAGAATCAGGTGCTGACTTCTACCGGTTCGGCCCCGCAGTGGAGTTCTGGTCTGACCCTGACCACTCTTGCGACGACCGGCAACACCACGCTGGGTGACGCGGCTGCTGACAACCTGACCGTCAACGCGACGATCACCAGCAACCTGATCTTCACCGACAACACCTACGATATTGGTGCGTCTGGCGCGACCCGTCCTCGCAACCTGTATTTGGCTGGGTTGCTCACCATGGGCGGCGCATTGACAGTCAATGGCAACACCACCCTTGGCGACGCTGCTGCTGACACACTCACGGTGAACAGCACGATCACCAGCAACCTAATCTTTACCGACAATACCTATGACATTGGCGCATCTGGAGCAACTCGCCCTCGGAACCTTTTTTTGGGTAACAACCTTGCTGTCGGCGGAAATGAAACGATCACAGGATACTTGGGGGTTGGCGCGGCGGCCAGTTCTTCTAACGCTATCAACATTGCGTCCACTAATCTAACCGGTGCATATCAAGTTGGACTGCAAACCGCACTTGTTGGCACTTCGGCTGCAACTGCTGGGGTTTTTGGTATCTATACCTACCCGGCTACGGCTGCGGCGGCTTTTACTACTGCATCCGTTGTCGGGCTTTACGCCGAAAACGCCGTAAAGGGCGCGGGATCGACAATCACTAACCAGTACGGCGTCTATATTACTGACCAAACCCAAGGGGCAAACAATTTTGGTCTTTACAGCGGGGTCACTTCCGGGGCGAACAAATTCAATTTGTATGTTGGAGGTTCAGCGGCCAATTATTTGGAAGGGGCGTTGACTGTCAACTCTGGGTCGTCTGTCTTTAACGAAAGCGGTGGCGACAACGACTTCCGCGTCGAGTCTGACCTCAACACGCATATGTTGTTTGTGGACGGTGGTAACGATGCCGTGGGCATCGGCATGGTGCCACTCACTACTTTTGGGAATCGAAATAGTCTGGAAATTGGCGGCAACACCGTTGCCAACCTGTCGCTGCAAGCGGCCATCGCAGAGACGCTCTACAACTTCTACATCAATGGTTCTGGTCAGAGTGTTTACTCTACCGACGGCCCTGCGGGTTTCCAATCGTTTAACAATGCAGTCAGCGCGGGCTGGTCTTTCCAGACTTATCCGTCTGGTACTGCTGGTGGCTTGGCCCCCGCAGGCACGGACTTGTTGGCCCTTAGCCCAAACGGCACGATCTTCAATGAGGGCGGAGCGGACATCGACTTCCGTGTTGAGTCGGACAGCAACGCCTATGCGTTCTTCTTAGACGCCGGTAATAGTCGTGTTGCCATCAACACTTCCGACACTGCCAATGCAGTATTTACTGTTGCTGGCCCCGGAACATCGACGGCGACGACCGCATTTTTTGCAAATGTAGACGGTACCTACAACCCCTACCTGTTTATTCAAAACCTTGGTAGCGCGGGCATGAAGGTGCTGGTTTCCTCGTCGTATGGAGGTAGTGCCTCCCGGCTGAACCTTGAAGTTGCCAACGCCGATTGTCTCAACATGACGCCGGGGGAGGTAGCCATCAACGACGGCAGTGCCGACATGGACTTCCGCGTCGAATCCGACGCGGCTACCCACATGCTGTTCGTGGACGCTGGGAACAACAGCGTCAACATCAACACCAATTCCCCGCTTGGGGGTACATTGAATGTCAACGGGACTATTTACGGCAATGAGAATCACAAAGTTCATTACCCGCTTCCGTACTTCAACTTTGGTGCTGGGGGCATCAGTGATGAGTATTGGGTTCTGGCTCGTCGCTATGTGGGAACATCTATTCTGGCTTCTGGTCTTATGGGCCGGATTGTTGGTTCGCGCGGAAGCACTTCTTCCGGCAACATTGCTGCGTATCAAAACATCATTGTTCAGTCTGCGTACTTGTCAAATGAGGGGCCGCTTATTGATAGCCAAGGCCCAACGCCAAACTTTGAGGCCATTGACATCATCTCTATTAGCGGCGTTGAGTACTACGCTGCTAGGGGTCGTGCCAGTGGCGGCCCGTGCGATAACGGTATGTGGTTTGAGGGGATGATGGTCAACAATACGGGGGACACCAATGTCTTCTCGTACACCCGAGCATCATCCGCTGGGGTAAGTGTTGTCACTACCAATGTCGCTACCCTTAATACATGGGCTAATCGTGATACCTACTTGCAAGCACAGCGGGCTGGCTATGATCGACAGACCATAAACGGCACCGAGACCAACTTTAACGACCCCGGGCTGGACTACGACTTCCGCGTGGAATCTGACACCAACACCCATGCGTTTTTTGTAGACGCGGGGAACAGTCGAGTTGGGGTTGGCACCGCGACCCCTGCAACTACTTTTGAGGTCGCAGGTAATACCACGCTGTCTGGCGATGCGGTTTTGAATTTCAACTCCACAAGTAGTGCGGGTTCTGCAATTATCCGGAACCAGTCCACGCAAGTTTCTGTTTCAACAACAGCAACGGCTATTACTGGTGCATTTGGGGCCGGAGCCTATGGTGCCTTTATGCTTGTTTTTGGAGACAACGGGGGTAACACCTTCATTGACACCATCATTGCATCAAATTCTGGTACGCCAACAGTATTGAGTAGTACAACTGTTGGTGGTAGCCCTGCGGCGCGAACTTATTCCACCGCATCCAACACAGTTAGAGTTGCTATGGCTTCTGGCACTTACAACATTAGCGCCATGATTTTCAGGGTAGTCTAAATTTTTACACGAAGGAAAACATCATGTCTCAAGTCACTCTCACATGGGCCGTCAACAACATGACCCGCGTTGTCAACGACGGCTTTGTCATCGTTGTCGATTGGTCTTGCACTGCATCCGCTACGGGCGTGCAGGGCGCGTTCTACGGTGGCCAGTCCACCTACGCGAACAACCCCAGCGAACCGGGCTTCATCCCCTACGACCAACTCACGCAAGAAATTGTGCTGGGCTGGGTGTTTGATGGCCTTGGCCCCCAGAAGGCTGAGATTGAGGCCACACTGACCGCAAAAGTGGAGAAGCAACTTGCGCCCACGACCGCGCAAGGCGTGCCTTGGAGCACCGCGCCCACGGCGGCATAATGATGAAGGGCAAACCGCTGGCCCTGACAGCGGCAATTACACGGAGAAAATGATGGAAACTGTGCAACTCTCGACGCAACTGGTCAACGCGATTCTGCAATACCTCGGCAACCGGCCCTTTTTGGAAGTGGCCAATCTAATCAACGGTATTCAGAAAGAGGCTGAGGCTCAAGTCAAGGCCGTCAAGGCGGCAGCCGAAGAGGCCACTGCGGAGTAAAAATGGACACACAGGCGATCTTCAACATTGTTGTTGGGATCGCCGCCTTTTTTGGCGGCTGGGTCTTAAACAACATCACCAAGGCGATAGAGCGCTTGGATACTGATGTGCGGGCTATGCCGCATACCTATGTCACGAAGGAAGACTACCACCGGGACATCGACGAGATAAAAGATATCTGCAAGCAGATCTTCAACAAATTAGACAGCAAGGCGGATAAGTGATGGATGTGCCCAAAGTCATTAGCGCTGTTGCTGCAAGTGTTGCCGCACTTGGTGGCACTTACACGCTTGGTGACAAGTTTGGGTGGTTTGATAAAGCGATTCTTGAATGGGCGCCTGAGCACTTCAAGATTGCGTCAGCAAAGATTGGCGAGCCTGTGAGTGTCACGGTAGCCCGCATCAAAAAGCGAGACGATTGCTCGGTTGAGGCTTTCACGCCAACGGTGCGCGATGCATCTGGAATGATGCATGAGGCCGTCCCCTCGACCAGCAAGTTCACCGGCCCCGCAGGTAACCAAATTGATACCTTCTCCTATCAATTGGTGGTCTCAAACAAAGAAGCAATTGCCCCGGGCAAGGCAACCCTCACGGCGGTCATCAAATACAAATGCCCAGAAGGTGAGCGCGTGGTGACTTACCCTCGGCATGAAAATCTTTCATTCGTATTGGAGAAGTAATGTTTGAGATCCTCGGCGGCGGTATCTTCGGCTCCCTTCTCGGGGGCATTTTTCGTCTGGCTCCTGAGGTTCTCAAGTACTTCGACAAGAAGAACGAGCGCCAGCACGAACTGGCGATGTTCGACAAGCAGTGCGACCTCGAAAAAGTTCGGGGTCAGATCCGGCTGGAGGAGATCGGTGCCCAGCGCGACATGGCCGTCGATGTGGGGGTCATGGACGCCTTCAAGGCCGCCATCGACCAGCAGACCGAGATGGCCAAGGCCGCAGGGGGCTGGGTGGCCTCTCTGAGCGCTTCTGTTCGCCCGGTGATGACCTATTACCTCCTGCTGCTCTACGGGGCCGCCAAGACCGCTTCTATGCTGTTGGCGTACCACTCCGGCCAGCCTATGCTCGAAGTCCTGAAGGGCGCTTGGAGCGTGGACGATATGGCCCTGCTGTCCGGCGTCGTGAACTACTGGATCCTCGACCGCACCTTGGCCAAGCGGGGGCTTGCATGAACCTGACACCCGCCGAGGAACTGTGCCGCAGGTTTGAGGGGTTTCGATCCAAGCCCTACCTGTGCCCGGCTGGGGTGCCCACCATCGGGTACGGATCCACCCTGTACTCCGATGGCCGCCGGGTGACCCTTGAAGATCCGCCCATGGACGAGCCGACTGCTCGCGCCCTGCTGGCCTACGAACTGATGCACACCTACGCCCCGGGCACGATCCGCCAGTGCCCGATCCTGCTCACCCTTGCGATGACCGCCGGGGACTGGGGCAAGTTGAACGCCATTGTGGATTTTGCGTACAACCTCGGTGTGGGGCGGCTCCAGACCTCGACCCTGCGGCGCAAGATCAACGCGCAGGACTGGGAGGGGGCCAAAGAGCAACTGAAACTCTGGGTGCGTGGGGGTGGCCGGGTTCTGCCCGGGCTGGTGACCCGCCGCAACGCCGAGATCTCGATCATGGGGGCCTGACATGAGCGCAGCAGTCAAATCCAACCCGGCCAAGTGGAAGCGGATCGTCTCGCAGGTCAAGGCCAGCGGCAAGGGTGGTTCCCCGGGCCAATGGAGCGCTCGCAAGGCCCAACTGGCCACTCAGAAGTACAAAGCCTCGGGTGGAGGTTACAAAGGCCCCAAGAGCGCGGATAATTCACTCTCAAAGTGGACGAAGGAGGACTGGGGAACACGGTCTGGAAAGCCGTCCACACAAGGATCTGAAGCAACCGGCGAGCGATACCTGCCCAAAAAGGCACGAGAGAAGTTAACCCCTTCTGAATACGCGGCAACCACGCGAGCCAAACGAGAAGGAATGCGACAGGGCAAGCAGTTTGTCCCGCAGCCCGAATCGATCAAGAAAAAGGTGTGGTGATGCCAGCAGCAGCCGTAATGACCTACGATTCGCTGGTCAACGACATCGAGACCTATCTCGAACGAACTGACCAAGCGACCATCGACAAGATTCCGCAGTTCATCATGCTCGCGGAGCAGGTGATCGCGGCTGAACTGAAATTCCTTGGCAACCTGATCGTGGTGGAGAGCACCATGGTTCAGGGCGAGCCGGTGATCGACAAGCCTGCCCGCTGGCGCAAGACCGTGTCGATGAATGTCACCGTCGCCGGTGTGAAGACCCCGGTGCTGCTCCGCAAGTACGAGTACCTGCGCGAGTACTGGCCAGAGGCCACGCAGGAGGATGTGCCCAAGTTCTACTGCGACTACGACTACACGCACTGGCTGGTTGCCCCCACACCGGCTGCTGCCTACACCTACGAGGTGCTTTACTACGAGCGCGTGCAGCCCTTGGATTCGTCCAATCAAACCAACTGGTTCACCGAGTACGCGCCCCAAGCCATGCTGTACGGCTCGCTGCTTCAGGCCATGCCGTTCCTCAAGAACGATGAGCGCATGACCATGTGGGAGGCGCAGTACGGCAAGATCATGGAAGTCCTCAAGACCGAGGATGTCGCCCGGGTCGGTGACCGTCAAACCGTTGTGAGGGATTCATGAGTTTCATTTCGCCATTCACCGGCAATGTGATCCAGCCGACCGATGTTTCGTATCGGGCTGTCACGCTGTCCGCCAACACCCAACTTCAGTGGCCCATCAACGGATCCGCGACGAACGATTACGCCGCCCGGATCATGAATGTCACGGCTACCGCCGGTAGCCTGCGACTTGATATGCCGCCCGCCAACCAGACCTCGGTTGGCAACGACGCTCTGATCCGAAATGTGGGGGCCAACACTTTCACGGTCGCGGACTACGACGGCAACACCATCGTCTCTGTGGCCGCTGGTGAGGCGAAGTACATCTACATCACCACGAACAGCACCGAGGCCGGGACATGGGGCGTGATTGCCTTTGGTGTCGGTTCCTCAACCGCTGACGCGGCCAGCCTTGCCGGGTACGGTCTGAAGGCTATCACCACCACGCTGAACCAGTCGCACTTGGTTCAGACCTTCTCGTCCAACTACACCGCCATCGATTCTGACCGCGCCTCGACCTATGTCTGGACGAGCGGCTCTGGCACCCTGACGCTGACGGCGGCTACCACGCTGGGCAACGACTGGTTCCTGATGGTTCGCAACGGCGGCACTGGAACCCTGACGGTGACCCCTGCCTCTGGTTTGATCAATGGAGCCGCAAGCATTGCCTTGCAGCCCGCTGACTCGGCCTTCATCGTTTGCTCTGGAACCGCTTTCTTTACGGTGGGCCTTGGAAAATCGACCCAGTTCAACTTCACCCAGTTGACCAAGGCGGTTGCCTCGGGCACCTACACCCTGACGGCGTCTGAGGCCGCCAATGTGGTGCAGAAGTACACCGGCACCCTGACGGGCAATGTGACCATCGAGTTGCCGCAGACCATTCAGGTCTACTACATCACGAACCAGACCGACGGTACTGGCGCGGGGTATCAGATCACCTTCACGACCACCGCAGCAGGCGGGGCTACGGCCACCGTCCCGGCTGGCCAGCAGGTGATTCTGCTGTGCGACTCGGTCAACCTGCTCAACGCCTCGACGATTGCCGCTGGTGCGGTGAATGTGTCGCTGGTTGACGGCACGGTCGGAGCGCCCTCGCTGAACTTTGCGACCGAGACCTCCACGGGTATCTACCGGTCGGGTTCTGGTGAGTTTGCGATTGCCATCTTGGCCGCCCAGCGGTTCAAATTGAGTGCAACGGGTCTTGTGATCACGGGCACCGGTACTTTCACCGGGGGTGTTTCTGGCGGGGCATTCTGATGACGGCAAAGGTCTTCGCGCTTGACACCAAGGCGGGCATCCAGCGGGATGGCACGCTCTTCGACAAGTTGTTCTACAACGACGGTCGCTGGGTGCGGTTTCAGCGCGGGCGGCCTCGCAAGATCCTCGGCTACCGGGTGATCTCGGATCAGTTGCTGGGGCCTTCTCGCGGTATCTGGGTCAACGCCAAGAACAACTTCACCTCGATATTCTCGGGGTACTCCGATGGCCTTCAGGTTCTGAGCATCGACGATAACGGGGTTGGCTCTGGGGTGGCGGATTTCACCCTGAGCAACTTCACTGCCTCCCCTTTGAACCTGTGGCAGTTCGACGGCTTCTACTCGGTGACCGGCGGAATCAACAACCTGCTCGCGCACCCGGGCCAGAACCTTCAGGCCATCGACGAGGACAACAACACGCCCGTGCTGATCGGTGACATCACCGGCACCACGATGAGCCAGATCGGCGTGTTCTCGCTGTCTGCGACCTCGAACAACACCACCACGATCACGCTGGCTGCGGCGGATGTCCGCATCGGCGCTGGCCAGACCGTGACCGGCACCGGCGTGCCCGCGAACACCACCGTGGTGTCTGTCTCTTCGACCAATGTGGTGCTCTCCAACGCGACCACGACGCTGGGCGCGATCACGGTGACTTTCAACAACAACATCTCGGTGTCTGGCGGGGTGGTCGCCCTGCACCCGTATGTGTTCGTGTACGGCAACGCCGGGCTGATCAAGAACTGCTCCGCAGGCGACGCCACTGACTGGGTCTCAGCAGACGCCAACGAGGTCAATGTGGCCACCGGCAAGATCGTCCAAGGTCTGCCTGTGCGCGGCGGCTCAAACGCGCCCTCTGGCCTTTTCTGGAGCGTTGACAGCCTGATCCGGGTGTCCTACATCGGCGGCACCGGGACGCCCCCTCAGTACTGGCGCTACGACATCATCTCCTCGCAGACCTCGATCCTGTCGTCGCAGTGCGCCATTGAGTATGACGGCATCTACTACTGGATCGGAACGGATCGCTTCCTGCTGTACAACGGCACGGTCAAGGAGATCCCGAACGACATGAACCAGAACTACTTCTTCGACAACCTGAACTATGCCCAGCGGCAGAAAGTCTGGGCGACGAAGGTGCCCCGCTACGGCGAGATCTGGTGGTTCTACCCCAAGGGCGACGCAACCGAGTGTACGGACGCGATCATCTTCAATGTCCGCGAGCAGACTTGGTACGACGCAGGTGAGGCGCTTGGCGCACGCCGCTCTGCCGGGTACTTCTCGCAGGTGTTTGCCTACCCGGTCGAGGCATCGTGGGCCACGCTCCCGGTTGAGGTGGTGTTCACCGAAACTCTGAATGAGGTGAGTGGTAGCGCTTTTCTGTACCTCGACACCTACAACACACAGGTGGCCATCAATCAGGTGATCACTGGTTCGAACATCCCGGCAAACACCAAGGTGGTTGCGATCACAAGTTCGAACATCAAGACGCTTGGTGCCGTCACTGGTGGATCGGGATACACCAACGGGGTGTATACGAATGTCCCGCTGACGGGTGGCAACGGCGCAAACGCTGAGGCCACCATCGCGGTTGTTGCTGGTGCGGTTACGACCGTGACTGTCACGGCGCGTGGGGCCGCATATCAGGTCGGCGATGCCTTGAGCGCTGACGACGCAGATCTGGGCGGCGGCGGGGGAGCCGGTTTCTCCGTGCCGGTTACGGCCTTGTACGCACAGGCCATCGAAATGTCAGCCGCTGCCACCGGGACAGGTGCCGCCTTGCTGACATTCTCGCTGCCGCCCAACCGGATTCAGGTCTTCCAGCACGAGATCGGCGTGGACGCCATCGATGGCCAGAATGTGGAGGCCGTCGAGTCCTACTTCGAGACCAACGACCTCGGCTGGGTCACCGGCGGCCCATCACAACCGGCCATGGAGGGCGCAAACCGCTGGCTGCGCGTGGAGCGCGTGGAACCCGACTTTCTGCTCCAAGGCGAGATGGAGTTGATCGTTACGGGTCGGCCCTACGCGCAGTCGCAGGACTACGCCTCCGACCCCTATGTGTTCGACTCGAACACCAACAAGATCGACATGAAGGAGCAGCGCCGCGAGTTGCGGCTGAAGTTCCGCTCGAATGTGGTTGGCGGCAACTACCAGACCGGTAAGGTCATCATCAGTGCCGACATCGGCGATGTGCGGGGGTACTGATGACCGCCAGCAACGCCCTTGTTTACGACCCTCGGTACCACACCTTCGACTCGTGGGCCTGTTTGATGTGCGAGCAGTACGCCGCGCAGAACCTTTCGATTCCCACGCCTACCACCGACTGGAAGGAGTGGGGCCAAGGTCTGTTGGCCATCGATGTGTTCACCAACGAGGCCGTGCCGAACCCCGCCCAGTTTGACGACTGGCAGGACTGGGCTGCTGCTCTGCTGGGCACCATGAACCCGAGGATTCCGCTATGAGCCGAGATTCTCTCTTCTGGACTCAGCATATGCACGCCTTGAGCGTGCTTTTCCCCGCTTGGGAGCGTGCGTTTGCTGCGGTGGCTGTCCACCATCGCCCGAGGGTTTCTGACGCCTTGGCGGCCCGAATAGACGCCTTCGCGAGGGAAGAAGTCGCGCACGCCAACGGGCACGAGTCCTACAACCGTCGGCACGGCCTGACCGAGGCCGAGGTCGAAGAGATCAAGAAGACCCGGATCATCCACCGCAAGCCCGGTCACAAGATCTGGCTGGGCACCATGGTGTCCATCGAGCACTTGGCCGCGTGCATGAGCCGGATGTACCTCGAAAGGTTTCGGGACAACAAGGATCGAGACCATCGGCTGTTCGAGTGGCACGCTCGCGAGGAGATCGGTCACAAGGACTTGGCCATGGACATTTGGCGCGAGTTGGGGTATTCGGATAAAGACTTGCGGGCCATAGCAAGGCAAAATCAAGCCTATGTGCTCCGCTTTATAACCACCAAGGTCTTGGAGAACATCGACTGGAAAAAGCCGAGGAATTGGCTGGATTTCATCGATTGGGGCTGGTGGATGACAAAAAAGGTTTTGATCCCGATGCTGGCAATCTACATCCCTCGGTTCCACCCGAACTGGTTTGACGACAAGCGCTACGAGGTGGCCGCATGAACATTCATGTCGTCGATTCGCATCAGCATATGCTCGTGCCCAACGATATTTTTATCGTGGCCGCGCACGAGTTTAAGCCCGGGCTGAAACAATACGAGCAGGCCGCCAAGAAGGTCGGAATGACGCCTGAGCGATTGCAGTACTCGGCGATGGTCAGAATGTTTCAAGACCCCAAGTTGGTTCGGCTGCGTGCTGGCAACACGATGTTTGCCATCAAGGCGATGCCAAAGCGCACTGGGTTTGTGATGAGTTTCAACGCTGACACCGCGCCAAACTACATCAACAACATGATCGAATTTTTCCATGCAGCCCGGAAGATGGGGTTTGATTTGCTGATTGCTCAAACGCACTCGCCCGAGATTGTTCGGCTGCTCAAAGCTGCCGTGAAGCGCAGCAAGTTGCCCGGCGTGACTGCAAGGTTTGATTCTAAAAGCAAGTTTTTCCTCATGACTACCGGCGAGAAGAGGGCTTAATCATGGGGTGGGTACAAGAAAAACTGGAAGACGCTTTTGAGGGCCTTGGCGACATACTTGGTGACATCGGGGATGTGATCGGTGATATTGCCGAGGGGTTTTTTGATGCCGTTTTTGATGTCATGGAAGGCATCGGAGATGTAGTCTCAAATGTCTTAAAAGACCCGCTGCCGGTCATTCTCCAGATCGGTGGGGCGATGGTTGGCATCCCGCCGTATGTGACCGCTGCGGTTGTGACTGCCGCCAAGGGTGGAGACCTTGAGGACATTGCCAAGTCGGCGGCCCTGTCCTATGCGTCGGCGAATGTGTTGCAGATGACCGGGGTGTCGGAGTATCTCGCGGATGCGAACTTCGACATGACCGATGCTATCTCGCAGGGCTTTGATCTTCCCTTGGCCACCGCTGGCGCGATTGCAGACACGATCACTTCAGCAGCCGGTCAGGCGGTGGTGGGAGGCATGAACGCGGCCCTGACTGGCAGAAATGTGATGGACGGGATCACCTCCGGCTTCACTTCTGGTCTGATCTACAGCGGCACCGACAGTTTCTTCACTGAGGTCAACAAGGATCCCACATGGGGCCTGTCCAAGACCACGCTGGATCTGCTCAAGGGGACGACCAGCACGGCGTTGAACACCATTGTGTCGGGCAAGGGCGACCCCTCGCAGGCCGTGGCCAACTATGTGGCCTATGCGACCCTGAAGATGGGCGCATCGGAACTCTACAAAACCGCAGTTCGTGCCTACGAGGATTTCAGCGGCAAGACCGAACTCGCCCAGAAGGCGCAGGATGACTATGTCTCGGTCAAGGCTCAGTATGACGCCGAGGCCAAGAAGTACAACGATGGCGTCAACACGCTGAAGGCAGATCAGGCCGCATATCAAGGCATTCTTGACAACGAGTACCAGCCAATCGCTGACAGGCTGGAAACCTACAAGAGGACTTTTGAAGACAACAAGGCTGTGTATGAGTCTGCGAAGTCGGACTACGAGAAGAACAAGTGGGCCTACGAGAACTACGCCACCAAGATGGGTCAGTTGGGCTATCTATCGAACATTGATGAATATGGGAATGGGTACTATTTCCGCCGTGTTGGCGGGCGCGAGGAGCAATACTATGACTATGAGTCGGGCGGCTATTACACTCGCTTGGTTCCAGATGGAAGTCTTGTAGACGCCGAGGGAAATGCTTATGTTGGGACAATTTACGACGCTCCATCTCAGCAGTCCTTTCTCGACGCCGCTCGTGCCAATGTGGCCACGGCCAACAACGCTGGCGCACAAGCCAAGGCTGCATCCGACGCATTCAAGGCTCTGAACGATGACCCGACTACTCAGGACATCATCAACCGCCTGAAGGCCAAAGAGACATCAATCACGCAGACCGTCTCTACGCTGGAGACCATCCGGGCGCAGATTGAGGCCCCTTCTGGAACCAACCTTGCGGCTCGCCTGAAGAGCGCTGCGGACAAGTACCAGAAGGAGTACACCAACTACTCCACCTCGAAGGAGGCCGCTGATCGCGCCGCCGAGAATTACAACAAGATCGTGGCCGAGATCGCCACCCGCGACCTGACCATTGACGCAGTGAATGAGGGTGCCATCACGGTCACTGGCGTGGACAACGGCGTGTACACCCTGTCCAACGGTATGACCTTGAAGGACGGCAAGTTTTATCAGAAAGACAATTGGGGCAGGGGGATTGATGTGCCGGTGTTTTCAAACGCCGCAGGCATCTCTCAGAATGGTCTAGAGTTCAAAGACAACTCCGGCAATGTGGTGCGCTTTGGCGCTGATGCTGGCCGCCAGTTGTCGTACTCCGATGTGCAGAACATCTTCAAGCGCGACTACGGTCTGACCTTGACCGACGATGAGGCCAAGCGCTTCTCTGGTGTCTCGTACACCAACTACGACTCAACCAAGTTTCAAGATCATGCGATTGATCGCATCACCCGCGAATTCGAGTCGATAGCGAATCGAAAGCCAACCGCAGCCGAAGCGCAAACTTTCCTGAATCAGGACGACTCTGTTGCCGCCGCTCAGGATTCGGCCATCAATGGCTTGGATCTTTCAGATGATGCGCCGATTGGCGTTGACTTGGACAACGCTCAAGATCCCGTCAAAGCCAGACAGCAGAAGGTTTCGTTTGGCCAAGCCTATGCCGCCGCCCGCAAGCAACTCGGCCCGGGCAAGACCTTTCAGTGGACAGACGACAAAGGTGTCACTCGCACCTACACAACGGACAACAAGGAAGAGGCTGCGTTCAAAACCGCCGTCAATCAAGCCACTGGCGACTTTGACTCGCGTGATGTGAGCCTTGTGAAGGCTCGCATGACAGAGGCCATCAGGCACGAACTTTTGACTGGTCGGTTTAACGACATGAACCCGGCAGACCTCACCGAAAAGGAGATGTCTGCATTCATCGACAACTACACCAAGGCCACGCCAGAGCAGCGTGCCGCTTTGCTGCGCGGCTCATATGGATCCACTTACAAGGTCATCAACGATGCGCTTCAGAACTACAAAGGAGTCTCTGAGCGCACCTCTGGTCAGACCTATGCCCCAGTTTTTACGACCGGTGAGATTAAAGCGTCCAACCACACCGACTACATCGGCACGGTCAAGACCGGCATCCGCGCAGCGGGTAACGATCTGGTTGGCCTAGTCACTCGCGCCGGTCAAGTTACGGGCGAGATCCTCGGGTACGACACCCCGATGCTGGACAAGTTGCAAGACCTGATGACCAAGGACAAAGAGACGGCCATGAACAAGTTGGTCGGCAACGAGCGCGTCGTTGCTGGCGGCCTGTCCTCTGGCATCTCTTCCGCCCTTTCGTGGGCCTTAGGAGGCCCTGTGGGCGCGATTGCGACCCTTGGTGGTATCGCTGCCAACAACGCATGGATTGAGGGCGCTACGGCTGTCATTGACAGCAAGGGCCGCACTTGGAACAGCGCCGAAGAGGCCCGCCAGAACGGCGTCTTCACTTACACGCAACTGACCCCCGAGCAGAACGGCATCCGAACCGCCGTCATGACCTCGCTTGAGATCGCTGGGGAGGCTTTGGGCGTGCCGGGCATGAGCAAACTCATGAAGGGCATCCCGATCACGGGTGATGTGGGTCAAATCGTTAACGCAGTGAAGAATTTCGGCGTGGGTCTTGGCAACGAGCAGGTGTCTGAGTTGCTGACCACCACGGCTCAGATGGCTGCCGACAAGTATTTGTCGGTGGGCCTTGGCAAGAATGCCACCTTCCAAGACTACCTGAATGCCTTGCGGGACACCGCAATCGCGACCACGGCTGCGGTTGGTGTTGCCGGATCTGCTGGCACGGCCTTGCAAAACCTGCGGAACGCGGCCAACACCGCCAACCCGTTCTCGTCCGACACCCGCGAGACCTCGCTCAACCCGACGCTGCCATCGCTCAATCAGGTCTATCAGACCTTCGGGGTTCAGCAGTACGACATCGATCAGATCGCCAAGGGTATCGAGAACACGATTCGCAACGGCGGCGTTGGCATAAACACTGTCAAAGAGCGCACCTCCGATATGCTCCAGAACCTCGGGGCCACCGGTGCTCGCGCCGACACGCTGGCCAACGAGATGGTGGATCGGGTGCTCAACCAAAACCTGACCAACAGCCTGACCTCCGCCGGTCTGAATCAAGACCAGATCAACGCGGTGCTGAACCCGATCAAGAACAGCCTGACCAGCGAGGTTGGGGCAGATGCGTTCAAGAACCAGATCAACGCTGCCTTGGCTGGTGGCGGTGTAGACGCGGCCAAGTTTGGAACCGCTGTGGCCAACGCCGTGATGAGCATAAGCCCCACAAACAGCGTCACCACTGGCGGCCTGACCTCCGGCACCACAACCGGAACCGTGACCACCAACACCGGCGGCACGACCAACACCGGAGCCGGAACGACCGCAGGCACCACCACAACCACTGGTGGAACGGCAACGGTCACGAACCCGGATGCCACGATTGCCATGGATATGGCGCTTGGCAACAGGCCGGTTGACCTTCGCTACGATGTCAACAAAGACGGCGTCGTCAATTCTGCGGATGTACTGGCCATCGGCAAGGGCGCAACTGTGCCCGCTGCCACAACCACCACCGGAGGATCCACAACCGGCACCACGACGGGCACTACCACGGGCGGAACAACCACCACCGGCGGGACAACTACCACGGGTGGGGGAACGACCCTCACCGGAACCGGAACAACTACTGGTGGGACGACCACCACCACCGGCGGCGGAACTACCGCCGGAATCACGACGACGACCGGGGGCACAACCACCCTGCCCGGAACGGGAGCCACGACTGGCGGCACGGCTGGAACCACAACCACGCTTCCCGGGGGAACAACAACCACCACTGGGGGCGGAACCACCGTGGGTGGCACCACGACCACCACCGGAGGCGGCACTACCACCGGCACGACTACTGGCACGACAGCCGGAACGACCACTGGCACAACGACGGGCACGACCACCGGGACAACCGCTGGCACCACTACTGGCACCACGACCGGGACGACGACTGGTACAACGACCGGGACGACAACGGGAACGACTGCTGCCGCTGGCCTGACCACTGAGCAGGTGCAGGCGCTCATCAACTCCACGATGGCGGCCAACCCCGGCCTGACCTCGACTCAGGTTCAGAACATCGTCAACACCGCCTTGGCGGCGCTGCCTGCATCCGCGACCCCGTCTCAGGTGCAAACCGCGATCACCAACGCGACCTCGAATCTGGCCTCATCGCAGTCGGTGACAGATCTCTCAACCGAGGTGGCCAACCTCAGCACGGCTACGCAGACTGCTTTTGAAAGCCTTACAGCCGCCCAGAAGGCAGAGGTTGCTGCGCGAGTCCAGCAGGGTCAGAACTTGGAGTCGGCCATCGGCACCGTGTCGCAGTCGGTCGCTAATCTGGCCGCCTCCACGCAGACGGCCATCACGAACATCGGAACCGCTGTTGCCAATCTCGGAACTCAGACCCAGAACGCCTTCGATACCCTCAGCGCGGCCCAGAAGGCAGAGGTTGCCGCTCGCGTGCAGCAAGGGCAGAACCTTGAGACCGCGATCAACACGGTGGCTCAATCGGTGGCCCAACAGGGCACCCAGACCCAAACCGCGCTGACGAACATTGGCCAGTCGATTCAAAACCTGAGCACTCAAACTCAGACTGCATTTGATGCCATGACCACCGCTCAGAAGGCGGAAGTCAATGCCCGGGTGCAGATGGGCCAGAACCTTGAGACGGCCATCAACACCGTCCAGCAGAACCTCGTTCAAACCAATCAGGCTGTCCAGACGCAACTGCAAAACCTGAGCAAAGAGACTCAGGCCCAGTACGACGAACTCAACGCTAACCAGAAGGCGGAGGTCATCGCTCGCGTGCAGATGGGCGAGAACCTTCAGACCGCGATCACTGATGTCGGCACCATCCTGACCGGCGAAATCACCGGCATTAAGACGGAGATGGCCGAAGAGAAGGCCCGCCAACTTGCCGCGCAGAAGGCTGCCGCGCAGGCCGCCAAGAGCAAGGACTTGATGCAACGGGCGCAGAACTTGGTTGCCCGCCCCGGCGGTGGTGACGAGGCAATCGCCAGCCCGACATTCAAAGACCCCTTCATGACCTCGGGGGCACCGGCGGCCAAGTTCGAAGGCCCGCTAGAGCAGTTCCTCAAGACCGTGAAGGAGGGTACTTATACCCCCGCACAAACGCCGACTGGACAACCTATGCAGCAGACACAACAGGCGCAGCAGGGCCAACAGCCCCAGCAAGCGCAGCAGCCATCGCCGGATCAGAACTACTTCTCCTACGGCACCGCCAACGAGATCGACGCGATCCTGAACCCACTGAAGGGCATGGGCACGGCCTTCACGCCCTATACCCTTGGGGCCAAAGAAGGCGGCCTTGCTACTGCCCTGATGGCTGGCGGCGGCGCAACGGGAACCCGGCATGGCCGATACGCTGGCGGCGGCTTGGGGGTGGTGGAGCACTCCGGCAAGATGCGCGTGGACTTCCGCAAGGGTGACGCGGTGACTGGCCCGGGCGATGGGCAGTCTGACGACATCCCGGCCATGCTGGCTGACGGCGAATTTGTTTTCCCGGCGGATGTCGTGGCGGCCCTTGGAAATGGCTCTACGAAGGCTGGTAGCGATAAACTTTACGACATGATGCACTCGATTCGGGCACATCACCGGTCGGCGAGGCCGGAGGATCTCCCTCCCCCGGCGAAGAAATCTCCTTTGGATTACCTGAAGGACACGAAACGAAAGGCTAGGAGATAACCATGGCAATCACCCAAGGAGCACCGCTGCCGGATATCAAGACGACCGATACCCGAGTTGATACAGCGCCGGATTACTACACCAACTACCTGACCGACCTTTCGAAGGCCGGTCAAAGCGCAATCGCGAGGACGCCCCAAGAGGGCATCGCGGCCTACGACCCGATGCAGAGCGTTGGGTACGGCCAGATCCCAGAGGCCGCAAAGTCGTACCAGCCCGGCCTGAGCGCCGCGCAGCAGACCCTTGGCCGTGCGGCTCAGGGTGTTACTGGCCAGCGCGTGCAGGATCTGATGAACCCGTACACCAGCGCGGTGGTTGACGAGATGGAGCGGCTCCAGCAACAGTCGCTCCAGCGCTCTGTCCTGCCGACCCTGAAGGCCGGGTTTGTTGGCAGCGGCGGTTTGGGTGGTCAGCGCTACGCCGGTGCCCTTGGGCAGGCCATGAGCGATGCCCAGCGCAACCTGATGGGCCAGCAGTCACAAGCCCTGCAAACGGGCTACAGCGAGGCCCTGAAGACCGCCTTGGGTGAACTGCCCTTCCTGACCCAAGCGGGCCAGCAGCAGGCTCAGGCGGCCAAGTTGGAGCAGGATCTCGGGTTGACCGGCGCGGGTGCGTTGACCAAAGCCGGTGCGGAGCGTCAGGCGTATGAGCAGAGCCTGCTCGACTACCCGCTCAAGACCGCCACCACGGCTGCCGGTTTGATGCGCGGCTATCAGGTGCCGACGACCCAGACCAGCACCAAGGTCGGCCCGGGAACGGCTGGCCAGTACCAAAAGTCCGATCTGGAGAATGTGATGGGCGTGCTCTCGCTCATCGGCTCTGCTTACGGCGGCACCACTGGCGCTGGCGGAAATTCGATGGGCGTTGGCATCAACAAAGTCATCGGCGTTGGTTCAGATCTGCTCAAGAGCATCTTTGGGCAAAGCCCCTCGACCGGTGCGACCGAGATCGCAAACACATCGTTGCCGGGAGACGCGAGCGGGGCATATGGCTGGCGTTACTTCAGCGACGGCACGGCCATCTCTCCTGATGGCGAGTACTACTATCAGGGCGATCTTGTCTGGTCGCCCGGAGACGGAGGTGGTTGATCATGGCTGACAAGGCAACAGTAAGCCCAACGGCGGCGTATGTCCCCGGAACAGACCCGGCCACCATCGAGGCCAACCGGGTGTATCAAGACGCGCTCAGGAAACTGAACGAGTCCCTCGATCTTCGGAAGAACCGAACCTTCGACCCGATGCTGCTTGCGGCGGCGCAGGGCTTTCTCGCTCCCACGAAGACCGGCAGTTTCATGGAGTCTCTGGGCCGTGTTGCTGGATCTGTCGGCGAAGCCCAAGAGAAAAGCATCGTAGAACAGCAGCAAGAGGCCCAGCAGCGTCTGGCCGTGGCTCAATCCGGCCTCGAACTGGAGCGCCTGCGCCAGCGCGAGCGCATCCTCGGCGGCGGCAATCTGGGTATGCCCGGGATGCCCTCTGCTGGCGGACTGCCCGGCCCGGCCACTCCCGGTGCGCCTGCCGCTCCTGCTGGCCCGGTGTCAGCCGCAGGCCCCGCAACACCCGGTGCTCCTCCTGCTGGTGGGTTGCCCGGCGCTGCGCCGACGGCCACTGGTGGCGGCCTGCCCGGCAAGCCCCCGGGCTTTGCTGGTGTTGAGGGTGTGCAGGTTGCGCCCCCGAACCCGGACATCATCTCCAGCCAGCGGTACATCCAAGCGGCGATGCTGGATCCCAAGAAGTCGGCTCAGGACATCCTCAAGGAGGCCCAAGAGATCGAGCAGAAGCGTTACCAGACCAAAGAGGGTGGCGTGCTGGATCTGGCCACCGGTATGTTCTACGCCTTCCCGAAGGGCGATCTGGTGGAGCGCGAGATCAACGGCGCGACTTACAAGGTCGATGCCAAGTCGGCTGCGCTGCTCGATATGTACCGCGCCAACAACGACCCGCGCTATTGGTCGCTGGCGGATCGCATCGTCAAAGGGCCGGATCGCCCCGGTGCCCCGGCTGGCGCTGCCGGAGAGACTACCGGCGAACTGCGCTCAGAAGGTCAGAAGCGCCTCAGCGAAGAGGAAGAGAAGGCTCGTGCCGCCAAACTGGGTACGAAGGCCGCAGAGCGCGAGGCGGCTGTCACTCAAAACGACCGCACGGCTCGTCAGATTTACGGCATCACCGGTCGGGTAGGAAACTACCTCGGCGAGAGCCAGAACTACTTTGGCATCTTCCAGCGCCCGGGCCTGATGAGTGCTGTGGGCAACTTCGTGTCGCAGGGCGTGCAGACCCCCGGCGGTTCAATCAACTTCCCCGGCCTCCAGCAGGCGGTCACACAACTGCTGCCGGGCGTGCAGCAGCGTGATCTGGACAACATCCAGAAGGCCGCAGCCGATCTGGCCGAGATGGAACTGCTCTTCACGCGGATCTACCTGCAAGGTCAGGGTCAGGTCACGGAGGGCGAGCGTCGGATCGTTCAACGGATCCCCGGCGGTGTCTCGAACAGCCCCGAGGTTCTTCGTACCCGCCTGAACCTTCTCAAGGAGCGCTCGCAGTTTGACATGGATGTGGCCGCCGCTTGGGATGTGTGGGAAAGGCAGAACCCCGGCAAGTCGTTCTTGCGCTTTGAGCGCAGCGAGATGTACAAGGATCTGGAGAGGAATTTCGAAAAGCGTCTAGGCGAAATGGAAAAGCGCTTGCCAGCGCTGCCCAGTTCGCAGCGGCCTGCTCAAACTGCTCGCCCCGGAACCAACCCCGGTCTGGATGCAGCACGCGACCGCGCCCGTCGAGAATTAGAAAACAGGTAAGGAGACGCCATGCTGAATTTCATCGACAAACTCGACGAAGAACAGGCCATCAACGCGGAGAAGGTGGCCAAGGCCGCCAAGCGTGCTGGCGTTGACCCCACGCTGGCCGTGGCCATTGCTTATCAGGAAAGCCGCCTTCGCTCTGACCCGCCCCGGGGATCGTCTGGCGAGATCGGGATGATGCAGGTCATGCCCGGCACCGGCAGAGGCATGGGCTACAACGAGAAGCAACTCTCCAATCTCGACCAGAACATCGAGGCTGGCGTCAAGTACCTGAAGAAGGGTCTGGAGGCTACGGGCAACGACCCGCAATTGACCGCGATCTACTACAACGGTGGCCCGGGGGCGATTCAGGCTATGACCCAAGGCAAAGACCCCGACCCCCGGGTATTCGATTACCTGCGGTCGGTCAACTCCTACGGCACCTTTGAACCAAAGCAAACAGAGGGTGGCTTGGACAGTCGAGGCAGTGTTGTCGAAACGGTTGATGAAGGCCCGGTCGATTCGGAACCCGCACCGGGAGAAACTGACGCGCAGCGCGACGCCCGGATCGCCGCCGATATGCAGCGTGTGCAGGAAGAGCAGGAGCGCCGCATGGGCCAGATTGGTGGCGCAGGCACCGGCGCAGCCGTCTCCGCCTATCGTCTGGGCAAGTCTGGTGCCAAGAGCGCGGCCACCGCTCTCGGGGAAGCCTCGGAGACGGGCCGCATCACCGCTCAGGCACGCGCTGGACTGCCTCCCGGGGGTATGCCCCCATCAGGCCCCCCGGGCGCTCCTGCGGCCCCGCAGAGCGTTGTCCGGGTTCCCGGCGGGGGTGGTTTGCCCGGCGGCCCGACTCAGTTGGGCGCTCCCGGCACCTATCCCACGGCCACCGGCCCGGGCAGCGCCACCTTCAACTACGGTCGGGTCTATGGTCTGCCGGAGATCGAGGCTGGCAGGGCGTTGGGCACCGGCAAGGCCGAGGGCGAGGTGTGGGATCTGCTAAATAAGCGCCAGCAGGCTTTGACCAACATCCAGCAGCGATTCCCGGGCGACACATTCATCGAGAACCCGCGCTACGGTGGGCTTATGACCCCGGCCCCCAGTGCTGGCGGTGGCCCAAGGGCCTCGTTTGTGGCGCAGCCGCCAATGCGTGATGTGCCTCCCGGCACGCTGTTTGTTGAGCCTCCGCCACCAGCAGGCACCATGAGGCAGTTGCCGCCACGGCAGCCAATCCCCACCACGCCGCCGCGACCCACTGGCTTGCAGGCCGTTACGCAGCAACTTCAGTCGATGGCTCGCCCGGTGATCTCCGGTGCTGCGACCGCAGGCCGGTACATCGTGCCTCCGCTGGCGCTGGCCGGTGCTGGTGGTGAGGCCGCCGATGTGTACAGCGAACTGCGGAAGGAAGACCCGGACTACATCAAGGCCGGTCTGTCGGGTCTGGCAGGTCTGTCTGGCGTGGCTGCGCTGTTCCCGCCGTTGACCATTCCTGCCACTGCTGTTGGCGGATCTGCTGCCTTAATCAACTACCTGCGCGAGAAACAAAAAGAGCAGGGAAGACAACCGGCTGCACCTTCGGTTGACTACGCTGCTCCATAAGGTTCGGAGGGATCTCCCCCTCCGCACCCGTACTGCTAGTTGCCCAGTACGGCTCCTTCAGCCCCCCTCTTCGGAGGGGGGTCTTTTTATGGGCGCTGATTGTCCAGTGCCCTACCGACTTCGCGGTTCATTTCCGAGACCATCTTCACGCACCGGCGGTGCTCTTCGCGAGCGGCCTCGATGCGAACAACGGCCTCGATGTTCTGTGCAAACTGCACGATGTCCACTTCGTCGGCGATCAGCGCATCCTTGCGGGGGCGATCACTCTGGAAGAAGACCTGTTTGATGAACTCTTCACTTAGCATCTTTTTTCCACAGTTCCCAGTTGATGATTGATTGGCGTGCGATGGACTTCTGAGGCGTCGCGGTGTACGGGTTCAGCGGGCTGTTCAGGAAGTCGTCGATGATGGTGTGCTTGGACAGGGCCATCTCGTGGCGCTTGGCGTCCTCTTCTGATGCGTGAAGTTTTCCGTCCTCGGTGACAAATGCTTTTATGGTTTTCATTGGTGTTGGTTCTTTAACTGCCAGAAGTTGAGAAGGGCGGCGAACATCTTCCACCCGCGTGCGAGATCCTCAGGCGACCACTCGACTACCTTGGCGAGGCCCGGGACGCTGCGCGAGACAAACACATTCGCGCACCGTGCTTCAGGCATCCCAAGGCCCACCCGGTAGGCGGCCAGTTGCATGAGGTGCTCATCGTATGCATCGACCTTTGCGGGGTCGGTGAATTCTTTGGTCTTGATGTCGATCACGATGCCCTGCGGTGAGTGCAGGTCAACCTTGCCGCCAAAGCCCAACTCGTGACCGAACGATCTCTCAGAGATCCAGCCATGCAGGCCAAATGTGTCAGAGATCGCCTTGGTGCAGCCGACGATGTGCTCGCTGTGCCGGGTGACCGGATGGCCTTCGTAGAAGCCTTGGATCGATGCGTGGATCTCGGTGCCAGCGTCTGCTGCGGCGCGGCCCTGCTCCTTGCTGTCGTCGATGATCCGGGCGATGAAGTCATCCTCCGGCTCGTCGTGCATTCGGGGAAGCGTGAGCGCGGCCAGCAGCACCTGCTTTTGCAGCCACTGGGTCAGGCCCGGCTTGGCGGCCACATTGAGGATCGTGGTCACCGAGGGGACAAGGCTGAGTTTGCGGGCGTCGCGTAGCGTGGTGGCACGCTGCCCGCCCTTAGCCGCCTCGACGGTGTACATCGGGGTGCCGTCGCGGGTGTACCAGTGATTCGATTCGCTGGCGCGTGGTTCTTTTGCAATCATTAAAACACTCCAAACCAGTAGCCGGTGCCATGCACGCACCCGATGGGAAAGAAGATCGCCCCGGCCAGCAGGAACACCCACTTGCTGGTGCTGATGCAGACGATGACATGGGTGAGCCACGCGAGGAAGACCCACGCGACCAGCAGTAGTGAGCCAAGGCCGTCCTTCATAGCGCCTCCCACAGTTTGATGATGACGAGGAACGACCCCGCCCACAGGCCAAGCCAAATGGGCAGGATCGTCACCGCCCCGATCACGATCTTGGTGTTTCGGGACAGTTCTTTCATGCAACGATCTCCCAGTCATCGGACAGCATATCGGTCTGGCTCGCAACCCAGCCCGGAAGCATGGCGCGACGGCCATGAGCGTTGGTTGTCCACATATCGATGTGGGGCAAGATTTCGCACGATGTAAGCGCCAGAGCGTCTCCGTAGGGCGTGCCTTGGCGCAGGGCAACTTCTTTTTGGCCCGGCACAAGGATCAGCCACATACCCTTGCCATTCCAGCCCTTACGCGCCACCTTGCAGCCCTTTTTCAGGGCCTCCAAGGCCAAACCAAAGGTCATGCCCTCGGTGGGCTTGTAGGCCCTCTCGAAGACATCCTTGGGTGACCAAGACACATACCCTTTGTAGGTGGCTGTGTTGGCCTGACCGCCGTCGATGTACTCGACCAGATAACCCTCGTCTTCGCCGTTTTCGTCTTTGGGAAGTTCCCATCCACGAAATAGGTTGTAGGCCGCCCTGCTCATGGGGGTGGCGTTGATCTCTTTGACTCCGATGTAGCGCTTCATGGTTTTCCTTTTGTGGTATTGTGTTGGTGTAACTTCAGGTTAAAAAGGTATATCCGAGTCCATGTCGTCAAAGCCCGTGCCGGTGTTGGCGTGACGGGCTGCACCGGCGGCACTTTCTGACTTCTCGTACTCGCGACCTTCGCGCTGCTGCCATTCGGGTGAGGCCATGATCTTCTCCTTGAGGCCCTTGCCAAAGGTCTCGAAGAGATCCATGTCCGCATCCGCGATGGAGAAGATCGCGATCTTGTTGACGCCCTCAGGCAGGCCAGCCTTCTTGATCGCCGCAGGCACGGGGTTCACCGACATGATGTTGGTGTACTCCTTGCCGTTGTTGCCAAGTGACTTGGCCACAGAGATCATGGCCCATGCGCCGAGGATGTTCTTCAACTCGAAGCCGCGCAGTTCATCCGGCGTGAAGTCTCGCCCGCGCCACGCCTGAAGGTCTTTGCGAAGCGTTGCCTTCTCCGCCAGACTCAGGGTGTAGTTCTTCGAGATCGACATGGGTTCGCCTTTGCTGGTGAGCAGGGGCTTGCCACTGTCGTCCTCGCCATGCACCTCGAACTGGATCATGACCTTTGAGAGGTACTTGATCTGGCCTTGCCATTCGGTTTTTTGGGTTCCCAGATCCACGACGCGGTAACACCGCGCAAGATGCATTCCGGGGGGCACGGGGGTGAAACTGCTCTCGCCACCGCTGTCTTTCGCTACCAAACTCATCATTCGCTCCTGTTGATTTCCGACTTCCGGGGGACGCCGCACTCGTAGCGGATCACCGACCAGTCATCGGGTGTTGCAATGCCTGACTCCGCCCGGTGAAGGGCCTCCTCAAGGCGCTCTTGCCTCTCCAGCATCAGTTGATGCCACTCGTCTTCACGCACAGTTCTCTCCTTTCGCTGTTGAGGTATCCCCGACTTTATCAGGTATAACCTCGAAGTACAACGGGGGTTGTGTGAAAAGTTTTTTGGTGTAAGATGCGCTTACCTGACAGCGAAAGGAGCAACGATGACACTTCAGGAATACTTCGCCAACAAACCCCGAGGGGCGCAGTTGGAGTTGGCCAAGAAGTTGGGGATCTCCAAGACATGGATGACCCTGATCACGAATGGCCACCAAGTGCCCAGCCCGGAGTTGGCTGTGCTGATCCACCAGTTGACCAATGGACTCGTCACCCGTGAAGAGTTGCGGCCCGACATCTTCGGAGCACTCAAATGATCTGGTACAAGTTTCACCTCGGCGACTACATCACCCACACCATGCACCTCAGCGACGCTGAGGATCTGGCGTACCGCAGGCTGCTCGATCTGTACTACATGAGCGAGCGCCCAATCCCACTCGATACCGAATCGGTTTCACGCAAGATCAGGCTCGATCTGGACATTACCGAATCGGTTTTGAATGAGTTCTTCGAGCACACCGAAGAGGGCTATCGGAACCATCGTTGTGATGTCGAAATCGCGAAATATCAGCATCAGGTCGCGACCAACACACTCCTCGGAAAGCGAGGCGGCAGGCCGAAGAAAACCGAATCGGAACCGAATCAAAACCGAACACAAACCCTAACAGAAGAAGAAAAAGAAAAAACCATATCGTCGCAAGCGACGAGGTTCGAGGACTTCTGGTCGGTGTGGCCAACGAGCAAGCGAAAGGTCGGCAAGGCTGCGGTGCAGGCCAAGTGGAAGGCCAAGCACCTCGACAAGGTGGCCGATCAGATCATCGCCCATGTCTCGTCGATGAAGAACTCCGAGCAGTGGACGAGCGGCTTCGAACCGGCCCCGATGACCTACATCAACCAGCGCCGGTGGGAAGACGAAAATCAGGCCGCTGGCGCGATTGCGGTGCGGAGGGTGATATGAGACCCCACCCGGCCCCTAAAAACGCCGCCATGGCCCGATTTGGCCTGTTCCCGGGCCTGTTTGAGCGGGTGGTTCTGTGAATCCGGCGGAAAACCTGATCCAACGGCTGGCCAAAGTGCGTGGCCGCAACGGGTCTTGGACGGCCTGCTGCCCGGCCCATGACGACAAGGGGCCAAGCCTTGCGGTGCGCGAGTTGCCCGACGGTCGGGTGCTGGTTCACTGCTTTGCTGGCTGCGAAACCGAGTCGGTTTTGGGTGCGGTTGGCATGGACATGACCGACCTGTTCCCGCCGGAGGAGAAGCGCCGCCAGTACACCGAGCACGGCAAGCCCAGCGTCAAGCCCGCGTTCTATGCCAGTGACCTCATGCGCGTGATCGCGTTCGAGGCCCTTGTGGTGCAGATCGTGGCCTTCGACATCGCGGCAGGCAAGAAGCCCAGCGAGGAAGACCGACAGCGATTGATGGTGGCATATCAGCGAATTGATGAAGCGATGAGGTACGCAAATGTCTAACAGCGTCAGTATGGTTGAACAGCGAGCAAAGGCCCTCGATGAGGCCCGTCGAATCCGGCTGCTGAAGGCCGAGGAGATCGACACCGCCAAGTACCTGAAGGCCAACGATGTGACCCACAAGGTTCACGAGGCCGAGGTCTGGCTCGACGAGATGCAGTCCGAACTGGGCCAGCCAGTGAAGAAGGACGAGGGCGTCACGATGCCGTGGCCCAAGACCCACAACAGTTTCAAGTTCCGACCGGGCGAGGTGACCCTGTACGCCGGATTAAACGGCGGCGGCAAGTCCCTGATCACCGGGCAGGTGGCCTTGGGGCTGGTCAAGCAGAAGCACTCAATCTGCATCGCCTCGTTTGAGATGAAGCCCAAGCGCACCCTGTACCGGATGCTGCGCCAGTTCGCGGGCGAGAACATCGACTTCCCGAAGTTCATGGACAAGGCCAAGTACATCGGCGGCCTGCTGGATCGGTTCCGCTCATTCTCCGATGGCCGCGTGTACCTGTACGACCAGCAGGGCACAACGAACTCGCAGCAGGTGATTGCCATGGCCCGGTACTGCGCGGTCGAGTTGGGCATTCAGCACATCTTTATCGACAGCCTGATGAAGTGCGTGGCCGGTGAAGACGACTATAACGCCCAGAAGTTTTTTGTGGACGAGATGACCGCCGTGGCCCGCGACCACAACATCCACATCCACCTGATCCACCACATCCGCAAGTTGCAGAGCGAAGAGATCCAGCCCAACAAGAACGACATCAAGGGCACTGGCGCTATCGCAGACCAAGTTGACAATGTTTTGCTGATGTGGCGCAACAAGAAAAAGGAGCACAAGGCGCAATCTGGCATCGCGGTCGATGACAAAGATCCCGACGCCATGCTGATGTGCGAGAAGCAGCGCAATGGTGAGGCCGAGGACTGGTTCTCACTGTGGTACGACAAAGAGAGCCAGCAGTTCGTAGAGATGGCTGGCGCTGTCCCGATGTCATTCGATGAAGGAGGAAGATTTTGAATGAAGGAGAAGGAGCAGACGAACATCGCCATCGTTGTCTCGTTAGATGGGTCATCAAAAAGCGCATTGAAGATCGTGATGCTGCATACAGATGGCTCAACGGCTACCGTGACAACACTGGTAGACATCACAAAGGATGGAATGAACTACATCCGAACTCACGGCTGGAGCGAGATGTTCGAGACCAGTGGAGCAAGGGCAATGGTGGAAATGAAGGAGAGTGGAAATGAGCAAAGTTGAGTTGAGTGATTTTCAAAAACGGTTCCTGCTGGGTCAGGGCGCAGGGCAGACCCTGTACACCGCCAAGGAGTTCGAGGAGCACCTCGCGCAAGCGAAGGCCGAGATCATGGCCATCGCGATCCAAACCAGCAAGCAGGCCATCATGATCGAGCGGCAAGCGTGCGCTGAGTTGGTGGCCGCCATGGCCGATCAGGAAGATGAGGGAGAGACCTGCACTGCCCTCAGAAACGCCGCAGAGGCGATCCTGAACCGCATCCCGAGCCAGCGGCAATGATCGAAGTCACGCTGCCATGGCCACCCACGGTGAACACCTACTGGCGGGTGTTCAACGGGCGCTCGATCCTCAGCGAGGCCGGTCGCAGATACCGGGTGGCCGTGGCCGAGCAGGTTCTGATTCAGCGTGCTGCAAAGCACATCACCCAGCCCATGCGCGTGCAGATCGAGGCATTCCGCCCAGACAAGCGCCGCAGGGATCTGGACAACCTCCTCAAGGCCATCCTCGACGGGCTGGCTCACGCGGGGGTCTACGGTGACGACGAGCAGATCCACGACCTTCGGATCTTCTGGGCACCGGAAATCGGCGGCATGGTGAAGGTACGAATCGAGGTGATCGAATGAATGAAAAAACGCCAATCCGTTGGACATGGTTTACCACCCCGAAGGGCACCGTTGGGATAGTCGAGGCTCGCACTGAAGACGGAAAAACAGAGTTCCGCATCGGCCCGGTGGACGGATTCATGGAAAAGATGGATGTCTTGCAGGTGGTGGCATGGGGCGCGAAGTTCCCTGATGCCGCAGGCCGAGCGCTGTTGGGGTCATGAAATGAAAACCGAACCAGAACTCAGAGACATCTTCGCGATGTTCGCGTTGATGGGTTTGATCGTGAAGCACTCAAACCTTCACGAGGAAGGAGTTGCAGAGGCTGCGTACTCGTATGCCGATGCAATGTTGTGGCAACGACAAAAAGGAGAAAGTGATGTTGACGAAAGAAGAGCAAGACGAAGTGATCAAGATGGTCAAGAAGATGATCTCGCATGACCGGCAGATGGTCACGAGGATGAAGAAAAACCTCGTCACCGAACGCGCCGCTCGCGAGTGGGAAGAGCGTAACTTCGAGAACCTGCGAGACCTGCTGAAGGAGATCGGCTGATGGACAACAACCCCGAACTGGCGATTGAGTACATCTTCAAGCACGGCAAGCGGTACGCCAAGGCCAAGGCCGAGCGCATCTACCTTGAGGAGTACCGCAAGTCCCTCAAGGCCATCATCATGAAGCGATCACTGGAGAACGCCGTCAACGCGCAGGAGCGTGAGGCGTACAGCGATCCCGAGTATGTGGAACTCCTCAAGGGCCTTCGCGAGGCCGTAGAGGTCGAGGAGGAGATCCGCTGGGGCCTTGTGGCTGCACAGGCCCGTATTGAGGTGTGGCGCTCGATGGAGGCCACCAATCGTGCCGAAGGCAAAGCAACCCTGTGAGGAGATGATGATGAAGCCGAAGAAACTGGTTCTGATTGACGACGCCATGCGGGAAGTGCCCAAGCAAGAGAAGGAACCCACCATGCTGTGGGGCAAGCCGTGGACGCACGGGTCGGATGTGCTGGCGACATGGAAGCGCCACGGGTTTCGGCCCCCCACTGAGTACCGCAACGACTACCGGTTCAAGATCAACCGGGAGGGCGAGGCAAATGATTGACGACCCTGAAGAGGAGGCATGGATGGAGTTGGAGCAACGCCAGCGGCTGCAAGAGCAGCGACTGATCGCCGGTCGAGTGAGGGAGGTTCGTAGCATCGAGGACGCCTTCGCCGACTACCTGAACAACATGGGAGCGCCCCGCACGGCCAGCGATGAGGAGGTGCGCCGCCACTTCACCGCTGGCTGGGTGGCAGGCATCCGCAACGAGTGGCTGAAAGAGAGGAACGACTGATGACGACCATTGCATGGGATGGGAAAAGTCTTGCACATGACACCCTCCGCACTGACGGTTGGGGGCTGAAGCAATACGAGCCTTGCAAGGTGATGGAGGGTAAGGACTTCCTGCTTGGCGGTGCTGGTGATTTGGCCTGCATCCTGAGGTACCAAAAGCGTGTGGCCGAGATGACCGCAACGGAAATTCTTGACATGGGTTTCCCGGACTACAAGAAGGACGAGAACGATCCCTCGTTGTTGCTGGTGACGAAGTCTGGGGTGTTCACTCATGGCGCTGGAATGTGGCTGCGGGTGAGCAGACCATTTCACGCAATCGGCAGCGGCAGGGACTACGCCCTGATGGCGATGTACTTGGGCAAGACCGCAGAGGAGGCTGTAGCCCTGACGGAGGAGTTCGACAACGACACCAAGGCCCCGGTGATCGTGAGGGTGCTCCCGTCATGACCAGCATTCGCAAGCGCCGCAAACAAGTGCAGCAGAGCATCCGGCACAACAACGCATGGAACTGGTCATTCAACAAGTTCGTTCGCGCTGTGTGCGCCGCGCACAACAAGATGGCCAAGGCCATGGAACAGGTTTACGCCAAAGCAAGGGAGCAATATGACCACGCTGGCTGAGAAAAAACATCTGGGCCGCGTGGCCGAACTGGGCTGCGCGGTGTGCCGTCGCATGGGGTATCCGGGCACCCCGGCGGAGATCCACCACCTGAGGGCCGGAACGGGCGCTGGAAGGCGCTCCAGCCACTGGGAGGTCATACCCCTATGCCCAGAGCACCACAGGGGCGCTACGGGCCTCCATGGCCTTGGCACGAAGGGGTTCCCCAAGCACTACGGCTACGACGAGCGAGACCTGCTCCGAGACACCGCCGCCCTGCTGGAGGAGCAGTACGGCCCCCTACCGCCACAGTTAAAGACCTTCATTTCTGTGGGGGCTTGACACACCCCCGTAGATTTCACTTAGAATTACACCAACGCGATCAATTCGATAGCGTCTAACAGCGAAAGGAAGCGACCATGACCACCACCATCAACACCACCGCCCCCAGCAACATCGACCGCCTCGGTCACCTGCTGGCTCAGATCGCCGACCTCACCAAAGAGGCCGACGCGATCAAGGACAGCCTCAAGGACGAGGCCAACCTGAGCGGTGCCAAAGAGTTCCTCGGCGACCTGTTCCGCGCCGCCTACATCGAGACCAACCGCTCGACGGTTGACTGGAAGGGCGTGGCCAAGGCCATGAACATCCCGGCGGAACTCATCGCCGAGCACACCAAGACCGCCGCTGTGTTCAGCATCAAGGTCACCAGCAAGTAAACCCCCCGGCCCCTTCGGGGGCCTCAACAGCGCAAGGAGCGAATCATGTTGCAAGTCGAAAAGTACAACATCCGCATCGTCAACACCGGCGACAAGTACGGTCGCGATGACTGCCTCACCAACGAGAAAGAGCAGATGGTCGAGTTCTACGACCGCCGCTTCGACCACAAGTCCTCGATGGGTCGTGGCCAGTTCGTCAGCCGGTACTACACCAGCACCATCCTCGGCGGCGAGTACCCCAATGGTCTGTGCCTCGATGGCGGCATCCCCGAGTGGACGGTGAGCGCCGAGGGCATGAAGCAGGTTGTCGAGTACCTGCGCCAGCAGTAACCCCCGGGGGCCTCGGCCCCCATTCAACAGCGAAAGGAAAGCCAAATGAAACTCATGATGACACGCGAAGAAGTTGAGAATCTGCTGATTAACGCGATCAACCAGAAACTGGGAACCGAGTTCAACAAGTGCGAGATCGAGACCTACCGGTACGCGAGCGATTTCGCGGTGCTGTCGGTCGAGGAGCCGCCCAAGGCCGAGGGGACAGAGCATGAGTGAGTTGAAGACGCACACTCATGCCCGAGGGTCAATGACTGAAGTGCTTGCCTTCGAGCGGGCCAACAAGGTCAGCAAGAGCATCAAGGCAAAGATCCTCGAAGAACTTGAGCAGGCGGGCGAGGTGGGCTTGACCCCTGACGAATTCGTCGAGATGCACGGGGGCCTGATCAACACCATCCGCCGCCGGTTCACCGATCTGTGGAAGGCTGGCCAGATCCGCCACCACCCCGGGGGCCTGACGCGCAAGAACCCCTCAGGAAACGCCTGCGTGACATGGGTGCTAGGGGTAGACCCATCCGTCCTGCAAAAACCGCCCCAGCGCCCGTATAGCCCGCCTCCTGAGGCTGTCATGAGCGAGTACATCCGGGGCTTCGATGCCGGGTGCAACTTCCTGTGCCACGAGATCGAGCAGTACATCCGCAAGGCCACCAGCCACGACGCCATCGTGCTCGACCAACTGCTATTGCACCTCAAGCACACACCTAGGGAAACCACCTAGTAAAAAGGGGCTTGCGTGGTGTCTGGTAGTTTCATGTAGAATTACACCATCGACACCACGGTGGTGCCGACTAACAGCGAAGGAAAGCGAAATGAACACCAAGACCAAGCAAGTCGAGTTTCTCAACGAAGGCCGCGAGTCGCATGACTGGGGCATCAAAGACAAGAAAGGCCGCGCACTCGGCTCCCGGGTTGCCTTCTCGGTGCAGGTCTTCGAAGAGGTTGGCCCCGGGCACGACCAGATGTTCTGGCGCTTGGCCCCCGGCACCTACTTCTGCTGGGTTGGCCAAGCCACCCGTGCTGGCGAGGCATTCGGTGCCATCCAGTCGTGGAACTACTGCAAGACCGAGGCAGAGCGTTTCGCTGCTGTCGAGAAGTACCTTGCCGGTGCCCGCAGCCGCGCCCAGCGTTGGGCAGTTTGAAGGAGGGATGCCATGTACATCGCAGAGATCGAATCCCGCGTGGCAGGCATCCCCTGCCTCATCGGCGTGCTCGACTGGGAGGCGTATGTGCCCGCCAAGGTCAGCGGACCTCCCGAGTACTGCTATCCCTCCGAGGGTGGCTGCGGTTCGTGGGAGGTGCTCGACCGCCGTGGCCGCAAGGCCCCGTGGCTGGAGCGCAAGATGACCGCCGCCGACGAGCGCCGCATCGAGCAGGATGTCTTCGAGGCCATGGAAAGCCAGACCGACGATTGGTATTGACACGGCCCCCGAAATATCAGGTACACTTACACCATCAACAACAGCGAACGGAGCGAATTATGACCCAAGACCTTCAGACCCAGATCAAGACCACCGAGTCTTACCAGTCGGTGTTCATCGACAAGTACGACGACGGCGAGATGTGGCTGTCGATTCAGTTGATGGGTGGCGGTGCCCATGTCACCCTCACCTTCGAGCAGGCCCGCGAGATGATGGAGGCCATGACCCGCGTGCTGGAAACCGAGAAGGTGGCGGCATGAGCGCCCAGCGCCCGTTTCGAGTCGGTGAGCGGGTGCAGGGTGTCTACCACGGCCAGCCCTACACGGGCACCGTGGAGTACGCTCGGCCTCACACCATGAACCAGTCCTACAAGCACCACATCGTGCTGGACTCTCCCATCACGGTGTACGGCGCTACCCGCGACCGCATCATCGTGAGCATCTGGGAGCCTCGCGAGTCGCACAACACCATCGAGGCGCTGGAGGTGGTGGCATGAGAACCCATCAGCAACTGCTGGACGAGATCGCCCTGCGGAAGGCGCTGGGCCTTCCCCGGATTGAACTGACGCCGGAGGAGCGCGAGCGTGCCTTCGGTGACCCGACGCTGGCGCAGCGTGACCCTGACGAGTTCGACAAGATGCTGGTCGAGCGCCTGAAGAAGGGCGAGTACCTGTGTGCAGACTGGAAGCGCCGGGCACGCCGGTTCCTCAAGCAGCAGGAGGCCGCATGAATGAAGAGGATCTGATCAAGACCTACACGCGGGCCTTGCAGGACGCCATCGTCTTCGGCAACGGGTTCATCCGCGTGGCCATGGTCGACGGCGACTTCGAGGTGTCGGTGCTGGCCCCCGAGGAGTACGAGGTCAGGCAGCGCACCTGCCCGCCGTGCGACCAACTGTGCCAGCAGGGGCGCGACTGCCCCGCCCGGCGGATGCCGCTGTTCGACGACTGGGGCCAGAAGTGACCCCGCTGATCCAAGAGTTCGTCGCGGCCAACCCCGAGGACGCCATCAACCATCACTGGTTCGACATGACCGCCGCGTACAAGCACGAGCAGGCCATCAGCGGCGAGATCTTGTGTCGGCCCTTGCCGTACCCCAAGACGGCGCTGGTGTGCGCCTACGAGGGAAACAAGGCCCTGATCTTCGTGAGCCGCTCAGGCAACCTCACCGGTGTGGCAGGGGTGCACTTCGACGGCAAGCGATACCACGACATCGCCGGGTTCATGTACCTCGTGGACGACGAGGGCATCAAGGTCAGGCACCGGGACGGCAGCCCATTCGACTACCGCACCAGTCACGCCACCGGGGTGCTGGCATTCATCGCCGCCTTCCTTGAGTCGCTGGACACCAACCCGGCCACGGGCCATCTGCCGGTGCGAAGGGCCAATCATGCCAAGAAGATCAGGCAAGGGAAGGTGCCAACCTACGACTGGGTGACGGTGGTGATCGAGCCGACCAAGCCCAAGGGCGAGGATCAGGGCGGCACCCATGCCAGCCCGAGGTGGCACGAGCGCCGTGGCCACTGGCGAACCATCAAGAAGACCGGCAAGCGGGTTTGGGTAAAGAACTGTGAGGTGGGCGACAAGACCCTCGGGGCGGTGTTTCACGACTACAAACTGAAGGAGCAATCATGACTGACAGAGAACTGATGCAGCAGGCGCTGGAAGCGCTGGAGTTGTTGGCTAGGTACGAAAACCCTGCGACAAAGATACAAGTCCGCAAACCTAAAGATGGTGGCCCAATAGTGACTATGTACCCGCACAAAGTGGCAACAGAAGCAGCGGCACCGTTGCGCGAGAGGCTGGCACAGCCAGAGCAAGAGCCGGTGGCGTGGCGATGGAAAGAGCGCGTTAACGGTGATTTCGATAGTTGGGTGATTTCGGTTTCCGAGCCGCCGCCTTACGCCATCGAAAACCAGCCACTCTACACATCCACACCAGAGCGCAAGCCGCTGACGAAGGAAGAGATTGCTGACCTTTGGGGTGGGCAACTGTTCCACATCACTGACCTGAAGTTGGCAACAGATTTTGTGCGGGATGTCGAACGCGCCCACGGCATAGGAGGGCAGACATGAACATCGAGGCATGGGTGGTGGGCGAGGTTGCTAACGGTAGAGAGGCCACCATCAGCCTCGCCCTTCTGGAGAGATCGTACCCGCCAGAGGTGCCTGCATTGCGAGCCATTCAAGACTGGGCCAACCAACTGTGCAAAAGACTCGGCTGTACCGCGACGATCCATGCGGCCTCCGATGTGGTCACCTTTTACCCAAGGAGCAAACTGTGAACAAGCAAGAGATCGACGAGATGATGCGGCACCTGCCCAGCCAGCAGCCGCAGGTGAATGTTGCGGACGAGATACTGGCAGGGTTGGCCTTCACAGCGTTCCTCGTTATGATTTGCCTACTTTGAAGCGAATCGATAGCGAACCTATACCGATTTGAAAGCGAACCAAAACCGATTCGGTAAGCAAGGGATGGCACCCCTCCACCACTGCCAGAGGCCCGGCCACAAACCGGGCCTTTTCACTGATGCCTGTATCGGTTAAAATTACATCTCACCTATTCGAACACTTCAAAAACCATGGCAACTCAACAACGCATTTACCTCGTCGGCACGCCCGACGGCAAGACCCGACTGATCAAGGCCGCCCTGCGCCAGCAGGCACTGAGCCATGTCGCCAATACCCTGCTGACTGTCCGCGTGGCATCGCAGGATGATCTGGTGGCAGAGATCAGCAAGGGCACCGCCGTGGAGCAGTACAACGCCCCCGATCAGCGCGACCTGATCGAAGAAACCCAAGCAGAAGCGAACTGATAGCGAATCGGTTTCAGGCGTGGTGTTGACAGTCCCAAAACCCCGAACCACAATGGCACCCGTTGGCGTGGAAACCGACACCGAAAGCCCTTGCTCATGCCTCTCGCCCACGAAAGTGGGTTTCCACCGGGGGGCAGTAGCAAGGGTTTTTTGTTTCCCCGCCAGCCGTGCCCCTCACGATAGCGAGATCCTGCATGGGAGGCGAGGGAGAAAACACCGGCTGGGCTTCACCCGCCAGCAAGCCGAGCGGCGTGTCTGCGAGCGACCGCACAAGACGCGAGTGACATGGGTGGTATCCACACTCGCATCGACGAATCGCAGCCTCCGGGTGCTCTGGTCTCTTCTGAGATGGGAGGGGATGGTTCTACCACCCTTGGGATACCTTTGCCGAAACCCAATCGGTTAAACTCCCAGCATCAATAAACCGGAGAGGAATATGGCCAAGCCAGAAACCCCGCGCAAACCCGCTAAAAAGGCCGCCAAGGCCAAAACAGCCCCCAGTGTGGGTGAGGCATCATCCGCGCCAGAAAACCCGCCAGAGGCCCCGAAAAAGAAGATCGGCAGGCCCAGCAAATACACCCCAGAGATCGCACAGGAGATGTGCAACCTACTGGCTGAAGGTATCCCCCTAAGAGAGATCTGCCGTAGAGAGGGCTTCCCAGCATGGAGAACCGTCTACGACTGGATGGTCAGAGATGACGAGGCTGTTGCTGCTGGAGGCGGCGTCGGTCTTTCCGCAAGCATCGCACGCGCACGGGAGATCGGCTACGACGCGCTGGCCGAGCAGTGTCTGGTGATCGCCGACACCCCGCAGATGGGCCGCAAGACGGTCTACTCCTCCGGTGGTGACGAGGACAAGGACAGCGTGACGGTGACCGAGGAGGAGATGCTGGGGCACCGCAAACTCCAGATCGAGACCCGGCTCAAACTGCTGGCCAAGTGGGATCCCAAGCGCTTCGGCGACCGGGTGCAACTGGCCGGGGATGCCGACCAGCCGATCAAGATCCAAGCAGAGACGCAGGCCGAGGCCATGTTCGAGGCCCTGCTGAAGAATATCGAACTCAAGCGCCAGTCGAATGGATCTCGCTGATCTGGCCCACCCCGAGGTACGGCAGGCGTTCAAGACCCTGCCGCCTTTCGAGCGGCTGGCCAAGGCGTGGCGTCTGACATGGATGCACGAAGCGCTGGGGCACCAGACCCTGCCGCCCGGGGACTGGTGGTCGATCTGGCTGATGCTGGCCGGACGCGGAGCCGGGAAAACCCGCACGGCGGCGGAGCAACTGGGCTGGTGGGCGTGGGAGTACCCTAAGACCCGCTGGCTGGTGGCCGCCCCGACCTCGGCGGATGTCCGGGGCACCTGCTTCGAGGGTGACTCCGGGCTGATGTCGGTGATCCCGGCCCCGCTGGTCGAGGACTACAACAAGGCCCTGCATGAACTCCGGCTCGTCAACGGCAGCCTGATCAAGGGCATCCCGGCCTCGGAGCCGGAGCGCTTCCGGGGGCCGCAGTTCCATGGAGGCTGGTGCGACGAGTTGGCCGCGTGGGAGTACCTGCAAGACGCATGGGACATGATGCAGTTCGGCCTGCGCCTGACGCTGGGCGAGGGGTTCAAGACCCGCCTGATCTGCACCACCACGCCCAAGCCGAAGGATCTGATCCTCGAACTGATCGCCCGGGAGGGCGACGATGTCGTGCTGACCACGGCCTCGACCTACGACAACATCCACAACCTGTCCGACAACTTCAAGAAGCAGATCCTGTCCTACGAGGGCACGAAGTTGGGGCGGCAGGAGATCTACGCCGAGATCATCGACCCCGAGGAGGGCGGCATCGTCAAGCGGGAGTGGTTCCGCCTGTGGCCCGCTGGCCGGGAGTTCCCGAAGTTCGAGTACATCCTCCAGTCCTACGACTGCGCCGCCACCGAGAAGACCCAGAACGACCCGACGGCCTGCACGGTCTGGGGCGTGTTCAAGCCGCTGGATGGCCCGATGTCGGTCATGCTGATCGATGCGTGGCAAGACCGGCTCCAGTACCCCGACCTGCGCCCCAAGGTGGTCGAGGAGTTCGGGGTGGTCTTCGGCGAGGGCAAGGAGAAGAAGCGGGTGGATCTGATCCTGATCGAGGACAAGAGCGCCGGTCAGGCCCTGATCCAAGACTTGCAGCGGGCGCACCTGCCCGTCATGGCCTACAACCCGGGCCGGGCCGACAAGGTGCAGCGCCTGAACATCGTCTCCCACATCATCGCCCGTGGCCGGGTCTGGATCCCCGAGAGCGACGCCCGCAAGGGGTATGTCAAGGACTGGGCCGAGGGCTTCGTGAGCCAGATCTGCGCCTTCCCCGAGACGACCCACGACGACTATGTGGACACCGGCTCGCAGGCCCTGCGCTGGCTGCGCGACGCTGGCTGGCTGGAGGTCGATCCGCCGCCCGAGGAGGACTGGGACGAGGACGACTACGCCGACACCGGTCGTGTCCGCAGGGAAAACCCGTATGCTCAATAGGAGGCCGACATGATCTGGATCCGCAAGGCTGGCGACTATTTCCGCGTGGGCCTGAACCTGTGCTTTGCCCGCGACCACATTGCGGTTCACTGGGCGTGGTACGACTTCGCCCGGCATGAGGGTTCGCACCGGGGCTTCACGGTTAGCCGCAAGGGCTTCCGCCGCCGGTCGGCCCGCTGGAATGTGATCAACGAGTACGCGAGGTCGCACAACCTCGAAATGGTCAACCGCGAGGTGCTGGCTGATCTCAAAGAAACCGAGAGCGGCCAGATGAAACGAATGGACGAGTTCTCGTACCTGCGTAGACTTGACACCTCCCGGGGATTATGATGGCGGTATTGCTCTACCGGGGGGAATGCGATGGCCAATGAGGTAGTGGCTCCACCAGAAATGGGTTTTTGGGAGTCAATTGCGGATTCAATTACTGGATCCCGTCGCGCCACGCCTGAAACCAAGACGCTGCCTGAATATACCGGGATGCCGGAACTCAATCGGTTCAGTCTGCCAAGTTTCAAGAGCGGTGTTGGCACGCTGTTATCCAGCCCCGAAGAGACGGTGAAGGTGCTCAAGAGCAACTTCCCCGGGGTGCAGGTGAGGCAGGACTCGAAGGGCAACTACATCCTGCGATCAAGCATCAACAATCGCGAGTACGCGATACCGCCGGGGTTCAGCGTTGGCGACATACCAAGGGCGCTGGCCGGTGTGGCATCGGTGGTGCCTGCTGGCTTGGCCACGAGCATCCCTCGGGCTGCTGGCGTGGCCGCCGCGAATCAGGCCGCGATTGAGGCTTCGCAGGCCATGACGGGTGGGAGTTTTGACCCCGAGGATGTGGCCATTGCGGGAACCATTGGTGCGGCCATCCCCGCCGCTGGTGCCGGGGCCAAGTCAACGATCAACAGAGCACGCAGGGTATTGCGTCGCGGAGAGAAGTTCCAGCCGGTCGCAGTACCGGATGTGCCAAAAATAAAGGAGAGTCGATATGAAACAGCCCAAGAAGGCCCGTTCCTCAGAGTCAAACCGCGATCTGCTCAAGCGGCTCGACCAAAAGATCGGGGAGTACGAGAAGAAGTACGGCAAGCCGACGCTGCCGCAGGATCAGTTGGAAGCGATGTTTCGGAACCAATATCGGACGAGGCGATTGGCCTATTGATCAAAGACCCGTCGAACTTCGTTCGGCGTGTTGCCGACGACTACAGTCAGCGGGTGGCCGGGCAGGGATACCAATTGCCTGAGATGCCGCCCTCAAGCCTTGCCAAGCAGTCGGCCATCGGTCGCACCTTCCAGTTGGCAGCCGACGGCGACGACGCCTACAAGAAGTCGGTCTTCGAGGCGTATGGCAAGCGCTACCCCGAACTGGTCGAGGCCACAGGCGCGAAGAACTACGACCAGTTGCTGGAGGCGTCCTACCGCCAGTTGGCCAAGGAGACCGCCGACCAGTTCCACACCTTGCCGGTCAATATGTCCTACCACCGTGCCGGTGAGGGTAGTTACCAGTCCAGCGGCGAGATGATGCGGGACATCTACGGCAACCGGCACCTGTATGTCTACCAAGGCGGTGACCCGCACGACTTCCTGAACGCCATCGA
>VFQT010000538.1_pt1 | contig 54254 bp, 34 predicted proteins | sample 3512381 | NCBI WGS metagenome assembly VFQT01 (sample SAMN10412376, study PRJNA504923) | tailings metagenome | isolation source: Relicate 2 Philex TSF3 active mining site | place: Philippines: Tuba, Benguet | collected 2017-08-29
CTGCGTTTCCACGGTCACCTGCATTCACGTGGACACTCGTCTGGTCGCTGGTCGCGGCAGGCCGCGAAGTGCCGCTCGGCAAGCGGCACCTACCTAGAGTCGCGGTTCACAAGTGTGTTTCACACTCGCGGCAATTCCTTATTGAATGTCACGCAGAATGTTGCCACAATCTGAACGTTTGTGCTCAGGTCGGTGCGTTGAGTATTGAAGACGATGCAAACTCAGGGAGATCCCAGTGGCTCAGTCATCTCGAATCAGTTCCGGAAGCAGAACGATTCTCAGCGTGCTTCTGGCAATGCTCACATCGATCACGGTGCTGGCGGAGCCGCCGGGGCTTGGTCCGAAAGGCACGCTGGTCCGGCTGGAGTTTGAAGCAGGTGGCCCGACTTCGCTAGTTGGCCGGAACGCACGCAAACAGTTGATCGTGACAGGAGTTTACAGCAGCGGTCAGCGGCACGATTTGACTCATGATGTCGCTTACTCAACCGACAAAGCCGGTATCCTCACGGTTGGCAAAGATGGGCTCGTTGTTCCTTCCGCGGATGGCGCTGTGACGGTGACGGCAACGGAGCCTGGAGGGCAGAAGGCTGGGATTGCTCTGACCACTACGCGATGTGCGGAGGAGCTTCCGATCAACTTTGAAAACGAGATCGTGCCAATCTTCACGAAGCTTGGATGTAACGCCGGCGGATGCCATGGCAAGGCGGACGGCCAGAACGGATTCAAACTGTCCCTGCTGGGCTTCTATCCCACCGAGGATTATGAATTCCTTGTCCATGAAGATCGTGGTCGCCGCATTTTCCCGGCCGACCCGGAGTTCAGCCTGCTGCTTCAGAAGGCTGCCAACGTTCTGCCTCATGGTGGTGGCCAGAGAATGTCACCAGGATCCTACGAATCGGATCTGATCAGCCGCTGGATTCAGCAGGGGATGCCGTATGGTTCTGAAACGGATCCCGTTCTTGAACGCATCGAAGCGGTTCCGTCCGTCCGTGAGATGAACTTCAAGGCGCGACAGCAGCTTTCAGTGATCGCGCATTACAGCGACGGGACGAAGCGCGATGTCACTCGACTGGCCTCGTACGAAGCCAATCATGCGGAAATGGCCGTCTCCACAGCGGCGGGCCGCATCACCGTTGAAGACGTTCCTGGCGAAGTGGCGATGATGGTTCGATTTCAGGGACAGGTGGGCGTTTTTCGTGCCATCATTCCACAGGGGATTCCGGTTCAGCAGACGCCGCCGGAAAAGAACTTCATCGACCAGTTGGTCTTTGCGAAACTCAGGCAGCTCGGCATTCCTCCAGCTCCTTTATGTGACGATGCAACGTTTATTCGGCGAGTCACGATCGACATCGCCGGACGAGTACCGACAGTCTCTGAGGTCGAGCGTTTCCTTGCGGATACCAGTCCTGACAAGCGAGATCGTCTGGTCGACAGTTTGGTCGACAGTCCCGGATATGCGGACTACTTCGCAAACAAATGGGCATCGGTCCTTCGAAACAAACGACGAAACGGCAACGACATTCAGTATACGTACAAGTTCCACGGCTGGATTCGTCGTGCGCTTCGTGAGAACATGCCGTACGATCAGTTTGTTCGAAGTGTGCTGACAGCCACGGGAGACGCTGAGACTCATCCGCCCGTTGCATGGTACCGTGAAGTGACCACGTCAACTCAGCAGATGGAAGACGTGGCTCAGTTGTTTCTGGGAATGCGGCTGGCCTGTGCCAAATGCCATCATCATCCGTTCGAACGCTGGAGTCAGCAGGACTATTACAGCTTCGAAGCATTCTTTTCGCAGGTCGGCCTGAAAAGTTCTCGCTTCAACCAGCAGAACAATCAGCCGGACATGGTGTTCGTCAAAGCACAGGAACCAAAGTCGCGGAACCCGCGTTCTCAGGAGGACGTGAAGCCTGCGGGACTTGGCGGACCGACGCTGGAGATTTCACCCTACGATGATGCGCGTCAGCATCTTGTGGACTGGATGGCAGCCCCGGACAATCCTTTCTTCGCAAAGGCTCTGGTCAATCGCTACTGGAAGCACTTCCTGGGACGCGGCATTGTCGACCCGGAAGATGATCTTCGAGTCACCAATCCGCCTTCGAATCCGGAGCTGCTGGATGCTCTTTCGAAGCACTTCCTGGATCACAAATTTGACTTGAAGGATCTGGTACGAACCATCTGCAAGTCGAGTGTGTATCAGCTAAGCTCTGAGCCCAGTGACGCGAACCGCGCCGATATTCAGAACTTCTCGAGTTTCTATCCTCGTCGTCTGACCGCGGAGGTCCTGTACGATGCTGTCAACGCGGTTGCGGAGACGCCATCGAATTTCGGCACGATCCCTCAGGGGACAACCGCCGTCCAGTTGCCAGATAACGGATTCAATAATTACTTCCTGCAGGTGTTTGGAAAGCCTGAAGCGGAGAGTGCCTGTGAGTGTGAGCGATCTCCGGAAGCCAACCTTTCTCAGTCGCTGCACCTGCTGAATTCCAATGATGTTCAGGGACGGCTGCAGAGTGGTCAGGGCCGCGCGGCCCGGTTTGCCACGGAGAAGGATCGGCCAACGGAAGAGAAGATTACGGAACTCTACATGGCAGCACTTGGGCGCAGACCTTCGCCGACGGAAGTTCAGTTCATCATGGCACGTCTGCCGGAGTATCAGAATCCTCAGCAGGCCTGGGAAGATGTGATCTGGGCCATGCTGAACGCACGCGAATTTCAGTTCGTCAAATAGCTTCATGCAACAACGTCCTGTTGGTGCCCGCCTGAATTGATTCCTGAATTGATGCCGGAAGATTGCTGATGAGAGGCTTGCTTCTTACGCTCGCTGCCTGTGCGATTTGGTCTGCAGGCAGGCTTGCCGCGGATGAAGGAATCGAACGGAAAGAACCATCGGCTGAGGATGTAAAGTTCTTTGAACTGCACATTCGACCGCTTCTGGCGGAGCATTGCTATTCGTGTCATTCCGATGAGAAGCAAAAGGGTCAGCTTCGAGTCGATTCGCTGAGCAGCCTGTTGACCGGCGGTGAATCCGGTGCGGCGATTGTGGCAGGCAAGCCGGATGAAAGCGTGCTGATCCAGGCCGTGCGATATGAGTCCTTTGAGATGCCTCCGAATGGCCGGTTGCCTGAGGAGTCTGTGCGGCTGCTGGAAGAATGGGTTCGGCGAGGCGCTCCGTGGCCGAATGCTGGTGAGCCAGCGCCGGCGGCAAAAGAGAAAAAGGGGTTCAGTGAAGAAGACCGAGCCTGGTGGGCCTTGCAGCCTGTGGCCGACGTGCAGCCGCCGGCGGTTGATGGCGCTGACAGTTCCTGGGTGAAGAACGAGATCGATCAGTTCATCATGTCGGCGATGAAAAAGGAAGGCCTGACACCGGCTCCGGAAGCGGACCGGCTGACGTTGATTCGCCGGCTGTCCTTTGATCTGATCGGCCTGCCTCCAACGCCGGAACAGATTTCGGAATTCATCAACGATCCGGCTCCGGATGCGTGGGAAAAGCTTGTTGACCGAATGCTCAGCAGTCCTCAATACGGCGAGCGGTGGGCGCGGCACTGGCTGGATGTGGTTCGCTATGCGGATTCCGATGGATATCGCATCGATCATTATCGCCCGGACTCCTGGCGTTACCGCGATTATGTGATTCGGTCACTGAATGACGACAAGCCTTACGACCGTTTTGTGCAGGAGCAACTTGCGGGCGACGAACTGTTTCCTGACGACCCTGACGCGCTTATTGCAACTGGTTACCTGCGTCACTGGATCTATGAGTACAACAACCGGGATGCTCGGGGGCAGTGGGACATTATTCTGAACGAAGTGACGGACACAACGGGCGACGTGTTCCTGGGTGTCGGCATGCAGTGTGCTAAATGCCACGATCACAAGTTCGATCCGATTCTGCAGAAGGATTACTACCGACTTCGTGCGTTCTTCGAAGCCATTCGACCGGTCGACCGGACCGTCATCGCATCCACCGCAGAACAGCAGACGTGGCGGGATCAGATGGCGAAGTGGGAAGAAGCAACAGTCGACGTTCGCGGGAAGATTGCGGAGATCGAAAATCGCTGGCGTGACATCGCACGGAAAGATGCGATTGAGAAGTTTCCTGCGGACATCCAGAAACTGCTGCAGTCAGATTTTCAAACTCTGTCCCCGGGCGAGCAGCAGATTTACGAACTTGCGTACCGGCAGATCGACTACGAATATGATGGGCTCGACAATCGCATCAAAGGCGATGAGAAGGAACGGCTGCTCTCACTTCGACGTGAACTGGCGAAATTCGACTCTCTGAAACCAGCGTCACTTCCAACCGCGCTGGCGGTGACGGATGTTGGTCCGAGGGCCCCGGAGACTCGAATCCCAAAGAAGAAAGAAGTGACTGAGCCGGGAGTCCTGTCGATCCTTGATCCTGCCACGATGAACATCCCGCCCCGGGCCCAGGCTGCTACGACGGGACGACGAACGGCATTGGCGAAATGGCTGACATCATCGGACAATCCGCTGACTGCGCGTGTGATGGTGAATCGAATCTGGCAGGCTCATTTTGGAAAAGGACTTGCTCAAAATGCCAGTGACTTTGGAACGCTCGGCGGGCCTCCAACACACCCGGAATTGCTGGACTGGCTGACGCGCCGATTTCTTGCTCAGGGCTGGCATCTGAAAGATCTGCATCGACTGATTGTGAATTCGGCAACGTGGAAGCAGTCGTCGGAACATTCGCAGCTCGCCGATTTTCAGCTGCTTGATCCTCAGAATCGATGGTACTGGCGAGCCAGTGTGCGTCGACTGGATGCGGAGCAAATTAGGGATGCCATCCTTCTGGCATCCGGACAGCTGAATTCGCAGGCGGGTGGCCCAGGAGTGCAGTCGGATGTTCCTCGACGTTCGATCTACATGCGAGTCATGCGCAATGAAAGAGATTCGCTGCTGGATGTATTCGATCTTCCTCTTTTCTTCAACAGCACGTCGTCACGCGACACGACAACGTCACCCGTTCAGTCACTGATGCTGTTTAACAGCCAGCTGATGCTGAACCATGCGACTCAACTGGCAGGGCGAGTTCAGGCGTCTCCTGATTCGGAGCCGGATTTTGGAATGCTGTGGCTTCGGGTCTTTGGACGACCTCCAACGGATCAGGAGCTTCTGGATGCCAGGGAGTTTCTTCGGTACCAGTCAGAACTGGTGGTGGCCGAACAGGCATTGCAGAATGGAAGTGATCTGCCCGTTGGACGACTTCCTCACCGTGATGGCCAGGCGATCCTGATTAATCCTCAGGAGAAGCCGCTCAGAATGAACACGGAAGCTCTTCGCACGCAGGAGCTTCATGAGTTTTCCCTCGAAGCCTGTTTTCAGATTCGATCGATTCAGGAGACAGGAGCGGTCCGAACCATTGCAGCCAACTGGGATGGGAAGCCCGGCACAACGGGATGGTCGTTCGGCATCACCGGCAAAGCCTCCCGCCGAAAGCCCCAGACGCTGGTGCTGCAGCTGTTCGGAAAGACCGCTGGCGGCGCGATCCGGGAAGCGGCTTTGTTCTCCGATCAGCACGTGGAACTGAATACGCCGTACTTCGCCGCCTTCAGCGTCAGGCTTGCCCGAGACGGTGCTCCGGGAGAAGTGACTTTCTTCCTGAAGAACCTGGCGAATGACGATGATCCGCTGCAAACGGCGGTCGTTCCACATGACATCACGGAACCACTGACCAACGATCTTCCATTGACCCTTGCCTATCGACAGGGTTCGGGCGATTCAATTTTCGATGGACTGATCGACGATGTGAGATGGACGTCGAAAGCACTCACTGTCGACGAGCTGCTTATTAATCGCGATGTTGTTCTGCCTGAAACTCTGGCGCACTGGAAATTTGAGTCAGTGCCAGGTGTCCTCATCGATTCTTCCGGCCACAATCGACGTCTGTTCATGACATCGAATGATCGACCGTCGCTCACACCGGTTCAGACTTCGCTCGTTGACCTTTGCCACATCCTTCTGAACTCGAGCGAGTTTCTGTACGTGAAGTAAGTCGCTACGATCTTCCGCACTGCGTTCTGCGTTTTTCCTCTGCAATTCCCGCCCACTCTGAATTGGAGCCGACCATGAGGCTCTTGGTATGGTTACTGATGTTTGCCTGTGCGGCTGCGCTGAGGGCAGACGATCGTCCTGAGGTCCTTGTGTTGCTTCATGATGCGGGACGCGTGGAACGATATTCCCCGGAGAGCGGTAACCATCTTGGCACGCTCATCAGCGGACTTCCACCTGCCAATCAGATACTGGTCGATACAGACAATCGCCTTTTGATCTCCACCGGCAAACCCGGAGAGAAAGGGCAAGTGCTTCGCTTTGATCCTCGTGAAGGTGGTTCTGTTCAAACACTGATTGATGTTCCCGAAGGTTACGGAGGCCAGCTGTTTCGCGCGACGGGAATGACGTTCTGGAATGGGACGCTGCTGGTTGGCAGCCAGCTGGATGGACGAGTCAAGCAGTACTCGTATCCGGATGGACAATGGGAAAAGGACATCGCGTTCACAACGCCGGGTTCGCTGACTCAGATTGCGGTTCACCACGACCGGTTGTATCTGACGGACTATTCCAGTCACGCGCTGCGAAGAGTCCCTTTCGTGGCGGACGCTGCGGTCGCCCCGATCTGGGTGACTCAGTCCGGACAGTCACCATGGGGGCTCGCATTTGATGCGACCGGCGCTGCTTTCTGGAGCACCGCTGGCAACCGGATTTTTCGCAGCACCGATGCAGGAACTGTCGAGTGGGCGGGGCAGTCCGGAGAACTGTCGACGCCCATCGGTCTGTGTTCGGGCCCCGACAACACGTTGTACTGCGCAAGTCTTTCGGGCAAAGTGACAGTTTGGGATCTCTCAGATCCGCAGAAGGGGAAACTCATTCGAACTATCGGCGGCGCCGAAATGGCGGGCCCGGTTTCGGTGATCGTCGCCCCGAAGATCTCAGACTCGTCGTATTCGTATCGCCCGCTGGATCTGACCGAATTGACGCCGGAGAAGCTGGAATTCTTCGAAGCAAAGATCCGACCGCTGCTGATTGCTCACTGCATCGACTGCCATGGGCCTGAGCAGCAGGAGGGCGGCCTTCGTCTGGACTCCCGCGCTGCGTGGCAGCGAGGCGGCAAGACGGGAGCGGTCATTGTTCCCGGCAAACCGGATGACAGTTTGCTGATTCGAGCCGTGCAGTACCTGGACAAGGATCTGCATATGCCTCCGGATCATCCCATGAGCGCGGCGGATGTTGCGTCGTTGCACCACTGGATTGCCACCGGGGCGATTGACCCGCGTGAACCTTCGCAGCCGCTTCCTCCGGTGACCGCTCAGACGGTGGACCCGTGGGAGGAAGAGTTTCAGTCTCGCCTGGACTGGTGGAGTCTGAAGCCGCTGGCTTTGACCGAGCCGCCAGTGATTGCCGATACGGCCTGGAGCAGAAATCCGGTTGATCGCTTCCTCGGGCAGGCTCTTCAAAATGCCGGGATACAGCCGAGCGAACCGGCTGATGCAGCGACGCTGCTGCGACGGATGAGTTTTGTACTGACGGGGTTGCCGCCCGCTCCCGAGCTGCATGCTGAAATGATGGTACGATGGAAGCAGGATCCGGACGCGGCGACAGAATGGCTTGCCGACACGCTGCTCGCATCACCTCATTTCGGTGAGCACTTTGCAAGGCACTGGATGGATGCGGTTCGCTATACGGACACCTATGGATATGAATGGGACAACCCCGCGAAGGGCTCGTGGGAGTACCGTGACTACCTGATCCGCGCGTTCAACAGTGATATCAGCTACGACACACTGGTTCGCGAACAGCTGGCAGGAGACCTGCTCCCGACTCCTCGCATTAATGAGGCAGATCAGCTGAACGAAAGTCGGATCGGTCCGATGTTTTATCATCTGGGCGAACATCGTCATGGCAGCAGTCTGGCGTTCAATGGGATTCACCAGGAGATGGTCAACAACAAGATCGACGCATTCTCACGAGTCTTCCTGGCGACAAGTGTTGCGTGTGCCCGCTGTCACAATCACAAGCTCGAGGCCATTTCGCAGAAAGATTATTACTCACTGGGGGCCGTCTTCATCACGCCTCGCTGGAGCAGCCGGCCGATCGATTCGGAATCACGCTATTCCGAAGGATTGAAACAGCTTGATGAAGGGCGTTCGAAGATTCGTCAGCGTCTGGCAAAGAATTGGGAGACACTTCAGATCTCAACGTCGCAGTGGCTGCCGCTTGTCGAGTCGCTTCCGCAGCCTCCTGCGATGGAAGATCCCCGCTGGCCGCTGTGGATGGCATCGCAGAAGACGGTTGCGGCACCGGAGCAGTGGAAAACGATGCTGCAGAAGATGCAGACGGAGACAGCATCGCGCGTGGAGTCGAATCGAGCCTTTGAGACGCTCATGGATTTTTCGACGGACGAATTGCCATCGGGATGGGTCATGGAAGGTGCCGGCTTCGAATCCGGCCGTGTGGGGAATGGCACACCTTTGATCAGCCTTGAAGGCGATAACGCGCTCAGCCGGTTTCTCATGCAGGGGCTGCATTCCAATGCACTGTCATCGAGGTTGCCTGGCGTTCTGCGAATGCCGCCGCAGCAGAGTGTTCCCGGCAAATTTCTCAGTGTGCTGCTGGCAGGTGATGAATACAGTGGGACGCTGGTGCTGGACGAAAACACGTTTCAAAACGAAACCGTGGCGTTTCTGAAACAGACCGAGCCGGCTTGGAGGTCGTATGCCGATGCGACGCTGATCAACGGCGTGACGAGAGTGACGATCGACTTTGCAACGTCACTCCTCAATCCAAACTTTCCCCCGCGGACAGGGCTCGCCGCAGGACTGCCCAACAACGATCTGGGTTACGAAAAGCGGAGCTGGCTGAGTATCCTGAAAATCGTGTCCCACGATAAAGGTGGAACTCCCCAAAGCGAACTTCCACATTTGAAAGGTCTGCTGGAACAGAGCAGTGCTGTTCCGCAGACGGACAGTGAACTTCAGGCGATGATGAATCAGTGGCTGACGGGGGTCGTTGTTCGCTGGACCCGAAACGAATGCCGAACCGGTGACGTCGAAGTTCTGAACTGGCTCTTAAGCAATGGGCTGCTGACCTGTCGTCTGGCCGACGATCCGGAATTGAAGCTGCTGGTGGAAGACTATCGTCGTATCGAGGCGTCTCTGCCGTTTCCGCGAGCTGTCAACAGCATGGATGAACGCGAGGTTACGAAGGCAGGTTTGTATTTCAATATTCGCGGCAACGTCGACGCGCCGGGAGAATTGATGCAGCCGGCGTTTCTTCGAATGTTCGAAGGTCGTAACCATGTGGCTCAAAGTGCCGGCAGCGGGCGACTGGAACTGGCAGAATCGCTGTTGTCACCGGACCATCCGCTGACATCCCGAGTCTATGCGAATCGACTCTGGCTGTGGGTCTTTGGAAACGGAATCGTGCTGACGCCGGATGACTTCGGGCACCTCGGCGATCGGCCTTCGCATCCGGAGCTGCTCGACTGGCTGGCTCGTGAACTGATGCGTGAAGGATGGTCCACGAAGAAGATGATACGGAAGCTGGTCACCAGTCAGGCATTTCGGCAGGCAGGACATCCGAACGACGACGCTCAGCAGCGTGATCCTGCGAACCGCCTGCTTCACCATTTCGCAACCCGGCGACTGGAAGGAGAATCAATCCGCGATGCGCTGTTGAGTGTTTCCGGTCGCCTGGATGAGCAATTGTACGGTCGACCGATCAACCCGCCGCGACTGGTTGAGGATGGTTCCAAGCGACTTTATTCCGGACCAGCGGATGGCAACGGGCGGAGGTCGGTGTATTTGACCATGTCCATCATGGATCCTCCGAAGTTTCTGACAACCTTTGACCTTCCCGATTTGAAGCTTCCCAGCGGAAGAAGAAACATCACAAATGTACCGGCTCAGGCGTTACTGATGATGAATGACCCGTTTGTTCATCAGATGGCCGATGCGTGGGCCGCTCGACTGGTCAGTGAATCAGATTCTGACGTCGCGTCCAGAATGGCTCGCATGTTCCTTCGCGCATTTGGTCGGACTCCTTCAGACGAAGAACTGCGACGCTGGTGCGATTTTGCCGCGCAGTTGCAGACAGGCAACGCGCCGCTGACGGATCAGCCGTTGTGGCAGAGCGTGGCTCATACCATGTTCAATTCCCCCGAGTTCATTTACGTCCGCTGAGGCACGTTGAGTCTCGCAGGAATTCGTCAAAAATGGTGACTGCCCTCGCCGTCAGGAGACTCCTGGGAGAACTGTCGCAACGGGACCATGAAGCCGTTAGCATACGCCGCTTCATAGTGACTTGTGCGGAAAGGCTGTTCGAAAGTCATGTCCTCAATTGATGACATTCTGGAATTCTGTGAAACTCGAATTGGCTATCAATTTCGGGACCGGGAACTTCTGCGCCGATGCCTGACTCACAGCTCGGCGGCGGAAACTCGTCTTGATTCGAACGAACGTCTGGAGTTTCTCGGCGATGCGGTTCTTGGGCTGATTATCTGTGAGTACCTGTATCAATTGTTCCCAGAGCAGCGTGAAGGCCAGCTGACTCAGATGAAATCCTGGCTGGTCAGTCGCCAGACGTGTGCTCGTGCGGCAAAGCTCCTTGATCTGCAGCCGCTGATTCTGGTCGGACGTGGCCTGCAGGTGATTCCGGAATCGATCCTTTCCGCGGCGGTCGAATCGCTGGTTGCAGGTGTTTACTTTGATGGCGGACTCGATGCCGCTCGAAACTTTATTCTGCATGCATTCCGGGAAGAACTGAGTCTCTGTCGGCCGGTGGATTCGGAGAACTACAAGAGCCAGCTTCAGGAATACACGCAGCGGCAACTCGGCAAGACACCTGAGTATTTGGTGGTTGGAGAATCCGGCCCGGACCATGCGCGGGAGTTTCTGATTTCCGCAAAGGTCGGCGATGTGATGTACGAATCCGGCCGCGGACGAAGCAAGAAAGAAGCCGAACAGCAGGCCGCCCGGAATGCGGTTGTCTCTCTGTTGCAGGTAGGCGAAACGGAGACGAGTGTTTCCGCATCCGACGAAGCCTGCAGTCCCGAGTGCTGCATTGAAGCCGAGGTTCTGTGTGATTCGGGGAGTGAGGATTCGTGTGAGCTCCCGGCGTCTCTGGCGTATGAAGGTGGCGGACAGTTTGAAGTCGTCATCGCTGCCGAGACAATCGTTTCAGGGGACAGCGTCGCAGGTGGTGAGTTTGGCTGTGGCTGCGACATGGAGCCGGCAGAGGATTCGAGTGGTTCGGATTCGTGCCGCGTTTCAGAGCAAACGTAATTTGGATCGACGACATGAAGGTTGTTGAAGCGGAACTCCTGTTTCGTCCGGAAACTGAGGCCCTGCGATTTCTGCCGGAAGGGCCGTACTCACTGGGCGATGGTCGAGTGAGCTGGGTGGGAATTCAGCACGGTGCCGAGTCGACGGTTGGCTCTGTGAACATTCTTGATCTGCGAACTCGAACCAACACGTCTTTTGAACTGCCAGGTCGCCCGGGGTTTGCATTTCCGACTGCGGAATCCGGGGTGTTCGTTTGCGGTGTCGAACGAACCGTGGGCATGTTTGATACCGCGACCGGCAAGTGGTGCACCTTTATCCACAATGTCGACAGTGCCGTTCAAAACACAATCATTAATGACGCTGTTGTCTGGGAAGACAATCTGATCTTCGGCTGCAAAGAGCTGGAGTTTAAGACAAAAAAAGCAGGACTGTACCTCTGGCGACGATCGAATGGTGCCACGATCGCGCTGCGAACCGATCAGATTTGCTCCAACGGCAAAGCAGTCATTCGAAACTCCGATAGTTCGCTGACACTGTTCGATATCGATTCCTGCACAAAGAAGATTGTTCGCCAGAAGCTTGATATCGCGGCTGGAAAAGTCAGCGATGAACACGCCGTTGTCGACCTGACATCCGAGGATGTCTTCCCTGACGGAATGATCCTGACACCCGACCACAAAAGCCTGATCGTTGCACTGTACGATCCTGGTGATCCGGCCTTTGGATCGGCTCGGCAGTACAGTCTGGCGAATGGTCAGCTTGAGGCGATCTGGAAATGTCCTGGCTCACCGCGAGTCACATGCCCGCAGCTTGTCCAGCATGAAGGTCGAGTGAAGCTGCTGCTGACGACTGCGGTAGAGCATATGCCTGCGGACCAGCAGGCGCGGCATCCCAATGCTGGTTGCCTGTTCCTTGGGGATACTGAATTTACCTCGATCGGTGATCAGCCGATCTTTCCGCTGAGCCGAGCCGATGTCGAATCCCCGACCCGATGAGCAGGATCTGCTCGGAACGCTGAAGGCTCTGTACCAGGATCCGGCAGACCTTACTCGGGCACTCTCTGCGCTGAAGAGTCTTGGGCTCTGTGGAACACCGTCCGGTTTCACGGGGCCCGAAGCGGATCTCGATCTGCTTCGACCTCAGCGCTGCGGGTTTCCTGAAGTGATCTATGGTGAGCGCAAGTCGACCGAACTGATTCTGCAGCTGATACGCGGACAGCAGGCTGCGGGACAAAGCAGTCTGGTCACACGCATTCGACCGGAATCGGCCGGCGTTGTCGCTGAGCAGTTTCCGGCAGCGATTGTCAATGCGGTCGCCAATACCGTTCGTGTTCCAGCCGCAAAACAGGGAACGACGGGTGGACCAGTTTACGTTGTGACGGCAGGCAGCAGCGACCGCTCAGTTGCGGAAGAAGCGCTGGAGACGCTGCGATGGATGCAGGTCGAGAGCGAACTGATTCAGGATGTGGGCGTCGCCGGCCCGCATCGTCTGCTTCAGCATGTGGACACGCTCCGAAAAGCGGCCGTCGTTGTGTGTGTGGCCGGGATGGAAGCGGCACTGCCGTCTGTGCTTGGCGGTTATGTTCCCTGTCCGGTCATTGGTGTGCCCACGTCTGTCGGCTACGGAGCGTCGCTGGGCGGATTGACAGCCATGCTGTCGATGCTGACCTGTTGCGCCTCAAACGTTGTCTGCGTAAATATCGATGCCGGGTTCAAAGGTGGCTACGTTGCGGGGCTGATTGCGTCGCGAATGGGAAAGCAGCATTCGGACAGGGGAAGTGAACCGCGGAACTAGTTAAGAATCGCCGGCGTCACTTCCTTTTTGCGAGGCTTGATGATCATTTCCACGTGACCATTCTTGCGAATGTCCTCACGAATCTTCTCGCGGGCCTTTTGCTTCAGTTCGCCCAGCATCTGCTCTTCAATGTCCTGCTGGACTTCTGCGAACGGGATTGAGCGAGGCTCGCTTCGATCGATCACCTTATAGATTTCCAGGCGGTCGTTGAAGGTCTGCACGCTGGAGACACCACCGACCGGAGTACTGCCCAGGATGGCCGACATCTCTTCGTTCAGTGAAGCCTGTTTGACCCAGCCCATGTCACCTTTCATGTTCGCGTTCGAATCAGACATCTCCTGTGCCACATCGCCGAAGTCGATACCCTGATTCAGCTGAGCCACAACGTGTCCCATCGTCTGCTTCGCCCCGGCCTCGCCTCCATGGCTGGAAAAGCGAATGACGATCTTTGCAAAGCGGATCTGCTTTTCCGGCGTGTAGTCCGCAAGATGATCTTCGTAGTATCGAAGCAGATCTTCGCGGTCGACTTTTTCGGGAACCTTCACGACGCTCGTGATATAACCTTCCACCATCTGCATGCGCAGAAAACTCTGACGCAGCTGATCGACTGATGTTCCCTGGGACATCAGGAAGTCGTCCAGCTCGGCGATCGTTGTCTTGCCCTCTTTCTCACGAATCCCGTCCAGAATCTCCTGGAATCGTGGCTCGAGAGATTCTTCGATCGTCTTGCGTTTGTCGGCAGGGATCTTCTGCTCAACTGCCTGAACGACCAGTTCATCGTCAGTGTATTTTTCAATACGCTTGGAGAGTTCGCTGAGCAGAACCTGCTGCTTGGCCTCATCCGGAATGCGAGGATCGGCTTCGACCATCTGACGCACGCCGCCGAGCACATCGTCCAGAAACACAGGACGTCCGTTGACCAGTGCCACCACACTGCTGCCGGTCAGCTCGCCGGTGGAGATCTGAAAGCCAGCGGGCTGGTTTCCACTTTTCGCCGGCTGCCCCTGCACAAGACGCTGCTCTTCTTCGTCAGCTTCACGGTTAACCAACGAGCGACGTGGAGGAGCCGCAGCAAAGACTGGGTTCTCTTCTTTGATCGAGCGACCGTTGCAGCCAGCAATGGACAGGCCCAGCAGACAAAGTGTCAGCCAATTCATCAACATGCGAAGACGCAAAGTGCGTCCCGTCAGCATGAAGAAATGAAGATGGCGTAATTGCACGGCGGTTCTCGAAGAAGTTGAGAGAACAATCGGAGCGGAACTATACGCCTAATTGAAAGATTGGATCAAGACCGTCTCGTTCGACGCATCTTCATGACAGGATTAGACTTGCAGCGGCAGAAATTGCCGGTTCGGGAGGGAGTTGAGCCACCGAGGCCTTGCGGATCAGCGAATTCTCCTCGTAACCATCGTCAGTCACCGGCCACGATTGACGTTCTCGGAAACCAGTCGACTGCCTACATTCGTCGGGGAATTGTTCGACGCGAACAGCCTTACGTTCGATCCTGTGGACATCGCATGGCGCCCCTTGAATCTCACGAACCTCAGATTCGCCAGCGATCCACTCGCGAGATTTGGCTGTTAACGGCGCTGCTGACGCTTGGACTTGCCGCTCGAATCGTGCTTAGCATTCTTCGACCGGGTGATTTGCTTCTGGACGCGGATGGTTACCTGGGACATGCCGCGGAGTTCCTTGCGACGGGAACCTATGGCGGACCGTACTCGCACGTTCCCACGGCGTTTCGTCCTCCTGCATACCCTTTGCTTCTTGCAACATTTCAGGCGGTCGGATGCTCTGCATGGACTTCGGTTTTGCTGATCCATCTGATCGCAGTCAGCATCGTCGTACTGTGCGTCTGGCGATTGTCTGAAGGGACATCCAGTCACGTGCGACTGTTGATCACCGGGGTTGTCCTTTTCGACCCGTTGCTGCTGCGGTACTCGCTGCTGCCCATGACCGAGGTGCCTTGTGCCGCGGCGTTGTTGCTGGCCGTTACGGCGTACGTTCGAGCCAGGGGAACGAGTCAGGGACGCACTGCCTGGCGGTGCGTCACGACCTCTGGGCTGCTCTTCGCCTTTGGGGCACTCATCCGGCCGACTGTGGCAGTGTGTGTTGTGCTGGTGCTGGCAACGGACGTGATATTGGGTCTTCGAAATTCGTCGCACGACTTTCGTGCAGCGCTGCGTCGAGCCATTGTCGCGGGACTGTTGTTTGGAATGGGTCTCAGTCCCTGGATCATTCGCAACTATGTTCAGTTTCAGAAACTGATTCCCGCGACGACTCACGGAGGCTACACACTGGCACTCGGAAACAACCCGAATTTTTATCGGGATGTGATCAACGGAAAGGATGAATTCCCGTGGGACGGCGATGCGCTGGATCGATGGCAGCAGCGAACTCTGTCAGAAGCGAGGGCCGGCGGGACCAATGTTCTGAATGAAACGGAACTGGATGCTTGGTATTCGAACTACGCAATGGCTTCGATGCGGGAGAATCCTGCAGCAGCCTTCCATGCGATCCGACTGCGCCTGCGACGCTTCTGGGCACTTTCGACTGCGGATTCAAACAGTCGACTTCTGACAATCAGTCTGAGTCTTTGGTATGGGTTTCTCTGGGCGGGTTTGATTCTGCGACTGTTGTTCATTCGTCGACGGAAGCTGTCTGCTTCCGAATGGCTGTTCTGCGCCTGTGTGCTGGCATTCGTTCTGCTGCATTCGGTGTACTGGACCGACACAAGGATGCGCACACCGGTGATGCCGATGTTGACTTTGCTGTCTGCTTTCGGATGGTGTAAAGCTGTGGAGACGGTGAGGGGCGGTGGAAGTGCCGTCACCGGGAACAGAGGCTGAAACGCTCATTCAGGTGTTCGAACGCAAGCTGACTTTCAAGGATGCATTGCAGTTCTGCTTTTGCGATCAGGAACTTCTCTCCAAATTTTCCTGTCTGCCATTCAGAAAGCGGTTTTGCAGAAAGTTCTTTCACATATCCTGACCATTCCGATGGCAGAAATGGTGTGAGGATGTCTGCTGAACGCCTGAGTTCCCTCAGCCCCTTCTCGTTTTCAGGGCTTCCAACACCCGCGAAGATTTCCAGCGTTTGTCGATAAAGAAACCCCTGGAAGCTGGCTGCAAATCCAAAACCAGTTTCACCACGTTCACAGAACACAACGGCTGGTTCGGAGGATGTGATCCAGTCAAGCTTCCAGCAATATTCGTCACCGCGAGGGGTGACTGCAAACGGAACAAACCCACCAAGAGACTGGATCTGGAACGACAGAAATTTGTATTCAGCAATCGCAGGCAGCGACAGCCATTCGCAGTCAGAAAGACTCAAATAGTTGTCCCAGGGGACCACTGAAAAATGTCCGCGAGAAAGGAGATTCAGATAGAGCTCAGGCAATGAAAACCCGTATCGCTGCTGAATTGCTCTTACCGCTTCCGCATCCATTTCAGACCTCTCCAGCAAAGAGAAAGGCCGCACCCTCGGGCAGGGACGGCCTTTCCTGATTAACGTTCAGTACGGCTCAGAAGAGCAGTCACTCTCCAGAATCGCTTCCTCTTTGCGTGCGACTAGAAGTCGCCAACAACTTCGCCTCCGTGCATGGTGGCCAGTGCTTCCAGAACCTCATCATCGATGTTCTCTGAGAGGAACCTGACAGAGCCATCAGCGAACGCCGCATTGACGCCACCCGTGTGCGGTGAGCCGATGCCGTCAGGGCCGTTGATGTATGGCTTCTGGCTGAATCCCCGAATGGTCGCTTCTCCACCGGCCAAACAGCTTGAGCTGGGCTTGGCCGCATCAATGATCATCAGAGTATTGGATGTCCCATCGGTGATGTCGCGAAGACTGGTTTCTCGATCGTATCCAAAGATCCCGGCCTTGTCGTCGTCCTTCTCCAGCGACGCTGCATCGGGACCAATCCCTGCGACTCCAACATAATCGCTGGATGAGGGGTTTTCTCTCACATTCGACTGGCTTGGGTTTCTTAAGGCTTCCAATGCGGTCTGTACTGCCGCAGCATTTGCATCATCCTTCCAGCCAAGTTTCTGATCGATGGACTCGTAAAGGGGAGCTTGTTCCATAAATGGCAGAATCGAAACGTACCAGCTGAGTCGTTCTTCAGGCTTCAAGTCGTCATTTTCAATCGTACCGCGAGGGAATTGATTGTAGACATCGTGGTAGTTGTGGAGTGCCAGTGCCTGCTGCTTCAGGTTGTTCTTTGACTGTGTCCGCCGAGCTGCTTCGCGAGCCTGCTGGACCGCTGGCAGCAGCAGTGCGACCATGATTGGAACGGCCACCGTTGTGGAAACGTTACCAGCCGGATTCGATGGAACGGACTGACGCGACAGCGAGCCGACACCGTTTTCAGTGTTGAAGCCGACCGTGACGTTGGGGAACATCGGGTCGGTAATTGATTCGAGTGCCGGCAGGTCTTCGACTCCGAACGGCATTTCCATATTGCCACGACCCATTGCTGGCAGCTGCTGTTCAAGCATTGACAACCCAAGCGGTGCGTAGGTCATCAGCTGTTGATAGCCAGGAGCCGGGTCTGAGACCGAAAGTGAAGTAAACTCCTTCGGAAGCTCTGCCAGTGCTTCGGCCACTTTGCCATCAGGTTTCCATGACGCCCCCTTCCCCGACTCGCGCTGAACAAACGACTGGATGGCTCCTGGAGTAATGCTGGCGACAATCCATTTGTCTGTCACAAGGATGGTCGGAACGATAGGCACGTCACGAATCTGGATCGAGAACGTATCGCGACCGTCTTTGGTAGTGTGTCGCACGGTGAACTCGTCCATGCGGTCCTGAGCTTCAGCAAGCTCCGTGATCCGCTCGATCGTCTTCAGGATCAGATCTTTGTCCTTCACACTGCCGGCAATCGCTGGAGAAAACCCGACCGGAATTGGTAGTGCGGCAGGGTCGGCCCAGCCACACCAGACGTCGCCAAAACCGCTCAGGAAGTCCTCACGGATGTCTCCGCCGAGGGTCTGTCCGATGGCTCCGAGAGCCATGTCGATGTTGGCTTCTCCGTCCGGTTCAACCTTGCTGACAACACCTCGAAGGACGCCCATCGCCGTGTCCCAGGCCTTGACCGTATCAAACGTGAACGCCAAAAAGCCGGTTGTATTTTTGGGCAGTGGCGGCAGTTCGCTCAGTGCGAAACTGCGTTGCTGCATCAGTGCTGCCAGTCCCTCCAGCGGACCGGACGCATCCAGGTGAACTTCGCTCCACGTGACTTCCCCTTTGAAGCCGCCCTGAACGGTCAACTGTCGAATGTTGTGAAAGCCCAGGAGCTTCGCAAAATCAAACACGGTCATCTCTTCACCAGCAGGGGTCGGTGGCAGCGGTTGTGAACCGAACTGATCCATCAAGACACCCGTATTGATCCAGACAAACGAATCCACGGTCCACTTGTCTGATGTTCGAAGCGACTTCCACAATTCCGATGTCGTCGCATTCGGAGTCTTACCTGTGGCAGTGGAGAGGACCTGTTCGCTGGCCTTCATCCCAACCGCGACTACAAGGTGCCCGGATTCATTCCACCAGCTGACTTCCACTCCCGGAATCTCGGTCATAATCGTAGAAATCTCACGGCCGCTGACCGTCGATGCAGCGACCGGGTGACCTTCACGCTCCGCGAGCATCTCGACCTCAGACATCAGAACGTCAATGAACTGAGCTGCATTGTGCAGGACCAAAACTCCATACGGAGACATGCCCTTTCCGTCTGCGGAAACCGCCACGCCCAGAGAAACGCCGTTGGCTCGAACATGTTCTATGGCAGCGCGAGCAATCTTTCCGGCTTCGTCGCCGCCCATCGAAACGAAGAACTGCGCGAGATCAAAAATGCGCGGCATCAATCCCGATTCTTCCAGGGACTTCCATGCCGCTGTTTGCTTCAGTCCGTCAAGGTGCGCATCTGAACCATCAAAGCGTGCGAGCACAACACTGCTGGCGGGAAGAAGCGTCTCAGGTGCGACGCTTGACCTGGTCTTCGAACCAGACTCGTCAGCACCGCTGAGCCAGTTCAGGGAAAACGCCGCTGCAATCAGGCAGAGGCACGGCATGACATACTTCATCGAACACTCCTTTCAATGATCCCCGCGGCGAAGCATTCAGCGGCTGCAAACCACCAGTCTGTTCAGACTCCCTCCGCAGGGGTGGCAATAACGGACCCTACACCAGCGCCTGGTAATTGAGAAGCGTCTGCCCAACAAATGTGGAACGACTGGGTCGTGATCATCAAGCGATGGAAGCGAAAGAGGATGGAACACGGAATAGAATGTTTGCCGATGGGCTGACACTGCTGCTCTGGCCCTGGCAATTTCTTCAGTCGTCGTAGCGCTTTTGACTCCAGCCTTTTGACAGTTCGGACAGTGACCGGATGACATCTGCATTTTCGCTGCAGGCTACGATTCCGGGGTAACGCAGCATGCCGGCACGTTCATCCATCCAGAGTGAACCGTAGTGGACTGGTTCACCGTTGTGAGTCCAGACGGCATCACCGCCTCGGACTCGAGCGATATGCATCGAGACCGGAAAATCGTAGATGTTCGGCGAATGTATGAGCGAACCGATGTATTGTCCGGTGGCCATCAATGGATAAATGCTGCCCTGCATCTCGTCCGAAGTTCGTCCAGCCAGGTTTCGACCGTCCCAGGTCAGCTGGTCCACTTCACGGGCTCGCTGAGTATCCCGGTGCTGGAAGCCTATCAGATAGATTCCTGTGCCGGGATTCGCTCGAGGATTTGTCATGTCGGGGAGTGCATCCAGCGTTGCTCGCGCGCTGATGTTCGGATTGTCCGGACCGCAGACAATTCGATTCGGTGTGACTTCGACCCATGTGCCGGTTTCTCCCATGTCAGGAGCGAAGACCAGCGAGTACAGCGGCGTCCTGAAGTTGTGCAGGTGAACGATGATGGAATATCCGTTACCAGTTTTGTCACGATACTGCTTTGTGCCGTCAATCGGGTCGATGGCAATGGCCAGTTCCGAGGCGTCTGCAAACTTCTGCATGTCGCCCGTCGTCTCTTCCCCCTGAATTCGGCAGGAACGCAAAATGGGCGCGGAATCCCGGAGAGCGGCGACGAGCAATTCCTGAACCGTCAGGTCCGCAAGAGTCAGCGCGTCGGTGTTCGCATTCCCCGAAGACTTTCCATCGACGGCGATGTTGTACTGTCGCATTCGTTTTGCGATCGCTCCCCCCCAGCGCATCACGGAGGGAAGACACTGCTGCAGAGCGGAGATGACCAGTTCAACCTTCATTAGAGAATTAGTCCTGTTTGTAAATGAGTTCCACCAGGAGCTGTCCCGTTCAGATCCGACGGCAGTTCAAGGGAGACCGTTCAGTTTTCGAATAACCCACTCGGCTGTCAGCAGGCAGAAGAATGCGGCCAGGATGATCCAATGGTCCCAGAGAGTTTTCTCTTCCAGCTTCTGTTCCGGCTGATCTTTGGGCTGAATCAGTTTTGTAAGTTTCTCGGCTTCCCATGGCTCAACAACCTCGCCACCACTCTGTGTCGACAATTGTGTCAGCAGGTCACGATTACAACTGACGTTTGCCAGTTCGACGGACATCTGAGGGCGGACAACAAGCTCCGTCTGAACCTGCTGGGGACTTGCGATCTTTCCACCTGTGACATTCAATCGGACCTTCCAGGAACCGGCAGTCAGATGGGGAAGACGTCCCGAAAATCGTTCCGGTGAACCGGGGACTGGCTGAAGCACAGTCACCACGGGAGCCGTCTGACCGCCATCAGGACTCAGAACCGAACCATCCGGCTGCAGCGGTTCTGCAATGACCTCCACTGTGGCACCTTCCAGTTGGGCCGCCAGACGGCGGTCCCAGCGGACGACTGCTTCCGCGGATTCGCCTGCATCGATCACCACGTCTGACAGTGTCAGTCGAACATCATTGTTGCCAGCGGCCGCCTTGTTGCGGGCTGCCCAGCGGACCAGTTGCCCCCAGAACTTGTAGTGCCATTCATCTCCCGCTCTGCGGCGCCAGCGCCATGTGCTGTCGACTCCCATCCACACGACCTGGCCGAAGCCATAATCATGATGAACGATGACAGCTTCCGGCACTGTTTGGGTACCCGGCACCGCGGCCGTTGCCCACAGATTTGCTCCGGGCTTGGGAGTTCCCGCGAAGATCCAGGGATGTCCGGGCAACGAGGACAGGGACGCGTCCCGAATCGCGGGATCACTATTCAGCTGAAACATCGGAAGACTCTGTGCTTCCGGTGACAATCGAAGTCGGAATGCGCTCTGTTCCGAATCGTCAATCGTTGCCGCATAGTTCTCTGCCAGACGTTCATGAGCCTCTGTCACCGGCAAAAGTGAACTCAACAGCGGAGACTGGTATCCCAGCGGCATTGCTTTTCTGCCGGGAATGATCACCAGAGTCAGTCCATCACGTGCAATCGCTTCTTCCAGCAGCTGCCAGACCGGCTGATCAATTTCGTTCGGCAAAACATCGCCAAGAATCAGCAGGTCCGTTCGCGTCAGCTGCTGGCGAAATGCCTCCAGCGGGGGCAGCTCGTTCGGAATTGAAGGCTCATTCAGAATCTGCAAATACGGCTGGCGAAACAGTACCGTCGCTGGTTCCACCTGCTTATCGCGTTCCAGCAGGTTTCGAAGGTAACGAAACTCCCAGCGGGCATCTCCGTCGACCAGCATGACTCGAGCCTTGTTGTCGACGACCTGCAGGCTGATATCCCGTGCGTTGTTGTCCTCGCGAAGTTCTCCGGGCTGTACCTTCGTCCTGATTTTGTATTCGAATCTTCCAACCTCCGTTGTTGGGACGGCAAAGGTCAGCGATGCCGTGTCTGACGACGGAGTGATCTTCTGCGTTTCAACGATAACTCCGTCGCGTTCAAGCTGGATCTCCAGTTCTTCACCTTCAAAGCCGGACGCTCCAATGACTGCCTGAATCTGAGCCTTGTCGTTGATAAAAACGGCTTCCGGCGCTTCGACGGCAGCGAGTGACAGGTCGCGTGGAGGAAGTCGGGACCCAATCGGCACGGAATAAACAGGAACGCCGAGAGATGCCATGCGCTGGGCTTCCAGCGTCACATCTCCAGCCGTTGTTTGTCGTCCATCGGAAAGAACCACAACGCCACGGATTTCGTCTGCTCCTTCTTCAGCCATCAGCGCGTTCAGCATTCCAACCGGGTCAGAACCTCCTGGCTGAATGCTGGAACGATCTTCGCCGAGACGTTTTGGCAGTACAGCGGAATCAACAAGTTCCTGCTCTGTCGCGAACAAGCGCACTTCCGCGGGCATCACGTCCTGCATGTTCTTCAGAAGCGTGCCGGGCTGGCTGAGCAGCAGGCGGCGGACAAATTCCGTGCGAGGCATTTTCGACAGTTCATCGAGTGAATCCATGACCTGCCGCCTGCGGGAATCAGCAGATGCCTGTTCGACCGGGTTTGCGGGGGGTGCATTACCCCCCAGCCAGTTCGGTTCATTGCCCGCTTCCGCTTCCGCTACCCAGCGATCAATCAGTGGCTTTGTTTCAGCATTTCCCAGCATTCCCAGAGCCTGAGCCCATCGAAGTTTTTCAGCCATCGAGGCATGGTGGTCGCGAGTCTCCATGCTTTCCGAAACGTCCAGTGCGACAACCACTTTGCCTCGCTGAGTCACATCGAATTGCTTTGTGAGTATTGGCTGAAGCATCGTCAGCAAAAGTGTCAGCAGAACCAGAACACGCAGGGTCAGCAATGTCCATCCGACGGTGCGAGACACCATGCGGCGTTCCAGCCGCAGCAGCCAGATACTCATCCCCAGCGCGCACAGCACTCCAACGAAGGCGTAAGCCGCCCATCCAGGTGATTTGAGGCCGGAAAAAATCAGCTGCCAGTTCATACCGGAAGTGTATCAGGCCGTCTGCTCAACGCCATTCCACCGCCAGGGCTCACAGAGACGGACGCGATTCTGCCACCGGCGTATGAAGATCAACACGATCATGCATTGTGTACAGCAACCACTGTTTGCCGTCATGGATCAGTTGCCCGCTCGACTTATTTTCCTCAACTGGCCGCAGAGGGGCTTCTTTCTTCCAATGGATCAGGTCATTCGATCGAGCCAGGTAGGTGCACCACCGACGTGGTTTCATCGGGTCGACGGTTCCGTGCAGCACAGCAACATATTCATCACCCACTTTCATGACCTGGTTCATTGCCATCATGACGCTGTCGACTCCATTTTCGTCTCGTGGAATCACAGGGTCATCACTGATGTTCGTCCAGACTTTCATGTCGGTTGAGGTGGCAAGCCAGACACCCAGGTCGCGACGTTCATAGAACAAATACCACTTCCCGCTTTCAAAATAGCCGACTGGAGTGCCATACGGTCCCGGTGGAATTGGCTGGCCATTCTTCATTCGCACGTCAAGCGGTCCGATCCGCTCCCAGTGGATGCCGTCGGCCGACTTCAAAAGCTGAGCCTGATCCTGAGCACCTTCGGCAAACATGAAGTATGTGTGGTCCTTCTTCACGACCATCATGTCTTCGACCCAGAAATCATCAATCAGTGGTTCAGTGCCAGCCCGCTCCCATTGAAGTCCATCCTTTGATGTCGCGTATCCCAGTTTCATCATCATGGGTGAAGAATCGGCCTGGTAGCCTGTGTACCAGAGCTTCCAGAGTCCATCTTCGCGGATGATCCAGCCACGTTCACGGATCTTCGAATCCCACCTGCCCTCCGCGGCTTTGAAGACAGGGTTTGTTGCTGTCGGCTCGAACCTCGCAGGCAGATCCTGTGCGACCGAGCGGGATGCAAGAATGACAGTTGCCCACAGAACCAGGTGCCATACCGACGAGGGGATGGCATTCGTTTGCATTGGCCGCGGTTTCACATGCGCCATAGTTTGTGTTCCATTCGCCATCGGGTGAACCAGCTGGAGCAGGATTGCCCGTTTGTTAGTTTCGTGTCAGGAATTCATCAAGGTTCATCACAGCGTTTGAAACGATTATCCAGGCGGCAAACTCTTCCTGTGACATTGACTCTGGTTTGCTGGCTCGAGTCGACTCAACAAGCTTCCGGGCCTTCGCTGGATCATCCTTCATTTCCTGCAGAACATCGTTGTAGAGGGCGACCGGCGGCCCGGTTTCCGTACTCTTCACAGGACGCACAAGCGCCGTCTGCATACAGAGGATCGCTCGATCTTCAACAGTGCCAGAGTGCGCTGCAACCTTTGCCGCCAGTGCCGCCGCGGCTTCCAGAAAGACCGGATCGTTCAGAGTCACGAGTGCCTGGAGTGGAGTGTTTGTTCGAATGCGGCGAATCTGACAGACCTCTCCACTGCCGCCGTCGAATGTGATCATCGAAGGATAGGGCGTGGTGCGTTTGAGGTACGTATAGAGTGCTCGACGATAGCGGTCTTCGCCTTCCGCATTAACCCATTTCAACCCGTTGTAGGTGGAACGCCAGAGACCATCGGGCTGAGGTGGCATGACGGGCGGGCCGCCTTTCTTCAGCGACAGCAACCCAGAGACCGCCAGTGCCTGATCTCGAATCGTCTCGGCGGTCAGGCGATAACGTGAACCGCGGGAAATCAGAGTATTGCGGGGATCTGCATTCCGGAGTTCTGCAGTGGTCACAGAACTTTGCTGATAGGCTTTCGACATCATGATGGTCTTCAGCAGCTTCTTCAGAGACCATCCGCGATCGCGATAGTCGGCCGCCAGGTAGTCGAGCAATTCCGGATTGGATGGCAGCGATCCGAGTGCCCCGAAGTCTTCTTCCGTTTCAACGATCCCGATTCCAAACAGGCGTGCCCAGATACGATTCACCCAGACTCGCGGCGTCAGCGTGTTGTCGCGATGCATCAGCCAGTGAGCCACCGCAAGCCGATCTATCGGCGCTGACACATTCGCAGCCGTTGTCGCACCGGCCGAAGCAGATGTGAACAGGAAGGCTGCGGGCAGCGACGCCTGAACTTCGTCGCCGGGATCCAGGAAGTTTCCTCGACGATGAATCTTCGTCGTTCGCTTTCGATCTGCATTCACAACTTTCATCACGGGTAGTTTTGGCGTGCGTGAGTTGATCTCCTGCAACTGTTTGCTGGCTGCGGCGAGTTCATCCGTAAGGCGACGAACGTCAGCAGAGTTTTCCGGGAGCGTGACGTCCTTTGGATCCATCGAAACAGTCGACAGACGGAATCGTCGCAGGACCAGCGAATCTCCATAGTGCTGCCTCAGTGTCACTTTCAACACCGAGTCTTCCGAAAGAACAAGCGGTTCAGAGAACTCAAAAAGAGCCGCGTGCTTTTCGCGCTGACGAGGGCTTACCGCCCAGCCGGTCTTCGTGTCACCATCCAGAGCAGCCGTGACGGGCCAGCCGCCTTGTTCGAAATCTGCCTTCGGATTCTTCAGCACGAGTTTCTTCACCGCGTCGCCCTGAACGAGTTCGACTTCCAGTTCGGAAAGGACAAAGTTGGGATCACGAGGATTTCGGCCCACTCCGAAGTTCCCATCACTCAGTTTTCCCATCAGAGCGTCGATGCGAAGCATGGTGTGAGTACCGGCCGCGATTCTCAGAGTCAACTCATAGACATCTTCGCCGGAAGCTGTTCCCTCCGCCTCGATGACGCCATGTTCCGCCGCGACCAGTTTTGCTTCACCCTGCGTCTTCAGGGTCACCGCATTCAAAGTCTTCCATGGCTGCTTTTCCGAACCCACATCCGCAGCTTCCGCATCGGCCAGTTGTTGCTTGAGTGTGCTGATTCGATCCTGTGCGGCTTTGCGTTCCGTATCCAGCTCCGGCGTGGTCAGTTCGACTGTCGGTGAATCATCGTAGCGGTCCGCATCGTCAGTCTGATTGAAGGCCGCGTAGAGCCCATAATACTCCGCCTGCGAAATCGGATCGTACTTATGCGAATGACACTTCGCGCATCCGGCTGTTAGTCCCATCCAGACCTGAACGGTCGTGTCGACGCGATCCTTCACCGCAATGGTTCGAAACTCTTCGTCGTCCGTCCCTCCCTCATCGTTGCTCATCGTGTTCCGATGGAAGGCCGTCGCAATCAGCTGGTCCTGAGTCGGGTTCGGGAGCAGATCGCCGGCCAGCTGTTCGATCGTCATTTGCTCGAGGGACATGTCCGCATTCAACGAGCGAACAAGCCAGTCGCGATATGGCCACATCGTGCGGCCCAGGTCCTTCTCGTATCCCTTTGTGTCAGCATAACGAGCGAGATCCATCCACATGCGCGCCCAGTGTTCCCCAAACTCAGGGCGAGCCAGCAGCTCGTCAATCATGGTCGACAATGCGGCATTCGTGGGCTCTTTGGCGAATCGTTCGGCGACTTCATATGTCGGAGGCAGCCCGATCGTGTCCAGCCAAACGCGACGGACCAGCCGATGCGCCTCTTCGCGCTCCTGCAGCCGAAGTCCCCTGGCATGCAGTGACCTTTCCACGAATTTATCAATCGGTGATTCGCCGCGTTTCACCAGCAGGTCTCCGCCAGCAAGCGGTTCGAAGGACCAGTGCTTTCCCCAGGTTCCGCCCTGCTCTATCCAGCGTTTCAGAATCTCCTTCTGTTCCGGGCGCAGCGTCTTGTGCGAATCCGGCGGCGGCATCATCAGTTCAGGATCACTGGTTATGACTCGCATGATAAGGCTGCTCTCATCGGGCTTGCCTGGAATCACCGGAGTCCCGGAATCATGCGGGGCTTTCGCATCGGCCTCAACGTCAAGCCGCAGATTCCCCTTGCGCTCGTGTTCATCAGGACCGTGACAGGCAAAGCAATTTGCCGAAAGGATTGGCAGGACGTCGCGACCAAACCGAATCTCATCCGCCGCCAGATGTGTGACCGTCGAAACAAACAATGCGACACTGAAGGTGACGTGAGAGACAAACAAAGGCGCTGCGTGCATGGGAGCCTCGTCGTGCGAAATTCCGAAGTTCTTCACAGCCCGTGTTGTACCGGACCGAAACCCGAAACGAGCAGACGCGTTCACTTTCGAACTGAGCGTCTCAGAATTGGTTGAACCAGCGCGGCACATCGAGGCACCGCCAGCCTAAAAAGGCAACGTCGCATCCGCGATTAGAACTCGGAAATTGCCGTGCCGGTCGGGTTGCCGCCACTTCGCAGAACCACTTCAGCCTTCGCGACAACGGTCTCATCAACGCCGCATTCGCGCATGTGGCGAATGGTCCTGTCGATATCGTAGGGAACGCGGCGAAACTCCACCTGGCCTTTGTCGATGATCGCGTATGCAGCCCGCGAATCGCCGTCTCGAGGCTGTCCGACGCTTCCCGGATTGATGATCTGAGTCCCATCGAGCTTCAGATGCATCGGAATGTGCGTGTGTCCGACGCACACAAAGTCAACATTGACATGTTCCAGTCTCTGCTGCCACTGATCCGGAGCATCTCCGATGTACTCATCCATCGGATCCCGCGGCGTCGCATGCACTAACAAAAATCGATGGTCACCGAGAGTCAAATGACGAGTCACCGGCATCTGTGCCAGCCACGTCAGCTGTTCATCGTTCAGCGTTTCGAAATGTCGTGGCCGCATGGCCGCAGCCATTCGGCGAAAAGTACCGCCGGGCCGCACAACGACTCTCTGAGCCACAGAATGGTCATGATTGCCCCGCACGACGGCGGTTGCCTGCTTTCGCACCCATTCGATACAAGGAAGCGGGTCGGTCGCGTAGTCAACAACATCGCCAAGAAACAGGCACGCGTCGAAGCGTTCCTGAATCGCTGCCAAAGCAGGCCAGTTGGAATGAATATCAGCGATGAGCAATATTCGCATAATGATCGCTCGGGTTCAACGGCAGCTCAGCATCGTACTTTGAACGCGCTGAGTTGCCTTTTGCGTCCGGAAGTTTAGTGGTCTGCTCGAGATTCATACTGATGCGGCTTGCCATCCGGTCCGACCTGAACGGAATACGATTTTCCATCAGGCGCAACCGTCACCTTGATCCATTGTCCTTTGCAATCGGACGTAGTTTCTGAATTTGCGATTTTCTCCGAGGCTGTTTGAAGGCTCGGATCGAGGTCGACATTGCGATGCAGCTGATACCAGTCCTTCAGCGACTTCACTTCCTTCAGAGTCTTGATGGTCTGCTCTGCGCCACCCTTCTTCGGTCCGTTGCACATCACGGCGACGACAGGATCGATGGCGAGAACCATGGCCGGATTATTGCTGACCGGCAATCCGTGGTGCGTCACCATAAAAAGGTCAACTTTTCCAACCGGGTTACGAGGCACCATCAATTTTGCTTCCGTGTTCCAGGTCAGGTCACCACACGTCAGATAACGAAAATCGCCAAAGGACAGCAGCAGAGACAGACTGGCAGAATTGTCGCTGGGATCATCCGCCTGAGCGACATGCCGGTCAGCGAATGGATTTGTTTCACCTTCGCCCGTGACGACTTCACGACTTGCCGTCATGACTCGACAGGAGAGTTTGGTGTTTCCGGACTTGAGAGGAACAAAATCGCCGGCCCTGAGTGTACGAGACTTGTTCTGCGATGCCCCGCGATACGCCGCGATGCGCGTGTGGAAGTCTCTGTCTTCCGACAGATCATCCGGGATTCCACGATCCCAGAACGTTCCAATTCCGATCTCAGCCTCCAGCGCCGCATGGTTTCCGTAATGATCGAGGTGCCAGTGTGACACCACGGCGTGGTCGATACTGTCGAGGCCCGCGACCGTTTTCGCGACATGGATGATTCGATTCAGATCCCGCCCCTGATTGTCCGGATACCCCGAATCGATCAGCAGCGACTCACCTTCCGGTGTCACCATCAGCGACGCAGCTCCACCTTCTACGTCGATGAAGTAGAGATCCAGCGTTCCCGTCTTCTGATCTGCGACGCACGTCGAGCCAGTGGCAAATGCAGCGAGGACAATCAACCAGTTTCGAGCGTGGCCTGACATCATTCCATCCAACCTTTCGCCAGATCATGAGGGAGTCACGAACAGGTCAGTCGCGACAAAGTACCCTTCCGGATTCTGCCAGGAATATCAGTCTCCAACAGCCGCTGACCAGTCCTGCACCGCATTTCACAAGCCTTGCCGACAAAATGCAATTGAGCCCAGTTCAGTTCGGGCTTCCGACATGTCAGCAGCAAGTCGGGAATCTCGTGCGCACCATCTTCAACGGTTGCTAACCGTTGCCATCTGGCGGAGCGGCCGCTTCGCTCTCGGCCACTTCCGGAAGAATCTCAAACAGCGTCTGGATTCGCAGAATCGCACCATTGTCGGGAAATGTATGGTAGGAGTGTACTACGAGGCCTTCGGGAAGAAGATCGCTGCGCAGGAAACTGAGGCACAACGGGCTGGCGGTACTTGAACCAGGCAGAGCGATGGCCAGAGTGGACTTGCGGGCATCCGCTTCCATTTCCCGGTGAATCTGAAGGTAAATCTCAGCGGGAACGGCTTCCAGCTGGTAGCTGCAATGATAGCGCACGCCACGTCCGTCGATCATATGAGTTCGATAGCCGATCAATCGCCGATCCACCATGCATTGATGGACCGGCAGAGGATTGTGTCGACTTGTGGCGATCTCCGTCACCGTGTAGTCACGTCCGCGAAACTCCAGCGAATGACCGTGACGACTGAGCCGCAATGTCGCCTCGTACCGCCCCACCTGAATCCGGATCGCGCGCAGTGTCTCTATCAGTTCAGGATGAACCGAACGTTCGAAAACTCGCAGCACCATGTCCGCCACATCCGGGCGGATCATTTCCGTCGTCATGAGTCGTCTCGAGTGAAGCGTCTTCAGGGTCTCCTTCGGTGTCTTGCCAAACGCTCAAAGGATTCAGTACTCACGATTCTAGGGAGCGCGCGAGCCGGAGAACAGGATGACTTTCCGGCAAGTCCGCGATCCAGGAACTTTGCGGACTTCGTGGGCCTCCAGCAGCGATGGCACGTTTAACGGCGCGGGCCTCGGGATTCCATGCGTTCGGCCAGCCATGCTCCCAGTGCTTTCTGCAGAGGATCACTGGTCAGCAGGCGATGGCAGCTGATCCCGAGAGACAGACATTCCTTTTCAAGTCCTCGCACGAACTCCGCATACTGCCGCAGATACTCCTTGCGCAACCGCGTTGGATCCACCAGCAAGCGATGATCCAGGTTCTCGAGGTTTCGGAATTGAGTTGGCCGATCAAACGGAAACTCTTCCTCTTCCGGCGCGGCGATTCGCAGTATGGCAACCTCGTGCCTCGCATGCCGACACCTCTGCAGCGCTTTGGCCAGCAGGTCGAGATCGTCCAAGCAGTCACTGATCAGAATAATCAGACTGCGGCGCTGCATCGTGGGAAGCAGAGCTTCGATCACGCCGGACAGCCCTGTATCGTCCCCAGGCTTTGTCGCCTCCAGAATCTCCAGCATACGCCGAAAGGTATCGCGATTGCTGGTTGGCTTAATCTGTTCGCGGACCTTTGAATCAAATGTCGCAAGCCCCACGGCATCTCGCTGCCCAAGCAACAGCCATGCCAGCGAAGCCGCCAGCATTTTTGCATACTGAAACTTGCTGACATGCTGACCTGCGTAGCCCATGCTGCCGCTGGCGTCCACCAGCAGGTGAGCCCTCAGGTTCGTTTCGTCTTCAAACTCTTTGATGTAGTAGCGGCCGGTTTTCCCAAACGCCCGCCAGTCGATGTGCCGAATTTCGTCGCCCGGGTAATACTCCCGATGCTCCACAAATTCGACACTGGAACCTTTGAACGGGCTCCGATGGCGGCCCATCATCACACCTTCAACCAACTGGTGAGCAATCAGTTCCAGGTGCCCGAACTGAGCCAGCTGGGCGGGGTTTTCAGGCAGCTCCGAAGCCATTCCAACAATCCGAACAACACCAGTAATCAACCTCAATATGCGCCGCGGAGAGTCATAACAGAATCACACGATGCCGAAAACTCAGGACTCACTGCCAACGGTTTCTGTTGATTCCTCTGAGCGTCTATCGGCGTCATTTCGAGTGGCGTTGGTCATGTCACGACGCGTCTTCCAGTAGGTCACCATCTGAAGAGACAACTCCCCAAGAGCCAGCAGAATGGCCAGCCCCCCCAGATAGTTCAGTGATGGGAATTGCATGACTCCCGCGGCATTTCCGGCGTAGATCAGGCCCGTCACAAACACAAGTGCGATGATCAGCATTGTACGGAGGGCCAGTCGGCCTTTGACCTGCTTCATCTGGTAGGATGCCAGGGCCTGTTCGACGGATCGCGTTGCCACTTCACGAAACGACGTCATGTGTTCTCGAATGGAACTCACATCGACCGGTGTTCGCGGGATTTGTGGCACAACTGGCGTCTCTGTGTTTTCCGCTGCCGCAGATCCACCGGTCGCCGCCGCCACGGCAGGCAGAGTCGCTGCGGCAGGAGCACCTGAGTCAGGAAGCTTGCCGCCATGCTGTTCCAGGTACGATTCGATGAACGATTTCGGAGCCTTCTTCTGAGGTTCGTTGCCGCGGCGTTCCGGGCCGCTGTGAGGAGAACTGGACTTCCGACGATCGGAGAAGATCTCCTCGCCTTTCTTCTTCTGAAGCAGAGAATCAAGATACCGAGCGACTGAGTTGCGATGTTCTTCATCCGCCAGCTGCGATGGCGTACCGGTGGGTGAAGTGGTCGCAGATTCGTGCTCTGCTTCACCGTCTGAATTTTCATCTTCTGAATTGTCACCGGCGCTATCGTCGCTCGCCGGTGAGGACGCGGTTCCCGTTTCCGTCGCCTTCGAATTCAGCGGCGTTGCCTGCGACACACCAGATCTGGAATGCAGCTCAAACAACTCCGCCAGCTCTGACCTTAGTGCCGACGCCGCGGACGGAGTATCCCCGCTCTCAGTGTTCAACTCCTGGCGTTCTGCAGACGCCGGATCCAGCTCTGGTATCGATGTCGGTCCCGGTGACATGACGTGAGTTCGATTGTCTTCCAGGACAGCAATCGACGACTCGTCATTCGCGATCGCGGACTGGGCAGATTCTGTTTCAGCATCCTGCTGGTCTCGTCCAATCCATGCATCTGTCGTCTGAGCCGCCAGCAGTCCGACTGGCACCGGAGCCGTGGGGCCATCGATGCGAGTGCTCTCAGCGGACACATCAAAGGCAGAGGTGTGTGACGGGCGGGTGCCGGAATGGAAGTCAGACTGATAGTCAGCAAGGTCGCGACGCAGTTCAGACAGGTTCCGGCGAAGTGAATCTTCAATATCGACGTAGCCGGAATCGACAGAGGCACCGGTGAGTGATCCTGTCACCGGGGAAGTAAATCCGTTTCCTCCAGTTGGTTCAAAGTACTCGTCGGAAAGAAGCGACTCCGGATCGAATGGACCGTCGTCGTCGAGCTGCGAACTCACGGTCGACGCTGGCTTGTTGCTGCAGGTCTTTGCAATTTCGTCCAGAACTTCTGATATCGCCGCCTCCTTCGAAGAATCGACCTTTTCGTCATCAGACGCCGGAGCTTCTGCCACAACATCCGCGCTCGCCTCGGATTGTTCGGCGGCATTTTCCACGACTTCTTCAGCCCCGGCATTTCTGCGTTGTTTCCAATACACAAAACCCGCAGCAGCAAGGCCCGGGATGACGCAGATGGCAAGGATCCATGCGGCCTTCTGAACTCCGGACTCTGGAGTCGTCACTTTCATTTTTGAAGGAGCAGCAAATCGGCCGGCATTCATGTTCTCCGTGCCGCCGGACGGAACATTCGAGTTCTCCGGAGTGGCTACAGCATTCCCGGACTGACCGAGCCCCAGCGCATTTGATTCGTGTCCGTTTGCGGACAGCGACAGCTCGGGCTTCCATCCGCCAGATTGTTCGGCGTTCGAGCCATTGCCTTCCGCAGCCGAAGCTGTGCGACTTGCCGAATTGCTGCCTGCTGGTGAGTATCCTGCACCCTGACCATCAGCTAGCGTTGCGGAAGCATCGCGCGGAGTCGGTACATCTGCTGGCGGCGAAGGAATGATCTTTTTTCCCGTCCATGGTCGCCCGGTCCCATTGTTCGTCGTCGTCCCGGCAATTGCTGTGCTGGTAGTTGTGGCCGGGGTTTTCGCGGGTGCTGGTACTGCTGAAGCAGGTCTGTCGGCCGTCGTGGCAGGGTTCTCCGGAGCATCCTCGGAGTCCTTCACAAAGGCCGGCTCAGACACTTTGCGTGTTTCAGGCGCTGGCCTGGCTTCGTTTTCGTTCGCGACTCGAATGGTGCAGCGACCAAACCCAACGAGGTCATCCTTGTCCGTCACTGAGAGTTTCAGATCAAACAAAAACGCCTTTTCAAAATCGGGCAGGTGCCCCTCACCAACTCGAATGGCGCCCGAAGCCGGATCAATCACAAACACTGAATCACTGTTGCCTTCAGCGATATGGAAGCGGAGTGTTTCGCGGCGATCAGGATCGGTTGCTTTCACAGTGCCAACGACGGTCCCGGCAGCGGAATTTTCCCTGACAGTGAATTCGGCTTCCGTCACTTCTGGTGTTTCCGGAGCGTCCAGAATCTGGATCTGGATTCGAACGACAGCAGTACGCTGGCTCAGTTCCCTCAGCTGCTCCGCACTGACGCCTTCTTCCAGAAGAGATGACGAGAACTTTGCAGCGTACGGGTCGCTGGCTTCCACCAGAGACTGTTCCGCGCGGACAGACAGGGTTGCGACTGTGGATCTTTCGAAATTCAGTGACTGTGAATCAGTCACGAACACCTCTCCGGTTTTGCTGTCGATGCGGAAGCCGTCAGACGATCGGTCACTGATCAGTTCGAATGTGGTCGATGGCGGGAAGGCATCGCGAAGACTTCCGATCCTGGAGCCTTCCGGACGATTCTCCTGCACTTCCCATGTCAGCGCCTCGATCTTCGTCGTAGTTGATTCCTGGGCAGACAAATGAGGCCATGAAAGACCGATGGTCAGGAGCCATGCCGTGATGACACAGTGACGACTTGCGATGGCTCGGAGTGTTCCAGGAAATTCGAATGTCATGTGTTGGTCAACCCGGCGGCTTAAAGGCGCAATGGCAGCGATGTTCACAAAATGGAACACGTAAACCTAGCTCATTAAGGGGAGGCTGGCGGTTGAGGAATGTTGACGTTCTGCAACGCCGGTTCTCGCTAATCGCGTTGTACCGGCTTTGACGGTTGTTCCGGCAAAGGGGCTTCATTGTGCAGCGGCGGTGATTCAAGAGTCGCAGGTGCCATTCCAACAACCACCAGGTGTCCTACATCCCGCTCTTTCGGAACGACCGTGAAAATGCATCTCCCACACCAGGGGCGGAGCCTTTTTTTGCCGCGGCCGTTTCTTCAGCAGACTTTCGCGCCGATTCGGCCGAATTAACAAAAGCCTCCCTGCCCGGATTGCAGGACTTTTGGCGAAGAATGGAATCAATCGGATGACTGGAATTCACCCAACATCTCCGCGTCGCCACCGCTACTGGCTGCTGATGCTCAGCCTTTCGGGATCGATTTGTGCTGGCTGCTCTGCTCCCGCATTTCGGCCTTCCCGAACCTTTGCGCGACCACATGTCGTGTCGTCCCCAGTCTCCGCTGGCCCATCCGTCTCGGAATTCTCCGAACCGATGAACTCCGTGCCGGAAGTTCCACTCAGTCAGGAACAGACTCTCGAATCACTCACATCACGTGGCGCTCGTCTTCGTTCGGACAGTGAAGGACAATACACCGAAGCGGACCTGTCATTCACATCCGCCGGGAATGAAGACGTCCGTGTCGTCGCGGCGATTCCCACACTCACAGAACTGGATCTGACCGGTACAGCAGTCGACGACGAAGGACTCGCGCCACTGGCGTCCTGCCAGGCTCTGCGAGCCCTGAAACTTAAGGGCACGAAGATCTCGGCTCACGGCCTGAACGTTCTGCCAACGTCGCTCATACTTTTTGATGCCTCAAACACGGCCGTCACTGACGACAGCCTTCAGACAATCTCACACTGGAATGACCTGCGCTATCTGTCTCTGAATAACACAGCCGTCACAGACGCAGGACTGCAACATCTTCGAGAACTGAAGAACCTCCGTGGTCTCAGCCTGATCAACACGAGTGTCACAGAAGATGGTATCAAGAGCCTTAAGGAATCTTTGCCGGAGTGTCTGATCGTCGCTCAGGCAGACCCTCAGAATTCCCAGACGGGACATCAGTCTCGCCTGCCGCAGCTCTCTGAGCCAGCTCCGTCGCCCGCGCTGGATGGATTTGTGTCAGCAAGGCAGCTGGAACAAGTGACTCAGCTTGCAGAATTGCAGCCACATCTTGCCATTCATCTTTCTCAGATCTACTCTCAAAAAGGACAATGGAGCTCGGCCGCAAAGGTTCTGGCCACGGCATCAGTGGCAAACCCGGACGATCGCGAAATCCACTTTGCACTCGGCGAAGCACTGGCCCGAATCGGCCAACCGGACGCTGCCCTCGAACATTTCGTACAGGCGGTGGACGAAGCAGAAGCTCGCTACCATGTTGGCGTGATTGTCTACGAAAACTCGCTGCGACATGTTGAGAAGTACTTTGACGATGCGGTGGAAGCTGACCCATCATTGCTGGCAGCTCAACAGCGTCGAGACCAGATTCAGCGTCAGCTGAGTCAGCTGCGGGGATCGTCAGCCGGGATGGCTGATTCGTCAAATCCCATGGTCATCCAACCTGCAAACCGGCCCGTGCGAACGGCTTCTCGATCTTTGAGTCGCTGACGGTTCGCAGGGACTACTGCTGAAATTGTGCTGCACCGCCAGGGTCCCCGAGGTTTCGTTATGCGAATCGTGCTGTTCTCAACCGACCTGATGTTGTACAGCTCAGTCAGTGGCGCAGCCTCCGCATCCGGCCATGAGTTTCAGTCGAGCACTGACGTTGAGGCACTGACCGCAGTCCTGCAGGAGTCGGACACTCTGCTGTGCCTGGATCTGAACACGGCAAACGGCGACCCGGCTGTCCTTGCGTCAAAGATGCATCCTGAAGTGCTTGCCAGATCTGTTGCCTTTGGGCCTCATGTTCATATCGAAAAGTTGAATGCCGCGAAAGCCGCTGGCTTTGGAACCGTGATACCTCGCGGTCAGTTCGTGTCTCAGGTGGTGGCGATTCTGAACCGATAGCGACGACCAGAATGTATGCTTCCGGTCGAAGTAATGGCGACTCAAAAGAGTGACACTGCCAGAGATTTGCTCTGTCAAAGAATGCCACGGCTCAGGAAGATCTTCGCCGTCCCGATTTGCGTTGTTCAACAGTTGACTAACTCTGTGTGGAGTTCTGCTGAGCCATCGTTTCCCACTGCCCTTTCGGGATCCGGTCTTCTTCGTCCATGAGCAGAAGCTGGATTTCGACAATCTCATCGGCACAGTCAAAGAATGCATCAATGACGGCCGGGTCGAACTGGGTGCCTCGTCCTTCGCGCAGAATGTCAAAGCACTTCTGGCGTGGGAATGGATCTTTGTAAGGCCGTTTGCTGGACAGCGCATCAAACACGTCGGCGACTGCCACGATGCGGCCTTCCAGGGGAATGTCTTCTCCCTGCAACCCCAGCGGATAGCCTTTGCCGTCCCAGCGTTCGTGATGGGTTTGAGCGATGCGGGCCGCCAGCATCAGCAGTGACGAGGATCGTACGTGAAGCATGCTCTCGCCGATGCGAGTGTGCGTCTTCAGGATGTTCCACTCTTTCTCCGAAATCGGCTCGATGATCTGCCGTCCGAGTGCGCAGTGTTTCTTCATCAGATCGTATTCGTCGTGTCCAAGCTTACCTGGCTTGAACAGGATCGAGTCAGGAATGCCGATCTTGCCGACGTCGTGAAGCTGAGCCGCCTGTTCGAGCATTTCCAGACGATTGTCGGGGTAGCCCATCTGTCGCGCGATGATCGCGGTGTAGCGACCGACTCGAATCACGTGGTTGCCTGTATCGTTGTCTCGGTGTTCCGCCGCGCGGGCGAGACAGAGAATCAGCTGCTGGCGAGTCGCTTCCAGCTGCCGGGTTCGGCGTTCTACCTGCTGCTCCAGACGAGCGGCTTCGCTGGACGCCATGTCGTAGTGCTTTTTGATCACAATCGCGTTGCGCACGCGAGGAAGAAGTTCGTTCGGATCAATTGGCTTCTGCAAAAAGTCGCTCGCACCAAGATCCAGTGCCTGCTTTCGAGTTGCCGGATCAGAGGCCGCTGTCAGGATCAGCACAGGAATATGCTGAAGAACCGGATCCAGGCCAGTCACTCGCAGAATGTCCAGACCGCTGATCTCAGGCATACGGATGTCGAGCAGCAGGACGTCCGGCTTCTCGGATCGCAGAAGATGCAGAGCTTCTCGTGCATCGCTGGTCGTCACAAAGTTCTCGTAGCCTTCCATCTTCAGATGCTGGCGAAACGTCATGACGTTCAGAGGTTCGTCATCAACAATCATGATCTTCGCCGCTTTGTCGACGGTGCGAAGTGTCATGCCCGAAGAAGTGTTCTGTCGCTCGACTGGCCTCTGATGCTTCTCCTCCGGTGTGTCCGGCATCAGATCATCGTCAAGATCCGCCGGGAACGCTGCTGCAGCGAGAGGTGAATGATGAGTAACGGGCGCAGATGGCTGAGGTTCAGGCGCAATGCGCGCGGCGGGAGCAGCGGCTGTGGATGAAGCAGTGAGATCCGTGGTTTCCTTTCGAGGCCCGGTCGAAGCACGCAGTGATTCGAACGAAGCGATCGTTGAACGGATCTCGTTCAGGACGGATTCTGCAGGAGATGAGAAGCTGTTAGTCATGAGATGTGTCCGGTGCGCGCACCGTCCATTGAACCAGTGACGGAAAGTGTCCTTTGGGAGCCTAGGTCGCAAACTGAATGTTGCCTGAAGAGCGCAGTGGTGTTTCCACGACTCAACACTCTGTGGATTCTCGGCAGTCGCCAAATTCGCTACATCCGGAATTGACCGTATTCTTCATCAGCTCGGAACGGTCAGCACGATTCGTTCGACCCAATGATCTTTCCGGCATTCGGCAGAGGCTGGAAGGAATCGCCGGAAAGCTGACGGGGATCAAGTCCCCTGCCGCCATCGTTTTTGTCGCAATTCCGTCGGTGTGCTCACTTGCTGCGAGAGTCCGGCGAAGTGAAGATTCTGCACATGATCGAGCAAGTCGAGGTGTTCCTGCTGGGTATTGCCACCGTCATTGACGCGGTCCTCACACTCATTGTGCTGGAACGCGTCAATCGACGAGAAATTCCCGTGTGGCTGCGGCTATCAGTCATCTCGACACTTCTGTTTCATCTGGGAGTCTTTTGCCACAGCCTTCTGGGATTGTCCGAAGGTCAGCTCGCATCACTTCTCGATGATGCCACGATGCTGACTATGGTCGCCGGGCTTGTCCTGATGCCATGCAGCCTGGTTCACGGAGGATTCCGGCTGCTTCGCACGGGTGATGATCCCAGGCCTCCCGCTGATGTTCGATATGCGCTGCTCTACATTCCTGTGCTCCTGTTCTTTCCCGCTGTGCAGCAGATTCTGAGCGGTGAGCTGCGTTCGTTTCGCCCTTCCCTGGGGGCTCTGCCTTACATTTGGGCCGGCTGGATGATGATCGCCTGCATTTCAGCGGCACTCTGCTTCTGGAACTCGGTTCCCAGAATACGTCGACCGCAGTTGAGACCGATGGTCCGTCAGCAGGCAGGACTGATGGTTCTGAATTCCATCATGCTGATTTGCTTCGTGTTTGTTCCCCATGGATCACCCAACGAACCGGCGCTGCGACTGCTGATTTCTCTGTCTCCTCTCGTCCCTTTGCTGATGTTTGTGTGGTCGTCGTATCGTCAGCGGTTGTTCTCCGTCGTTGTTGAACGAACAGTCATGTATGGTGCCGCCCTGCTGATTGTGATGTGGCTGCATCACTTTGCCGTCGCGCCGCTGACGTCCGCACTGCGGCAACGAGCAAGCTTTGACTTTGTTGTTCTGGAAATCGTTCTGTTCGTCGCTCTGATTATGGCGTGGACGCCGCTGCGCAGTCGCGTCACGGAGTCGCTTCGTTACCTGTTCAGCAGTCAGATACGCCCAATGAGAACGGCAATTGCGGACCTTTCCGTTCAGCTTCCGCAGCAGGCAGGGCGGTCCGCAGAAGATCTGCTCTTCTGGCTGTGTCGCGAGATTCATCAGTGCCTGGAAGTCGAGACTGTTCAAATCAGCCTCCTTGCGGAATCTGAATGCCATGTTGCATTTCCTCGCGAGAAGATCAGGACGATCGATATCGAAGCGATTCGCCAGGGACTTGGAGGTCGACGCTGGCTGACTGTTGCTGATGCCGGTTATGCCGACCAGCCGCTGCTGGAGCATCTTCAGCAGGAAGAATGGATGGGAGTTTTTCAAAGCCGCTGCGAGAATGTCCGCGTCTGCCTTTTTGCTGGAAATCGTCGCAATCTTGACCGCATCCCAGGAGAGCAATGTCACGCGTTATCTCAGTTGCTCGACCAGCTAACCGCATGGCTGCTTCACCAGCGCCGCGAACAGCTCCGACGCGCGGCGGAACGACAAATGGCCCAGAGGGAGAAACTCGCAACGCTCGGACTTCTCTCCGGGGCCATCGCTCACGAAATCCGAAATCCGCTGTCTTCGATGCGAACTCTCGCAGCACTCCTTGCCGAAGAACTGCCGCAACATTCCGAACAGAAGCAAAGCGCTGACCTGATCATCAGTGAAATCGACCGACTGACTCAGACGACCAACCGACTTCTTGAATCTGCCAGACCGGCTGACGATCGAAAGAACTCCTGCGAACTGGAACTCACGCTGGGCCGTTTGTGTCGACTGATGGAGCCGCTCGCCCGTCAGCAGAATGTTTCGTTCCGTTCGGAGTTTCAGGCAGGTCCGGTCACCATCGAAGCCACCGAGGCCGCGATCTCCGAGATCTGCCTGAACCTGATTCGAAATGCGATTGAAGCAACGGCCGGGCAGCCAGACGCGTTTGTGATTGTCAGAACGGAGCGATCAAATTCTGACCAGCTTGTCATCGACATTGAAGACAATGGCCCGGGAGTACCAAGTTCGATTCGCACGGCTCTGTTTCAACCGTTCGTAACCGGCAAAGAAGATGGCAATGGTCTCGGGCTGTTTGTCGCCAGCGAACGTGCGAGAGAACTTGGAGCACAGCTGAGCTGTCTCGACCGCACAAACGGAGGAACGATTTTCCGCCTGGTGATGTCCTGCTCGCTAGAGGCTAGAGGCTAGAGGCTAGAGGCTGGAGGCTGGAGGCTGGAGGCTGGAGGCTGGAGGCTGGAGGCTGGAGGCTGGAGCTCTTCAGCAGTTATTTCAGCATCCCGCTGGAATGGTCATACGTCGGAACGGCGGTCAGAGTATCAACGCGGCTGCAGCGATGAAGATCCTGATCGAAACCCAGTTCCAGCAGGTTGAGTCCGCCTCGAGTCGATCGAAAATAGGCTTCGATCGCTGACTCTTCATCGCCGGCTCCCGCCACATCGCGCCAGCATCGTCGTGCGATCTCCGCGCTGTCGTTGATGTCTCGTGTCGGAACATCCGCGAGCAGCGACTCTGTCACGGAACCTGCAAACAGGACATCTTCGCCGGTGATGATTCCATCCGTGCCGGCGCAGACCAGGTGAATGTCGCCCGTGTGACTTCGAAGTCTGCCAAGCAGCGTGGAACGGTTCAGAAAGCAACCCACAAGCACGGTTCCAGCGCTCACGGATCTGAGCAGCGCACGAGTTCCGTTTGTGGTCGTGAAAACAATCTGCCTTCCGCGAACCGCTGCTTCGGAATACTCCGCGGGGGAGTTGCCAAGATCAAAGCCTTCGATTCGGACGCCGCCGCGTTCGCCCCCAAGCAGAACGGCTCCCGGCGCACACTTTGCCTTCCATTCGAATGCTTCCGCAGGTGTCGCACACGCTCGAATTCCGGCACAGCCATTCTGCAGTGCCGTGGCCATCGATGTCGATGCTCGCAAGATATCGATGATCACTGCTACGGAGTTGGCAGCGGGAAACGACTGGCCCGTCGCGCCGACCGCAGTGTCTCCGTGGGATCCGGAGGCAGAATGGACCTTCGCCGAGGTCATCAAGTCTGGCAGTAGATGAACTGAGATCATCACTCTTTTCACTCAGTGCGAGTGGCTTTCCTGTTCCGTCAGCTGTCCGGCAATTCGATTGCGAGCATGTTCTGACCACGGGCCTCGTGAATCGAATCGCAGGTACTGTTTCCAGCAATCGACGGCTTCTGAATTCCTGTCGGTCCGATCCAGCAGCTGTGCATAATGCAGAAGTGCATCCGGGTTGCCGGGATGAATGGAGAGAGCCGTGCGGAACGACTGCTCTGCTCCGTCGTTGTCGCCTTGTTCCGATTGAAGACAACCCAGCTGAGTCCATGCTTCAATGAAGTCCGGCGCGGTTTCGATGGCACAATGGTAGCGTTCGACAGCTGCGTCCGGTTTGCCCAGACGATACAACGCATCGGCGAGATGAAAATGAACATCGGCCGGATCAGGAAACAGGCTAAGCTGATCGTCGAAATGATCGCCCGTCTCAATCTTCATCCGGATGTTGTTCAGTTCGGCTCCAAGAAGTGACAAAGTGTTTCTGAAGGCGTTCACGGCCGATTCAAGTTCTGACTCTTCCGTCAGACGGCAGGCTTCATGAAACCACTCTTCAGCATTCCACTCCGCCATCGGTCTTTCAGCGTCGGCATCACCGGCGACTCGGAATGGCACGGAAATCGTTTCTGAAGAATCCGCATCATCAGACACGTCGTGCTCGGTCTGGTCGGCCGGACGAAACAGCGCCGGCTTTTCAGACCCTTCGAAATCCAGCAGGCGCTGACCGGTGCGAGGATTGAGCATCCCTCGGTCATCACGGACCAGCACCTTCTCATCCATCACGAGAAGATTCAGCTGAGCGAGAGTGCGGTCGGTGCCGGCAATGGTCTTGCTCAGTTCCGACAGGCTGTGTTCAATCGTCTCCGGAGAAACGCCTTCCTCCAGCAACGCCGCAAGACGCCTGGCACTGGCAACCTCGCGGTAATCAAAATAGGGCAGACGGCAGACACGGCGCACAGGGCGAATCAACCCAAGCCTTGCCCAGCGTCGGATCAGTCGAACCGGAACATCCAGGAGGCGGCTGAGCATCGCCGGGGTATGCGCTCGACGAATCTCTTCACGCTGATCATCCAGTCCCAGCGTCTGAAGCCAGTCAGATTCCGCGATGATTCGAATCCCGCGCCCATCAGTAACCAGCTGAGCTGCCTGCTGGACTTTCTGTGAAGTGCGACCATCGTCTTCCAGAGGCCAGCCTTCTTCACCAATGATCAGAAGCGTGGTGCTGCCACTGACGGAATGCGTTGCGCGACCGCCATATTTTTCCACAAGCTCCATCGCGGCCTTGTGCGTCATCGAGGCCAGCGTTCCTGTGAATGCGACGGTTTCTCCCGACAGTGGCAAATCGTTCACTGCCGATTCCGCCACCATTTCAGCCAGCGCATTGCCATGAACGGCCTCCCGTTCGGCGGCCAGTTCGGCGAGAAAATCCTGTTCTGCAATATCGTTCAAGTGCGCCCCGGTTTCTCAAATCAGCTGAGGAACGTGAGATCTCATCCAAAGGAATGAAGACCGGTTTTCGTTCGAAGATACCGTCGGAAAATCGTGAAGGGTAGCAATCAGCCGATCTACTGCTATAAGAAAGCAAAGTCCTTCAGTGACTCGTCAACGCCGACGTCCGTCCTGCGAAAATTACCGCAGAAGAGACCGTCAGGCTTGAACTTCGGAATTCCTGTCCAACATCCCATTTCGAATCCTGTCAGTAACACATTTCGGGAACCATCTCGAACCGTTCTGCAGTCCAGTGAGCGTCACGATGTCCGCACTTCAAAATTCTGATCCATCCATCTGGCAGGCCATTGTGCAGGAGCGCAAGCGGCAGGTCGACGGCCTCGAACTCATCGCCTCCGAAAACTACACGAGTGCTGCGGTGATGGAAGCGGCCGGAACGGTTCTGACGAACAAATATGCGGAAGGCTATCCTGGCAAGCGTTACTACGGTGGCTGTGAGAATGTCGACATCGTTGAAAACATCGCGCGTGACCGGGCGATGCAGCTGTTTGGAGCCGAACATGCCAACGTGCAGCCTCATGCAGGTTCACAGGCCAACATGTCGGTTTACATGTCCGTACTGAGTCCTGGTGACACCATTCTGGCAATGGACCTTGCTCACGGTGGTCACCTGACTCACGGGATGCATCTGAACTTCAGCGGCAAGCTGTATCGCATTCTTCATTATGGAGTTCGTCAGGACGACCACCGTATTGACTTCGATCAGGTGGCCAGCCTGGCACGTGAGCACAAGCCAAAGATGATCGTCGCCGGTGCCAGCGCTTATCCGCGCGAGATCGATCATGCTCGGTTCGCAGAAATTGCGAAATCGGTCGGAGCCATGCTGATGGTCGACATGGCTCATTATTCCGGACTGGTTGCGGCCGGTGTGCATAACAGTCCGGTACCTCACGCGGACTTCGTGACATCCACATCACACAAGACGCTTCGAGGACCGCGGTCCGGATTTGTGCTCTGTCGAAAAGAACATGCTGCGGCTGTCGACAAGACTGTGTTTCCAGGGATCCAGGGTGGTCCACTGATGCACATCGTGGCTGCCAAGGCCGTTTGTTTTGGTGAAGCACTGAAGCCGGACTTCAAGACCTACGCCACTCAAATCGTCAGCAATGCCCGAACTCTGGCAGAAGTTCTGATGCAGGGCGGGCTGCGTCTGGTTTCCGGAGGAACCGACAACCATCTGATGATGTGCGATGTGACGGCCATCAACCTGTCCGGCAAAATCGCCGAGCATGCTCTGGACAAGGCCGGTATCACCGTCAACAAGAACATGATTCCTTACGACCAGCGCAAGCCGATGGACCCAAGCGGAATTCGCATCGGCACTGCGGCTCTGACAACTCGCGGCATGAAGAATGACGAAATGAAGAAGGTCGGAGCCTGGATCCTGGCAGCTCTGCACAGTCATGATGATGCCGGCAGGCTCGACCGCATTCGAAATGAAATCGCCGAGTTTGCTCGTCACTATTCCGTTCCCGGAATCAGCTGATTCCCACACACGGTTTCCTTCTCCCGCACCGACACTTCGGAAAGGAGAAGGAAATCGACTGCTCTTTGAGACAAGCGTCACAGTATTTCGACCGCACCGAAGAGCCATGAAAGACTACCGCGGCAAGTTTGAAGTTCACATCACTGTGGAAGTCTCCGGCTCCCACGCTCCATTGCACGAATGGTGCGTTGCAAACGACTGCAAGTGCGTTTTTATCGTGCTGGCCAGAGGAACTCACCCCCAGCAGCCGATGGTCTCCTGGCGCCGGGGGACCGTTACTTTGCCGGCAGTGCTGCAGGAGGCGAATTCACGCGCGCAGGAGCTTCAGCAATCCGGGTTCCTTCCGATTCGCCTGAAGATTGAAGCCGATCCCGATAATGAGGGAATTCCTCTGAGCGATGAGGACGCTTCGAACGAACCGCTCGGCAACTATTTTGAACATCACATCAAACTGCGCCGACAAATCACGGCAGATCATGGCAACTTGCTGACTCTTTGCGTTGACCACGGCGCTCATCTTTCCCGTAACGCGTTCCGAATCACAGCAGGAGGGATTGAAGAGCGTTTTGTGACGTTGAGGTCACATGGTATTGGCTGTCGCCAGTCTCAGAGACGCCTGCAGGAACTGCTGAGTTCCCTGGAGGCTGCTGGAGAACACATCATCGAAGTGGAATCGGAGTATGCCGTGTACGATTCCAACATCGCTCTGGACGACGGCTGGCTGCGGTCTGCTTCACGGTGAATTCAAGGGACATCACATGTCAACCGCCGACCCGTCAACACCAGCGACTCCGATGGAGGTCTATGCGGAGTTCCTTCATTCGCTGAACTCAACGGTCGGTTCGTACGACGACCTTGTTCCGGTACTCCGCGGCAGCATTCTGATGAAGCACTGGTTTGGGGAAGCAGCTCGACCGGCCGGGGATGTTGACCTCGAGTGGTTCCCCATGGATCGCTACCGCAGCAGATTCGGGTCGGTTGTGGATCATGCCCGAGCCCTTTGCATGTATGCGCTGTACAACAGCGATGGCCGAGAAATCGATTTCACTGAAGACATCCCGATCCCGCCGGACGGAGTCAGTCTGTGGGAATACGACACACCGGGACTGCGTTGTTACACCGGCTGGACATGGGAAGACCGGGATGTCAATGGCCTGTGGCGGACTGACCGCGGAGTGATGCAGGTTGATCTCGCACAGGCCGGGAGTTACAGCCTTGCTGAGATCGTGACGGAAACCATTGAACTGCCGCGAGTCCCTCGCGAGCCGGCATCGTTTCTTGCCTATGCCCCGGAGATGCTGCTGGCGGCAAAGTTCTCGTGGATCGTTCGACAGATCGATTGTGTGCCGGAACCAGATGGCTCGTTGCGTCTGCACTTCAAAGGTGAACCCAAAGATCTTTTTGACGCCCACTTACTGCTGACGGGAAGAACCGTTCGTCCGGATCTGTTTCAGATGGCATTTCTGGCCGTCGTGAAGGAAGACAAACTTGACAGCAGGAGACTGGCTGCTCTGCTGGATTCTGAACTGACGATTCCGGAATCTGACTGGGAGTTGTCCTGGCCTACGTTCTTCCATCAGCACAGCGCGCTGCTTCAGGTCCCGCCACACGACATGTTGCGGACAGTATTGACGAACGTCCGCCGGCACCTCGGAAATGTTCGGGACCATGTTCCATTCATTGAGAGCATCGCCGCGGATCCTGTCGACGAGATGGCCTATCAAATTTACGCGGACTGGCTGGAAGACCATTCTGACGCGAGGAGTGAGTTCGTTCGAAAGTTCTGCAGGTACTTTTTTCACAACGACAGGAGCGAGCTGGAATCGCTTCACGCCGAGTTTTCCGGTCAGCCTGGTGCGTGGTTGTCACAACTGCTCGGCGGTTCAAAGCGAGTGAGCGAAATTCGGCGCAGGATGGACGCCGAACGTCCGCCGCAAAAACCATCAGAAGAGGACACTCGCCAAACGCCGTCCGTCAGCACCAGCCAGCAGGCGTCTGAAAAACCATGGTGGAAGTTCTGGTAACGATTGGACGCTGATGACTACAAATGCGGAGGGCGAGGTTCCTGCTGAAACCGAGCTCCTAAAACAGTGCTCCTTCTGGCAGCTCAGTTGCTTGCCAAAGTGAATGGCAGCCGGAATGATGCAACTCCACCTTCGGCGACGGCTGGACCGTGTTCCAGACTGCCGACTCTCCTTCCAGATCAGGAGCCCACCATGCATTGCCCCCATCCCATCGTCCTCGCATGTTTTGTTGCCTGGGGGATTGGCACAGCAGCAACCCCACTCCATGCTCAATCGTCGTCGACACTTCGCATTGAAGAACTGACCGCAGAGAACTGGGAGCAGCTTGTTCCCGCCGGCAAGGAAGTTGACGCCATCTATCATGATTACGTCCTCCAGAATGATCAGATCACCGCCGTCATCGCGCGTCCCCTCGCCTCTCGCAACGCGAACATGACCGTTCGAAGTGTGGGGGGAAGCCTGATTGATCTTGCCTGGCGAGCTGCAGAAAGCGATCAGCTCAGCGCCTTCTACCCGGCTCGCAGAAATCGAGTCTTTCAGGAGAAGGTGGAAATCACGCGAGACGCTGAAGCCACGGGAGATGGCAGCAAGCGCCAGTCCGTGCAACTGAAGCTCCTCTCGCCTGGAACGGAGGAACTTCCGGAGATGCACGTCACCTGGAGCCTCGGCGCCGGCGAAACATGGCTGACGCTGTCGACGACCTGGGTCAACACCACCACAAAGGATGTTGAGCTGACACTTTCGGACGATCTTCGCGCCGACGCTGGAAAGGAAGACATGCAGAAGTCGGACGATGGAAGCCATGAGTACTTCTACTTTCACGACATCTACTGGAAGCAGGCCTACGCAATCGAAGCGCCGGGCTTTCAGATCGTCAGCAAAAGCAATGCTCGTGAGTCCATTCTGACCTATACGCCGGACGACAAATCAGCCGTCGTTTTGAAGCCGGGCGAAAAATACGAGATGAAACGGCGCCTCTTCGTTCAGCAGGATCTTCCGGCTGTCCTTGCCAATTTGACTGCATCGAAGCCTGGCGGGAAAACTCTTCAGGAAACCATGATCACCGCTGTTTCCAATGGTCAGCCTGTTGCGAGTGCTCGCCTGCGTTTGATTAACAAGGAGACTGTCTTTGGAACTGTGGTCACTGACCAATCGGGGCAGGCTTCTGTCCGACTTCCGGCCGGTGAATGGCTGGTTGAACCTGAAATTGCGGGCAAGGCGTATCCACGACAATCTCTGGCGAAGCAATCAAAGGTCGACATTGCCATCGCTGGCTACAATCCCGGGGACCTGCAGCTCGCAGTGCAGGACGAATCTGGCAACGCGATTCCTGCGAAGATCGAAGTTCGCGGCTCAGGGGATGCTTCCACTCCAAACTGGGCGCCGGAATCCGGTGAGATGTATGTGAAGAATCTGATCTACACGCCGAACGGCAAAGCGACGGTCACTCTCCAGCAGGGAACATACGACTTGATCGTCAGCCACGGGCCCGAATACGACGCCCACTTTACTCAGATCGCGATCGTCTCCGGCAAGACGGCGGAACTTTCTGTGACACTGCCTCGAGTTGTCAACACGAAGGGTTGGATCAGTGCCGATTTCCACAGCCACAGTACGCCATCGGGAGACAACACGTCCAGCCAGGCCGGACGCGTTCTGAATCTGCTGTGTGAACACATCGAATTCGCTCCTTGTACGGAGCACAATCGCGTTTCCACCTATGATGCTCACCTGGAACGCTTCGGCGCCAGGGCTCGGATGGCCACGGTTTCGGGAATGGAATTGACCGGTTCGCCACTGCCGCTCAACCATCAGAACGTGTTTCCGATGAAGATGACGGCTCGGACGCAGGACGGTGGCGGACCACAAACCGATGCCAGTCCGGAAACGCAGATGGAACGCATCGCGGCGTGGGACAATCACAGTGAGAAGCTGATTCAGCAGAATCATCCCGACGTTGGCTGGTTGTTCTACGACAAAGACGGCGACCAGAAACCAGACGATGGGTATTCCCGATCCTTCGGGATCATGAACGTCATGGAGATTCACCCGATTGACCCGCTGCTTTCTCCCTCTCGATTTCGAATGGTGAACGGCAAAGCTGTCGGCAATCAAACTGCCTTCAACTGGCTTCAGCTGCTGAACCAGGGTTATCGAATTTACGGCGTCGTCAACACGGATTCTCACTATAACTTCCACGGCTCGGGTGGACTGAGGCTGTGGATTCGTTCTGAAACAGATCTCCCGGAAAAGATCAGCAGTGACGCGATCCGGGAAGATTCCCGGAATGGCCGACTGATCATGTCGAACGGCCCCTTCCTCGAATTTTCAGCGGAAGCCGGCGATCGAACCGTTGCTGGACCGGGCGAGGATCTACGCGTCACGAATGGAAAAGCTGTCCTTTCCCTCGCTGTGCAAACCTCCAACTGGTGTGATATCGATATCGTCACTGTGCTCGTGAATGGCAAGTCGTCCCCGGAACTCACATGGACTCGGGAGTCGAATCAGGACATGTTTGGCAAAGGAACGATGAAGTTCCAACACAAAGCCACGGTACAGATGAGCACAGATGCACATCTTATTGTGGTCGCTGGTCACAGAACTCAGACACTTGGCGACGTGGTTGGCCCGGACTGGGGCAAGCAACATCCGGTTGCTGTTTCAAATCCCATCTTTGTGGATGTGGATGGCAACGGATTCGCCTCCAACAAGGACACTCTCGGAGCGCCCCTGCCCGTAAAGTTCAAAAACGAGTAGCGCCCACGTGTCGCACGTTTTTTGTGGATCACCGTGGAAAATTCAGGTTCCCTTCATACAACGGTGATGGCGGGGAGGGATTGTTCTCCTTCATCTTCAGATGTTTCCCGGAATTTTGAAATATCGCTGACGGACGGTGGAACGTTTTGGAACTTCTCTTATAACGACCTCCATGTCGGGTGAGATCCGGTCAGCCTTTTCGTCTCATCCGTGAACGTTCAGGACGAACGTATCATCTGGCTGTTGCGGAGGATCGAAGGATCACCTGCCGACAGTCAGGAAGTATGGGAGGTCTTTCCCGCCCCCCACTAAACTCCTACCTTGAGCCGGGCGGATTGGAGTTACAATAGGAAAGGATTCCCTCGTTCATTTTCGCAGGGAGGTTATCTTTCGGAGGAAGTTTTCATGCAGCGCAAACGACGAGGATTGAGGCGATCCGAGAAAAAGGCTCCGCCCCAGACAGAGTTCGAACAGTCAAAGAAGCGACGCCCATTCACTGTCTTCCTTGTTGAAGACGATCAGGCTGTTCGCGCGTCACTGGTCGAAGCATTGAATGAGCAAAAGATTGCTGTCCGTGACTACATGACAGCAATGGAGTTCTACCGCGATTATCGCGACCCGGTTCCAGGCGTACTGATTCTTGACCTGCGTCTCCCAGGGATGTCAGGCATGGAACTTCAGGACAAGCTGAACGAAGAAGGGTTCGAGCTCCCAATCGTGATGATTTCCGGGCATGCAGACGTCCCAATGGCTGTGCGTGCCATGAAGAACGGCGCTTTTGACTTCCTTTGCAAGCCAGTCAAGGTTGAAGACCTGATTCAGGCTGTCGGACGTGCTTACGCGTTCTACTACGATGTTGACGCGGAAGTGCTGGAAGACGAACTGGAAGACACAGAAGAGAGCATCAACAGACTGACCGGACGGGAACGCCAGGTTCTGGATCATGTTGTTGAAGGGCTGTCCAGCCGTGAAATCGCTGCAGAACTTGGTGTCAGCACCAAGACTGTGGAAGCTCACCGAGCAAGAATCAATGACAAGATGCGAGCCGACAATGTCTCTCATCTGATTCGCATGTGTTTCGCGTACAACGAAGAACACGGCACTGAGTGATTCACTGCCTGACAAATTCAAAAAGGCCGTGCAGCAATCCTGCACGGCTTTTTTTGTTGCCCGAACAAAATGACAAATCGCCAGCGCTGCCAGATCACTCTGTTCTTTCCTGACGATGCCTCAGCGATCATTGAAGGCATACGCAGGGTCGTTGATCCTGTTCAGGCCTCGCTGATTGCCGCCCACGTAACACTTGTGCGGGATGACGAGCTGCCGCTGCTGTCGGCGGACGAATTCTCCGGCCGGTTGGTGCGAGCGAAGGGGCAGTCCTCGCCTCTCCAGTTGACCTTTGGACCGCCCGTCCCGTCTGTTGATCACGGAATCCTGATGCCCTGCACGTCGGGAATAGCCAAATTTCAATCGCTTCGATGTGTGATGTTTCCGGAACTGCAGGCGAAGCAGCTGAATCCCCACATCACTCTGGCTCATCCTCGCAACCCGAAGTCCGCGGGGAATTCCATCGAAAACACGGCTCCGCTGAACCACGGACTTACGATCGTGTTCCGCCGAATGACGCTGATACGGCAGACAGACCAGCAGCCGTGGGACATCGTCAGGACTCTCAATCTGGACTGATTCAGCAGGCAGGCCACCGACCTGACTTGCGGCCGAGTCTCCCGGCGTCGAAGTATTCTCATGATCTGCCTCACAGCCGGTCGGCACGATCAGACCGAACCGACAATCCCGGAGAATTGATACTCCGCGCATTGTCCGTGTTCTCTCTCCGCCTTCGCCAGCCTTCCCTAACGGCCTGCGAAAATACGCCGTTTCAGCCGATTACACCGCCGATAGAACTTTCGAGTTTCGCGTGACCGCGCGCAGGGGATGAGGTCGTGGCATGCAGAATCGGTTCGGCCAGAGGATTTCCTCTGCAAGGATTAACCCATGAACGCTCGTCTGTCACTGCTCGTGCTGGTTGTCTTTACTTTCATGGCGATCTGGGATGCGGATCGCCAGGGAAAGCCAGTCCGCCCTCTGCCCGCGCCTCAGCCACTTTCATGGCACTTGCCGCTTCCCGTCCATCCCGATGCGACGGCCATGTCACCGACTCCGATTGTTGCCTCGGAACAGCTCGCGGAACTTCCAGTGAGTGAACACAGTCATGTGGATGCACCGATCGAACAGCATGTGAACGAGGCTGCTTCGGAACCAGCAATGACGGTGACCGAAGTTCCTTCGATCGAAACTCAGCCCACAGACGTGCCAAAGTTGGAGAGCGTCGCCGCTCTGACAGCCATCGAACGGGCCGAGCCGGACCAGGCCGAGACAGTTGAGGCCACACCTGCAGCATCCACAGAATCGGCCGTGATTGCGGAACCTGTTGTCGCATCGGAGTCCGTGTCTGACAATTCTGTGAGCAGCGAGCGAGCAGAAGAGCCTGCAGTGGTTGTGACAGAAGAAGCGACTGCGGAAACCACTGTTCCCACAGTGACAGAGGCGAACATCGAAACAAACGCACCCGAAGCAGCGCCTCCGGAGAATCTGCAAACGGCAGATACCTGGGAAGCGGAACGGGTACTCCTGCTCAGCCGCAGTGCAATGGCTGCGCATGAGCGCTCCGTGACTCCCATTTCTCCCGAACTCGCAGTTGACGAGAAGTCTGAAGTGAAAGACGTCGTTGCTGAAACCACAGAAGCCGACAGCTCTGTAGAGAATGTTGAGAAGTCGGTTACTGAATCAACGCAGAGGGAGACTCGTGAAACAGGCAAGGCATCCGTGAACGCCAATGGAACAGAAGTTTCGAGCGTCGATTCCGATGTCGACTACCTCCCAGTTCCAAAGAACCTGGGCTCAGGAACATGGCAGCTGATCAGCCAGGACGGTGAGATGCTTCAAATCACGATCACTCGTCCGGAAGAGACATCAAAGGATGTTGAACGGAGCGAGAAGTATGCGACGGGAATCGATCCAAAGGGAAAGCGCTGGGCGTTCGTTCGTTTGCAGACTCCCACGGAAGAAGAAGCCGCCAAAGTGACTGAGGCTCCTTTTAACACTGAAGAGTCGGAACCAGTCTCCCGCCCTGTTCAGAAAGCAGCGACGGAGTTCTTCTCTCCCAGTACTCGCTAGAGTACCGCCCGTTGAAAAAGGGGAGGGCGACGCTCCTGCCGGAGCGCACACGTGAAGCCTTTGCCGCGAAGCGGTCGGAAGCCGAAGGGACGGCATGGTTATTCCAGTGCACCGTGCCCCACCATCAGTTCATTGAACCCTGAACACTGAACACTGAAAACCGAAAACTCCCTTGGCCAGCGGGATGCGTCAGCTTCCCGGTATGCGTTTTGGTCGTGTGAAACGAATTTGTGAACCGCGAATGAACGCGAATCAAGCACAGGACATTCCATCATCTTTTTGCCCCACCATCTTTTTGCCCGTACCAGAGCTCTGATTATCGTGGCAGATGTCCGACAGAAAATGTGCGACGGAAAATGATCGTAGTGTAGAACGACTGTCCTCAGTCGTTACCCGCCTGCCGATGCCACCGTTGAATAACTCGCCTGGCTCGACGGAGCGAACCGCGACACTGGGTAGCACAGTCGAAAGCCGGTGGGGAACCGTTCAGTGCATAAAGAAGCTCTTGATTTCACTGTTTTCGGATGCGACGGTATTCCGAACGCTGCCTTCTGTGAAACAACGTGACAGGCCCGATTTTCACTGGTAAAGTGGAGGCGAGCAGTGTGTTGAGAAATGTAAAGGGCGAGGTGATCTGATTGATCTGTGGTTGAGCTGCCATCCGACCGGACGGGACAAAAGTGTTGGACAAAAACTGGGATCAAATCGATGCAGTGGAAATGCACGGCGACAAGGTTGGCGGTGCATGGGTCTTTCGGGGCACACGTGTCCCCGTGGCGGCTCTGTTCGAAAACCTCCGTGATGGGGCTACAGTCGACCAGTTTGTGGAATGGTTTCCAGGGGTCAGCCGCAAAGACGTGGAATGCGTCCTGAACCATGAAGTCCTTCAACTGACGAACTCGGGCGCGGCATGAGGATTCTGTTTGATCAGGGGACACCTGTTCCCCTGCGTCGTCAACTCACTGACCATGACGTCGCGACCGCAAAATCGCGATCATTGTTCTGCGCTCCGCATCATGGCCTCGCATCCAGAAAGCGATGACTGCAATCCACGACGCTGTCAATCGAGCATTCGCCAGGTCGTACGAAGAGATTGAAATTCCGTACGCAAACTGAGGGGCAGTCACGGTTTAACCGATCGGTTCCTCAGCAGCCACACAGTCTCGGCGAGCGGGATGCGTCAGCTTCCCGGTATGCGATTCGGTCGTGTGAAATGCTTTTGTGAACCGCGAATTGACGCGAATAGACGCGAATAGAACTCCGCTTTTCGATTTCTTCCGTCTCTTTCGGCCACAAACCAAATCTCTCGGCGAGCGGAGTGTGTCAACGCTCCGGTCTTATGACAAAGGGCCACGATGTTGTGCAGGGCAGAAGAACCGGAAGCCGGTGTGGAAGCGCGGTCGCTACAGTGCACCGTGTTCCGGCAATACCGCACGCACTCATCGGCTTCCGGCGCCTGCGGCACACGCCCTTCAGACGTGCTACCCGACTTACTGAACACTGAAAACTGAAAACTCCCTTTTGGCGAGCGGGATGCGTCAGCTTCCCGGTATGCGTTTCAGTTGTGCAGAACGCATTTGGAACCGCGAATGAACGCGAATCAAGCACGGGACATTCCATCATCTTTTTGCCCACACATCTTTTTGCCCGCACCTGAACTCTGATCGTTGTGGCGGATGTCCGACAGAAAATGGGTGACAGAAAATCGCCATAGTGTAGAACGACTGTCCTCAGTCGTTGCCGGCCTGGTGATGCCACAATGGAACAATGCGCCTGGTTCGGCGGACCGAACCGCGACATTGGGTAGCACAGGTGCAGCCTCTGCCGCGAAGCGGTCGGAAGCCGAAGGGGCAGCGTGGTTATTCCAGTGTACCGTGTCTCGGCACTAATGTAGGTGCCGCTTGCCGAGCGGCACTTTGCGGCATCGCCGCGACCAGCGACCAGACGAGTGTCCACGTGAATGCAGGTGACCGTGGAAACGCAGCACCGCCGAGTGTGTTCTTCTGTCGCGAAAGGCTTTGGCATCAAGCGCATGCGAGACAAGGTTCGCCTGACGGCGAAAGTGCTTTCCGGCAGAAAGCACCTACGCCTGAAAAACACTGCAAATCCACTCCCATTCCCGCCAACTCGGGATTGACGACCACTCCCCCTGGGAGTTCAATTCCTGGGACAACTGCATCCTCCTCACTGGCCGTCCTCATGGGTTTCTACCGAACTCTGAAAACT
>VFQT010000539.1_pt1 | contig 54249 bp, 58 predicted proteins | sample 3512381 | NCBI WGS metagenome assembly VFQT01 (sample SAMN10412376, study PRJNA504923) | tailings metagenome | isolation source: Relicate 2 Philex TSF3 active mining site | place: Philippines: Tuba, Benguet | collected 2017-08-29
TATAACGATTATTTATTGCTTCACTAACGGCTTCTGGAGAATGACCTGCCATTGCTGCAGTGTCACCTAGTGCAAAATCGATGTAAGAATGACCATCAACAGAAACTATGGTGTTTCCTTTTGCATAATCTAAATAAATTGGAAAACCACCAGACCATTTATTCATCCACGTCATTGGAACTTTGCCAAATAAATTATTTGCATTGTTAAAGTACTGAAAAGATTTAGGATTTCTTTCTTTATAAAGAGCACGTTCTTTTATAAGGTGAGAATTTAATTTGTCTCGATTTGCACTTGTCATGCTAGTTAATTTACATTAGGTGCTAAAGCATTTAAATTATTAGGCATCTCAGCAAAACGAGAATAATGTCCTTGGAAGCTTACTTGAATTACTCCAGTTGGACCGTTTCTATGTTTTGCCACAATTAAATCTGCTTCGCCTTGTCTTTCAGATTCGCGGTTGTAGTGATCATCTCTATGAATCAAAATCACCACATCTGAATCTTGTTCCAAAGAACCAGATTCACGTAAGTCTGCCAACATTGGTCTTTTATCTGTTCTTTGTTCAGGACCACGATTTAATTGTGAAATAGCAACAACTGGGACATCTAACTCTTTAGCTAAAAGTTTTAAAGATCTTGAAAATTCTGAAACTTCTTGTTGCCTTGATTCAACTCTTCGACCACTTGTCATCAACTGTAAATAGTCGACAATGATTAATTTCAAATCATGTCTTTGTTTTAATCTTCTGCACTTTGCTCTAATTTCAGTAATAGTTAAGTTTGGTGAATCATCAATAAATAGTGGAGCATTTGAAACCCCGCTCATTTTTCGAGCAAGTTTTTGCCAATCATTTTCATTCATCTTGCCGCTTCTCATTGCAGTTAAACCAATTCCAGATTCAGCAGATAGTAAGCGCATTACAATTTCATTTCGACCCATTTCAAGTGAAAATACTGCAGAAGTTGCATTATTTTTTATTGAAGCAGCTCTAGCAAAATCTAAACCTAAAGTTGATTTACCCATACCAGGACGTGCAGCTAACATAATTAATTGTCCAGGTTGTAAACCATTAAGTAATTTATCTAAATCATTAAATCCAGTTGGAATGCCAACTAATTTGTCACCATGTTGAGCAATTGCGTTCATTTCTTCTAACGCATCATTCATTAATTTATCTAGCTTTTGGTAATCATCTGCTGTTCTTCTATCTGTTACGTCATAAATTTCTGCTTGGGCACGATCAACTAAGTTATCAACTTCGCCTGTTTCGTCATAACTCATTTGCACAATACGTGTGCCGGCTTCAACTAATCTTCTTAAAATTGCTTTTTCTTTTACGATGCGTGCGTAATAACCAGCATTAGCTGCAGTAGGAACTGATGCAACCAAAGTATGTAAATATGCAGCACCACCAATTTTTGCTAATTCACCACTTCGAGTTAATTCAGCTGCAATTGTTACTGCATCAGCTGGTTCACCGCGAGAATATAAATCGATAACTGTTGAAAAAATTGTTTGATGATTTGGTCTATAAAAATCGTGTTCTCTGACTTGTTCAACTACATCAGCAATTGCATCTTTGGATAAAAGCATTGCACCTAAAACACTTTGTTCAGCTGCTACATCTTGAGGGGGAGTTCTTGTTGGATCTTGGGGAGGAAGAGGTAATTCAGATACGCTCATTTCACTCCTTGTCCTTTAAATAGTTTTGGGGCAATAGTCACCACAAATAAATGTGCCAGCAACCACTGACATCGTTAATTATGAACTAATTCCCTCACAAATAACCTAGGTCAACTACCGCCTAGGGCACAAAATTGCTTGTGGATGAACTTGTGGAAAAAACGGGGAAAACTGGTTTTTCGTGTGGGTTAATACAAGCCAAGCTGTGGAAAGAGTGGGGAGAATAAAAATATTTTTCTATTCAACTTGGCTTTGACCTGCACAAATATTGAAAAGTGCTTGTGGGTAAAAAATATATTTTGTTAACCCAACAACGTTTGTCACATTGAAAACATGAGAAACTTCTATAAATGAATTTAAAAAATATTAAATCAATCACTGTTGTTTGTGCCGGAAATATTTGTAGATCACCCATTGGTGAAGTTGTTTTAAAACAAAAACTTACAGAAGTTGGTTTAAGTATTGAAGTTAATTCTGCAGGCACTGGAAATTGGCATGAAGGTGAAAATGCTAATTCAAAAAGCATCAAAGTATTAACTGAAAAAGGATACACAATCAAACACACAGCAAAACAATTCAAACAAAATTGGTTTGAAGAAAAAGATTTAATTCTTGTAATGGATCAACAAAATGAAAGAGATTTAATAAATATTGCTCCTTTGGAGCATAAGAATAAAATTAAATATTTTAGAGAATTTGATAAATCAATTGAATCAAAAGAAAAGAAAAACTTAATAGTCCCAGATCCATATTATGAACCAATTGATGCTTTCTATGAAGTTCTAGAAATGTTAGAACAAGCATCAAACGGTTTAGTTGAAGAAATAAAAAAGGCCCAGCAATAGCTGGGCCTTTTTAAATTAATACTTATTTGTTAACAATATTGATTGTGATAACTTTTGAAACACTTTGATGCAATTTCACTGGAATTTTATATTTTCCAGCAATTTTGATTGGGTGTTTCAAGTTAAGGCTTCGGCGATCTAATTTAGGACCCCCTGCATCTTGCACAGCTTTAACAATGTCTGAAGTAGTTACTGAACCAAACAATCTGTTGGTTTCACCAACTTGGGCTTTAACTACTACATTTAAATTATTTAAAGCGTTTGCAATTTCTTTGGCATGATCTAAATCTCTAACTGCACGAGCTGATCTTGCTCTCTTAATTTGGTCAACTTGTTTTTGACCACCTTTAGTCCAAGCCACACCTAGTCTTCTAGCAATTAGATAGTTTCTGCCAAAACCGTCTTTAACTGTGACTATGTCTCCTGGATTTCCTAAGCCATCTACAACTTGAGTAAGAATAAGTTTCATTTTTTAATTCCTATCTTGTAGTTGAGGTGTAAGGCAAAAGCGCCATTTCGCGAGCATTCTTCACAGCAATTGCTACGTCTCTTTGGTGACGGGTGCAATTTCCTGTAACGCGTCGTGCTCTAATTTTTCCGCGATCTGAAATAAATTTACGAAGTAAATTTAAATCTTTGTAATCAATATAAGTAACTTCCTTTTTACAGAAAGGACAAGCTTTCATTTTGATTGGTTTTAAGTTCTTTGGTGAACTCTTTCCAGTTTTTGATTGTTTAACCTGTTTTCTTGGCATTTAAATTTTTCCTAATCTTTTCTTAAAAAGGTGCTTCTTCATTTGTGCCCCAACCAGAATCTGGTGTGGCCCATGGATCTTCATTGGTTGCAGGTGCTGAATTAGTTGCAGCAGCATTTGTGTTTCCGCCTTCACGACTTACTTTGGAAACTTTCGCTGTTGCATAACGCAAAGCTGGACCTACGTCTTCAACTTCTAATTCCACAACTTGTCTTTCTTGACCTTCTTTTGTGGTGTAAGAACGTTGTTTTAATTTTCCAGTGACTAAAACTCTGGTTCCTTTAGTTAATGAGTTGGTTACGTTTTCTGCGTGTTCACGCCATACGTTGCAATTCATATAAACAGGTTCAGAGTCTTTCCATTCATTAGTTGTTCTATCCATATAACGAGATGAAGAAACAACTGTGAAAGATGCAACTGCTTGACCGTTCTTAGTAAAACGCAATTCTGGATCTCTTACAAGATTTCCTACAATTGTGACGTTGATATCGCCTTGTGCCATTTACTTAGCCGATCTAGCAACAGGACGCATAACTTTGGTACGCATCACTGATTCATTCAAATTCAATTGACGATCAAGTTCAGATACAGCAAATGCAGATGATGTTATGGACAACACTGCATAAATGCCTTCGTGTTTCTTGTTGATTTCATATGCCAAACGGCGACGTCCCCAAATATCAACTTTGTCTACTTTGCCGCCATCTTGGCGCACAACGTTTAGAAAAGTTTCTAAACTTGGAGATACTGTTTTTTCTTCTAAATCAGGGTCAAGAATGACCATGACCTCATAATTACGCATAACTTTTGCCTTCCCCCTCTGGTCTCATTCGGTCAAAGCCCTTTGCTTCGACAGGAGGCTAAAAAGTTACAAAACCTTTTCTAACAAAGATTTTGTGACAGGGTTAAAGATTACCCGTGAGGTATTAGGTGAGTGGTTTTGAGGTCATTAGCCTTAGAAGCAAATGAGCCAATTAATCGGTGCTGCCTTTGGACTAGATCCAGATCCTGTTTCTCATGCCCAAGATTTAGGGGTGAAATGTTTTCAAATTCAAGCAGGAGATCCGCAGGGTTGGAAAAAACCGGAAGTGGATTTTGCAGGTGGGGTTAAAGAATTAGCCAGTTTAATTAAAGAAAAAAAGTTAACTGTATATATTCATGCTGCTTATGTCATTAATGTGGCAAGTACTAATAATCGAATCAGAATTCCAAGCAGAAAACTATTACAACAAACAGTTGACTTAGCTAAAGAACTAAATGCTCATGGTGTCATAGTTCATGCCGGACATGTCACAAAAGATGATGATCCTAAAAAAGGTTTTGATAATTGGAGAAAAGCTGCAGAGCAAACAGAAATGCATGTTCCAGTTCTAATTGAAAATACTGCTGGTGGAAGTCATGCGATGGCAAGAACATTAGTCAACATTTCTAATTTGTGGGAATTTGTTGGACATACAGAAATTGGTTTTTGTTTAGATACCTGTCATGCCTGGGCTGCAGGAATTAAATTAGAAACTGCAGTTAAAGATATTAAGAAATTAACCAAAAGAATTGATTTAATTCATGCCAATGGTTCCAGAGACGAATTTGATTCAAGTAGAGATAGACATGCAAATTTTGATGATTCAATTTTACCCAAAGATTTAATTGGTAAAGTGGTAAGTGAAGCAAAATGTAATGTAATTATCGAAACAAGTGATGAAGGTATTAAACAAGACATTACCTATTTAAAGAAAATGGTTTCTTAAATTGTCACTTATTATTAGAGAAATTTCTCAAGAAGAATATTATGAATTTTTATCCCAACAATCATCATTTTCTTTCCTACAACTTCCTTCTTGGGCAAAAGTAAAAAGTGGTTGGAACAATAAAATTGTTGGTTGGTTTGATGATAAAAAACTTGTAATTGCAGGTTTAATTCTTATTAGAAATATTCCAAAAACTAAATATTCACTTTATTATTTACCAGAGGGTCCAGTATTAACTCCAGATTATGCAAAAAATGTGATTGATTGGTTAAGTCCTTTAAAAGATTTTGCTTTAAAAAATAAAGCTTTTGCTATAAAACTTGGGCCACAGGTAAATGTTAAAACTTGGTATGCCAAAACTATAAAAAATGCAATTAATGACAATGTTTATAAGAAATTTAAAGATGTTGATCCAGATAGAACAAATCCATACGGTTTAGAAATTGCCAACAAATTAAGAAACTTAGGTGGATTACAAGTTGAAACTAATGATGAAGGTTTTGGTGATGTTCAGCCAAGGTACGTTTTTGCTATTGAGGTAAAAGATAAATCTGATGAAGAGTTATTAGCTAACTTTTCTCAAGAGTGGCGAAGAAATATTAAAAAGGCAGAAAAAAGTGAAGTTCAAGTTATCCAAGGAACATTTGATGATTTAAGTATTTTCCACACTCTTTATGTTGAAACTGCAAAAAGAGATAAATTTACGCCACGAAAACTTAACTATTTCCAAAGCATGTGGAAAGAAATCAATGAAAACTCCAAGAACTTAGCTTCTTTAAAACTTTATTTGGCTAAACAAAATAACGAGACTCATGCGGCTTGTTTGTGGGTAAAAGTAGGCACACATGTTTGGTACACCTATGGTGCATCTTCTACCAGTGGTCGAGAACTTAGACCCAGCAATGCAATTCAATGGGAAATGATGAGAGATGCCAGAGATGAAGGTGCAGAGATTTATGACATGCGAGGAATTGCAGCAACTTTAAATGAAAAATCTCCTTTGTTTGGATTGCTTCGTTTCAAAATAGGAACTGGTGGCAAAGTCGTGCAATACGTTGGTGAATGGGATTTTGTGTTAAAGCCTTTGATTTATAAATTATTTAGCCTAGCCTTGAAACAGAGGGGTTAATAATGTCTTTATCTTTATATATCAACAATCAAAGTTGGACAAATAATTTAACTAAAGTTTTAAAATCCTATGAAAACCAAATTGTTCCAGTAATAAAAGGAAATGGTTATGGCATTAATAAATCAAATTTAGGAATTAAAGCAGTTGAACTTGGATTAAAAGAAGTTGCAGTTGGAACCATTTTTGAAGTTAAAGAGTTGATCGATAAAAATTTTGAACAAATAATAGTCATGGATCCAATTAAAGACTTAGACAAAATTGCTTTTGATGAGTTAAAGAAATTAAACAACGATCGAATAGTTTTGACTTTATCTGATGTAAATGATGCAACAAATCTTGAAAAAACTCCTGTTATTGTTGAAGTTTTGACCAGCATGAAACGCTTTGGTCTGACTGCAAATGACCTAAAAACTCTTTCTAGTTTTAATGTTTTAGGTTTATCTTTACATTTACCAATAGAGAATTCATTAGCTGGAAAACTTAATGAAGTAAGAAATTGGTTAAAGATTTATCAAGATATTCTGCCTAATGCCAAGAAAGTTGTGTATTTAAGTCATTTAACTCAAAATGAGTTTATTGCTATTAGAAATGAATTTCCTCAATTTGTTTTTAAGTTAAGATTAGGAACCAAATTTTGGTTAAATGATTTAAATGATTTTCAAATTAAATCAACTATTTTAGCAGTCCATGATGTTAAAGACGAACAAATTGGTTATAGGCAAAGAAAAATTAATGATCAATATGTTGTTGTTGTTTCTGGTGGCACAAGTCATGGTGTTGGTTTGCAAGCGCCCAGATCTAATACAAATTTAAAGTCAAGACTTACGGCTATTCTTTCTGGATTTTTAGAATCTTTTGATCAACATCTTTCACCATTTGTTATTTCAGGTAAACAAAGATGGTTTGCAGAAAGTCCGCACATGAATGTTTCTATGTTAAAACTTCCAAAAAATATTAAACCGCCAAAAGTGGGTAGTGAAATTGTTGCGCATTTAAGAATGACAACAACAAATTTTGATTCAGTAATAATTAACTAGTTGGACTTGGTGTTGCAGAACTAGTTTCTGTTGGAGTTGGCGTGACGGTAATTGTCACTGTTGGAGTTGGAGTAGGTGTAGGTGTCGGAGTTGGCGTCACCGTAATTGTGATTGTAGGAATTGGTGAAGGTGTAACTATTGGAGTTGGAGCCACACTATTTTCTGGAAGTGTTTCATCTTCTGGATTAGTAATTGGTGGCGCAGTATTTATTGGTAATACTCCTGGTGGTGGTGGCAAATCTAATTTTGGTAAATCTTTAGAAGCTTCTTTCATAAAGTAAGTCCACATCAAAGCTGGAAAAGATCCACCAGTCACACTTTTTAATCCGCCAGTTCCCGCTAATGAAATTGGATCACCTTTTTCATTTTGTTTAACCATCATCACGGCTGTTGCAAGCTGTGGTGTGTAACCGGCAAACCATGCAGATTTATTTCCATCAGTAGTTCCAGTTTTTCCGGCTGCAGGTCGACCAATTGCTTTTGCTCTTGTGCCAGTTCCATTTTGAATTACTTGGCTTAATGCGTAAGTAACTTCATCAGCGACTTGAGTTGTGAAAGCTCTTTTAGTTTCAGGACTTATTTGAAACAAAAGTCCATCATTTGCGCCATAAATTTCTTTAATCATCGTAGGTTTTGCATAAATTCCCCGAGCTGCAAATGTAGCGTAAGCATTTGCTACATCTAAAACATGAGGAGATGCAGTTCCTAAAACCAAAGTAATGTCATTTACCATTCCTGCAGTTTCTGCAGGAATTCCTGCTCTTAAAGTTGCATCAAAAACTTTTTCTTTCCCAATTTGAAATGCTAAATCAACATAAACCGTATTAACACTATTTTCTGTTGCTTGTAAAAGCGTAATATCACCAAATGATTTTTTACTGTAATTATTTAAGGTGTAATCTCCAAATGTTCTTGGAGAATTTCCATTCCAAACTGTGTCAAGTGCAATTCCTTGTTCAAATGCTGCAGCAAGAGCAAATGGTTTAAAAGTTGATCCAGCTTGAGCAATAGCTTGCGTTGCATTATTTAGTGGTTCTGTTACATAATCTGGTCCACCATAAATTGCCACAACTTCACCTGTACCTGGTCTAACAGAAGCAATTCCAATTCTTAAACCTTCTGTTTTGGTAGTTGGTGCTTCGTTTGTCACTGCGTCAACAATTGCAGTTTGTGCATTTTCTTCAAATGTAGAAATAACTTTTAAACCTCTTAAATTTAAATCATCTTCGGTATAACCTTTTTCCAACATTTCTTGTCTAACCGAATAAAGCAAATAACCATTAGTGCCGCCAAATTTATTTGAAGAACTATAAGTAATTGATTCAGGAAAAGTTATTGTGTCTTTTTGAGTTGCAGTAATTGCGCCAATATCAACCATTCCATTTAAAACGTAATTAAATCTGTTGATCCATCTATCTCTATTTTCTATTTTTTCTGTGGCAGATGGTGCTTGTAATAATGCTGCAAGTGCAGCACCTTGCGGAATTGAAAGTTGAGATGCATCAAGTCCAAAATAAGTTCTTGCCGCAGCTTGTATTCCATAGGCACCGCGACCAAAATAAGCGGTGTTTAAATAGTTTTCTAAAATTTCTTCTTTTGATTCAACCGATTCGAGTTTAATTGCTAAAACTAATTCTCTTGCTTTTCTTAGAATTGATTTTTCTTGAGTTAAGAATGCTAATTTGGCATATTGTTGAGTAATTGTTGATCCACCAACTCGAGTTCCTGAAAAAATATTTGATAACAAGGCTCTGGTAAAACCTTGAATCGAAAAACCTCTATGGTTATAAAAATTGCGGTCTTCTGCTGCTAAAACTGCTTGCTGCACATGTTGTGGTACTTCATTTATTTCAATATCAGTTCTATTAAATTCACCGAATCTGCCAATTTCTTTTTCCCCATCGGCCCACATAACAATTGTGGTTTGTGCTCGTGCCACTTCTTTAGGTAATGGAATTTCAGTTACTGAAACTGCAAAAGCTAAAACTGAACCTGCTACAACTGTGCCAATTAAACCTAGAGTGATAATTCCACTAAATAATTTCCATTTAACTTTTGAACTTTTTTTGGTTTTTCTTTGTGGAGCACGAGGATTTTCTCTGCCACGATTAACCACTTATTAATCCAACCAATCTGCAGGTTTTCGTAAAGGTCTTCTGGCTCTGCCATCACCTAAAACGTAGGAACTATAAACATGATTCCAACTACAACCTTGACATATTTCCACCACAAAAACCTTGATTTGACCATGTTCTTTACTCATTTTTAATAAATCGTGAGGAGATTTAATACGACCAGAAAACGGTCCAAGTTCTTTACCAAACACGTAAGAAATTTCTACTAAGTCAACAATTTCACAAATGGGGCAAGTTCTATTTGTTTTTACTCCATGAAATCTTGCTGCTCTTTTTAAATAAGTATCTGCATCACATAAATCAGATTTCAAAACTCGACCACTTTTTAAATCTTCTACAGAAGCTCTTCTTTGCAAAGAATAATTAATTACTTCACGAGGAATTGAGGGATCTAGAATTTCTGATTCAAATACTGCAGTCATGAAACATATTCTAATTCAACTACTTATTTTGTGCCCACCACTTAATTAATTCTTCTTTTGCTTTTTCTGGGCCTAATATTCCTTGATCAAGTCTTAAATCAAGTAAGAATTGATATGCCTTACCCACAACTGGTCCTGGTTTAATATTAAGAATTTCCATAATTTGTTGTCCATCTAGTTCTGGACGCATACTCTTTAATTCTTCTTCTTTAGATAACTCCACGATTCTTGCTTCTAGATCGTCATATGCTTTTCTTAATTTTTCTGCTTTCATGGCATTTCTTGTGGTGCAATCAGCTCTTGTTAATTTATGAAGTCTTACTAATTGGTCATTTGCATCTCTGACATATCTTCTAACTGCAGAATCTGTCCATTTTCCTTCTCCGTATCCATGAAAGCGTAAATGCAATTCGATTAATAAAACAACGTTTTCAATTATTTCATTTGAATACCTTAATTTTTCTAATCTTTTCTTAGCTAGTCGAGCACCCACAACTTCGTGATGATGAAATGAAACTCTTCCTTCGCCTTCAAATTTTCTAGTTTTTGGTTTACCAATGTCATGTAAAAGTGCAGAAAGTCTTAATACTAAATCAGGTTGCAATGTTGGTTCATGATTTTTTTCTAAGTCAATTACTTGATCTAAGACAGTTAAACTATGTTGGTAGACATCTTTGTGGTGATGATGTTCATCAATTTCTAGTTTTAATGCCGGTAATTCTGGTAAGAAATGTTTTGCAAGTTCTGTTTCAACTAATAGTTCAATTCCAACTCTGGGTTTATTGGTTAAAAGTAATTTATTAAATTCATCATTTATTCTTTCCATTGAGACAATATTTATTCGATCAGCTAATTTTTTCATCACTTGAACTAATTTTTCTTTTGGAACTAAATCAAGTTTAGAAATAAATCTAGCTGCTCTTAACATTCTCAATGGATCTTCTGAAAAAGAAATTTCTGGATCTAGTGGAGTTCTTAAAGTTTTACTATTTAAATCACTTAAACCATTGTAAATATCAACTAATTCAAAATTTGGTAATTTTAATGCCATCGCATTAATCGTGAAATCTCTTCTAGCTAAATCTTCTTCTAAAGTTTTCCCAAATTCCACACTAGGTTTTCTAGAGGTATCTTCATATTGTTCAGTTCTGTATGTAGTGACTTCAAAAATAAAATCTTTTTTTCTAGCTCCAACTGTTCCAAATTTAATTCCAATATCCCAAATATCTTCAGCCCAATTTTTTAATACTTTTTGGATTTCATCAGGTTTTGCATTTGTGGTTAAATCTAAATCTTTTACACTTTTTCCTAAAATGGCGTCTCTCACGGGGCCACCGACTAAGGAAATTTCAAAACCTGATTTTTCAAAAAACTTTCCTACTTCAATAAGTAAGTCTTTAGTTTCACCCATAGCCTGAAGAATCCGATTTGTGGCTGATGAATTATTACCAATATTGTTCACGCTTGAAAGCCTAGAACCAAGCGTTATTCCAGTAGTGATGCCTCAAAGATTCGCGCGCGTCACCTATTCTTCAAGATGTGGGAAATATAAAAAAAGTAATAGTTTCTTTCTCTTTTCTCTTACTTTTCTTCTCAATTCTTCAAGCACCAGCTTCTGCTGCACCAAATACTGTGGAAGTTCAAATTGAGATAGTTGATCCATTTACCCCACTTCCAACAGATACTTTAAGACTTGCAGGAACCATTAGAAATAAAACTTCGGCAACTTTAACTGGACTATCGTTAAGGCTTTTACTTTCTGATCCAATAACTTCTAGAGCTGAATTGAACCAATCTTTCAATAACGCTAATCCTGAAAAGTTAATTCCTAGAAATCAGATTTATCAAACTAGAGATTTAAATCCAGGTGCAAGCGATTCATTTTCTATTGGCATTAATGCTGGTCAATTATTTGCTAGAGGTCCTGGTGCTTATTTAATTGGTTTTGAAGTTCTTCAAAATAATGAAAGTTTAGGATCTAATTTCACAGTTGTTCCATATTTACCCGATAGAAATTCTGTTAACCCAATTGGGATGACAGTGTTCTGGCCAATTTCAAGTCCACCATTAAGAGATGGAAATGGAATTTTATTGGATGAAACTGTTCCAAATTCCATGACAGGAAATGGAAGATTAAGAAATCTGTTGAATGCGGGAAGAAGTAATTCTGTTGTTTGGTTACTTGATCCAAACTTATTAGATTTAGCAGAAAAAGCTTCCAAAGGTTACTTAGTTAAAACTAGTGAAGAAAATATTAATGGCATTTATCCAAATGAAGTTGGAACATGGTTTAACGAGTTAAGAACAGCAGTTGCAGCAAATGAAAGATATTCACTTACTTATGCAAATGCTGATCTTGCCTCAATGAATAGACAAAAAGCAAATAGTGCTTTTGAACAATCAGTAACTATTGCAAAATTAATAACTGAAAATAGATTAGGTTTTACAGTTGGAGGAACAGTTTTATTTCAAGATACTTTTCCAGTGAATAAAACTGTAATAGGAAAAGCAAATTCTTTAGGAACAAATGTTGTAGTTTTACCTGATACAGCATTACCTGCTGTTGCAGGAACTAACTTCACTCCATCTGGAACAACAACTGTTGAAACTCCAAATGGACGTGTAAAAGTTTTTCTTCTTGATTCTCTACTTTCAAAACTTGCTACAAATACAGTTGAAAATGCTGCACAAACAAGTTTGCAAAGACAAAGATTATTAAGTGACACATTATTAATAGCGTTACAATTACCAAATTCAGAACGAAACATTTTTGTCTCTCCCCCAACTTATTGGGAACCAACCAGTGAAGGTGCTTTTGTTTTTGCTGAAGGATTATTAAGAGCGCCTTGGGTTATTAGAAGTGAAGCTTGGCAAGTTTTATTAAAAAATGTTTCCACTGTTCAACGAGATGACTTTTTAGATACTCAAGAATCTAGAAATCAAGAATTAAGTAATGATCAGATGACTAGATTAAAAAGAGGTCAATCTTTACTTGCTCAATTAACTGGATTATTTTCTCAACCTGGTGTGATTAATGAAGAATTTGCCACAGCAATATTAAGAGCAGGTTCTCAATATTGGCAAAATGCACCAAGTCAAGCAAGAGATTTTATAAATGACATAAATCAAACACTTCAAAAAAGTAGAGATAATGTAAGAATTTTGGCTGGTAATTCAGTGGTTTTGCCTAGCGATAAAGGTCCAATTCCAATCACAATTGCTAATGACTTTTCTGAACCAGTCATAGTTAAATTAACAGCAACAGGAAATCCTGATTTTAGATTTAAAGCAGATGAAATTGAACCGATAACTGTTGAAGCAAACTCTAAATTTAGTTTAAGTTTAAATGCCTCAGTCACAGGAACTAGTTCAGTTGATGTAACAGTGCAACTATTTACTCGAGATGGATTTAAATATGGAGAACCAAAAATTATCTCTGTTCGTTCTGCTGCATACAGCACAGTTGCAACTTATGTAACTGGTTTTGCATTTGCTGCACTTTTATTGTTATCACTGCTTTCCATAATTAGAAGAATTAGAAACAGGGACAAGTCATGAGTTCAGTTGCAAAAGCCAGTACTTGGATGGCCCTTGGCACAATTTCTTCAAGAATTACGGGTGTTTTTAGATCAATTGCTGTAATTGCTGCAATTGGATTTGGCACATTTGCAGACGCTTATTCAATTGCAAACTCATTACCAACAATTGTTTATGTTGTTGTTGTAGGTGGAGCAATTAATAGTGTTTTTGTTCCACAACTTGTAAGGCATATGAAAAATGATGCAGATGGTGGCGTTTCTTATACAAATAAATTATTAACTTTAGTTGGTTTACTACTTTTTTCATTAACGGTTATTGCAGTAATTTTGGCGCCATTAATTGTAAGAATTTATGCACCTAATAATTGGAGTGATGATACTTTAAATCAATCAATCTTTTTTGCACGTCTTTTACTGCCCCAGATATTTTTTTACGGACTGTATACCGTGTTACAACAGGTATTAAATTCTAAAGATCATTTTGCATTACCAATGTTTGCCCCAATTTTAAATAATTTAGTAATGATTGCTACAGCACTCTTATTTATTTATGTAGCCCACAATAATTCACAAGAAAATTCCACTTATACATCTGAAGAAATGATGCTTTTAGGAGTAGGAACTACTTTAGGTGTGATGTTTCAAGCTCTAAGTTTAATTCCTGCTTTAAGACTTATTAAATATAAATTCTCATTTAATTTTAAATTTAAAAATGCAGGATTAACTACTGCAGGACATCTTGCTTTTTGGACTATCGGTTATGTCATTGTTAATCAAATAACTTATGCATTTATAACCCGTTTGGCAGCAGGTGCTAATAGTTTGGAAAATAGTATTGGTTTTACTTCATATCAAAATGCGTTCTTAACTTTTATTTTGCCGCATTCTGTCATTGCTGTTTCTATAGTCACTGCACTACTGCCTAAATTTAGTGATCTTGCAAATAGTGTGCAAATAAATAAATTATCTAACTCTATAAATCAAGCCACAATTTCACTTATTAATTTATTGTTACCAATTTCTGTAATTATGTTTTTTATAGGCCAACCTTTAGCTCAATTACTTTTTGCGAGAGGTGCTGCCACAATTACTGAAGCCAGAAGTACTGGATTTTTATTAAGTATTTTTGTAATTGGACTGGTTCCGTTTTCCTTGTTTTATCTTCTATTAAGAGGTTTTTATGCCATGGAAGATACTAAAACTCCATTTTTCATTAACATTATTTTGAATATTATTAATTTATTTGTCGCTGTTTATTTCTTCAATACTTTGACTGAAGAATTTAAAGTTGCAGGACTTGTGATTGGATATGTAGCTTCATATCTAATAACTACCCCTATTTTATGGATGTTTTTAAATAAAAAAGGTTTAAATTTAAGATCTGCTGCCTTAGTTAAAGAGGTTTTAAAGCCTTTTGCTGCAAGTTTTATTGTGTTAATTTCGCTTTATTTTATAGGAACAACTTTGTCGGTTTTTGATTCTGAATCCACTATTTCATCTTTATTGCAAATTATTATTTGGGGCATTTCTGGGTCAATTATTTATTTTGTGTTGAGTTTTATTTTTAAAATTAAATTAATTACGAATTACGCTAGTAAATTAGTTAAATAATTTGTATTTTTTAGTGTGTGAGCACACTTTTATTCAAAAATAATTATTGTGAGTTGGATGATAAAACTTTACTGAATTTATATTTAAAAGGTGAAAAAGATGCTTTGTCAGAAATATTTATAAGACATAAATCTAAAATGAAAAGTGTGGCATTTCGAATCACAAAAAATGATGAAGATGCAGAAGATGTTATTCAAAATTCAATAATTTCCATAATGAAAAATGCCCATAAATTTCGAGGAGAAAGTGCTGTTACTACTTGGATCTACAAAATAGTAACTAACGCTTCAATAGATAAATTAAGAGCTTTGAAATCTGTGCAAAGTTTAGAAAACTTAAATGAATTCATAATTAATAACAACGAAACAAATCAAAAAGATATTTCTCTTGATTTAATGAATGCATTAAACACATTGCCCCTCAACCAAAGAGAAGTTGTATTTTTGATTGATTTTGAAGGTTTCACCATAAAAGATGCAGCTAAAAAATTAAAGTGTGCCCCAGGAACCATAAAGAGTAGGTGTCATCGGGCTCATGAAAAACTTGCCAAGCAATTGCAATCACAAATGTAATGCGAGTCTTTGAGTTGTAGTTGTTTTAAGAAAGACTAAGATTAACAAGGTAATTTAAAAATGTTTAAAAGATTTAGGAAATTAAAATGAGTAAAGTTGAACCTTTAATAATTATCGGAAGTGGTCCTTCTGGCTACACCGCAGCAATTTATGCGGCACGTGCTCAACTTTCTCCAATTGTTTTAGAAGGATCCGTTACTGCTGGTGGTGCGTTAATGAATACCACCGAAGTAGAAAATTTTCCTGGTTTTAGAAATGGAATCATGGGACCTGCTCTGATGGAAGAAATCAGAGCTCAAGCAGAAAAATTTGGTTCCAGATTTATTACTGACGATGCAGTAAAAGTTGATTTAACTAAAGAAATAAAAACTGTACAAGATGGTAACGGAAATACTTATCAAGCAAAATCAGTAATTCTTGCAACCGGTTCTGGATATAAAAAATTAGGTTTACCAAAAGAAGACACTTTAAGTGGTCGAGGTGTTTCATATTGTGCAACCTGTGATGGATTCTTTTTCAAAGAACAAGCAATCGCAGTTGTGGGTGGAGGAGATTCTGCAGTTGAAGAAGCAACCTTCTTAACCAGATTTGCTTCTAAAGTTTATTTAATTCATAGAAGAAGTGAATTAAGAGCAAGTAGAATTATGCAACAAAGAGCGATGAACGATAAAAAAATAGAATTTGTATGGAATTCAGAAGTTGCAGAAATCTTAGGTGAAGAAAAAGTTACTGGACTAAAACTAAAAGACACAGTCACCGGTCAAGAGAAAAGCCTTGCTATCACTGGATTATTTGTAGCAATTGGTCATGAACCAAGAAGTGAACTCTTAAAAGGTCAAATTGAGTTAGATCCAAACGGTTATGTCATAACCAAACCTGGTTCAACTAAAACTAATATTGAAGGAGTATTTGCCTGCGGTGATCTTGTTGATCATGTTTATCGACAAGCGATAACTGCTGCAGGAACAGGATGTCAAGCAGCGTTAGATGCTGAACGCTTCTTAGCAAGTCAAGGAATTTTTTCAGCATAAGAAAAGGAAAAACAAATGGCCACAAAGATATTTACCGACGCAACTTTTGATTCAGAAATTAAAAATGCCACCACAACTGTTCTAGTTGATTTCTGGGCTGAATGGTGTGGACCTTGCAGAATGGTCTCTCCAATTTTGGATGAAATTGCTAAAGAAAACGAAGGAAAAATCATCATCGGCAAATTAAACGTTGATGAAAATCCAAAAGTTGCCCAAGCTTTAGGAATTACCTCTATTCCAACCATGAACGTTTACAAAGGTGGCCAATTAGTAAAAACCATCGTGGGAGCAAAGCCAAAACCAGCACTATTGGCAGACCTTGCAGCCTATTTGTAAAGAGCCTGTTTACTTAAGAGTGTGAACGAAAAAAGACCCCTTTTTCGAAAAGGCGATTCTGGTCCTGCTGTTGCAGAAATCTGTGATCGATTAGTTCGCATTGGTGCTATTGAAAAAAGTTCTAATTTCATTGATGAATCAATTGAAGCGGCCATAAAAAAATTCCAACAATCAAGAGGCATCACAGTTGATGGAATTGTTGGACCTGAAACTTTCCGAAGATTAGAAGAAGCCAGATGGTCTTTGGGAGATCGAATTTTAAGATTCACACCCGGACATTTAATTCATGGTGATGATGTTTCTAGTTTGCAAAGAAAATTAACCGATCTAGGTTTTGATTCCGGAAGAGTTGATGGAATATATGGAAAAAATACAGAAAGTGCATTAAAAGAATTTCAAAAAAGTGTTGGTTTACCAAGTGATGGAATTTGTGGTCCTGAAGTTTTTAAAGCACTGGAAAGATTAAATCGAGTTGTAGTCGGTGGAACACCTGAACAGTATCGAGAAGAATTACATCATCTACCTAGAAGAACGGGTGTTAGTGACAAAGTAGTTGTAATTGATCCTGGACACGGTGGAGATGATTCTGGATTAACTGGTCACAATTTAAGTGAACAATTTATTTCAAGTGATATCGCAAAAAAAGTTGAAGGAAAATTAGCAGCACTTGGCACCACCGTTTTGTTAACTAGAGTTTCTAAAACCAATGAAGTAATTGATGAACAGCAACGTGCTGTTTTTGCCAATAACAGCAATGCTGATTTAGTGGTAAGCATTCACACAGATGCGATAAAAAATCCTGAAGCAAATGGTTGTGCTTCTTATTATTTTGGAAATGAATCATTAGGACAAAAATCAAGTATGGGACAAAGGTTTGCAAATCTTGTGCAAACAGAAATTGTTAAAAAAGTTGGTTTGAATGATTGTAGAACGCATGCAAAAACTTGGGATTTGTTAAGAATGACCAGAATGCCAGCGGTAAGAATTGAAGTTGGATATTTAAGTAATACTTTGGATGCCAAAAAGTTATCTGATGCTCAAATTAGAGATTTGATTGCTTCAAGTATTGCTGAAGCTGTTATTACTTTTTTTGAACCAGTTACTGTTTAATCTTTCTCGATTACTTCCACAATTCGTCTTAAATCTTCTAAAGTTGAAAATTCGATCACAACTTTGCCTTTAGATCTGCCCATTGAAATAGTGACTCTGGTGTCTAGTTTGTCTCCTAAACGATCACTTAAATCTTTTAACCCTGGAGCTTTAAGGGGTGCTAATGGTGGTCTTTTATTTTCAGTTGTTCCTATATTTCCTACTGAAACAATTTCTTCCGTTGCTCTAACAGATAGTCCTTCAGCAACGATTCGATTAGCTAAAGTTTCAATCTCTGCAGGACTTGCCAAACCAAGCAATGCTTTTGCGTGACCTGAAGTTAAAACCCCTGCTGCCACACGTTTTTGCACGGTGGCTGGAAGTTTGAGAAGTCTTAAAGTGTTCGTTACCTGTGGTCTAGATCTGCCTAATTTACTGGCTAATTCTTCTTGAGTTCCACCAAAATCTTCTAACAATTGTTGATAAGCAGCTGCTTCTTCTAATGGATTTAGTTGGGAACGATGCAAGTTTTCTAATAATGCATCTCGAAGCATTTGTTCATCTTTTGTTTCTCTAATTAGGGCAGGAATTTTTGTAAGCCCTGCATTTTTTGCAGCTCTAAATCTTCTTTCTCCCGCCACAATTTCATATTCATTATTAGAAATTTGTCTAACAACAATTGGTTGAATTAGACCAATTTCTTTTATGGAAAAAGTTAACTCATTTAATGCTTCTTCTTCAAACACTTGTCTTGGTTGTTTAGCATTTGGTTTTATTTGGTTTAATTCAATTTCAGAAAATCTAATACCAGGAACAGAATTTAAATTTTCATTTGTTTCAATAGTTTTATTTTCAACAACATTATTTGCATCAGTTGGAATTAAAGCGCCTAAGCCTCTGCCTAATCCTCTTTTTTGAGTCGCCATTTAGTTACTTCCTGCATGACGCATAGCAAACTCCCTGGCAACTTTTACATAAGCTTGTGCGCCGGGAGAACCTGGATCGTAAGTAATTACAGTTTGTTGAAAACTAGGTGCTTCACTTACTCTTACTGCTCTTGGAATTTCTGTGGCAATAACTATGTCACCGAAATGACTTCTTACTTCTTCTGCAACTTGTTGACTTAAGTTAGTTCTTGCATCAAACATTGTTAACACAATTGTTGATACTTTTAAATTAGGATTTAATTGTTTAGTTACTAAATTAACGTTATTCATCAATTGTCCTAAACCTTCTAATGCATAATATTCAGTTTGAATTGGAATTAAAACTTCACTGGCAGCAACTAATGCGTTTAATGTCAATAAACCTAAACTTGGTGGACAATCAATAAAAACATAATCAATATTTTTTCCATATTTTTCTTTATGAAATTCTAAATATTTATTTAATGCTCTTTGTAATCTATATTCGCGAGCAACCAATGAAACTAATTCAATTTCAGCTCCAGCTAAATCAATTGTTGCTGGTGCACAAAATAAATTATTAATATCTTTAACTTGTTGTATTACTTCACTGAAATCTTGTTCTTCAACTAACACTGAGTAAACATCAGGTGTTCCAACTCGATGATCAACATTTAATGCAGTTGATGCATTTCCTTGCGGATCAGTGTCGATTACTAAAACTTGTAAACCATGTTTTGCTAAAGCAGCTGCCATGTTTACTGCCGTAGTTGTTTTGCCCACTCCACCTTTTTGATTTGCAATCGTTACTACCGTTGTGTTTTTTGGATTTGGAAGTTTTTCTAAATCACCAAGTTTTAAATTAACCGCAGCTTGAGCAGCTTGCGCTAAAGGTGTATCGATACTCATGATGCAGGCCAACCTAAATCGGAAGGTTTGCCAGTTTTGATTGAATCGTCTTCAGGTTTAGGCCAACCTAGATCAGATGGTTTGTTTTCTGATGCCATTAGCCCTCCTTAACCACTTCAACTACTGTGACGTTCAAATCTAATGCCCCACCGCAAGTATTCACAGCGGCAGTCATAGCCTTCAAGCCTGGAATCTCTTCTTGAGCTTGGGTTAATTCATCTTTTGCCTTCTCCCCCTTGATTGCTAGAACTTTACCGTTCTTAACAACCAGTGGAAGTGACCATTCAAGTAACTTATTCAATGGGGCAACAGCTCTTGAAGTTACCACTTGTGCTTGAAGTGATACGTTTTCTGCCCTATCTTTTAGAATACTTACATTCTTTAAATCTAGTTTTTGTACAGTATTGGATAGAAAGTCGCATCTTCTCTGCATAGGTTCAATTAAAGTCACTTTTGAGTTCGGATTCAAGATGGCTAGAACTATGCCTGGAAGTCCTGCCCCAGAGCCAATATCGATGATTGAGTTACCGTCTGTAATGAGTTCTGAAATTGCGGCACAGTTGAGAATGTGCCTTTCCCAAATACGATCTACTTCTCTAGGGCCAATTAGTCCTAGCTTGACCCCATCTTCAATAAGAATTTGGGCATATTGCTCTAACTTGGTAAAACTAGCCCCTAGAGCTTTTTCTTGAGATTGAGTTGGCTTTGTTCCACGTGAAACATTTGGGCCATCAATCACGCTGGCAATACCACCACATATCGGTTTGGCTCTTCGCCTTCAGATTCTGACTTTAAACCCGCTTCAGCTACTGCATCATGAATGATTTTTCTTTCGAAAGGATTCATTGACTCAAGTGCCACGGCTTCGCCGGTTTTCTTAACTCTTTCGCAAGCTTCCAAGCCAAGTTCAGCTAATGCTGCTTTTCGAGAGGCTCTGTAGCCAGATATGTCGATCATGAGTCTGGATCTTTCGCCAGTCTCGCGAGTAACGGCAAGACGAGATAGGTCTTGGAGGGCATTTAATACTTGGCCTTCGTTTCCTACCAAGTTTGAAAGATCTGCTCCTGTGATGCTAACTAAGGCTCTTTCGCCCTCCACATCTACAACCAGGTCTCCATCAAGATCTGCAATGTCTAACAAACCTTCTAGGTAGTCAGCAGCAATATCGCCTTCTTTTTCTAGTTGGGCAACTAATTCCTTTGAATTTTCTGACATAACTTAACTCCTTGGTCTTTCACTTTTATTCGATGTTCCACGTGAAACATCCATTACTTGTTTTTTCGGTCTTTTCGACTGATTCTCTTTGGTTGTTGTCTCTTTGGTTGGTTAACTTCTTCTGGTTTAACTTCCCCTTCGACCACATTTTCTTGGTGCTTTTTTGCTCTTTTTCGTTTTTCCCAAGCCTCATATGCAGGTGTTCCTGGTGTTGGATTGTTTCTAATAATCCAAAATTGTTGGCCCATGGACCATATGTTGGTAGTTGACCAATAAATCAACACACCTATTGGAAAACCCACACCACCCACAGCAAAAATAACTGGAAATACATAAAGCAAAATCTTTTGTTGTTGAATCATTGGGTTATCGGCAGGCATATTTTTCACCATTAATTGACGTTGGGTGAGGAAGGTTGTCAAAGTCATCAAAATAACCAAGGCCACGGTCAAGATTTGAGTATTTAAAGGATTCGGGGTTTGGCCTGAACCTAGGAAATATCCCCACAAAGGAACTCCGAAAAGTTCTGCATCATGTGCCATGGATACCAAGTTTGGATAATCAACGAAATATCCGATGGCTTTTTCTTGTGAAATACCGTATTGAAGCACTCTAAAGAGAGCAAAAAATATTGGAGCCTGTAGCAGGATTGGAAAGCAAGAGGCTAGGGGGTTGGTGCCAGTTTCGCGGTAAAGCTTCATCATTTCTTGACCAAGTTTTTCTCGGTCTCCTGCATACTTTTTTTGCAGTTCTTTCATTTGAGGCTGAATCAGTTGTAGATTTCTTTGGCTTTTCACTTGGCGCACGAACAAAGGAATAATCAAGATACGAACCACGATTACTAGGCCCACAATTGAAAGTGCCCAGGTGACACCTGCTGTTGGATCTAGAAAGGTTGAGAATCCTTGATGGAAGAAATAAAGCAGGGCAGAAATTACCCATTCCAATGGTGCTAAAAGTGTGTCAATCACTTAACTAAACTCCAAAGCTTTTTGGTCTTACTTTTTTCAGGCGGGCATTAATTCATTCAAGACTTAAATCGTCCCATGTCTTTGAAAAAAGCGCTAGTGCCGGGGGGAGCCATCCGGATAGACCGAGGCAAACCAAAAACCTTTTTCCGGAACTGGATTAAATCCACCTTTACTTAAAGGATTACATCTAATAATTCTTAAAATACTTAAAATTAATCCTTTAATAATTCCGTGAACTTTTATAGCTTGCACAAAATAATTTGAACAACTTGGATGATATTTACAACGTGGTCCTAAAAGTGGAGAAAATATTTTTTGATAAATAAAAATAATTGGTAAAAATAAAATTAAAAATATTTTCCTAGGTAATTCTAAAATGTTCAAAAAAGCCTTATTTGACAAGGGTTTTTTAAACATTTGCTTTCTCGATTGATTTTAAAATTGCTTTAGTTAAAACATTTTCGATTTCTAAAAATTCTATTTCATTAATTTTTGGTAAAGCTCTAATTACAATTTGAATATTGTTTGGAATTTTATTTAAAACTTCTTTAACTACATTTCTAATTTGTCTTGAAACTTTATGTCTAACAACAGAATTGCCCACAATTTTAGAAACAATTAATCCGATTTGAGAATTAGTTTGCGTTAACGGATTTGCGATGGCATAAATGATGGCAATTTCGGTATTAACCTTCACACCTTTTTTGGTGACTTTTTCAAAGTCTTTGGAAAGATTAAGTCGATGTTTTTTGGGAAGCATCTAGATGCCCCTTTTTTAAACCTGTTACAGGATTTAGTTAGCGGGAAGAAACAGAAATAGAAGCTCTACCTTTGCGGCGACGAGCAGAAAGAACAGCACGGCCTCCACGAGTGCTCATGCGTTCACGAAAACCATGAACTTTGGCTTTCTTTCTGTTGTTTGGTTGGTAAGTGCGCTTCACTTAAAGTTGCTCCTATTAATTCTTGAAGTTCAACCATATTGCAATGAGTTAACTTGAGTAACACAAGGGGTAGATCTTGAGACAGGAAAATAGGTAAACCTAATTGGGGTTTTTATCCACAGAAATTGTTCATCCGCCTTGTCAGACCAAGTAGTGACCCTGTATTGTCCACAGGTCAGGGGATTTTTTAGGGGAATTTAGCCTCATAAAAACCTCATCTCCACATCTTGTGGATAACTTTGTGGATAGATTAGGGATTTTTGTGGAAGAAAACGTAGACCTTCATGAGGTCTGGACTAGAGCCATTGGTGGCCTAGGCGATGACGCTTTAACTGCTCAACAAAGAGCATTTGTTTCTTTAACCAGACCTTTAGCGTTAGTTGAAGACACGGCGTTAGTTGCTGCACCTAATGAATTCACTAAAGACGTTTTGGAAACTCGGTTACGTCCATTAGTTGTGAGTGCTTTAAGTAATGCTTTAGGAAGAGAAGTTCGATTAGCAATTTCTGTTGATCCTTCAATTGCACCAAACTTAGATGAAGATGCAACTGATGAATTAGCTGATGCAACTTATGCCGAAACTGTTGCACCAATTCCACAATTCTTAAATCAAAATCGTCCAGGAACTGGTTCACCTGTTTCTAAACATGATGAATCTTCCAGATTAAATCCAAAATATACTTTTGACACTTTCGTTGCAGGATCTTCAAATAAATTGGCACACGCTGCAGCTGTAGCAACTGCTGAAATGCCAGCTCGTGCATACAATCCACTTTTTATTTACGGTGAATCAGGATTAGGAAAAACACATTTACTTCACGCAATTGGTCACTACACCAGAGATTTATATCAAGGTGCAAAAATTCGTTATGTTTCTTCTGAAGAATTTACCAATGATTTTATTAACTCAATTCGTGACGATAAAGCATCTGCTTTTCAAAGAAGATATAGAGACGTTGATGTTTTGTTAATTGATGACATTCAATTCTTAAGTGGAAAAGTTCAAACCCAGGAAGAGTTTTTTCACACTTTTAATACTTTGCATAATGCTGATAAACAAATTGTGGTTACTTCAGATTTACCACCAAAACAATTACAAGATTTTGAAGATCGTATGCGATCCAGATTCGAATGGGGATTAATCACTGACATTAAACCTCCAGAATTAGAAACACGTATTGCAATTTTAAGAAAAAAAGTTGGTCAAGAAAAACTTCAAGTACCTGGAGAAGTTTTGGAATACATTGCAAGCAAAGTAACAACCAACATTCGTGAATTAGAAGGAGCACTAATTCGTATCAGTGCTTATGCAAACTTAAATAGAACTCCAGTTGAAATGAATTTAGCTGAAGCTGTTTTAAAAGATTTATTACCAGAACAAAGTGGTCCAGAAATTACCGCAGCTTTGATCATGAATGAAGCATCAAGTTATTTTGGAATCTCAATTGATGATCTAATTGGTTCTTCTCGTTCCAGAAATTTGGTAACTGCACGACAAATTGCCATGTATTTATGTCGAGAGTTAACAGATTTATCGCTACCAATGATTGGCCAATCTTTTGGCGGTCGTGATCACACCACGGTGATGCATGCTGAAAGAAAAGTTCGCCAACTTATGGCTGAAAGACGTGGTCTTTATAACCAGGTTGCAGACTTAACCACCAGAATTAAAGTTCAGACCCGGGTTTAATAACTTTTCGCCCCAAAAGACCTCTTATTTCACATTATTCACAATTGTTTATATTCTGTGGATAAGTCTAAAGTCCTTATTTATAGTTAAACACCCCTGTGGATAACCTGTGGTTTCCTTGAGGGAAGTAGACCAAAATACTGTGGATATATCAACCCCTGCCCACAGGAAGAACTAGATGACTGGTGCTTTCCCCAAGTTATGAACGAAATTACAAAGCTTCGACACAATTAACAAGCGTTCGCGCCACCCAGTTTGAACTGGGTAAACACTTGTTTTCCCACATATCAACAAGCCCTATTACTACTACTAGTTATATAAATATATATAAGTTAACTACTAATAGGACTTTTAAAATTTACTTGCTTTTACCCCTTTCCCTGCGTCTAAGAGCATGAAAGCATTGGTCTAAATTAAAGAGTTCGAAGAATTACAACCGGGTAATACTAAAAAATTTAAAAGAAAGAACACATGAAGTTTCAAGTTGAAAGAGATGTCCTAGCCGAAGCAGTTGCTTGGGCGGCCAGAACCTTACCTACCAGACCTGCCCAACCAATGTTGGCTGGAATTTTAATTGAAGCAGATAAAAACTCATTAACGCTCTCAGCTTTTGATTATGAAGTTTCTTCTCGAGTTAGTTTTGATGCAGGAATTTCTGAAAGTGGAAAAGTTTTAGTTTCAGGAAAATTGTTTGCAGATATTTCAAGATCATTACCTAATCAACCAGTAGTTGGAACTTTAAACGGATCAAGATTAGAAATTAAATGCGGTAAAGCAAATTTTGCATTACCAACTTTACCTCCAGATGATTATCCAACTTTGCCACCTTTGCCTAAAACAAGTGGATCTGCAAAAGCAAAAGTGTTTGCAGAATCAGTAGCTCAAGTTGCAGTAGCAGCTGGTAGAGATGAATCATTACCAATGCTTACTGGAATTAGAGTCGAAATTGAAGGAAACACAATTACTCTTGCAGCAACTGATAGATATCGTTTAGCTGTTAAAGAATTTTCTTGGAATCCAAATGATCCTAAAGTTTCTACTGCTGCATTAGTTCCAGCAAGAACTTTAGCTGAAGGTGCTAAAGGATTTTTAAATTCAAATGAAATATTAATTTCTCTTGCGTCAGACAAAGATAAATTAATGGGTTTTGAAGGTGAAGGAAGACGCACCACAACTAGATTATTAGATGCAGATTTTCCAAAATATAGATCTCTTCTACCAAGTGAATCTTCTTCTACTGCAGATGTTTCAACCCAAGAATTATTAGATGCCATAAAAAGAGTTGAATTAGTTGCAGAAAGAAATACTCCAATACGGCTTGATTTTAGAAATAACGAATTAGTTTTAAGAGCAGGTGCAGGAGAAGATGCTACAGCTGAAGAAGTTGTTGGATTAACTTTGAATGGCGAAGGATTAGAAATAGCTTTCAATGCGGCATATCTCAAAGACGGTCTAGCAAGTGTTAACGCCCCAATTACTCGCATGAGTTTCACCGCGGCTTCTAAACCTGCTGTTTTAAGTGGTGTGAATAACGAGGGAGTAAACGACGACTCTTATCGTTATTTGATCATGCCGGTTCGTTTAGCTGGCTAAAAACTTGTGCACGTTATATCTTTGGCGGCAGTAGATTTTCGAAATTATTCCTTTGTTGAAATAAATCTAGATAAAGGCATAACCACTTTTATTGGCAGCAACGGTCAGGGAAAAACTAACCTTGTTGAAGCAATCTCTTATTGTGCAACTTTGTCATCACATAGAGTCTCACAAGATTTACCGTTAATTAAATTAAATCAACCCAGAGCAATAGTTAGAACTGGAATTAAATATTTAGATCGAACAAATTGGGTGGAAATTGAAATTTGGCCCGGAAAATCAAATAAGGCAAAACTTAACGGTTCAGAATGTAAAAAAACAAAAGAAGTTTTAGGCATATTACAAACCATTACTTTTTCTCCTGAAGATTTAGTTTTAGTAAAAGGTGATCCAAGTGAAAGAAGATATTTTTTAGATTATTTATTAGTCCAAAAAAGTCCTGTATTTGCTGGTTTAAAAACAGATTATGAAAGGGTTTTAAAACAAAGAAACGCACTTTTAAAAAGTTCTTATGTAGCAAGGAAAAATAATCAAGATTCTGTGCTATCCACTCTTGAAATTTGGAACGAGCAACTAATAAATCTGGGTAGTCAAATTACTTTTTATAGAAATCAACTAGTAAATGATTTAATACCTTATGTTGCAAAGGCTTATGCCGAACTTGCACCTGCTAGTAAAGCTTTAAATATTAAATACTTACCTAATGTTTCCTCAATCGAGATGACTTTGGAAGATATAAAACAAAAAATGAGTGAACAAATTAAAGAAAGACAATTTGATGAACTTGATCGTGGACTAACTTTAGTTGGACCGCATCGAGATGACATGGAAATTACTATCGGAGAACTTCCTGCTAAAGGTTATGCAAGTCATGGAGAGTCTTGGTCGGTTGCTTTGTCATTAAAACTAGCTTCTTTTGATCTTTTGAAGGCAAATTCAAGAGCAGGAGATCCAGTTTTAGTGCTTGATGATGTGTTTGCTGAACTAGACACAACAAGGCGTAATCAACTAATTTCTAGGCTAAATAGTGTGGAACAAGTGCTTATTACTGCAGCTGTTCAAGAAGATGTACCCGGTGAATTAGGTGGTAGAAAACTTTTTGTGTCTAATGGGCAGGTTTTAGAAAACAATGAATGACAATTTTAAGAAAAGCGATGCTGCAGCTAATGCTTTAGCTAGAGCAAGAGCAAGAAATTCAAAATTTAAGAAACAAAAATCTGTTTTAAAACGTCCAAGATTTGGTAAAAGTGAAGAATTTAGAAGTGGAGCACATCCTGATCATAGAGATCCACAAAAAATTGACAATCTTTTGAAAAAAATTATGAAAGATTTTGGTTGGCAACAACCAACTTCTGTAGCAAATCTAATTTCTAGGTGGAATGAAATTGTTGGCGATGAAATTGCATCACATGTTTCAATAGAAATTTTTAATGCAGATGTAAATGAATTGATTTTAAGAGCTGATTCATCAACTTGGGCAACTCAAATCAGACTTTTAAGTAGTGATTTAAAGAAAAGAATTGCATTAGAGGTTGGAGATGGTGTTGTCAAGACCCTAAAAGTTTATGGACCAGCAAAACCTACGCAAAAAGGCTTATGGAGAGTGCCTTCTATGCGTAAAAATGACTACTAAAAAGGCCTATCAGCCGATTTCACACCTGTAACAACACACTAGAATTGTCTTAACTAGTTGAGCATTTTTACAAAATTTATTTTTTAGGAGTTGAATCAAAACTTATGTCATATGACGCCAGTGCGATTCAAGTTCTTGAAGGTTTAGATGCAGTTAGAAAACGTCCTGGAATGTATATCGGTTCAACTGGTGAACGCGGATTACATCATTTAGTTTATGAAATTGTTGATAATTCAGTTGATGAAGCATTAGCAGGTTTTGCAACTGAAATTGTTGTAAGTATTTTGGATGATTCAAAAATTTGTGTCACAGATAACGGTCGTGGCATACCTGTTGACTTACATAAAACTGAAAAAAAACCTGCACTAGAAGTAGTTTTTACTGTGCTTCATGCCGGAGGAAAGTTCGGTGGTGGCGGATATCAAGTCTCTGGTGGTCTGCATGGTGTGGGTGCATCAGTCGTAAATGCGCTGTCATCTGAACTACATGTTGAAGTAAAACGCGACGGGTTCTTGTGGACTCAAAGTTACAAAAAAGGAGTTCCCACCGCTGCACTAAAGAAAGGTAAAGCAGTTGAAGGATCAGGCACCAAAGTAACTTTTAAAGCCGATAAAGAAGTTTTTGAATCCACTGAATACTCATTCGACACTTTGTCTACTCGATTTAGAGAAATGGCATTTTTAAACAAAGGTTTATCTTTAACTTTAATTGATGAAAGAAAAGCAAGAATTGATGAAAAAGGTGAAAAAAGAATTGTTAATTACAAATACGATGGCGGCATCATCGATTTTGTTAACTTTTTAAATAAAGCTAAAGGTGAAACCTTAGTTCATAAAGATGTAATTCATATTGAAAACGAAGATAAGAAAAAAGGATTAAGTGCAGAAGTTGCTTTGCAATGGAATCTTGGTTACCAAGAAGCTGTTTATACATTTGCAAACACAATTAACACTCACGAAGGTGGTATGCATGAAGAAGGATTTCGTGCAGCATTAACTGCAACTGTAAATAAATATGCAAAACAATGGGGAGTATTAAAAGAAAAAGATCCAAAACTAACTGGTGAAGATATTAGAGAAGGTCTAACTGCAATAGTTTCTGTAAAACTTAGAGAACCACAATTTGAAGGTCAAACAAAAACAAAATTAGGAAACACAGAAGCAAAAACATTTGTGCAAACCATGACAAATGATTTATTAGCCAAATGGTTTGAAGAACATCCAAGTGAAGGAAAAGATGTTGCCCGAAAAGCAGTATCTGCAGCAACAGCAAGACTTGCTGCCAGAAAAGCAAGAGATTTAGCAAGATCAAGAAAAGGTTTATTAGGTTCCTCAGGTTTACCTGGAAAATTAAGTGATTGCCAATCAACAGAACCATCAGAATGTGAGCTCTACATTGTGGAAGGTGATTCTGCTGGAGGATCAGCAAAAAATGGTCGAGATTCTCGCACCCAAGCAATTCTTCCAATCAGAGGAAAAATCCTTAACGTTGAAAAAGCAAGACTAGACAAAGTTTTAGCCAATACCGAAGTCCAAGCATTAGTTTCAGCACTTGGAACTGGTGTGCAAGAAGAATTTGATGCAAACAAACTGAGATATCACAAACTAATTTTGATGGCAGATGCTGATGTTGATGGCCAACACATCAGAACTTTGCTTCTAACCCTTTTGTTTAGATTTATGAGACCTTTAATTGATTTAGGCCATGTTTATTTAGGACAACCTCCGTTATACAAAATCAAATGGATTAAAGAAAGTCCAAGTTATGCATATACCGAAAGAGAAAAAGATGGACTTATTGAAGCGGGATTAAAAGCAGGTAAAAAACTTCCGAAAGAAGAAGCACTACAAAGATATAAAGGTTTAGGTGAAATGAATGCGGATGAATTATGGGAAACCACAATGAATCCAGAATCAAGAGTTTTATTAAGAGTAACTCTTGATGATGCAGCAGCAGCTGATGAATTATTTAACGTGCTAATGGGTGAAGACGTTGAATCAAGAAGAAGTTTTATTCAACATAATGCTCGCGATGTTAGGTTCTTGGATATTTAAATGGCGACAAAACAAACTAAATTACCTGAAAATTCTGGAAGAGTTGAACCAGTTGATTTACGTTCGGAGATGTCTCGTTCTTATTTAGATTACGCAATGAGTGTCATTGTGGGCAGAGCGTTACCAGATATTAGAGATGGATTAAAACCAGTTCATCGTCGCGTGATTTATGCAATGTATGACGGTGGTTATAGACCTGATCGAAGTTTCACAAAATGTTCTCGCATCGTCGGTGATGTTATGGGTAATTATCATCCACACGGTGACACAGCAATTTATGACACATTAGTTCGTTTAGCTCAAGAATGGGTGATGCGTTATCCATTAGTAACTGGACAAGGAAACTTTGGTTCTCCTGGCAATGATGGTGCCGCAGCAATGCGTTACACCGAATCAAGAATGTCTCAATTAGCTATGGAAATGGTTAGAGATATTGATGAAGACACCATTGATTTCATTCCTAACTATGACGGAAGAACTCAAGAACCAACAGTTTTACCGGCAAGAATCCCAAATCTTTTAGTTAATGGCTCAAGTGGCATTGCTGTGGGAATGGCAACAAATATTCCACCACACAATTTGAGAGAAGTAACAAATGCAATTTTGTGGGCATTAGAAAATCCAAAAGCAACAAAAGAAGATTTATTTAAAGCAGTAAAAGAACATGTTAAAGGTCCTGATTTTCCAACAGGAGGAGTAATTGTTGGAAGAAACGGAATTGATGAAGCCTATAAAACAGGGCGTGGCTCAATCACGATGCGCGCAGTTGTTGATGTCACAGAAGATGCTCGCGGCAGACAAAATTTGGTAATTACTGAACTTCCTTATCAAGTAAATCCAGATAACTTAAAACTAAAAATCGCTGAACTTGTTGATACAGGAAAAATAACTGGAATTTCTGATTTAAGAGATGACTCTTCTTCTCGAACCGGAATGAGAATTGTCATTGTTTTAAAGAAAGATGCTGTTGCAAAAGTTGTTTTAAACAATCTTTATAAACACACTCAATTAGAAGATACTTTTGGTGCAAATATGTTGGCCCTTGTTGATGGAGTACCAAGGACTTTAAGTATTGATTTATTTATTTCAAACTGGATTACCCATCAAATAGAAGTAATTCAAAGAAGAACCAAATTTAGATTAAGTGAAGCAGAAAAAAGAGCCCATATTTTATCTGCGCTTTTAAAAGCTCTCGATAAATTAGATGAAGTAATAGCTTTAATTAGAAAATCTAAAACAGTAGAAGATGCAAAAGCTGGTTTACAAAAACTATTAAAGATTGACGAAGTTCAGGCTACTGCAATTTTAGATATGCAGTTAAGAAAACTAGCTGCATTAGAACGACAAAAAATTACAGATGAATATGAAGAATTAATGAAATCTATTAAAGATTTTAAAGACATTTTAGATAAACCAGAAAGACAAAGAAAAATTATTGCTGAAGAATTAAGTGAAATTGCTACCAAATATGGCGATGATCGTAGAACTAAATTTGTGGTTGATGAAGGTGATAAATCAGCAGAAGATTTCATCAAAGCAGAAGATGTCGTGGTCACAATTAGTCGTGGAGGTTATGTTAAACGAACCAGATCTGATTTGTACCGCGCCCAAAAACGGGGCGGGAAAGGCATCAAAGGAGCTGCGTTAAGAGAAGACGATGTAATTGAACACTTCTTTGTCGCTTCAACTCATGATTGGTTATTAGTTTTCTCCGATCGAGGCAAAGTTTATCGAACTAAAGTTCATGAATTACCTGATAAAGGTCGAGATGCAAAAGGCCAACACGTGGCAAATCTTTTAAGTTTTCAACCAGAAGAAAAAATTGCAGCAATTTTATCTATTAAAAACTATGAACAAGCACCATATTTACTTTTAGCAACTGCTAAAGGAATTATTAAGAAATCTCCTCTTTTAGAATATGACTCAACTAGAAGTGGTGGAATTATTGGAATTAACTTAAAACCAAATGATCGAGTAATTTCTGCTCAACTAGTTTCAAAGAAAAATGACGTAATTCTAGTTTCTAAAAAAGGTTTTTCAGTTAGATGTTCTGTCGCAGAAGATACTTTGAAATCTGCGGGAAGAGTAAGTACTGGAGTAATTGGAATTAGATTTAAAAATAAAACAGATGAATTATTGAGTATGTCTGTTGTAGAACCAAAATCTTTTTTAGTTACAGCAACTGATGCAGGTTTTGCTAAGAGAACTCCTGAAACTGAATGGGCTTCCAAAGGCCGAGGCACACAAGGAGTTAGAGCGATGAGAATTAGTGAGGATTCCAGAGGATCCTTAGTGGGAGCATTCATTGCTAAAGAAACAGATGAATTATTTGCGATAGCCTCAAATGGAGTAGTTCTAAGAACTCAAGTTAAAGAAATAAGAGCAACTGGAAGAGACACCATGGGAGTTTCTATGATGAAAGTTCCAAAAGGAGTAAAAGTTGTGGCAGTAACTAAAGCTGTGGATGTGGAAAATGAGTAGTCCAAGAAGTTCAAAATCAAGATTTCAAGTTACTCAAAGTATGCCTACTGCAAGAGCTGGTACTAAAAGATCAAGATTAAGAGTTTCTTATATAAATCCAATTTCAGTTATTAAAACGACTTTTATTTTGTCTTTAGCTTTTGGTCTTGCTTCTATTGTTGCTTTAATTATGCTTTGGTCAGTTGCAGAATTTAGTGGCACAATTGATGCCGCAACGGGTTTACTAACAGATATTTTTGGAATCGGTGGCGCAGGATTTAATATCGTAAGTCTCTTATCACTTCCAAGAATTATTTTTATTGGAAGTGTTTTCACAGTATTTCAAGTCGTTACTTGGACACTTTTGGCAGGAATTTTTGCAGTAATTTACAACATGTTTGCAGAATATGTGGGCGGTTGGGAAATTACTTTAACTGATGATCTTTAAAAACTAGCGTCAACTAAATCTTTTTGAATAAACATTCTCAAAGGATCAATTCTTAAAATTCCAGGTGGTTGACTTAAAAGATTTGGTAATTCATCCATCAAAACTTTAAAAGCTTCAGCTTTTCGGTGATCTTCAAATGCTTCAGTGCTAGAAAACCATTCCACTAGCCATGCCACATCTTTGTCATCTGGATCAAGAGAAACCACGAATGCTTCAGTTCCTGGTTCTGCATCTAAATTGTCTGCATAACGATTAACGGCATCTAATAGCGCTAAACGAGCACCAGGCTGAGAAACTAAACGAACCACGATTCCAAGGCGTCCTGGAAGTAGGGCGTCTACGCTTTTTTCATTTGTGTTCATAATTGATTGTAACTTTTACTTACAATTTTTCAAACGAACACGTCGCCTTATAGACCAGATCAACATGTAAAATATAAAAATGAACACTCCATTCGATTTAGAAAACATAACTCGTAAAATGATAGAGAATTTATACAAAGGTAATTCGAAAAGACTAGTGAATAAAACTCATGAGCAATTAACTAAATACGGTAACCTTTTAGTAAAACAAGGGGTTTTAAATCAACAACAAATTTTGGAAGTTGGTGCTGGTAACGGAGAATTACTTCCTTACGTACACGAAGCTTTCAACAATTATTACATGACAGATATTAGTAATTGGGGAAAGAGAGAGATAGATGAAATTTCTAAATCAGACGAGAGAGTTATTTTTGAAATACAAAATGTCGAAAATCTCAGTTATGCAGATGATTATTTTGACAGAATAATTCTTACATGCGTTGTTGCTCATTTAACAGAACCATTTAAAGCGTTACAAGAATTACGAAGAGTTACCAAAGCAAAAGGAATTATTTCAATATTTGTAAGTACTGATCCGAGTGTACTTTTAAGAGTAATTAGAAAACTAATAATAAATAAAAAAATGAAGAACCTTACAATACCTTATAAACTATATAACGGAATCGAACATAGGAATACACCTACTTCAATCATTGAAATGGTGAAATGGATTTATAGTAAAGATAAAATAAAAATTGATTATTACCCCTTTAAACTCAAATCATGGAACTTATCAACTCATATAATTATAAACATCACCAAGAACTAGACGTTAGTAAAACTTAGCACCTGGAAGATGAAGTTTCTTCGCTAATTTTCTTAAAATTCCTAAAAATCCATCCTCTCTTTTAATTTCGCCTATTCTTCTGTAATAGTAAACAGGAGTTTTTCTTGGATGTCTTCGAAGAGCTAAAGAATTTTTCTTAACCTTATAGGGATTTTCACAATATTCTAAAACTGGTTTTAAGACTTTATTCCATCTAAATTCTTCTCTTAAAACTAAACTATTTTTTCTTGCCTTCTCTAAATTATTTTCTTGTAATAAATTGATAATACTTTGGGCTAATTTAGTTGAATTTTTTTGTTCAACTATTTCACCACAACCTTTTTCTGTTATTAATTCAGCAAAATAATCACCTTCAGTTGAGATTATTGGCAAACCTGCCCAGAGATAATCAAGTATTCGAGTTCTGAAACTAAATTGTGTTTCTAAAGATTTGTAGTGAGTAGAAATTCCTATAGTGGCATTTAATAAGTAATTATGTCTTTTATCGTAATCAACCCAAGTTTCGTTAAAGAAAATATTTTTATTTAATAAATTATAAGAATTTGCTAAATCAATACTTTTTTGCACAATTTTGTTTACAGGAACATCTGGATTCGGATGTTTGCCACCCATAAAAACTAATCTAATATTTGGCACTTTATCTTTCACAATATTTATGGCTTCAATTAAGGTGATTGGATCAAACCAGTCATAAATTCCACCACCCCATAAAAGGACGGGATCATTTTCTTTGATTTCTTTAAAATTCTTTAAATATGGATTTTCAGTAGCGGTTGGATTCTCATCACTAATGCCAAAAGGCACAATTGCGGTGTGATTTTTTAGTTCTGGATCTTTGTCATATTCAACGGGATCAATTACATTCCAAGCCGCCATATGTGATTGCCATAAAGTTATTTGGTTAGGAGACGCTGCAAGGATTAAATCACTTAATCTCATTTGTAAACCAATAGATGCAGCTGTAACTGATAAAACTGCTCGTCTTACATACATGCTGGTATTTACAGCTGATCCTAAATATTCAATATGTAATGGGTCATACATATCTGCAATTAAGAATTTTTTACCTTTTCTTAATTGGCGAAAGTGTTCTAAAACAATTCCTTGATAAATCACAATGTCTGCCCACTTGACCCATTTTTTTCCTTGGGAATTAACTACTTTTAATGTTGAATTCAAAGATTGGCTTGCTTCATTAAGACTTAATAAAACTGTTTCATTCTGTTTTGAAACCGCATTAGCTATTGCTACAGCTCTTATGGCAGGTCCTGCCATTGATGGACCAACTCGATCAGGAGTGATAACTAAAACTTTATATTTTTGCATTAGTTAACTCCCTTCATATTCTTTCTTAGTTTTTAGAGCAATATCAGGATAGTTGGTGATGATGGCATCAATTTTACGCTCAAGACAAAATTTCATGTCACTTTGCGTATTTACTGTCCATACAAAGATTTTTTTACCTTTTTCTTTAAAATACTCAATCAAATCTGGTTTTTTATGAAGTAATTCGATTCCTGGGCCAATTATTTCAGGATATCCAGGATTTGGATAAAACTTCATTAAAGGATAATTTCTTTCTTTCAATTGAACTCGAGGAATTTTAGGATTTAATCTATTAAATCTTGAAACCGCTAAAGGATTAAATGACATTAAAACAATTTTAATATTCTTATGACTATTTTCTGCTAATCCAAAAAATTTCAACAGCTCATTAAGTTTTCTTTCTAATAAGCCATGAAATTTTGTTGGATGTTTTGTTTCCAAACACAGGGTTAAACTTTTATTTGAATTTATCGCTAATTCAAAAAATTCTTTAATTGTAATGATTTCGGCATCTGTTGAATCTTTAGTAAAATCTAGATCTTTTAATTCGCGTAGTGTTGATTTAGAAACTATTAAATCCTTATTTGAAACCCTATTTGTTTTTCTGTCATGAATTCCAACTAATTCTAAATCTTTGGTAAGTCTTACATCTATTTCTAAACCATTTGCACCTTGCTCCAGGGCCAACTCATAACTAGGCAAAGTCATTTCTGGTTTATATCCAGATGCTCCGCGGTGAGCAATAATTAAAGTCATTAATTAGTTTTTTAATTTATTTTTGATTAAAGCTAATTCTGTAGCTAAATTTTCTATTTGTCGCTGTTTTTTAGAAATATCTGTTGATAAAAGAAATATTAAAAGTAGTGAGATCAACAAAGTTATGGCAAATAAAAAGTTAGCAGGAATTTCAAATCCAAGTGAATTTGCTAATTTAAATACTGGCTCTGGGAAAATAACTGCTGCAGAAGAAAATAAAGCAACTAGTAACCATAGAAAGGCATATTTTTCTTTTAATTTTCCTCTTCTAATAGAAAATAGAACAAAACCAATAATTAAAATTGCTAAGACGATTCCAACAATTGGATTATTCAATTGAACTAACCTTTCCTAGGTTTAATGGTAAGAGTTGCAATTATTACCAGAATACTTCTAAATAGATAAAAAGTTGATCTCAAAAGGTTTTGACTTGGCTTACCGCCTTGTCTTTCTTGCATAGTCACACCAATTTCAGCAATTTTTAAACCTTTATCGTGAGCCAATATTAAAGATTCAACAGTGTCAGCTAAATATTCTGAAGGATAAAATTCAGCAAAAACTTCAATAGCTTTCTTATTTGCTCCTCTAAATCCTGACGTAACATCTGTCAAATTAACGCCAATGTGTCTAGATACTGAATTCTTTAATAAATTCATCGCAATTGATCTCACGAATGAAACTTTATAGTCACTTTTGTTAGCAAATCTTGAGCCAACTACAACATCAAATTCGTTTAATTTTTTATCAATTTCGCTTATGTATTTTGGTTGGTGCTGTAAATCCGCATCAAATTGAATAACCTTTGAAAACCCATTTTCAAACGCGAATTGAAAACCTGCACGCATTGCAGCACCTACACCTAAATTAAATGGCAATTCCAAAACATTAATGTTTCGTGATTTTGCAATTTCAACGGTTTTGTCAGTACTTCCATCACTTACTATAAGTATTTGATTAACAGGAATTTCTTTGATTAATACATCTAAGGTTTTTCCTAGAACCAACTCCTCATTAAAAGCAGGAATTACAATAAGAAGTGTTGAATCAATATTTGTCATAATTTAGTTCTAATCATCCCTTTTTTGACCTTAATAATCAATTTAAACAGGGGATATAAGTAACATTAAGTTCAAGATGAACCAACCACTACTTCATGTAATGATTCCAGCTTATGGAACAAGCCCATATTTAAGAAAAACTTTAGAATCTGCAACTAAAAATTTGTCTGAGGACGTACTAATTACAGTCGTAGAAGACCCTCACCCACAATTTAATTTAAAAGAAATAGTTGATGAATATCCAAGAGTTAAATATGTAAAGAATTCGGAAAGATTGGGTGTTGGTGGTAACTTCAACAGATGTATTGAATTAAGTGAAGGTTTATTTACGCAAATTTGTGGCTCAGATGATGTGATTATAAGTGATTCAAGTAAATACATTCTTGATAATTTAATTTCAAATGAAATTGCAGCTATAGGTTTTGATGTAAATATTATTAATGAAAAAGACCAAATAACCAAACCGCTTCCAGATAAAATAAAACATTTATTAAGACCAAAAATGAAAAGAGTAGAAGTTTTTGAAACAGAAAAAATTTTTTCAAATCTAATGCTTGGTGATTGGCTATATTTTCCATCAATCCTTTGGAACACAGAAATAATTAAACAAATAAAATTTAATGAAAATTATCACACAGCGATGGATCTAGATATATTTATAAGAATATTTCAAGATAATAAAACTATTGCTTTTATCAATGAAAAAACTCTGAATTACAGAAGACATAGAGAAAGCGAATCAAGTAAGTATGCAAAGACAGAAGGAAGATTTGTAGAAGAATTTGATTGTCACCAACTGGCTCTAAAAGTTGCTAAAAAAAATAATTTGAAAAAAGTTTCTTTTACTGCTCAACTAGCTTTAACTGTTCGTTTACATGCGCTGTTGCAAGCAATAAAGTTAATTACCAAATCCCCTAAATTGGCATTAAAATTGTTTTTAAAAGGTATTTCACCGATTTCTTAAATAGTTTTCACCTTGGTCAGGTCCTAATTACGCCTATTCGATAACCTAAGTCGTCTGACAGTTTTTATCCAATGGGCCTATAGCTCAGGTGGTTAGAGCGCATCCCTGATAAGGATGAGGTCGGAGGTTCAAGTCCTCCTAGGCCCACGAAAATAAAAACAATCAGATGAGAGGATTAAGTTATGGCAAAAACATTAGGAGCACTCCTTTTATTAGGAACTGCTGCTGCGCTCGGTGCTGTAATTTATCGTGCTGTTTTAGAACAAAGAGCAGAACAAGATCTTTGGACAGATGCTGCATTTGATGCATCATTAGATCTTGGGCCAGTTTCTAATTTGGCATAAACTTTTCTACTTCGGGGGCATAGCTCAGTTGGTAGAGCACTGCCTTTGCAAGGCAGGGGTCAGGGGTTCGAGTCCCCTTGCCTCCACCCGAAACAAAAAAGAAAAAGGAAAATAAATATGTCAAAAACTTTTGCAACATTGAATACAAATCATGGCGATATAAAAATTGAATTATTTCCAAACCATGCACCAAAGACAGTTAAAAACTTTATTGGTTTAAGTGATGGATCAAAAGAATGGACAGATTTAAAAACTGGAAAGAAAACAAATACACCTTTATATAACGGAACAATTTTTCATCGTGTGATTGCAGGATTTATGATCCAAGGCGGAGATCCACTTGGAAGTGGTCGTGGTGGACCAGGTTATCAATTTGAAGACGAATTTCATCCAGAATTAGTTTTTGATAAACCATATTTGCTCGCGATGGCAAACGCAGGACCTGGAACTAACGGTTCTCAATTTTTTATCACAGTTGCACCAACAATATGGCTAAATAGAAAACACACAATTTTTGGTGAAGTTGCTGACCAGGAAAGTAGAAATGTAGTTGACAAGATTGCAAGTGTTAAAACTGGAAACATGGATAAACCAGTTAAAGACGTTGTTATTAACTACATTGATATTTTCTAAGTAGTAAGAGAAGTATGGCAAGTCCAGTAGAACTAAAAACTTACGTAATTATCCCTTGCTATAACGAGGAACAAAGATTAGATTCCAATTATTGGAATAGTTTAACAAATTTACTTGATTTTCAATGGATTTTCGTAAACGATGGCTCAACTGACAATACCAAAAGTAAACTTGAAGAGATAAAAAATAAAATAACCTTAAATCTTGAGGTGAATTCTGGAAAAGCAGAAGCCATTCGATATGGAATTAATTACGCAATCAGTAAATCCGATGACGATGATTTGGTCGCTTGTTATATAGACGCAGATAGCGCCTTCCAAGCGAACGACGTTAAGAGGATTTTTAAAATTTTTATAGAAAAACGGAACGCCAAGCAAATCGATTCAGTTTGGGCTAGCCGGGTTGCCTTAGCTGGAAGAAACATAAAACGTAGTACAACGAGACACCATTTGGCTCGAATAATAATCACCATAATAGGATTCGTGGACAAGAAAATTCCATATGATCCACAAACTGGATTCAAAATATTTTATTTGAATCATAACGGAAAACAAATTTTTGAAAATGAATTTAAAACAAGATGGTTTTTTGATATTGAAATTTTGCGAAGATGGGAGAGGTTTACATGTTCTAAAATGGACATTTGGGAGGAACCAGTTTCTTACTGGAATGAAATTAGTGGTTCAAAAGTAAATAAAAGGCAGTACTTCCGTATTTTTAAAGAACTTTTATATATATTGTTTATTACTGTAAGAAAATAAATGACATTTTGTAAAAATCATCCTACAAGTGAAACAAATGTGAGATGTTCAAGATGTGAGGATTTTATATGCACAAATTGTATGCTGCCTGCATCTATTGGCTACCAATGTCCAGAGTGTGCGGGAAATGTTACAAAAATAATTAATCCATTTAGACAAAATAAATTTATTCCTATACGACAAAAGGCAAAAGTCACTAAATTTTTAACAATATCTTTAGTTGTTGTCTATATATTTCAATCCTTATTGGGAGATGTTTTAATAGCTAATTTTGCTTTGTTTGCACCAAATGTTTCAAACGGGCAATGGTGGTTACTAATAACTGCAGGATTTTTACATGGATCTATTTTGCATTTGTTTTTCAATGCTTACATTTTGTGGGTGGTAGGAGGTCAATTAGAAAATATAGTTGGATCAATTAAATTTACGATTATTTACTTTGTGAGTTTACTTGGTGGTTCTCTTGCATCATATTTGTTTTCTCCATTTGGTTCATATTCAGTTGGAGCAAGTGGAGCAATTTTTGGATTAATGGGGGCGATGCTAGTTGTGGGAAGAAAAATTCAAATAGATATTTCTCAAATCACAACTTTGGTTTTAATAAATGTAGTTTTAGGTTTTGTAATTTCAGGAATTGATTGGCGTGCACACCTTGGTGGACTTGCAGCAGGTGCTTTAGTTACTTGGGTTTTATTTAACGCCACTTCGTTGAAAGATAAAACCCGATAACAATAAAGCCAAATCCAATCCCAATATTTGCCGCTGCACTTAAAGAAGACATTCCAGGAACACTAGTGCCTGCGATATAGAAAGTTATTACATATAAAAGCCCAACTAGAAAACTTGCAATCATGGATGGAGCTACCCAGCGTGGGCTGTCTAAATTAACTGGTTCTTGTTTTATTTGTTTTTCATGGGCATTATGAACTGCTGTTTTCTTACGTTTTTTTGAAATTGGCATTTTTTCTCCATGAATAACTATTGGGTTTCTAGGCTATCGTGCTTAGAGAATAATCTTAAATTATGCGTCGCTTTAGCTCTCAGTTCATAGGTTTACTTGCTTTTGCTTTAGCAGGCTTTTTATTAACTGCAAGCACGCTTACTGCCAACGGTAGTGACATAAGAGTAGAAAGACCTTCCCAGTTAAGAGATCTTGTTAAAAATCAAGCAAAAAAAATTGATGATTTAGAAAATGAAATTTTTAGAGTGAATAAAAGTATTGAAAAAATAACTAACAGTAAAGAAAAAAGCCAAATAGAAATAGTTCAAAGTCGATTGGCACAAATAACTCCCATCGCAGGATTTACTTCTTTAGTTGGACCTGGAGTTGTAGTGACTCTAAATGATGCACCTCAAGTTGATTTATCAATTCCTGAAGCCGAAAGACCAGATGTAAATGATTTATTAATTCATCAAGAAGACGTTCAAGCAGTCGTTAACGCATTATGGGCAGGTGGTGCCGAAGGTATAAGCATTATGGGAAAAAGAATTATTTCAACTTCTGCAGTTAAATGTGTTGGAAATACTCTGTTATTACATGGAAAAGTTTATTCACCACCTTTTAAAATTGAAGCAATTGGTGATATCGAAAAATTAAATGAAAGTTTAAAAACAGATGTAAATGTTACTGTCTTACAAGAATATGTTGATTTGTATGGATTAGTTTTTGATGTTCAAAAAGCACCTCGTTTAGAACTTGCACCTTACGAAGGATCATTAATGTTAGATTCAGTTAAGTTAAAGAAATCAATTTCATGATAAAAATTTTAGTTGTTGATAACTATGATTCATTTGTTTTTAATCTTGTGCAATATCTTCAACAATTAGGTGCTGAAGTAATAGTAAAAAGAAATGATGAAGTAACAAAAGATGAAATAAAAAATTATGACGGTGTGTTACTTTCACCAGGTCCTGGAACTCCAAAAGAAGCTGGAGAATGTATTGCAATTGTTAATGAAGCAGTAAAAATAAATAAACCATTATTAGGAGTTTGTCTTGGACTTCAAGCAATCGCAGAAGCTTTAGGTGGAACAGTATCTAAAGCGCCAGAACTTCTTCATGGAAAAACTAGTCAAGTAATTCATGAAGATAAAGGTGTATTTAAAAATTTGAAAAAACCATTTAGAGCTACTCGTTATCATTCACTTGCAGTTGAAAAACCAAATTTTCCTAATGATTTAGAAATAACTGCCACTACCGAAAGTGGTGTAATTATGGGTTTGAAACATAAGTTTGCTCCAATTGAAGGTGTGCAATTTCATCCCGAAAGTGTGTTAACTGAAAACGGTCACCAGCTTTTGGCTAATTGGCTTGTAACAACTGGCGATAAAGACGCAATTAATCGTGTTTCTTCGATAAATTCCCCGAACTAATTCTTTAGAAATATTCAACAAGTAGGCTTCTTATTCATGAAGGCATTAGTTCTATCAGGTGGCGCAGGCACCAGACTTCGTCCAATCACTCACACTTCAGCAAAACAATTAGTGCCAGTTGCTAATAAACCGGTACTTTTTTATGGCCTTGAATCAATCAAAGAAGCAGGAATAACTGATGTTGGAATTATTGTTGGTGAGACTGCCGAAGAAGTAAAAGCCGCGGTAGGCGATGGATCTGCTTTAGGAATTAAAGCGACTTATATTCCACAAGATGCTCCAAAAGGTTTAGCGCATGCAGTATTAATTGCAAAAGATTTCTTACAAGACGAACCTTTTGTTATGTATTTAGGCGATAACTTTTTATTAGGTGGAATTACTGGTTTAGTAAATGAATTTACAAAATCAGATGCCGCAGCCCAAATTTTATTAACTAAAGTGCCTAATCCAAAACAATTTGGTATTGCAGTTTTGGACGACAAAGGAAATGTAAAAACCTTAGTTGAAAAACCAAAAGATCCTCCAAGTGATTTAGCCCTTGTTGGGGTATATATGTTTAGACCACAAATTCATAATGCTGTTCGAGCTATCAAACCCTCTGGTAGAGGTGAACTAGAAATTACCGATGCAATTCAATGGTTGGTTGATCAAGGACACACAGTTAAACCACATTTAGTTACTGGATATTGGAAAGACACAGGTCGCTTAGAAGACATGTTGGAATGTAATCGTGCAGTTTTAGAAACATTAGAACCTTTAAATAAGGGAAAAGTTGATTCTGAATCAAAACTAATTGGCAGAGTTGTAATTGAAGATGGAGCAGAAATAGTTAGATCAACAGTTAGCGGACCTGCAATTATTGGTAAAAATACCAAATTAGTAGACACATATGTTGGCCCTTACACTGCGATATATCATGATTGTTTACTAGAAAAAAATGAAATCGAAAATTCAATTATTTTAGAAAAAACAATAATAAAAAATGTTGGAAGAATTGAAGGAAGTTTAGTTGGAAAAGAAGTTGAAATCAGTGGATCAACGGAACAACCTAAAGCCCATAAATTAATGCTTGGCGATCACAGCAAGGTTGTTATCAACAAATGAAAATATTAGTAACTGGTGGTGCCGGATTCATTGGCTCAAACTTCGTCAGAATGGCATTAACAGATAAGTTTCCAAATTTTCCTGTCGATAATTTAATTGTTTTGGATTTATTAACTTATGCAGGGGATAAAGATAATTTAAAAACAATTGAAAATGATTCAAGATACAAATTTGTACAAGGAGATATCAGAGATTTAAATTTAGCTAAAGAATTGATGAGTCAAGTTGAATATGTAGTTCACTTTGCGGCAGAGTCACACGTTGATCGATCCATTGAAGGTGGATCTGAATTTGTCAGTACAAACGTGATGGGTACTCAAGTTTTATTAGATGCAGCAAGAAGTTCAAATATAAAAAGATTTTTACATGTTTCAACTGATGAAGTTTATGGAAGTATTCCTGAGGGTTCTTGGCCAGAAGATCACCCATTACTGCCAAATAGTCCTTATTCTGCAAGTAAAGCTGGCTCAGATTTGCTTGTTAGGGCTTACAACAGAACTCATAAATTAGACACAATTATTACTCGCTGCAGTAATAATTACGGTCATTTTCAATTTCCCGAAAAAGTTATTCCACTTTTTATCACAAATATTTTAGAAGGAAAAAAAGTTCCTTTGTACGGAAATGGATTAAATATTAGAGACTGGTTGCATGTAGATGATCACTGCCGAGGAATTGCACTTTCATTAACTAAAGGAAAATCTGGCGAGGTTTACAACATAGGTGGCGGTACTGAACTTACTAATTTAGAACTAACCCACAAAATATTAAAAGCCATGAATGTGGGAGATGAATTTATTCAACCAGTAGAAGATAGAAAAGGACATGATTTGAGATATTCAGTTGACATTACAAAGATCTCAACTCAATTAGGTTACACACCTCAAGTTAACTTTGATCAAGGATTATTAAAAACTATTAATTGGTATAAAGACAATGAAGCTTGGTGGAAAAAACATAAAAATAATGCTCCTAAAATAAAATGACTTGGGTAATTCTTGGAGCTAATGGCCAATTAGGAAAAGAACTATATTTCCTATTAAAAAGTTCTCATAAAGATGTAATTGGATTAACTAAAAATGAAGTTGATTTAGGAAATCCAGAAACTGTAGTTGAAAAATTAAGTAAATATCCGGCTAAATATTTAATTAATTGTGCTGCTTATACCCAAGTTGATAAAGCTGAAGAAGAAATAGATTTAGCTAATAAAATCAATGGAATATCAGTTGGTCAGATTGCTAAATATGCATTAGAAAATTATCTTCCATTTGTACATATTTCAACTGATTACGTTTTTGATGGCACTTCTAAAGTTCCATACATAGAAACAGATCAAACAAATCCACAATCAGTATATGGAAAATCTAAATTACTTGGAGAAACAGAATTACTTTCAAGAAATCCAAAAGCTTATATTTTAAGAACAGCGTGGGTGTATGGGGCACATGGTAGAAATTTTCCTAAGATAATTGCAGATAAATTAAGAAACGGCGAAAGTTTACAAGTAGTTAATGATCAAATTGGTTCTCCAACTTGGACATTAGATTTAGCAAATGCAATAGTTGAAGTTTTAGAAAAAAAACCTGAACCGGGTATTTATCATGTAACAAACACTGAAGCATGTGCTTGGTTTGATTTTGCAAAAGAAATTGCTAAATCATTAAAAGTTGACGAAAACAAAATAAGTTCCACAACGAGTGATAAATACATTCGTCCGGCAAAGAGACCAAGTTATTCAGTTTTATCTAATGAAAAATGGGTTAAAGCTGGTTTAAAACCTTTACCAAGTTGGAAAAATTCTTGGCAAAAAGCTGCAACAAGTGTCTTAATTAAAGATTAAAAGTCAGACGAGAACATGCTAAAAAGCGTGTTCTCCTCATAAGGTAATTCTTTTTAAGGGTTTCCTTCTACTGATTTACCGACTGAGAGACCTAGTAGTTTTCTCAAGTTTAGCACTTATAAGTTAGGTTAAAATATTTGTTGTGGAAAAATATATTAGTTGGTTGGAAAGAAATTTAAAAAAAATTGCAATTTTTACTACAATTTATTTGCTCTTTGTTGAATTCAACCAAGAAAAGGTATTTGGTAAACCACCAATTGATAAATGTCCAGCTATTGGCAATCCACTAGACGATTTTTACGACCAGAACAAATGCTTCATTGACAATAACTACTTTGCATCTATTTTTCAAACAGATTTACCTATGCTTACATTTGCTATCATTATTTTGCCAATTGCTATTTATAAATTAATAAAATTAATTAAAGATTAAGAATTTGTAGGGCTTGGCGAAGCTGTCGCTGTAACCGTAACAACAGGTGTTGGAGTTGGCGTAGGTGTTGGTGGCACAACAATTACGGTTCCTGGAGGAACACCAACTGTAATTGTGACAACTGCTCCTTCACTTGATTTAGTTCCTGGTTTTGGTGCTTGTGCTAAGACACTTCCTATTTGTTCTGTAACGACTTGTTGCAATATTTGAACTTGGAAACCTAAATTTGCAAGATCTGTACGAGCTTGTGCTTCACTAAGTCCTACAACTTGAGGAACAATTTTTAGACCACTAGAAATCGTGATGGTAACTTCGGTTCCTGCACTCACCGCTGTTCCCACAGCAGGATCAGAACCAACCACTACACCTTTGTCACTATCACTTTCTACTTCGGTAACTGGACCAATTCTTAAACCTTTATCGGATAAAACTCTTCGTGCATCTTCCACACTTTGTAAACCAATCAATCTTGGAACAACAACTTTTGATTTTCCAGCACTAACAACAACATCAACACTTGTTCCTGAAGTGATTGATGTACCAGCTTGTGGAGTTTGACTAATAATTGTGTCAACTGGTCTTTCACTATTTTCAGGTGAAATTTGGCCTAAAGATAAACCTTCTTCTAAAAGAAGAACTGTTGCTTTTTCAACCGTTAATCCATCTAAACTTGGAACTAAAATTCGATCAGAACTTGAAAAACCAAAAATTTGAGTGGCTAACCAAACTGTTAATCCACCAACAAAAATTCCTGAAATAGCAAGCAAAGCAAGTATTGAATTACCTCTTGGTTTTGATCTAGTGATTTTTGTATTTGAATTCATTTTTTTAGGTTTTGGTGCGGTACTTGCAACGGTTGGTAATCCTTGTAAAACTCTTTCAACATCAGATTGGAATTCCTCTGCACTTTGATATCTATCATCTGGTGATTTAGCTAATGCATGTAAGACAACTGTATCTATTTCTTTAGGTATTGAATCATCCAGACTAGATGGAGGTGCTGCGTATTCAGAAACATGTTGATAAGCAACTGCTACGGGGGAATCTCCTTTAAAAGGTGGCTCACCTGTTAATAATTCATAAAGTAAAACACCTGCAGAATACAAATCACTTCTTGCATCAACGTTTTCTCCCCTTGCTTGTTCTGGAGATAAATAATGCGCGGTTCCTAAAACAGTACTTCCACCAGTCATCGTTGCTTTTGTATCCGCTAAGGCTCTTGCAATTCCAAAATCCATAACTTTTACGTCACCATTTTTGGTAATCATGATGTTTGCAGGTTTTATATCTCTGTGAATAATTCCATGACTATGAGAATAAGAGAGTGCATCTAAAATTCCAATTGATATTTTTAAAGCTCGTTCGGTTTGTAATTTTCTACCACTTTTTACAATGTCTCTTAAAGTTGTGCCATTTACATATTCCATAACAATGTAGGGAACATTTGTGGCATTTGTTTTATCACCTACAATTTCTTCCCCAGTGTCATAAACAGCAACAATTGTTGGATGATTTAGTGCAGCGGCAGCTTGAGCTTCTCTTCTAAATCTTGCGATAAAAGCTGGATCTCTAGCTAAATCACTTCGTAAAATTTTGATGGCAACAGTTCTTTTTAATCTTGTGTCTAAGGCTTCATATACTTCAGCCATTCCACCACGACCAATTAGTTCACCTAATTCGTATCGGTTCGCAAGCTTTTGTTCAATCATTTAAATTTATCTCCATTTATTTTAGTTTAATCATCATTGAGGCTTAATTGATTGCATTACCTCAGGACAAAACGAAAAAGATGAATCTCTATTACATAAGGCTCTTTGGTCTAGGCGTCGCACAATAAATCTAGCTTCTGTGAGCGAATTTGCATCTATTCCTTTATCTACTTCAACTAAATCTTCTTTTGTAAGGACTTTGGTTTCCAAGTTAAAACTTTGGATAGGTTGGGAAAGAGCAATAGGACCCAGATTAATTTTTAAGCCTTGAAAAATAGCAATATTTTCCCCTAAATTACTCACAAAATATTGTCTAGTAATCCAATAATTAAAACCAAAATATATTGGTAATACGAGAAGTGCAAAAGCAATAAATAATTTAACTTTCTTAGAAAGTTTGAGACTTTTTAAAGCTGGAAATTCTGAAGTGATAAAAGGATGAATATCAGTAGGAAAATCTAAATCAGGTAGTAATAATCTATTTCTTGGTTCAGCTGCAGCACCTAAAACAATAGTTTTTTCATCAATTTTTTTATCAGTGATTTCAGAAAGAATAATCGTTATATTGTCTGGACCACCATGTTCTAGTGCTCTTTCAATTAAAGCTGAAACTGCTCCAACGTAATCAAAGTTATTTATTATCTCTAATATTTCTGAATCCGAAACTACATTAGTTAAGCCATCAGTGCATAGTAATATTTTGTCTCCATTAAAAATTTCTATTCGCTCTGTTTGCGCTAATAAGTTATCTGCTCCGTCTATTGCCTGTAGGAGAAGTGATTTTTGTGGATGATTTTTAGCTTCATGTTCGTTAATCTCACCACTATCAATAAGAGTCTGAATATAAGTTTGATCTTTTGTTAATCTTTGAATATTTTTATCCCTAATTAAATAAATTCTTGAATCACCGATATGAGATAAATTGACAAAATTATCATCTATTTCAACAAATGATGCGGTAGTACCCATTCCTTGACGAGAGGAATCTTTCTGTATTGAACTTTTAATTTTTGAAGATATTTCATTTATTATTTCATTTTTATTTAAATTCTTGTCTAGATTTCTATCAAAATTTGAAATTACTGATACCGCCGTTGCACTAGCTAATTCACCTGCTGCATGACCACCCATTCCATCGGCAACTAATAAATACTTGCTGCCTATAAAACCTGAATCTTCATTATTTTCTCTAATTAGACCTATATCAGATCGTCCTGAAGACTTAAACCAAAATTTATGGTTCATATCAAGTCGCGATAGATTTTTATTTCGGTTGTTCCAACTCTTAAGATAACTTCGTCATTAATAGAAATTTCATTAATTCTTTCGTCCTTGACAAAAGTACCATTTGTTGAATTTAAATCTTTGATTAAAACTTTTTCAGATACATCAATAGATAAATGTTTACGGGAGATTCCTGAATCGTTTATTTGCACATCAACATCGGCACCTCTTCCTAAAATGTAAGTTTTTTCTTCTAATTGTTTTTTCATACCACTTATTTCTAAGATAAAGTAATGGCTAACTTCGTTAATTAGTTCTATTTTTTCAACAATTGGAACAGATTTCATGACTCCAGAAGATAAATTCGAATCTTTTAAAATATTGATTTTTATATTTTTTAAATTATCAATTCTTTTTAGTTCCGCTGTTTTATGAATAAGATCAACTAAACCATCAATAAGTAAATTTATATAATTATTTAATCTGGAATAATCGTGATTAGATAGGTAAATATCGAAGCCAATTAAATTTGAACTTGAATCAATTTCGTTAATCGATCTTGTAATTTCTTGATTCAACATCCCTGCAAGTTCAACAGGCTGAATTTCTGATAAGGAGCCATCTACTAATTCAAAATTAGAAAGTTCATTGAATTGCACTTCAAATTGATCTATTAAACTCAAATTGTTTCCTTTTCCTTCCACTAAAACACTAGTATTCTTCTGGTGATTACGCTTATTTTGACACTAATTAACGGAAAAAGGCGGTGAGATTTTGGCTACTGTTCGAATATTTATTCCTCTTTTTAATGCTCAAGATTATATTTTAGAAACTTTACAATCAGTCGTCGATCAAACCTACACGGAATGGGATTGCGTTATTTCAGATGATAATTCAACTGACAATTCTGTAGAAATTGTAAAAGAATTTATTAAATTAGATTCGAGATTTAAATTGATTTTAAATGAAAAACATTCAAACGTTGCTGCAAATTGGAATTTAAGTAAATTGAATAATAAATCTATTGCTACAAAGATTTTATGTTCAGATGACGTTTTATACCCAAATTGTATAGAACATCAATTACAAATTTTAGAAAAAGATGAGACTTCAGCAGTTTTTAGTAGAAGAGATATTTTGTTACCGTCTGGGAAAAAATTGACTCCAAAGTTTCCAACGGATCAAACAAAGTTAACATCTAAACAAGCTTTTGGATTATATATAAGTTCAGGACGAAATATATTTGGCGAACCTTTAAGTGCGCTTTTTAAAACCCGTGACTTGTTGGAAAGCAATGGGTTTTCAGAAATGCATCAATATACTCTCGATATAAGTGGTTATTTAGAAATTACAAAGAATAAATTTGTATCTTTTGATAAAGAGGTGATTGGTTTTTTTAGAGTTTCAAAACAACAGTGGTCTTATAGATTAAAATCTGATCAGTTTAATTCACAAACTCAAATTAAAAAATTTTTAATAAAAAATAATTTTGCTGAAGCTACTAAGCGAGCATTAATTATTGGAGAGATTAAAGCCAGATTGTTTACTTTACTCAGGTCACTGATTTATAAATTTGGATAGCGTATTATTAGAGTTGTAAAGGAGCGAATTGAGTAAAGCAAAATTAATTAAAGGTCAAAAAGTAACTTTGGCTCCGGCAGGCCGCTCAGCAAGTGTTTTTAAAGATGTAAGAGATTTGTTAAAGTCCAGAGAACTTTTATTTGCATTATTGGGAAGGGAATTAGCGGGTAAATATAAAGGTAGTGTTTTAGGTCTTGGTTGGACTTTAATTCGACCATTAATTATGTTGTTTATCTACGCTGTTGTTGTTGGACAGTTTTTAGGTGCTTCTAGAAGTGTTGAAAAGTTTGCAATTTTTATTTTTGTTGGACTTTTGTTTTGGAATTTGCTATCTGATTCTATTAGCACGGGCGCAGTTTCAATGACATCGAATGGTTCTTTATTAAAAAAAGTTTGGTTTCCCAGAGAAATTCTTCCATTAACTAGTTTTGCAGTAGCAACTGTTCACTTTCTTGTTCAGTTTCTTGTTTTAGTAATTGGTTTTGCATTATTTAATACTTGGCCATCACCAGGAAACTTACTTTATTTAGTTCCAATAACTTTAATTGTTTTTCCCGTTGCATTTGGATTTAGTTTGATTTTTTCCGTGTTAAATGTTCGTTTTAGAGACACTCAATTTATTGTTGAGGTTGGTCTTTTGCTTTTGTTTTGGTTAAGTCCAATTCTTTACCCTTGGACTTTTGCACATCAATTTCTAGCGAGTTTGCCCTTTGGATATATTTGGCAACAAATATATTTACTAAATCCTTTTGGATTGGTAACTATGGCTGCACAACAAGCATTGTGGGCACCAATTAGTAGTGAATCGGGTAGGGCATATCAATTTTTTGATTCACCATTTTCAACTCGACTTTGGTTATCAGTTTTAGCTAGCTGGGTATTTCTATATATTGCGCAAAGAATATTTGCACGTTTAGCTGGCACTGTAGTGGTTGATTTATGAGTTTCTGTGTAAAGGTTGACAACGTCAGTCGAGAATATCGAAAGTATTATCAAAGAACTTTCAAAGAATTTTTAACCGATAGACATGCAAAAAATTTTAATACTGTTTTTTGGGCATTAAAAGATGTCTCATTTGAAGTTAAAGAGGGATCAACTTTAGGTTTAATTGGAAGAAATGGGTCTGGAAAAAGTACTCTATTAAAAATTATTAGCGGTGTTTTAACTCCATCATCAGGTCAAGTTATAAGACCGGTGTCTACAGCAGCTTTGTTAGAACTAGGCGCAGGTTTTCAGCCAGATATGACAGGACGAGAAAATATTTATTTAAATTCATCTATTCTGGGTCGATCAAAAAAAGATACTTCTTTAGTAATTGATGAAATTATTGATTTTTCAGGAATTCGAGATTTCATAGACACTCCTGTTAAATTTTATTCAAGTGGAATGTATGCAAGATTAGGCTTTGCAATTGCAATTCATACTAATCCAGAACTTTTATTAGTTGATGAAATCTTGGCTGTGGGAGATGCACCATTTCAAAAGAAATGTTTAGACAAAATCAAAGAAATGCAAAATGAGGGTAGAACCATTATTTTGGTCACACATGATTCAAATACAGTTCAAACTTTTTGTGATTCTGCAGTTTTATTGGATCATGGAAAACTTATTGATCAAGGTGATCCAGTAAAAGTAGTAACTACTTATTCTCAATTACCTTAAGATCTTCGAAGTAACTTTTTCGCTACTTTTTTAAGAAAAGCTTTTAATCCTTTATCTTTTAATAATTCAGCTGCAGATATTAAATTTGAACGAGTAAGTCTAGGAAAACTTGCTAAATAAGGATTTGAAAATCTATTTTCACCTAATAAATCTGGCATCAAAAGTCTATCTGGAGCAGGGGTTGCCGTTTGAATAAATTTATAAAGTGGTTTTAAAACTTCTTTCCAATAATAATTTGAAGATAAATTCTTGGAATTATTTTGATATTCGTTATATTTTTGTCTATTTTCAAACATTTCTTTTATTGCCTTGGTCCAACCATCTATATCTTCGACTGCGACGGTTAAACCAGCTTTATTTTCTTCAATTACGTCAGCCAAAGTGTCACCTTTGGTGGTAATTACTGGAAGACCAGTCCAGAAATAATCAAGGATTCTGGTTCTGAAACTAAATTGTGTTTCTATGTGGTCAAAATGTGCACTAACTCCCACATTTGCACTCAATAAATATTGAGATCTATCCTCATAATTAATCCAATCATTAACAAAAAATACAGTTTTATTAGTTAAACCTAATTGATCAGAGAGTTTTCTCAAATCTTTAACAGCGTTCATTTCTGGAATGTTTTTATTTGGATGAGTTAATCCCATAAAAACTAATTTAATTTTGTCATTATTTAAATTCTTTATTGCTTTAACAATTGTTTGAGGATCAAACCAGTCATACACTCCCCCTGCCCAAAGTAATACAAAATCATCTTGCTTAATTTGAGGAAAGTTTTTTCTGATTAAGTCTTCTCGTTTTTCAGGATTAGTTGGATTAATTCCAAATGGAACAACATCAATTAATCTTCTTAAGTCATTTGATGAGTCATATGTATATGGATTAACTCTTCCTTCAGCAGCAAGTTGACCTAACCAAAGACTTCTTTGCTGTTCTGAGGCACAAATAAAATAATCTGCTCTTCTAAGTTGTCTATTTAGTGCATCAGTTGTATCTCTGCTGCCCTTGAGTCTATTAATGATTCCCTGTTGTTTTCTTTGTTCCAATATTTCTAAGTGGAATGGATCATAGACATCTGCAATGAGAATTTTTTCAGTGTCAGCCATCCAAGGATTTTCAGAAATTAAAAGACCCTGGAAAATAACGATATCTGCCCAATCAACAAGCAGTTTTAGTTTTCTATGTCTTGTGCTAATAGTTGAAACAGTTTCATGTTTTAAATCATTACCTTTTGTAGTTGCAAGTAATACATCAAAATCTTGCACTAAAAATTTTGAAATTTCTAAAGCTCTAATTGCAGGCCCTGCTAAATTTTTGGAAAGCGGTTCCCCAGTTACTACCAGAACTCGTTTCTTTTCTTTGCCGAATGTTTTTTCGATATTAAACACATCCATTATTTTTTGATACCCCTCAAGATACCTTGGCCAAGGATAAGCAGGCTCCAGTGCTTGGCGAAATAAGTTAATAATTTCTGCATCACTTTTCTGTCTATTTGCTTGTATTTCTTTTCGGGACTCGGTTAATGAGGGTAGATGATCAACGAATGAATCAATTGCTAAAAGACCAGTCAAACTATCTTTTTTAATACTTATTTCATCAGTTTCACCAAATTTTGATTTTGTAATATCCAACAAATCTGGTTTAAGTTCACCTCTAGTAATACTTCTTCTGACCATCAAAGCCATTGCAGCAGGGAGTGCTTGGTCTAAAGAAGCCGCTTCATAATTTTTATAAAGTGACATTAAAGCATTTTTTTCCAATAAGTAATGTTCGTAATATTGTCCAAATTTTTCTATTGAAGCATGATGTTTGTGATAAGCAATAGAGTTAGGATCAAAAATTACTTTATAACCTAATAAATTTAATCTCCAACCAAAATCAACATCTTCATAAAACATAAAAAATCTATCGTCAAATCCACCTACTTTTTCAAAAATATCTTTTTTTATAAACATTGCAGAACCAGTTGCAAATAAGACTTCTTTTTTAAAATCAATAACTTCATTAGAGTTTTTTGTGGCTTCTCTTTTATAGCCCATGCCATACCAAGTTAAAGATCCATCAACAAAATCAATTTCTTTGCCATCAATACTTAGAACTTTTGAAGCAACACAAGCATTTTTTTCATCTTCTAAAAGAGTCTCAACGGCAGAAGAAATCCAATTTGTGTCACATTTTGCATCATTATTTAATAAAGCAATAATTTCTCCACTGGAATTTTTTACTCCAAGATTTACTCCACCGGCAAATCCAAGATTGCTATCTGATTTGACGAGTGTGATTGATTTATTTAATTTTTCTAATTCAGAAACAGAATCATCATTAGAAGCGTTATCAACAACAACTATTTCGATTAATTCTTTTGGATAGTTTGTTTTATTAATACTTTCAATTGCATTTAAAGTGTCATTAACTCCACGAAAGTTAACAAGTACAACACTTACTTTGGGTTGACCCATATAACTGAGTTTAGGCGAGACTTGCTACGTAACGTTCAGCAATCTGCAAAGTATTAAGGGCTGCACCTTTTCTTAAATTGTCTCCACAAACGAAGAAATCAAGGGTTTTTGGGGCTT